>JADDYB010000554.1_pt1 | contig 11824 bp, 8 predicted proteins | sample 8641941 | NCBI WGS metagenome assembly JADDYB01 (sample SAMN16275377, study PRJNA637457) | freshwater sediment metagenome | isolation source: Lake Kineret sediment | place: Israel: Lake Kineret | collected 2013 | reverse complement strand
CACCGCCGCGCCCCACATCCCGAAAAAGGGCACCAGGGCGAAGTTTGCCACCACCGATACCGCTGCGGCGACACCGAATATGATTGGCTTGTATTGCGTCTTCTTGGCTATCAGGATGCCGGCGTCGGCCAGTCCGGAAATGCTGTAGAACACCGCGGCCAGGCACGCGAGCGGCACCAGCGAGAATGCGTCCGCGAATTGCTCGCCGGTCACGTACGGCAGCACGATCGGCGCGAAAACCGAAACGCCCAAGGCGACCAGCACGCACGCCAGGGTGAATAACGTGATAACCCGGCTTACCAGCGCTGGTCCGTCGGGCTTGTCGTAATTGTCGAAGAGAAACGGCGACCATACCTTCACGAAAGGCTCCATCAGGAACATCGTGCCAACCGTTCCAAGCTTCGCCGCGAGCGCATAGACGCCAACCTCTTGCAGACCGGAATACATCCCCAGGAAATAGCGGTCCGCGTTGTTGATGAGATACATGAAGAACGACGCCGGCAGGAGCGGCAGTCCGAAAATGAGCATTTTTCGGATGATCTCGATAGATACGCGGAGTCTCGTCGTTGCCGCGATGTACAGGATGACACCCACTGCGATGAAGCCTGTCACTCCGATCTGAGCGAGAAAAACTCCTTTCACCCCGAGACGCATCCAGTAAACGAGAACAACGTTTGCGATCAGATACAAGACAGCGAACAAGACATTTATCAGGACATACGCCAGTGACCGCATCTGTATCTGGAAATACGTCAACCCCACGTTGAGAAACATTTCGCACGGGATCCAGAGCAGGGCGAGGAGCAACACAGTATTCGTCACATGCCCGCTGAGCAGTTTCTCCAGTATCAATCCCTCGAACGGAAAGAACAGTGCCAGTATTGCCGCACAGGAGATCGCCACGAACACCATCGTGGAGCCCGTAACGGTCTGCTGCCAGACCTCGTCACCACGCTTGTCGAAGAAGAACCGGATATAGGCCTGGCGAACGCCCAGGAACATCACGATCATCAGCACACTGCATAGGCGATAGAGCAATTCGAGAGCGCCGTAGTCCTCGGTGCTGAGCGCGTGCGTGTACAGTGGGATGAGCAGGAAACTCCCGGCCGCGCCCAGGCTACTGCCTATCCCGTAGATTACGGAATGACGGGCAAGTTTCTTGATTTCTTTGGACATTGATACAAGCGATCGAAGGCGGAGCCTGGGCGTAGTGAACACGGCCCGAGCGGTCTACCTCGGGGTTGCTGGCGCGAGAAACGCATGCTACGAGCGCTCTCTGTCAACGCCTGCTGGTCTTGCTCTTATCGTCGAATATGAGATCCATCAGGACAACGTGCGCTGCAAACATCACCAGCCAGTAGTAGCGATAGAGACTGTGCGCCGTCAAACCATAAATGAGTAGTAGAACAATCGTCGTAAACAGCATCTTCCCGGCGGCATTCACGATCTCGGTATCATCTGCGCTCGACATGCGCGCGTGCTTCGCCTTGCGCAGTTGCAGCAGCGTTGCCGCCAACAGCGCCAAGTAGATCACAGCGCCGACAAATCCGGTCTCGGCCATCACCTGCCCAAAAAGATTGTGTAATTGGAGCGCGTTAGGGTCCTCTCCTATAACCGCGATATTGGTGTCGTCGACCTCGGCCCGGGCCAATGCGGACGCCCCGGGGCCATATCCAAAGACAGGACGTCGCTGCGCCAGCGAGTAGCCGTCCAGAAGCCCCTGCTTGCGGCTCTGCGCGGATTCCAGCGCAATCCGATCGGCACCTTCTCGCGACACCTCGTCGCGATTGACCAGAATGAGATCGAAATACCGATGCCTCAGGTGCTCGGGCATAACCGATAACGCCACGGCGCCGCCAACGGCGAGTGCCAGCACCAGTTTTACGCTCAGCATTCTTCGCCCGTATGCGACCAGCACGAACAGGAGACCGCACACCATCGCCGCCCGGCTCCCGCTGAATATGATCGAGGCGAAGCAGACGGCCATGAAGGCAAGCACCAGCCATCTGATATCCGTCCGACGCGCTATAGTGAACCAGAATTGCGCGAACGGAAGCGAGTAAAGCGCCAGTAGTCCGTAGGCATTCGCCGCGCCAATTCCACCGCCTGACCAGACTCCGATCATGCGCTTGCCACCCTGTTGATACACATAACTGCCCCCGGCAAGGAAATCCCGCCACGAGAGGAGCTGATATCCGAACGAGATCACAGCCACGCCGATGATGAAGACTTCCAGATCCCGAACGCTGCGAATTCCCAAGACCAGGAAGAAATAAAAGAGCATCAACTTCCAATAGTTATTGATCCACCAGACAGCCGAAACGGCGTCCTTATAGGGAGATTGCAGATAGCCAACCAGCGACCAAAGGAAGAAACAGATGAGCAGTACGGTTGCCAGGTTTAGTGACCGGACAATCCTCTGCCCGGACAATAGCGACACCACTATCAGCACGACGAGGATCCGTTCGAAGTGGGTGTCAGCGATGATCCCAAAGCGAACCTGCGGCGTGGTCGTCAGCAGCCATACGTAAACGAGGACCAGCCATGTAGAGACGCTAACCGGCTGTGCGTTATCCGTCTGTGCCGCAGTCGCGGCGCTGGCCTTGGCCACGCGTGTCACGTTTTTTCCCGCTCTGACGGAAGACGGCGTATCAGTGAAATCTTTCATGAAGTGACATGCCCTTTCCCGCACCAAACTTTCGCAGCCCCACGACCCGCTGCGGGAACTGCCCCACGGCGCCGCCTTTGCCATCCCATCTGGCGCCATGCCCGGGGGCTCTTTGGAACGCCGGGAAACTTTGAGGCGACATGCTCAAAGCGCTTGCAGTCTAATCGGCACCCCATGCCGATCCAATGAAAATGCTGTGGTTTTGTGTGTCAGTTACCAATCAGGGCGAGGTCGGGCCTAGGGTCCCGAAAATTAACAGCTTATTATACTTAAGTGCATGGTACTGGATTGTTGTCTGCACGAGCAAAATTGATCCATGAAGGAGGCGTTATTGATTACGACAGACTTCGCCGAGGACCATGACGGGTTTCTTTCCCCGGGCAAGCACGCCGCACGATTCGGCTCGCGGGACGGCCTGACCGGCGAGGCAGGCAGGGCCGGCGGGGTTCAAGACCGAGCCGGCCGTGCGCAGGATGTCGCCGGAAACCTGGCAGCCCCCATGAATGAAAATCTGACCTTTTCTCTGGTCATCGTTACCTACCTGCGCGACGCCATGGTTTGTGATGCGCTGCGCGTTCTCGAGCCTCACGCGGGCCTGTTTCACGAAATCCTCGTCGTCGACAACGGCAACTCCCCGGTGCTCAGCGAGTTTGCGCGCGCCTACGCCCCAGGAAATCTCCGTATCCTGCCGCAGCCGGGCAACGATGGTGCCGTCGGCCGATCCCATGGCATTCTGGCCGCTTCCGGTGACATCGTGGTCACCCTCGATGACGATGTCCGGCTTCATGATCCCTCGCAGCTGCTTCGCCTACGGCGCTTTTTCCAGGCGGGCGCGCGAATAGGATGCGTCAACTTCAAGATCCTCTACGATAACGATCTGTCCCTGGACCTCAGCGACTGGTGTCATCCCCGCGACCCCGCCCGTTACGCCGATCGTTTGTTCGAAACCAGCTATATCTCGGAAGGGGCCTGCGCACTGAACGGAGCGCTAGTCAGGCGAATTGGTGCCTACCCTCTGGATCTGTTCATCGGTCAGGAGGGCGTCGAACTGGCTGCCCGCATTCTCGATTCCGGCCATGACATCTACTACCTGCCGTCGGTAAGTGTCACCCATTCCGTTGCCGCCGAGGGACGCACCAGCGGCAGGCAATTCTTCTTCAATGCCCGCAATATCTGCTGGATCGCGGTCCGCACATATCCGATAGGACTTGCGGTTCGCACGATTCTGCGCGAATGGAGCACGCTGGCACTGTTATCCCTCCTTCGCGGACGGCCGCTGCATTTCGCGCGTGGCTGCCTCGATGGTCTGCGCCGCACACCTGCACTGTGGGCCGGACGCAGGCCAATCAGTTCGGACACCGCCCGTCATATCAACAAGTTGAACAGTTTCAAACCGACAATCCTTAACCGTCTCAAGCGACTCTTGCTCAGCAAGACATTGGAATGACCATGAATGCCCTGTGCACGAGCCTCCTGTCAACAGTGATGCCGATACAGTTTCGTGGGAACTGCGATCGGAAGCGCCTGTACCTCAGTTTCGACGATGGCCCCAATCCGAATACGCCCATCCTGCTCGATACTCTGGCCCGTCACGACGTCAAGGCAACCTTCTTCATTCTTGGAAAGCGCATTGCGGAGCGCGACGCAATATTGTCATCCATACACGCGGCGGGACACCGCATCGGGAACCATTCTTTCAGTCATGCCTCGGCCCGCACACTGTCGTACTCCAGTCTCGCCGACGACATGGACCGCTGCGCGCGGGAAATCCAGAGAGTGCTGCCGGAATGGAAACCTGGAATATGCCGCCCTCCCTATGGCGACCTGTCCGTGGGCTTTATTCGTTACGCCGTCGCACGCAATCAACGGATCGTGATGTGGAGCAAGGACGCCATCGATTATCGTGCCCCGTCCACGGAGGCGATCGATGCGCGTCTAGGCGAAGTGGACCCCGGCGACATCATGCTGTTCCATGACGAATTCCCGGTCACACACCAGGCTTTGGACGAGCTTATTCCACGCTGGAAGGATAAGGGTCATGAATTCGCCGTGCTGTAGTGCGGCCCATGCGATCGCGAATTCGCGACCATTCATTTCGTGATATGACTCGTCTGCCATCGGAACGATGGCTAGTCATCGTGGAGTCAATCAAGCTATTCGCAGCGCCTACGGGCGACGCAGTGCGATTCCCCGGCGCACTTACCACCAGCCGTTGGCGGCCGTCGTCGTGGACACTTCGCTGGACTGCGGACCTTCCCGACCTGTAACAGTCAGCGCGCTGACTGCGTACGTGTGCGTCCCGCCGACACCGATATCGACAAAAAATGTCCCGCCACGTGGCGAGATCGGAAGCCGTTTTCCATCGCGGTACACAACGTACTCGTATACGCCGGCCTGCCCGATGTCTCCCCATTCAATCAGATAGGAATCGAGGAAACGCGTCACCTTTACATCACCCGGAACGCCAGGCGTTCCGGATTCGACAGCGAGCACGCTGTTTCCGCTTAACGTCAGCTTGCCGACGTAGTCGTCACCGACAGACAAGCCGTCGGCCAAATACTTGTTGTCGGATACCGTGATGGAATCGGCGGGCGTGAACTGGAAGGCATACGGTTCGTTGGCCTGTATCTTCCCCTTGCGGGCAATGACCGTGTTTTTGCGGACGATGATGTTGCGCATCAACGGATCAGCTTCGTCGCTGCCTACGAAGAACCCGAATACGTCCCCACGAATGTCGCTCGCCGCGATAACCGTATTATTCTCGAACGTGTTGTCCCCGCTCGAGTACCGATTTCTGATGCCATACACGTTGTTCTCGACGTACTCACCTTCAGTGGCGCTCGAGGAGTATTGCACATCGATTCGATTTCCATATACGAAGTTGCCGCTCGCACCCTCCTCAACCCCCTGTCCCCAGCCATCGACATTTATCCCGCGACCATCGTCGCTGATGATCTGGTTGTCGTAGATGTGCACATTGTGGCTGCGCCCGGCGAGGAGTATCCCGTAAGGCGCCTTGCTTCCGGGGCGGCGCCTCTGCTGGATTCGATTCTTGTAGACATCGGATCTGTTTGCGTTGTCTGCGCCGATATGGATGAGCTGCATTCCGCGGTGCCCGCCGACCAGGATGTTGTCGTGGATCTCGATCCCTCCGAGATTGCGGGCTGTGAGAACGATCGGATCGGCCCCGTAACCGTCGATTGCGGTGGTATCGCCCAGCACTTCGATATAGGTCCTGAAAATCTTCGACTGGTTGAAACTGTAACCCTTGTCGGCCTGTATTCCGGCGGACTCCTCCCCGATCGTGCGAATGACGAGGTCATGAATCATATGGGGGCCGGCCTGCCACGAGGCGCCGTATAGAAGTATCGCCGGCGAATCCTGGGACCTCCCCGCGCCCTGCAGTATGGTCCCGTTCGTGATGGTGACCCTGTCGACTCCGACCGCCACGTAAACGCCATACACGGAGGTTGAACTCGGCTCCGCGTTGTAAGTGATCGTGTGGCCGTTCAGATCCAGCGTCACATCGTCGGCCGTGATCACGACGGCGGTTGCGGGCGCCGTCAGGTCGGACGTCAAACGGTGAACCCGGTTGGGATAGTCGAGTGTCAACGTTCCGGGAGGAGTCTCGTCGGCCGGGTTCTGACCCGATCCGCCTCCCCCGCCTTCGCTTCGCATCCCGATTGCATCCAGACCGGTATTCCCCGACGCCACGATCGGGTGCCAGCCGGCGCCGAACGCTGCGAGGCTGATCAACGCTCTAAGCACAAACACCTTGGCGATTCCGCGGCCTTGGGGATTTGTCATGCTATCTGTCTTCCTTAGGGAACCTCTGCAAAAGTCTGGAGTTCCCAGTAGTTAGTGGACACCCCGGCGTCCGGCCTTGTGATCCGCCTCGAACTGCCCTGGACTCACCCCACCCAGATGCTGATGACGGCGTGTTCGATTGTAGAAGGAATCGATGTAGTCGGCCACATCGACGAGTGCGAGTTCGCGTGTTCGGTAGATACGTTTCTTGATCCGTTCCTTCTTCAGGCTATTGAAAAACGACTTTGCGACCGCGTTGTCCCAGCAGTTTCCCTTGCGATTCATGCTTGGCTCAAGATGATTCGAGCGGCAAGATCGTTTCCACGCATCGCTGCCGTACTGAGTACCCTGATCGGAATGAATGATGGTGCCGCGCGGCCGTCGCCGGCGGACTGCTATTAGGACGGCATTGAGCACGAGATCGCGGTTGATCGTCGGGCCAGCCGACCAGCCGATGATCTTGCGGGAGAACAGATCCATGACGACCGCCAGGTACAACCAGCCCTGCCACGTCCGAATATAGGTAATGTCCGTGACCCAGGCCCTGTCCGGGAGTGTCACCGTGAACTCGCGCTGCAGGATATTCGGAAATGAAACTGACGGCTTGCCTACCGACCAGCGTCGCACGCGATAGCCGTACAGAGCGTGCAACCCATTCTCGCGCATTAGGCGCACAACGCGATGCTTGCTGCACGTCTCTCCGGCCTCACGCAGGTCCAGAAACACGCGGGGAGCTCCGTAGATACCATGGCTCGCCACGAACGACGCACGGATCAGGCTGAGCAGCCGGGCATCTTCCTTGGCTCGGTGGGAGACAGGCTGCTTCAGCCAGTCGTAATAACCGCTCGGCGCCACATCGAGTACCCGACACATCATCTTGACGCTGAACTCGTGCCGATGGGCTCTGATGAAGCCGTAGACTGTGCGGACGCGACTGACCCTCGGATTCTTGGACATGGTGTTTTCCCTCCATATCCTTTCGCGATACTACCCCTGTCCACCAAATCCTGGGAACTCCAATCTCCGCCACGAAGCTGGTTGAAAATCTCGCTCTCAGCATATACTTTATTGTATTTGCGCATTTGGGGGTCCTTGGACTGGTCTTGTTTGAGCTCATAACTAAGGAACCTCTGCAAGAGTCCACGATCTGAAAGGATGTTTGATCCTGCGATGTGGGCCAGCAACAATGTTTCTCCAAATGAAAGTGCCATAGCCGATCGGTGAGACCATGGATATTTCATCTGCCGTGATTCGCAATATATTCATGCCCCTATGGGCACTCAGAGATGGGCGTTTCGGCGAATTGAAATATTATCGCCATTTCCAGTTTCTGGATCACATGTCTTCGGGTACTATACTTCAGCGCCAGCGGCAACGGCTCAAGAAGGTCCTCGTCCATGCTTACGAGAACACAACATTTTATCAGTCGTCTTTCGACGCTGCCGGCTTCTCGCCCTATGAACTCGATGAGAGCGTTCCGCTGCGAGGACTGCCGCCGTTGACGAAGCCTCTCATCAAGGCGCATTTCGATGGATTGGTCGCCCGTAATGTCGTCCCGACCAGTATCATACAAAATGCTACTGGCGGCTCGACAGGTACACCTTTGAAATACGCTTATGATCGGCAGTGCGATTACATGCGGCGGGGGCAGGAACTTTACTTTGATCGTTGGATGGGCTACGAGCTCGGTAATCGGATAGCTTTATTTGTAGCCGCCGCGCATCATGATCATGTGGGTCATCATTGGCGTGCCAAGCTGCGTAATGCGACATATGAGCGGATGCTTCGTTTCGACCCTCATCACATCACTGATGATTACATGCGAGCGTTTGCGTTGCAGTTCGTAAAGTACAGACCGACGATGATTAAGTGCTTCCCGAATTCACTCGCAATATTTGCGGAGTTCATTAGTCGTGAGGGCATAACGCTTCCGCCAGTTAGAGCCATTTCCTGCACGGGCGAGAATCTTTATCCGCATCAGAAGCGTCTGTTCCAAGAGACATTTGGTGGTGAGGTGTTCGAGAAGTATGGTACAAAGGAATGCGGAGTAATTGCGAGCGAGTGTCGCGAACATGCTGGAATGCATGTTTTTTCTGAAGGGGTTTACGTGGAGATAGTCGGTCCCGATGGAGGGCAGGTAGGACCCGGACAATCTGGACGCGTATTGGTTACGGACTTATTCAATTTCGGATTCCCGATGATCCGGTATGAGATCGGTGACATGGCGATCGCCAAGGATGCGGGGGCTTGTCCGTGTGGCAATCCGTTACCGATGATTGAGCGTCTGATCGGCCGTGATCGCGATATTTTAGTCGACAGTTACGGGAATCCAAAGCCCGGCTATTTGTTCGTTGATGCGATTAGCAAGATGAATCTGTGGGACGCCCAATTCCAAGTCGTGCAGCTGGCCAGCGGCGATATAGTCGTGAAGATCGTAAGTACCGACAAGACTAAGGTGGATACGGGCTTGTTGGTGAGCAAGTTTAGAGCTATTGTTGGTCCGAAGCTGCCAATTGCTCTTGAGTTCGTCGAGAGCATTCCGCGCGATCCGTCCGGAAAGTATCGCTATGTGATTTCGCAGCGAAATGCTTCGCCATTGCTAACTCAAGGCTGAGTGGCGGCGCGGGCATAAGAGGGAGCGACTTCAGGTTGCGATGCGAACCGTGGCGCGTAACTTATCGAAGGTTACGCCCGCTGCGCGGAGCAGCACATCAGGTATCGAGGTGCAGAGCGGTTGGCTCAACCCGACGCGTTTAAGCCGGTACAGATCGGCACCGACGTAGTTAACCCCGAAGGCCGTAGTCACGGCGGAATGGTAGCCCAGTTCCTGTAACATCTGTACGTGGACCTCGCCGAAGTCTTCCTGGTGACCCCGAGGGTAGGCGAAGTGGTTGACGTCGACTTGCAGCATTTCTTTGAGCGTCCGCCGCGACTGTTCAAGTTCGGAGTGCGCCAACTCAGGGGTGCAGCGCGAAAGTATATAGTGGTTAACGGTATGGCCACCGATTGTAACCAACGGCTCGCGGGCAAGCGCCCGCGCTTCATCCCAGTTTATTGCACGGTCAATTGGCTCCATCCGATAGTTTTCGGCGACCTCATGCAGTAGGTCATGCCATTTTTCCGGCGGCGAATTCGCCTTGACGTCGGTTAGGAAACGATAGGCCGTCTTAATTCTTTCGCTAGGTGGACCCAACGGGTAGGACCTCCCCAGCGATTTCACGCTAACGGTGGAACCGGTTGCCTGCCAGAAGCGTGCAATGCCCTCGTTGAACCACAACGTTCCCGACTGACCGATTACGCTGGTAGCCAAGTACATGGTCGCGGGGATCTGCAGGGAGCGGAGTATTGGAACAACTATCTCGTAGTTGTCGTAGAAGCCATCGTCAAAGGTCAGCACGAGACTGTCGCGTCTGATGTTGCCGCTGCGGAGTAGGTCCACAGCTTCTCCGATGGAAATGATGTCGTAATGGCGCTTGAGGACTGTCATACACCGTGCAAAGGTCGATGCCGACAGGTGTCCAATGAGGGACTGACGATTCTCTGTGTCGTTGATCACGTTATCCAGCAGGACTCGGTGGCAGCAAAGTATTGTCACGCAGGGACCGTGCCGAAGTCGTCGCAATAGTCGGAAGATCCACAGCGGTCCACCGTATGCGAAGATCGCTTTCAGCAAGGCCCTGGTGTCGCGCAACATATCAGGCCTGCTCTTTGTCAACTGCTGCATCCGCCTGACGAAGATGGGGCAGCACACGCTTCAAGGCTGGAGCAAGGTGGCGTCGACAGTAGTAAAGGAACAAGGAGTATGATTTGGAGTTGTACAGGCTGATCGTCATGTGAGGGCGCGCCAGGGACGTCAGCTTCAGCTTGTAGTTGTAGTTCATACCGCACATATCATATTCGAGTAGATCAGAACTGAAATAGTCTTCAAGTATCCTTGCCTCCAGCGCCGTTCCCGGCGACAGGTCATTGTACTGTTTATCAAAATCGGTGCGCAAAAGGTGCACACGGCCACCGTAGAGGACATGAAACTGCATGGCGACTGGCTCGTCATTCAGATACAGCATCCAAATGATTACCCAGCCATTATGGCTGCCGATATTCGCGAACTCCGTGTAGAAGTTACGAGAGGCCTTTGTTGCGGCCATGTCAGTGCCAATGTCGCCCTTCCAGCTACGCGCTGAGACCAAGAAGACATCGTCCAGCGCGGCCATGACTTCCTCATTTGAGGTGAGCTTCCTCAACTCTAGGCTGCCAGCAGCGCTAACCCTTTTCCAGGCACGGCGATATCGCGATCGTGTATTTGCGGAGCGGAGTGCGAGAAAGTCTTCGTACGTGCCCCGCAGATCGATATATGGGGAGAGCCTGGACGGTTCGCATATCGCGCGAGGTGAACAGCGGCGGAACGCTGCCTGGGTGGCGACATTGTTGTATACATCTGCCGGAACGTCATTGAGTTCCACAACGTCCCAGTTTGGGCTTGTACCCTGCAAGGCCAAGAGCACTTCGCCAATGACGGCGGGGTCGTTGCCGCGGGCCAGAATATACGACCGGGGCGTGACGCCACTTGACATGAACGTCAGCTTGCGAACAGGCAGCCGATGCCAGTGTCCTGCTCTTCCCATTAAAGGTGCCGCACCCACGAGTGCACCATCATTGAAGACGACAAGAACGTGTAAGTCGGAGGCTTGTCCAAAGGCGTTCCACCACGCCGTCAGCCACTCATGACGCATGAACAGTGCGTCGGCGTGACTGTCATGCACCAGTGCGTTCCATTCCTCCCGCAGAGCTAAAAAGCGCTGTGGGTCAGTTATCCACTTTATGCGCATGAAAGGATCTTTACATAGGTATTGTGAGCAATGTCGGCGCGTACTGATGGTACTGGGCGGTGAAATGCTGGAGTCAGAGCAACATTGTTTCTCGGAAATATCCAGCCCAATTCAAATTCTTTACCAAGCAACTCTTGCATCTTCACGTTCAAGCGCGCATGTTGTTAGGTCGTCCGCGGGAAACTTCGTTGCTAGGCGGCCGTTTCTGTGTGGGAACTCACTCTGCCGAGCCGCTAGTATATAGACGGGGTCAAATGACTGCCAACGAAGCGGAGGAAAATGGCCTTCCGAGGCGCGCCCCGTGCGTGGGGATTGTAACGAAATGGCGAGAGCCCACACAAACAAGAGTCTCATAGCATTTTCTGCATCTCGGGTACCGCACGTCTAGTGCCACTTTGAGATTGCGAGCACACAAAGAAGGCTGCTACATTTCAGGGTGAGCTCGTTGTATTGAAAAATAGTCGGCATTTTGATCGTGAATAATGTGCTTGGCTCTGGTGCAAATTGTCAGATAGATATAGAT
>JADDYB010000553.1_pt1 | contig 11828 bp, 13 predicted proteins | sample 8641941 | NCBI WGS metagenome assembly JADDYB01 (sample SAMN16275377, study PRJNA637457) | freshwater sediment metagenome | isolation source: Lake Kineret sediment | place: Israel: Lake Kineret | collected 2013 | reverse complement strand
TCGCGTCCTACTCCTGTGAAATATTACTAAAAGCGGGCATTAACATGCAGATATTATCAGATATTCATGCCGGTACGCTTCACAAACTGCTTTTATAAAATGGAGATGGGGCGTATTAAACCTTACGAGAAACTGCACTTTGGCTGGTTGATAAGATCAAGGACATAACGCCGTATTTTGGCAAACTCCACGCTGGTACGGTCCCGCGGGCGTCCAAGTTCAATCGGCAGGACCTCACAGACATGACCGGGGCGTGGGGTAAGGACAACAATCCTGTCTGCTAGGAAGACCGCTTCATCTACACTGTGCGTTACAAACAGGATCGTCTTTTTTGTCTTGTCCCAGATTTCAAGCAGATCATGCTGCAGCCGGTTGCGTGTCTGGGCATCCAGAGCACCAAACGGTTCATCCATCAAGAGAACGCTCGGGTCTACCGCAAGCGCACGCACAACGGCAACACGTTGTCGCATACCTCCTGAGAGCTCGTAGGGATAACTAGTGCCGAAACCGGAGAGACCGGCAAGTTCAAGGTACTCCTGCGCAACCTTTGCCTTTTCCTCCTTTCCGACACCACGCAGTTCAAGCCCGAAGACGATATTTTCATTGACGGTACGCCATGGGTAGAGCGAATAGTCCTGGAAGATCATTCCCAGTTTCGGGTTGGGGCGATCAATCAGTACACCATCAATCAGGACTTTTCCCGTTGTCGGGTTTTCAAGCCCGGCAACAATACGGAGGAGGGTTGTCTTCCCGCACCCGCTGGGTCCGAGGATACAGATGAACTCACCGTCATCGATCCTGACATTGATGTCCGTTAAGGAATCGACCGTTTCCTGCCCGTTTTTGGTAAACTGTTTCGAGAGGTGATCAAGAATGAGGGTCATCGCTCAAGCTCCCGCCATTTAAACGAACGCCGGTCAACTAACTTGAATCCATAATCAATAACGATCCCGATAAGCCCGATGACAATGATACCGGCAATAATTACCTCAACCTGCCCCCAGTTGTAGGATGACATAATCAGGTACCCGATACCGGAATTTGTGCCCGGCATCATCTCCGCAGCAACCACGCACATCCACGCGATACCAAAACCAACCCGCATCCCGGTCCAGATAGTTGGTGCGGCTCCCGGCAGAATTACCTGGGAGAGAACCTGCCGCTCACGTGCCCCAAGGATCGCCGCTGCTTCAATCCATGTCTTTTTTACTCCTCTCACCCCATCAAGCGTGTTGAGAAGGATCGGGAAGAATGCACCCAGCCCGATGATAAAAACCATAGAGACAAGACCGATCTTGAACCATGCAAGCGCCAGGGGCACCCATGCAAGCGGCGGGATGGGACGGAGCAGTTGCATGACCGGATCGAAGAGCTCGAAAATGGTCTCTGACCGGCCCATGCCAATACCAAGCGGGATGGCAAGCGCTGCAGCCACAAGAAATCCGAGAATAACACGCCCGAGACTGATCATCGCGTTATCAAAGAGACTTCCGTTCCCCAGAATATCCTTGAATGGATGGAGCAGGACTTCAAGCACGGATTCGATGCTGGGGAGAATGAATGGGTTGTTCAGCACGATTGACAATATTTCCCATCCGACGATGATTGCTACCGGAAGGAGAACCCGTAAAAACCATTTTTTCCAAAGCGGATTTTTAAAAAGAATGCGGTACATGGAAACCGGGTTCCTGTATAATTGTAGGTATTCTGACTGAAAAAGGTGTAGGGAAATACCATTCCCCGCACACAGATCAGGAGGTTTCCTTGTAGGTGATATTGCTGTCTTTCAATGCATACTGGAGCATAACATCCTGTATTGATCCTTTACCCGGAGCCGCAATCTTTAACGGTTTACCCTCTGCTGACCGTACGTTGGCCCATGCAACAAAACTCTTCCAGTCCGAAACCGGGGCATTCACATCAACAACAAGTCCTGACCCCTCGGTATTAACGGGGTGGATAATCTTGACCGGGGTTCCCTTATCGATTGCAGCTACCGTTGGTGGTACACCGACATATCCCATCTGAACAATATCGGTTGATGCCATCTGCATAACCTGGGGGCCGGCATCCCCGCCAACCAGCTTGATTTCTGCTACGGGTACACCATTGACAATAAGGTCAGCTACGTCAGGACGGGCCTGGGACATGTCACGCGGTTTGAGGGTTACGCCATAGGTGTCATTGAAGTACTGCCATTTCTTCAGCGCGATGTGGAGAGATGCAGAGTGCATATCTCCGTTCAGGTACCCGATGGTGATCGGTTTGGTTGCCTTGGGAGGAGTCTTTATTTGGCCCGCTGCAAGCTGCTGTTTTGCAGCCTCGTAGGGTCCGAATGCAAACAACTTTGCATTGAGCTGATCTGCACTCGTATTTTTTAATTCCCCCGTAATATAGCCAAGCTCAATTTCCGTCTTGACAAAGTTCTTTGTTCCTGCAATCCATTCAGGAGAGGGCACGTTTGTATATTTTACCGTGGGGAACGCATCGTTAAGCACATCAACGGATGAAACCGTGACATTGCCATAGGTAAAGTTTCCTTTACCGACAAGGAATTCTGCTTCAATTTCAGCGGCTTCGGCCGGGTGTTCATTAATCCATGTACTTGAAGCCTGGGTGAGCGCACTTATTGCGGTGACCAGGTCGGGGTTCTGTGCAAGGAGATCATCGCGGGCAAAGAGAATACAGCAGGGGTGATTAATGTTGCTTCCAGCCGGCGGCAGCTGGCCTGAATACACGACAAGCTTGGCAATCCCGCTCTCGGTGCCGATCGAGACAAACGGCTGCCATGCAATATACCCGTCTATCTGTTTTGTTGCAAGGAGCATCGGCATCGGCCCGACACCTTTGCTGTACAGGATTCCCACATTCGTCTGGGAGACCGGGCCGGGTGTTCCTGCTGGTTGCGTGCAACCGGCAATAAGAACAAAGAGAGTAATGGCGAAGAGCGCCAGTACCGGAATTTTCATCGTTTTCATAGGTGAGAGTTGTTTGGGCAATACATAAATTGCACGATATGGACATTTTTTCTCTCTTTTTGTATTAAATATCCCCTAAAAATTTTACTTTAAGGTTAAATAATTTTCTAAATTGTCCACAATGAGATATTGTTGCAGAAAAATTAGGGACAAGAGAGGAAATATTTTTCTTGAATTAACCTTATTGTATCTATTATATGATACAAGTGGATCCAATTGACCGGCTCACGCGCGCCGCACTTGCCTCAGATGAGGAATTTATAGGAACACTGAACGACCTTCTTCGCCACGACCTCCGTATAAGCATCAGGGAGTTATCGGAAAAAAGCGGGATAGCGCAGAGTTCCTTATACAAGATCATGCATGGTAAACGCTCACCCAACCTCTCAACACTGCGCGCAATAATCCGTGCCCTTCGCCAGCTCTACCGTACAACTGAAGGGGAGTTCATCGGTCTTATCGTTGCACGGTCGGTCCTCGATACGATTGAAGAGCGGACCGCTGAGGTTGATGCACAGCGCGTCAGGGTCCGGGAATATCCGGTCCATACCATGGAAGATGCGATTGTAGCTGCTGTAAGAGCTGAGCGCGAGGGTGCTGTAGCAATCGTCTGTGCCCCTATCCTCTCAAGTGTGATTGAGCAGCTTGTCCGCATACCGGTCGCAACCATCATCCCCCGCGAATCCGTGCAACGGGCGATCGAACTCGCTGCACGAAAGGCGTGGATTTAATCAATGTACAACCAATAGGTAAACGAATAAAAAAGCGAAGGGTGAACGGATGCGAACAGATGTTGTAAGGTTGGGGCGCCTTTCCGGTGAGAGAACAGGTGAGATGATGCACTTCCTCTCATCAATGCGTTCAGACCGCTGTATTGCTGACGCAGATATTCTTGTGGATCTCGCTCATGTGCTGATGCTGGAAAAACAGAAGATCATTGACCGTGACATCGCAAAGCAGCTCCTTTCAGCACTGCTTGAGCTCTTTGATGAGGGGATCCCCGAAGAGGTGTTTGACGAGCATTTTGAAGACGTCCATGCAGGAATAGAATCACTCCTTATCGAATCTGTCGGGGCAGACGCTGGCGGGCGAATGCACATGGGACGATCACGTAACGACGAAGTCGCGACATGCATCCGGATCAAGCTGCGGGAAGACATGCTCAAACAGATGTCGGCACTCCTCAAGGTGCGTGAAGTACTTGTTGCCCTCGCTGAGCTTCATATCGAGACCGTGATGCCGGGATTTACCCACCTGCAGCATGCCCAGCCTACTACGCTCGCACACCATCTCCTTGCGTATGAACAGGCATTTTCCCGGGATTTCGACCGGCTTATGGATACCTACGTGCGGGTGAACCAGTCCCCGCTCGGTGCAGCAGCTTTTGCATCCACCGGTTATCCCATTAACCGTGAATATACCGCCAGCCTGCTGGGTTTTGAAGGGCTGGTGACAAATACGATGGACGCGGTAGCTACCCGGGATTTTGCACTGGAAACGCTTGCCGATCTTTCCATCCTGATGACGACCACGAGCCGGCTCTGCGAGGAACTGATTTTCTGGAGCACGTCATTTGTAAAGTTTGTTGACCTTGATGACGCATTCTGTTCAACTTCTTCTATTATGCCGCAGAAAAAGAACCCGGACACCGCAGAGATCATGCGGGCAAAGTCAGGGTCTGTCTTCGGGGCATTTACCGCCGCCATCCTTACGGTTAAAGGACTTCCCATGAGTTACAACCGTGATCTCCAGGAGCTCACCCCTCATATATGGCGTGGTATGCGGGACGTAAAAGAGAGCCTCCGCCTTCTTATCGATATGCTCTCAAGTGCAACATTCGATACTGAACGGATGAAAGAAGAGGCTGGTAAAGGATTTTCTACAGCAACCGAACTTGCTGATACACTGGTCAGATCATACGGCCTTCCCTTCCGCACCGCACACACCATTGTCGGAAGAGCGGTACAGAAAGGAAATCTCTCCCTTTCCACGCTTGAAGAAGCTGCTCTGGAAGCGGGGGGAGGAATATCCCTTGCGGCTAAAGGACTCACCCAACAGAATATCGATGATGTACTGGATGTTTCCTATTCCATTACTCTCCGGAAAGCTCCCGGAGGACCCGCACCTTTTGCAATCAGGATCGCCATAGGTGAACGCAAAAAGCAGCTCGATGTGGATTCTTCCCATATCGATCAACGACTAGCAAAACTTTCAAAGGCAAAAGAAGACATGATCGCAAAAGCCCGGAGGCTGGTAGCATAAGCCCGCATTTCACCTCAGGTGACCTGGTTGAATGCACGTATGGAGGGACAACAAAGAAAGGAATTTTCATCACAGAACGCGACGGGATGGCAGTAGTGAAACTGGATTCCGGTTACAATATTGGCGTGAAACCAGGTTCCTGCACATTTTTTGGGCATCCCGCAGAATCCCTGCCAAAAAAATCACAAGTCCCGCAAAAAAGTGATCTCCCTGCTCTGTCTATCATATCAACAGGCGGTACGATTGCAAGCAGGATCGATTACCGGACCGGTTCGGTCACCAGCCAGTTTGATGCAGGCGATATTCTTGTGGCAATCCCTGAACTGGCACAGGTTGCACAGTACCGCACCATTCCCCTTGCTACCATACTTTCTGAGAATATGACACCGGCAATCTGGCAGGAACTCGCCCGTGCTGTCTATAAAGAGATCAAAAACGGGGTTGCCGGTGTCATCATCACCCATGGTACCGATACGATGGCATATAGTGCAGCGGCAGTCAGCTTCATGATCGACACCCCGGTACCTGTTGTTTTTGTTGGATCGCAACGATCTGCTGACCGGCCATCCAGTGATAACGCGATGAATGCTGTATGCGCCGCCAGCGCAGCAGCCAGCGATCTTGGAGAGGTTGCAGTAGTAATGCATGCCACAACAAACGATGATACCTGCGCAATTCACCGGGGAACACGCGTGCGCAAGATGCACTCATCACGTCGTGATGCATTCCGGAGCATGGGGATAGACCCCCTTGGTTCTGTTGCCTATCCCTCCCGCGAAGTAACCCTGAAAAGCTATGCAGTACGACGGGGGAGCCAGATGCTCGCCCTGCATGACAAGCTGGAAGAACACTGCGGGCTTGTCCAGTTCCATCCCGGGATGTCTCCTGACCTGCTCAAGGCGTACGAGGGGTACAAAGGTCTCGTCCTCGCCGGTACCGGGCTCGGGCATGTAAGTACCACACTCCTCCCTTCCCTGCAAAAACTCATAAAAAGCGGTACCATGGTTGTGATGACCTCCCAGTGTATGCAGGGCAGGGTTTGTGACCGGGTCTATGATACCGGGCGCGACCTGCTTTCAGCGGGTGTCATCGAAGGTGGCGATATGCTTCCTGAAGTGGCACTCGTGAAAATGATGTGGGTGCTGGGCAATGAGCGGGATTCGGAAAAAGCGGCTGCCCTTATGCAGGCAGATCTCAAAGGTGAATGCAACCGGAGGAGCTCCCATGGATTATAAAGCTGCAGGACTGACAGCCGGCATTGAGATCCACCAGCAGCTGAATACAAAGGAAAAACTATTCTGCCACTGCCAGACTCTCCTCCGCGACAGCAGTGAACATTCGGGTGAATTCTTCCGCTACCTCAGGGTCACTGAGAGCGAGATGGGAGAGATCGACCGGGCTGCTCAGGAAGAGATGAAACGTGACCGGAAATTCCACTATTATACCTATGATACCACCTGCCTCGTTGAAAACGATGAGGAGCCACCGGCACCGCTGAACAATGAAGCACTTTCCGTCTGCCTTACTCTGGCAAAGATGTTTGGCATGACACCGGTCCGGCAGGTGCACACGATGCGCAAACTTGTAATTGATGGATCGAACACCAGCGGATTCCAGCGCACGGCGCTTGTCGCACTGAACGGGAAACTCCCGAATGGGGGTGAGATCGAGACAATCTGCCTTGAAGAGGAGGCAGCCCAGCGGGTCAAAGAGGATATTTTTTCCCTTGATCGTCTGGGAATCCCGCTCATTGAGATCACCACCTCTCCCTGTATGCACACTCCCGAAGAGGTTCAGGAAATGGCCGAGTACATTGGCATGGTCCTCCGTTCGACCGGTAAGGTAAAACGGGGGATAGGTACGATCCGCCAGGACGTGAATATATCAATCCGTGGCGGTGCCCGTGTTGAGATCAAGGGGGTCCAGGAACTGGACCTGATCGCTGAGGTAGTCAGGCGCGAAGTGCAGCGGCAGAATAATCTCATCGCAATCAGGGACGAACTCCTCCAGCGAAATGCATCAGTCCATGATAATGCAAAGAATGTATCCGAACTCTTCAAAGAAACAAAATCCACGGTCCTGAAAAAGGCAAAACGAACCTATGCCATCATCCTTGAAGGTTTTGCCTGCCAGGTAGGTCGCGAGATCCAGCCAGACCGTCGTCTCGGCAGCGAAATGTCCGACTATGCCAAAAAATGCGGGGTTGGAGGGATTTTTCACACGGATGAACTTCCGGCGTATGGTATCACTGCAGACGAGGTCGCCCGGTTGCGGGCCCATATGAACGCGGGCGTCCATGACTGTGTCGTGATTGTTGCAGCGGTTGATGATCACCAGGCAGCCTGTGCTCTTAACCAGGTCATCATCCGTGCACGGCTGGCACTCTCGGACAAACCGGTTCCGGAAGAGACACGGAAAATGCTCGAAACTGGCAGCTCTGCCTACATGCGCCCGCTGCCTGGTGCGGCGCGGATGTATCCCGAAACTGATGTACTGCCAATTATCGTAGATGATGACCGCTGGAATGCTACGACAGTTCCCGAGCTGTTGACAATAAAAGCACAGCGTTACGCACAGGAGTATGCAATTGACCACAATTATGCAACCCGGCTCGCATTATCAGAAAAACTCCCGCTGTTCGAACGTGCAGTAGCAGAGGGAATAAAACCCAAACTTGCCGTATTCACCATCCTTTCGACATGCACAGAACTCCGCCGGGAAGGTATTGAAACAGGGAAAATATCCGATGAAGAGTATCTTGCAATCTGGCATGCCGTAGAAAGCGGCAGAGCAGCAAAAGAGGCAATACCTGATCTCTTACGAGGACTTGCATCCGGAAATACCTTTGAAGAGGTGCTCCAGAAACTCGCTCCAGCCGTCTCTCGTGAGGATCTGGAATCTATTATACACAAGATCATTGAAGACCGTTCAGATTTTGTCCTCCAAAAAAGACAAGCCGCGCTTGGCCCGCTCATGGGCGTGGTAATGAGTGAAGTAAGAGGGTCCGTTGACGGAAAAATAGTGAGCGAAATCCTCAAAAAGGAAATTGCTGCAACCCTTGCAGCAAAAAAACCGTAATTTTTTACCCGTATCCGCCTCCCATGACTACAAGGCGCGAACATTTATGAGTGGGGCAGCAGAATTAGATAAGGAGTTTAATTATGGGTAAAACAGGCACTACCATCTGGGCACAGATAAAAGGCGTGAAGGGACAGATCCGTCTTGTTCCAAAAAGTGAAGGCGATCTCAAAACACCGGGCCCGAACCAGCGGTTCAAAGCAGGTGTGAACATCAAGAAAGTTAACGCCATGGATGAAGCGGCACAAGGACGGGGTGGGGCACGCGGAGGCAAGCGCGGAGGAGGAAGACGCGGGGGTGACCGTTCCGGTGGATCCGGTTTAAACGAGTCCACGGCAAGTCCGCTCATCCGCAGACGCATGCGCAGGGCAAAGGTCTCTGCACTGGGTGCGAAGGCAAAGGCCACACGGTAATCTTTAAAAACCGGGTTGCATCCATACCCAAAAATAACATAGGGTGTTAACCCGACCCCGCTGATTTTTTATCGTATATTCGTGTATTATGATCGATTCGTTCTCCCAATGCTAATTATCTTTTATTGGCAACATCTATGGTTAGTATGGATCTTGGAACCGCAGTGAAGAGTTATCAGTTCGGTGAACGGGCAAAATCTGAACTTATCATAACCTCCCAGCTATGCCTTGCATTAACAGGATTTACTGACAATGAGCGCGCTGGCGGGCGACGAATGCTCCTCATGCTGATGGAATCCGTGAGAACTGAACTCCAGTTTGCTGCCCATAGTACCGGGCAATCAGAATTCAAAAAGGCGATCAATGCACTCAATGAGGCGATCTCACTCACGGAAAGCAACCAGCCCGAACAGGCATCTGAAAAGATCGCTGTTGCAATCAGTGCATCTACAACCCCGGCGCAGGAAGCATGGCAGGTACTTGAAAAACATGGAATCCTCTGATTTTCTGGATTTTCTCAAAAGCCGCTCTTCGGTACGTTGGTACGAACGTGACCCTCTGACTGAGGATGAGATTGAGTATATCCTCACCTGTGCAAGTACCGCACCAAGTGCAGGTAACCTTGAATCATGGGATGTGATTGTTATTACCGATGAAGAAATTAAGGCCGCACTCGCCCAGGCAGCGTTTGATCAGGTTCATGTGGATCAGGCAGGTGCAATCTTTGCGGTATGCGCAAACTATGTCCGCTCGATGTCGCGCTATGGGGAGCGTGGGATTCTGTACGGATTGGAAGACGCAACAATTGCCTGCACCTACATGATGCTTGCAGCCCATGCAAAAAAACTGCATTCCTGCTGGACAGGATCTTTTGATGATGAAGATGTACGCGAAATCCTTACTCTGCCACAGCATATCCGACCCATCGCACTGCTCGCGGTGGGGAGAGGACACCCCCCGGCCGTGCTCACCGGGCGGATGGATACCGGGGGGCACGTGCACCGGGATATCTGGTAAGGAGAGAGAAATATGCCTGATTATATAGTGACACTGGAATCGGCGTGGATCCTACGCGACGTCAAATCACTTGACGATGCGATTGGAATTGCCATCAGTGAAGCAGGAAAGCGGCTCAACCCGGCAGCAAAATATGTGGAAGTCGAAGCGGGTTTTCTTACCTGCCCGTACTGTGAGGAGTCCCTTTCAAGCGCGATTGTCGTGGCTGACACTGCTCTTGTCGGGCTCGTCCTGGAGATGAAAGTCTTCCGGGCTGAATCTCCGGAACATGCGGAGCGCATTGCAAAATCAGTGGTAGGAAAGGCACTGAGAGACGTGCCACTAAAACTACTGGAAGTGCAGGCACTATGATTTCTGTTGTCGGGCATACTGCTATTGACCACATTTCACGGGTACCTCATCTCCCGGCGAAAAATTGCTCAACACATATCTCTGACCGGCAGATCTATTTTGGTGGAGGTGCGGCAAATATCGCAGCAGGAATTGCCACATTAGGTGAACAGGTTACCCTCATTTCCTGTATCGGCAGTGACTTTCCCGGTAGCGAGTATGACCTCTGGATGAACAGGATCGGGGTCCATCAACGGTTCTTCAGTGTTCCCGACGCTCATACACCTACGGCATTCATGTTCACAGACGATAATGGGGACCAGATGACTTTTTTTGAATGGGGCGCATCGAAAGCATTCGCCCATGCAGAAGCTCCTTCTCTTCCGTTTGTTCATATGGCGACTGCAGATCCAGAGTTCAATTGCCGGGTTGCCGAAAGGAGTGAGTTCACTTCATTTGATCCCGGGCAGGATGTATTCTGGTATACCAAAGAACAGCTGGGAACAATCCTTGCCAACACTGACATTCTTTTTGCCAACCAGCACGAGATTCGGCAGATGTGCACAACACTGGGCACAACGAAAGATACGATCATCGGGCAGGTCGGAACTGCGATATTTACCATGAGTGGTGACGGGAGCACACTGTATTCAAACGGTAGGGAGCACTTTATCCCGGTTGTTCCCGTTACCCTTGCCGATCCTACCGGTGCCGGTGATTCGTACCGCGCCGGGTTCCTTTCCGCGTATGCAAAGGGATATCCACCACTGACATGTTGCAAAGTAGGAACAGTCACGGCTTCGTTTGTTGTGGAACATGTCGGTTGCCAGACCCACCTGCCGGACTGGAACGGTATGCGAATGAGGTACGAGAATAACTTCGGTACACTCGAATCACCAGTTTTCCGGAATGGCTGATCATGAGCTGGGCAGCACTCACCTCCGGGGGAAAGGATTCAATTCTCTCCATCCAGAAAGCAATTGATACGGGAAAGGATGTGGAATTTATGGTCACCGTTCATCCAGAAAACCGGGACTCGTATATGTTCCACTCCGCAAACCTCGATGCAGTAGCTGCCATTGCTAAGGTTGCCGGTATGAAGTACAGAGAGATACCTACCCACGGACGCAAGGAAGAGGAGCTTGCTGATCTTGAGGCGGGGCTGGCTGGACTTGAGGTAGAAGGCTTGATTGCAGGAGCAGTTGCATCTGTGTACCAGGCAGAGCGGGTGAGGGCAATCACCGACCGACTCGGGATATCACTCTTTACACCGCTCTGGCATATGGATACAGAAATGCTTCTCAAGGAAGTAGCCAGACGTATGGATGCGATAATCATTGTCACTGCTGCGGACGGACTGGATGAACGTTTTCTGGGCGCACATTTCAATGATGAGCTTATCGACAGGCTAAAAAGTGTCGCTGCTACCCACCACATCAACCTTGCCGGGGAAGGCGGGGAATACGAGACACTTACCCTCAAAGCACCGTTTTACTCCCGCCCCATTACCTACACAACCAGCCAAATCCAGTCGTATCCTGACCGCCATGAGATAGTTCTCGGGGGGTTTACCTGATGGACCAGGGCAGTGATGTCAAATTCATGCAGATCTCCCGGTTTATTTTCACTGCCCCCTCATGGAAACGTTCACTTTTTCTTATCATCATCCTTGGTCTTCTGATCGACGGGGCGGGAGTCCGGGCATGGGGGATTCTGCCATTTTCAGCCCTGCCATTCTCGGGAACGCTTG
>JADDYB010000552.1_pt1 | contig 11829 bp, 13 predicted proteins | sample 8641941 | NCBI WGS metagenome assembly JADDYB01 (sample SAMN16275377, study PRJNA637457) | freshwater sediment metagenome | isolation source: Lake Kineret sediment | place: Israel: Lake Kineret | collected 2013 | reverse complement strand
TTTTAGCCTTGTAACCATCTGGATCAGCCATTAACCAGAGTACTTCGGCAATCAAGCCATGATCAGGCTCTACATATTGGTACTTCTCAAGAAGGTGACCAAGAAGATTGGTGTTGCGTCCTGAGATTGAAGGATATGCTGGTTGTACCAATCCAGCATATAACATAGCCTGTGTTTTCTTGTCGAGCTTCACGCCGTTAAGTTCACCTGGCTCAAGTGTATCATATATGTTCGCCATATACTGGCGAGCTTGTGCATCCTGTTGTTTACGCATCTGCTCCTGCTGTGCAAGCTGTTGGGCCATCATCTGTTCCTGCATGGCATCCAACTTCGGTTTGAACTTGTTGGCCTTGGCTTCCAGTTCACCCCTGTCTTTCCAACTATCGATTTCCTCTTCAATGTCTTCAGAGGAACCGAATCTTGTTGCATGAAGATAGCTGCGTACTATGTTTTCCTGGTCCATTTCATCAGTAGGATCCAGGGATTTGATTTCCTCCACCGCGGCAAGCGTACGGAAAAGACCTTTAAGGTCGTTACCACCGTCAGCCACGTATTTGGCGGCATATTGAAGTTCTTCTGGCAAAGAATCAAAGAATTCACCAGGTGTCTGCTCTTTGATCTTGCGCTCACGCTCTTGGAAGTTAGCCTCGATAAGCTCTTCAAAGTCTTGAAGAGTATACTTTTCAATAGGCTTATCCTCATCAAAAGGCATGATAAGACCTTTTTCTATGAGTTTGCTTGTCAGCTCAACCACACCGTTTTTGTCAACGCGAGGTCTTCCGCTGGTTTTAGGTTCATCACCATCCTGCTCGACATCGTCATTAACAAGCTCATCGAGTTGTTTTGATGCTTCTGCCGTAGAAGGTTTGGAATCATCCTTTTCTTCTGGTTTGTCAAGGAACGATGTGTCTACTGGTTTGGAAGAGAACAGATTAGGTTTTGCTTCTTCAGTAGATGGGAGCATTATGTTTTCTGCTCCTGGAGTACCTAGGATTTCATCTAGGTTGAGATCCACCTCGGATACCGTGGTGGTGTCTTGAATTTGGTCAGCCATTTAGTTGGTTTTAAGTGAGATGCTGATATAATATAATAATCAAAAATATCGAAATAAACATATAAGGTTTGATAGTATAATTAACTTTATCTGATTTATATAGCTACAATTACTTTTTCTTCTTGCTGGATTGATCAGACTTGGGTTTTCCGTCGTATTTATTCTTGTTTTCCCTTGCTATCTGAAGTTCTGTGTTTTTCATGTCTTTTTGAGCTTGAAGCTTCTCGCGCTCAAGACTTTGCTTATCCCTGAACTCTTGGGACTTGTTGGTTTCTTTTTGGACATCCATATTCATAACCTGATTGAACTCATCTGTTTTCCTAATGGTTTCCATCTGATCTGCAAAGTCGGACTGAAGGTTTTGGTTTATATCCTGCATTGAACCATAACCTGATGCACGGATCTCAGCCACAAGAAGATCCCTACGGCGATCCTTTTCATTTTCCATAGCATTATGATCAAGTTCAAACTGTTTTTCCTTCTGCCTGGATTCAATTTCCATTTGCTTCATCTTCTCCTGTGACTCCATCTGCTCACGACGTTGCGCCTCCATCTTGGCTTCGGTAGCTTTAAGTACATGGTTAAGTTGTGACATGGAATCCGATTGGATAATATTACCTAAATCATATATGCTCGCCCCAGCTGTATTGTTAGATATGGCAAGTTGTTTCATCTGCTCAAGAACAGCTCTATGGTTAGCTCTAGTAGTGCAGTATATATTAATATCACGAAGTAAAAGTTCCGTGCCATTGATTTCAAAATTGACTTTTTCATCATTGCTTGTCATGTACTGAAGTCTCAAACTGGGCTTCTTTGAATGGTAGTATTGTGCAAGATCCGTACGCATCTGATGTACACGTGGCATCAGATAATCAGAGTGTTGCATGAAATAAGTTTCAGTCTGTGCATATGATCCAGCCACAGCCTGTTCTATACCCCGTGCAGTCTCTGTCTGACCTATCTGTTGCCCCAAACGCTGTGGTGTTATACCTATGGTTTCAAAAGCCTGTTGTTTAAAGAAAGTAGCCAGCTGCACCCTTGACATCATACGCTGGGTCTGCTCAAGATTCAAGGTCTGGAAATGCTGGAAGTTCAGAGCATTCTCAGTATTGGTGATACTTGTATCCAACGGCAGCATCTGGAAGTTCTTCATTGCCACGTATGCCTTGGCCAGGTTGTTCTTTCCCCAATCTTCACCCAGCGAATGACGGGGAAGGGCGTTCTGGTCAAGGAGTATCACCGTTCCCAATTCATCCACCAGGATATCAGCTATCTGGTTGTTTACGATGTTATAACCTATCTGGTAAGGTTTCATGAGGTCTACAAGACTTGTAGAGCGGGTGTTCCTGTCAGAAAAGACCGCGCCTTCTACTGGAAGCTTACAACCATAAAGGGTATTGTCACCTTTGAACTGGAACTTAAGACGTCCAGCCTTATTCTGGTCTACACCAAGATAAATAGGATTGACACCGCCAGGGTTATTCATACCCCAGAAACTTGGATGGTTAGGTCCAATCTTCACACCGCCCCAAACTTCATTGATCCATATCCAATCGATATGCTCTCCAAAAATAAGATTGTCCTTTGTCTTGTTCTTTAAGAACTTGGTATTGTATACTGGTTTATCAGTGATCTGGTAATCCTCATCTATAATGTCGGTATAAACCTCTCCTTTGTCGCCTATCTTGGTCAAATGACCTACTTTACGCTGTGATTTCCAATATGCAGTGGTTACCCTCAGCATAAAAGCCATACCCATATCGGCGTAATCTTCAGTCTCACCCATGATCCAATTAACAATATCGCCACCATTGAAAACGAAATTGTCATACATAGAAACAAATTGGCGATACGCGAGCGAGGGCATATTGACGTTCCAATCGTGAGGTTTCGTAGCATCGTAATAAGATCCATCATTTTGAAAGCCTTGTAAAGGGTAACCTGCGGAACGTACTGGATATATCGCTTCTATTGACTCAAGCTGCTCTTCGGTCATCACATAACCGTACTTGTCAATGACGTCGGCAACAGTCATCATTTCTATCTTACCTACCCAGTTACCCTGGGAAATATAACGTGCCTCAGGTGATTTGTGATAAAACGTAAGCACTGGATTCCAAAGCTCGATATCGTAATCGTCATCCATCATCTTGAAATGCCAGAACTCACGGTCTGTGATAAGACTGTCGCGGAAACCACGCTCCTCAAGCTCGTCCATGCGGAAACGCTCCTCATCCACAGCCATCTGGTGAGCAGCCCACTGTTCAACCATAGATCTGTAATCCTTGTCAAAAAACGATTGAATCTCAGGAAGGGTCTTAAGCTTTTCTGGAGAAAGCTCCTGTTGCATTTGTTCCTGTACCTGAGGGTCCTCAGGATTCATACCTGAGGCAATCATGCTGGAAAGAAGTTTTTTTTCTGCCTCCGCAAGAAGTGTCTGTTCCACCATCATGCGCTTCTGTTCCAACTGTTCGTTGTAACTGAACTCATCCACAGCTTTGAAGGTAACCTTTGTATTACGCTTGGCAAACTCTGCAACAAGTACGTTTATCACGTTGGGAATAATGGGATAGAACTTGAGTTCCAATGCGCTGAAGTCCTCCTGTATAAGAGTCTCTACGATATCCCGCATCTCATTGTCCTGCTCGATCACATAGTCCGATTTGTCAATGATACCCTTGGCCAACTTGTAGTTTTTCATTAGACGGCGGGCATTGCGGCGGATCTGTTTCAAACCCTGCCATTCAAGCCAGTCCATATTCCAGGCTGTCCAGGTCTGGTCTTTTTCTTTCTTAGGTATGAACTGTATAGGCTGTGTGATGGAACCCATGCGGTTGTATTCCGCCTTGGCACCACTCTTCAGCTGCATCGCATTGAGTACCTGCATCTTATTTTATGTTTTTAAACGGAGATCTGCTCTTATAGGCACTTTGGAGCGATGGTCGCTTACCCATGTGTCTGAACATACCCCCGTTATTTAATTTAAACAAATTTTCTTGCTTTTGCAACTTATTGTCAGTCAATCTTTCGACCTTCTTCTTATAACCTCTATTTGCCTGTTGTACTTTGGCAAAAGCTATCAGGGATGAAAGAGCTACCAAACGGTCGACGTTCAGGTCATCCGTATAGGCCTGCATCTCTTTCATAGCCATGATATCAGGTATACGCTCCACACCGTAAACCGTCTTTACAATAGTTCCATCATCTTTGACTACCGTATCAAGCTCTTCATTCAGATATTCGATCAGATAACTCAACATGTGGTTGCGGAACAACGTACCTGTATTCCGCCAACCGTATTCCTGGAACACATTGTTGTTGGATCCAAGATCCTTGAGAAACATGATCTGGCTTTTTGGGACAAGGAAGCGCTGCTTCTTTTTATCAATCATGTGCTTTATAAAAGTGGATATGTTGTTTTCAACAATTGTCCAAGCGTTATACCACTCAATCATCATCTCCAACCGCTCGTGGGTTTTGTTCAAATCGTCAAAACGACCACACCACGCAGCTACTATTTTGTCCCGTTCTATGAAAGTCTCGGTTTCACCATGCTTTATCCTGGTGACTTCTATGGGATTTTTGTAGATATATATTGAGCACAATGATTCTGAGGTAGTTGTCTTTCCCTCGGACACTGGGTCAATAGATGCGTAATACATTCCGAATTCAGGATCCGCTATAGGTCTTTCCCATACAACTACACTACCAGTCTTGTCTTCAGTGTTCTTGGTTATGGGAAACTCAGAGATAGGCAGTTTCCTTGTCTCCCTGCATTCAACCTTACCTGTATCGTTCCTGAATAGCTCAAGCAGTTCGTAAGGATAATCCTTGTCCTGTATCCTGTTCATCTGGCTAATGACAAGATTCAAAGGGAACTTGGATACCTTTCTGTTGGCAAATGCTTCGTCTATGTTTACAGGGTGCTGGGATATCCTGTACTGGTACTTCTCAGGACTCAGGTCTTTTTTCCACTGCTGACGTTCTTCCAATATGGCATCCAATGCCTGTTCAACCTGACTGTTACCGTACTGGTCTATGTATGGAGGCATAGACCACTGCTCTGGTATGAAAAGACCAGTCTTGGCTGTATTACCCTTGCTGTCTATCAGATCAGTGCTGACAGCGTATATGTCGTTGGAATCAGGATACAGGATCATCTGCTTCAGCGGCTCGCATTGGTCAAGGTCACCCACAGAACCAGCTGCGATGAATATACCAGTGGTAATCTGTCCTGAACGCATGGCAGGATAAAGAAACTCGACAGTGATATCCATCGTTGGTGCGATACCAGCCTCCTCGTAAAAGAATATGGTACAAGGTCCCCCTACCCCTGAGGTAGGATCCTTTTCAAAGGTCACACCCTGCAGTACTCCTTTCAGACCTTTCATGTGCTTGCGCCCGTTCACGGTCTCCTCAATCTGCTGCTGCCACATAAGGACCTTGGCAGGGGTCATAGGACGGTACCAGGCTGTATGCTCGTCAAGGAATGAACGGTATTCACTTAAGAACTTCCATGATCCCTTGTCGTTGATATAGTCCTTTAGGGCGGCACCCATCTTAAGGATAGGCGTCTCCTCAAACCATATCATGTTTATCATCTTGGCACAATGAAAATAAGATGATGCTATCTGACGCTTCTTCAGAATAGCACAGTGTTTGTAATGAAGCTCCGCCAGCAGCTCGTACAGTGCCATGTGGTACTGCGCATCCCTGATCTGCGGAAAGTCAAACTTCCTTTTCTCTTTGTCGTTAATAGGCAGAAAATTGAGCCACATGTAGTATTCACGCGACAGGTACCAGGTGTTTCCATTGTTCTTGACTATTATTCCATTACGGCATTTTTCTTTCTGGTCGTCCCAGTAGTTTACGTAATCCTTGGAACGCATGGGAAACTCACAGTAAAACCCCTGCTTCCTGAACCTCTCGGCTTCTGATACAAATACAACGGAGGTTTCGTCAAAATCATATTTTCCAGGTTCCTTGAAAACAGAAAGGACGAACTCCTTGAAGTCGTCCCTTGTCTCAAAGGCCTGCTTTGACCACTCACCGTTTTCCCATAAGGGTATCTCTTTATACATCAGTTTATGTCAAGGTCTTCTGTAATATACATGAACAACTGGTCAAGTGATGTAGCCGCAAGTATGCGGAGTTTTCCAGGTTTCTTGATTGAATTGACGAAATCCTCATTGGACGTGGCTTTCCATAAGTCTTCCTCAGAATCATACCAAAACAACCATCCGTCAAGAAACTCATATCTAACGTTTTTGATCATAAGCTAATCCTGCACCTCCGCGCACATGCGACTGTTGTTCCTCTTTCAAATCCTTGTAAGCGCCCTTGAAGCTCTGGCGTATGGCATCGTAATTCTTTGCAGCGGACAACAAGCTGTTCATGTTGCCGTCCCTGCCATGTATGATCTGGGTATTCTCCATATAACGACCCAACCTATCAAGCATGGTCGAGATTCCCCTGTATGCACGCCATGTAGGGGTATCGTACAATGTCTGCAAACCTTCCAACGCATGCTTGATGACAGGATCATCGGACATGAAATCCGCCTCAATATCGCGCATTATCATCTCCTCCTTGTCATCTGTAGGTACGTTGAAGTAAGGATTAAGATCGTCATTAGGGCATGACATATAGAACAGATACAGGTACATCTTAAGATAGTTGTCAGGATAATTATCCATGACCGCCTTCAGATAGTTGATGGTGTAACAGTGCTCCGTAGGAACCACCCTGCCGTTCTCTATGTCAAACAATCTTACCATATGATGGCAATGTCAAAGTCGGATATCATTAATTTGATATCACCTTTAACCTCAACAACATCTGATCTTTCAAGACCGCTTTTAGGTACATATACCATGTCCCCGATGTTTATGTTTTCAACGGCTTCACCTACGGCAAAGACTTCTAAGTGAGTCCACTTCTTCATGTTTTCCTTGTCCAGGCTTTCCTGCACTTCAGGAGTCATGTGGATAGGTGATGTTTCAAGCATAGGCTTGGATAGCAATACTCTTTTTCCTTTTAGTTTCATGTTTTTATAGTTTATCATCGTTTAAGAATCCTAATACGTCAAGCATCGGCATGACCCTTGGCATTTCTGGCACAGGTTCGCTGTTCATGTAATTAATAAAGCTTTTTTTGAAAAACTCCTCAAGTGGAACAGTACTGTTTTTAAACTCATAGTAGTCATTGCTGCTGTAAAACTTGTAAGACACCGTACTACCCATATCTTTTTTGGTAGGGCATGAGTCCTCGTCAATGAAAGGTTTGGCCCTGAATTCGATCAGGTCGGCCTCTAAAGCTTCGTCGGCAGTCACGATATTAAGCATCTTGATAAAAGCATCCCTTTGGGAAAATGCCATCAGGATACCTTGGTGGAGAACGGCAGGACCCCTGTTGGGATCATCAAAATGCGGGTGATGCGATATCACGTATTGGTATGGTTCCATTATTTGTTGTTTTTCATATGTTGCAACATGCTCAGCACTTCAGCCCTAAGATACGGAACTTCATACGGAGTAACCTCATTTACAATAGGATTTCCTTCATAATCACGTAAGGCGATAGGGTAACCATAATCATCTTTCTCAGGTGCCTCTTTGAAAGTTATGTGATGCAAGATAAGTTTACCAGCTTTCAAATTGGGATTGTGTTTGAGGATGATATACATGTAAGTGCTTAACTGTAGAGCGTAATGATTGAAGTTGCAGTCGTCAAGATGGACGCATGGACCAGTCATCTTCTGGGATATGCCCTCCCAGTTGACAAAGGACTTGGTCTTTATCTCCTTATTGGTCTTGTAGTCTATGATGTCCACTGTCCCGTTAACCACTTCCACCCTGTCCGACTGTCCACATATACCCTCGGATTTAAGATATACCATATGTTCAGGATAGATGCCTTCCACAAGCCTTTGTTCTGGGGCGTGCTTGGCTCCGTCTGTATAAATCGGTTTGAATATGGGAACTGCTATGCCATTACGTTCAATAGTATCAATTGACACTATATCCGTCTCCCTTTGGGTGTGGTACCAGTTACCTAGATCTATGGCCCGATTTGACTCGTTGTTCCATATCTCCTTTATCTTTTCAGGCGACAAGCCATACCATTTGGAGTTCCTGTTTTTGCTTGACTTCACAGCCTGCTTGTCAGGATCAAACTTGTTCTTGAAATTGCCTACAAAAGTCGTGACACTCGTCCACTGTATGTTCTCGCCTGGATCCGTGCTCTTGTATGAGTGGTTGTCTGCATTGAATACTATAGCCATCAGTCGTTTTTTATGTTCAGTTTATTGAATATCTCCGCCTCCTCATGTTCGCTTACAATCGCGTTCCATCTGGGGTTGTCTTCATCCCCGCAGGAGCTTGATAAGGACCGAGTCTTCCATGCTAATTTGCAACCGCATTTGCCACAACAAGGCTGTGTTCCAGGAGCAAAGCATTTGGAGCCTTCCCTGTCGATATGAGGGCACTCCTCACATATGTCCATGCGCGCAGCAGCAATCTTCTCGACATCATCCTTCTTGATCACACTGTTCAGGAGCCCCTCCATTATCTTGGATTTGTTCTCCCATAATTTTAGCAGATTCATATTCCTGTCTTATTTTTATCTTGTCAGCCTTGCGAACCAGTTCCTTATCAAGTTCCTTCTTTATCCTAAGAAATGACTTGTACTGATTTTCCATGTGTTTTCTGTAGGTAAACTCCTTGAAGGTAAGGGCGTCTTTTTCAATATGCTTTTTGTAATTGCCTATGTACTCTTCTATCTTCCAAGGTTTGACAACGAATATGCCCAGTTTGCGTACGGTTATGCTACAGTAGCTCATATCACTGAGGTGTTTCCTTATCTCAGACCATAGGAATGAAACGGAATCCTCTGCAAACTGCTTGTCAAAGCTGTTCTTTTTTATGACATCATGCAGTACTTCCTTGTGTTTCTTGGGGATCAACGTATACGAACTTATGGTTTATCAATATGTTTCCAAAGGTCTGGAGCTTCATCAACGGATTCACACTTATCCTTTTCTTTGTCTTTCCCTCCTTGGTGATAAGGTTATTGCGTTCCAGTTTCACAAGGCAGTTTCGGACGCTCTGTGTGCTTTTGAATATTCTTTTCTCGGTTATCAACAGGCAGAATTCCGTCAAGTCTGATTCACCTGTCATAGCCAATATGGTAAGACAGTCAAGATCCGACTCGGTCGCCTGCACCCTGTTTACATAGCAATACGTCAGGATCTGATATCTTACAATATCATAAAGACCCATGCGTACTTTTTTATCTACGACGTTGAACTTCGCCATTGTAAGGATTATAGGGAAAGTATAAGATCGATCAACTCTGGCTGCGGGAAGCAGTCGGTCTTATCCTTTCTTACGTTTGAATGGGTCCAAAGACCTGGACTACCCTTCGACGCTTCATCCTTCAGCTCAAAAGCAAAGGAATGTCTGAAGGGTACTTGGAAGCACTCGCGCAACCCACGCCTGATGTCAATATCATGCCGCTCGGATATACCCAACAACAACGTCCTGAGCGACTGGAGCTGCTTGTCGGTATACCGATGGTAATATTTGTAACCTCTAAACGGTTCATCAAGTGTCGCAACCATGGATGCAGGTACCTCCCTATTGACGTAGTTTATATACTTTCCCTGTTTGTTAAGCACCAGCGGACCGTAATTGCAGATCTCGATGGCAATCGATCTCTGGTTCAGTGTCCTGTTGTTCTGCTGTTTTAAACCCAGGTGATGGGCCCAGTACTTCTCGTCAAACGCCCTGTAAACGTCTCCGTCATAAGAAGCGTCACGATCAGTAGTGCTTATACCGCCTATGACATATGCAGTGGCAACGGCAAGTTTTCCGCCTGTCTTGGCACGGTCGTGTTTCCACCCGTCAATAGTCCAGTCAGGTCGGTGTCCTCCAGCGGTATGGTGAAGATACACGGTATCCTTTTTACGGATATCCGCATAGTATTCACCAAAGGAAAGTATGTGATCTACGATTTTCACTCTGTTTTCTTAAGTTTTCTCTCTTTTTGTTTCGGTTCAATGTCATTATCGGAACCTTGTTCCATATCATCCTGAGGACCCATTGTCATCTGAGCAATACGAATGGTCATCTCGATACGTCTGGCCCTGGCCTGCTCGATGTCGGCAAGAAGTGTTTCATACTCCTTCTGCTTCTCAAGGAAAGGGATCTGGTTCTCATAATAGGATTGCATGCGTTCACGCATCTCCTGGATTTCTTCAGGGGTAGGCTCCCTGTCTTGGATTTCTTCAGTGCTCATTATAGAATAATGTTTAGTTGGTTTAGGCAAATATAATACATTTAACTTAAATATATTTAAAAAAAATAGGGGTCCCAACCAAAGGACCCCTACCCTATTCAAACCAAACAACCTTGCCAAACCAACAAGGAAGACTATTTACCAGACTCCATGACTTCTTTTGAAGGCTGATTTACAAAGTATGTACGCAGTACCAAGTTAATAGTGATTACAAGCATACCCATCATGTTTGCATTTATACCAAATGCATTAAAGATTTGGTTTTCAAGGAAGTAATCTGTAATCATTAGCCCCGCTGCCACTAGGTTGGTCCAGAACATGGTTCCGTCCTGGGAGATACCTGTAATGGAAATAGGTTGGTGTGATGCAAACTTCTGAAGTATCGCAGTAAGTGCAAAGCTTAAGAACATTGCTAACTGGGCGTTCATGAATCCCATTACTCCATATTGTTCAAATAACAACGCCAAGGTTGCCACAATTTGAACCCATACAATCTTAGACTTAAGAAATGCTACTGCTTTCATGTTTAGTTTTTTAAGTTGATTAACGGATTACGTTTCTACGAGGTTTCTTGCCATTACTCGTCTGTGTAAGATTTACAATATTACATCCCGCACCAGTGTCATATGGAAGAATTGACCCAGAAACATATCCGCTTGGATTATACGTATAACCTATTACAGGTCTAGGAGTAGGACCACCAATTACCATATCATAATTTTGATAACTTCCCCATGGAACAATTGTGACAGGTGAAGAAGAATAATCAAATTCCATAGTTATTCTTACAGAATGACTCTGTGCTTCAACATTGAATTGACAGGCAGGACTGGTATACTCCCACTCGTTATCAACATTCAAAACCAGCTGTGCAGGATTGGTAATTACATAAGATACAGAAGAACCTGTAGTTGGATTTCTAACCTCAACTGTCACTTTACTCAAATCAGGCAAAGGAACAGTCTCACTTGGGGTAGCAGGATTCCAAAAATTTTCACAAGTGTACCAAGATAAATCATACTGGGTAACTGTCGTAGGTAATTTGATATTCAAATCAAATGAATAATCATCATTGATGGTCATGAAAGCCATATTCCTATCAGGATTGATGCTAACAGCCTCTTCATATGAATATGTAAATGGTGAGAAAGGATAAATAGTGTTAAAATAATTGTCGGGAGAAGCAGTGCAGTAAAAACTTTGGTAAGTTGCCATTTTTTATGTTTTTAGATTGGGTTAGTTATATAATATACAAAATTTAAAGATCATTGACAATTATTAAGCCATGGAGCCCGCGTGCCTGCGATGAATTCCACTGATTTAGAAGCCCTTACAAATGTTGTCTGTAGCTCAGTATTCCTTTCATAGTAAGTGATACCCATAGTATACTTGTATCCTGGCCACAGGGAGCAACCCGCACCAAGGGTGTAGTAGTAAGAATTGGTTCCACTGATTGATCCGCCACCTGTGCAGCCGTT
>JADDYB010000551.1_pt1 | contig 11831 bp, 9 predicted proteins | sample 8641941 | NCBI WGS metagenome assembly JADDYB01 (sample SAMN16275377, study PRJNA637457) | freshwater sediment metagenome | isolation source: Lake Kineret sediment | place: Israel: Lake Kineret | collected 2013 | reverse complement strand
CTGCGGCGGCGGCAGCAAAGAAGGCTTTCGTAGTAACCCGCTTCGGCGACTTTGGGTTTCTGATTGGCATTCTTATCCTCTACTTTACCTACGGTACCCTGAATATAGCCGAACTTAATGAAATGGCAGTGGCGGGCGTTCTGGGCGGGACAACCTTTACCCTGGCGATGTTGGGGGTATTCTCAGGAGCAGTGGGCAAGTCAGCTCAGTTTCCGCTGCATACATGGTTGCCCGATGCCATGGAAGGTCCCACACCGGTCAGCTCTTTGATTCATGCTGCTACCATGGTTGCCGCCGGTGTCTACCTTGTGGCAAGGACATTACCCATGTTTGCAAGCTCCGAGACAGCGGTAATGATGGTGGCTGCTATCGGAGCATTCACAGCTATCTTCGCTGCCAGCATGGGACTGGTGATGAATGACATCAAGAGGGTACTTGCTTACTCCACCATCAGCCAGTTGGGATACATGATGCTCGGGCTGGGGACAGTAGGAGTGGCGGTATCCAAGGGGATTTTAACTCATGAAGAGGGCATAGCTTTAGGTATAACGGTTGGCATATTCCACCTGTTTACGCATGCTTTTTTCAAGTGTCTTCTGTTCTTGGGAGCAGGCAGTGTCAATCATGCCAGTGGCACCTTCGATATGAGGCTGATGGGTGGCTTAAGGAAGTATATGCCCTGGACTTTTGGAGTCTTCCTTATAGGCTCGCTATCACTTGCTGGTATCTGGCCACTGGCTGGTTTCTGGAGTAAGGATTTGATTTTGCTCAATGCCTGGGAGCATACCCCTGTTCTGTTCTGGCTTGCCATGATTACAGTGTTCATGACCGCTTTTTATATGTTCCGGGCGGTGTTCATGACATTTGGTGGGGAATATCGAGGTGGTGAGGCAGGGGCTCATGATGGGCATAGCGCTCCTGCTCCTAGTACGCATAGCAGTCACGGGGGTCATGGCAACAGTCAACCGCATGAGGCTCCTCGGGTTATGGTGTTCCCCATGGTTATCTTGGCTATTATGGCTGTCGGGGCTGGTTGGAGCTTCTGGGCAGGAGGCGCAGCTAAGTTTCTGGAAGAAGGCGAATACTATCATATTCATCCCGCTCATGCGTCTTCGCATGGTTTCTTCGACCTGTTCACCAAGGCTGGTGAAGAGCCTATGCCATTGATAGCTCTCGTTGTAGCTCTGGCAGGAATCAGCCTTGCTTACGTGATTTACAGCAAGAAATGGATTTCGGCTGAGAAGATAGGACAGGTATTTTCGCCCATATATACTTTGATTTCCCGTAAGTACTATTTCGATGAACTCTACGAGCGAATCTTCGTGGTTCGGGTGCTGGTGGAGGGTCTCTTTAAACAGATACAACTGTTTGACACCTATGTAGTTGATGGAATTGTGAATGGGGCAGGCAAGGTTCCCATCGCGGCAGGTAGCATACTGCGCAGGTTGCAAACAGGTCAGCTTCAGGGTTATGGGGTGGCGATACTGATAGGTGTGCTGATAATAATGGCTGTTTTCTTCGCCTATAGATAAAAATTTGCGGTAGGAGCCAATAGGTGAATATCGAGTCAATCCATCCCCTTACAATAATACTGTTCTTGCCTACAGTGGCGGCGCTATTGATAGCACTGTTTGCCAAACAACAGCGGACAGTCAAGGTCTCAGCAGCCGTCTTTACTTTCATCGCCTTCGCCCTTTCGGTGTACCTGTTTGTTATATTCGACCGAGACGGTGGTTTGCAGTTCGTAGAGAAAGCCAAATGGATCAGCTCAATCAATGCCCAGTACTATCTTGGCGTCGATGGGCTGAGCTTGCCCATGGTGATACTGACCACCTTCCTGGGTTTCGTTGCAGTTTTCGTCTCCTGGAAGATAAACGTAAGAACAAAGGAGTATTTCATCTGGCTCCTGCTACTGGAGACTGGTATTCTAGGCGTCTTCATGTCACTCGACCTGTTGCTCTTCTTCCTGTTCTGGGAGGTGGAGCTAATCCCCATGTATATGCTAATCTCCATTTGGGGAACGCCGCCACCTTTGGGGAGAAAAGAGTATTCAGCAATAAAGTTCGTTGTATACACACTGTTCGGCAGCGCCTTTATGCTGGCTGGCATACTTTCTTTGTACTTCTCTACCCCTGTCCCATATACCTTTGACATGGTAGCCATCGCAAGCGGCGGTGCGGCATGGCTGATACCTGCCATACCGCTCACAGCAATATTTTTCCTTATCTTCATAGCTTTTGCGATTAAACTGCCTACGTTCCCGTTTCATACATGGCTACCTGATGCCCATACCGATGCCCCTACGGCAGTGAGTGTGATTCTAGCTGGCGTCCTGCTCAAGATGGGAGCCTATGGAATGATACGGCTGGTAGCCGGGTTCGGAGACGGAGGCCTGGTTCCGGGGGTGGCAGAAAAGTATGCCCCTGTGCTTGTCGCTTTTGCTGTGGTGAGCGTGCTCTATGGGGCAGCGGCAACAGTGAGGCAGACAGACCTGAAGAGGCTGATTGCATATAGTTCGGTGAGCCACATGGGCTTCGTGATGCTGGGCATTTTTGCCTTGAATCAGTTGAGCATAACTGGAGCCACGCTACAGATGTTCAGTCACGGTCTTATAACTGGACTGCTGTTCGCTATGGTGGGGCTGGTCTACGATAAGACACACCAGCGTATGATACCGAATCTCGGCGGGCTAGCAAGGCAGATGCCTGTTATTACTGTGGTGTTCAGCATTGCAGGGTTAGCGGCGTTGGGATTGCCAACTACTATAGGCTTTGCCGCGGAGTTCACGGTGTTTTTGGGCAGTTTCACCAGCGAGGCTTTCCATGGTATACAAACTTGTGTAGTTCTGGCAACGCTTGGAATAGTTGTGGGAGCGGGATACATTTTGTGGATGCTGGAGAGAGTGTTCTATAGAGCGCCGCTGGAGAAATACAATGGCGTGCCTGACGCTGACCGTATGGAGAAGGCTTACATTTTTGCCTTCGTGATGCTGATAATGCTTTTTGGTGTCTATCCCAAGTTCCTTCTGGATGTCATAGGCCCCGTATTTACTAGCTGGGGCTAGAATTGCAAGGTTGGGGGTAAACAATTGAACTTCTGGTTGTTATCGCCTGAACTCAGTCTTTGTGGAATCGCTCTGACAGTGATTCTGCTAGACCTTGTTATTAAGCAGAAGAAAGCGCTGGCTGCATTCAGCGTTGTGGCACTGGCAGTCCCCATTGCTTTCACTGTCATGCTCTGGGGCGAAGGTGATAGCTCGTTCGGGGGCATGCTGATACTGGATGAGTTTAGCCTCTTCTTCAAATTCCTCATTCTGTCTATTGCTGCTCTGGTGATAATCTCCTCTGTTGACTATGTAAACAAGTTTGCCCGCTTTCAGGGTGAGTACTATGCTTTGATTCTTTTCTCCGCAGGCGGTTTGATGCTCATGGCATCTACCGGAGAACTTATATCAATCTATGTTGCCTTGGAGCTTTCCAGCATTTCCCTGTATGCGCTGGTCTCCTTCCTCAAAGATTCGAAATCAAGCGAAGCAGGCTTGAAATATATGATTCTAGGTGCGATAAGCTCTGCCGTGCTGCTTTTCGGCATGGCATTTGTTTATGGTCTCACCGGCACAACTCATCTGGAGCAGATTGTAGACAAAGTGTCTGCGCTTGTCTCCAGCGGACAGCTATGGGATAGCCCGGCGCTTATCCTCGGTATGATACTCATGGTTGCGGGCTTTGGGTTCAAGATTGCCTCAGTGCCCTTCCAGATGTGGGTTCCTGATGTATACGAGGGGGCGCCTACGCCTATAACGGCGTATCTTTCTGTGGCGAGCAAGGCTGCCGGATTCGCTGTTATCCTCAGGGTTTTCTATACTGCCTTCGGTACCCCTTTGCTCAGCGACAACTGGGCTATGGTCTTCGCTGTACTGGGTGCTATCTCCATGACTATAGGAAACGTGGTAGCTTTAGCGCAGACTAATATCAAGAGAATGCTGGGATACTCCAGTATAGCTCACGCTGGTTACCTTATGGTCGGTTTAGCTGCCGTCAGTTCTTTGGGCAGAAGCGGTATTCTGTTCTTCCTGGCAACCTATGCTCTAGCCAATCTGGGAGCATTCATTGCCATCATCGCAATATCCAATAAGACGGACAGCGATGAGATCTCTGACTACACAGGCATGGCTAGAAGGTCGCCTGTGCTGGCTCTGGTGCTTGCGTTCTGTCTCATCTCCCTTATCGGCATCCCGCCCACGGGGGGATTCATAGCCAAGTTCTATATCTTCAATGCTGCTATTCAACAAGACCTGCTGTGGCTGGTTATCATAGCTGTCCTTAACTCGGTCATCTCAGCGTACTATTATCTGAGGGTAGTCAAAGTCATGTATATCGGCACGCCAGCGTCGGAAGATGCTGTGCCCTCATCCACCCCCCTACGAGCTGCTCTCGCTATCACATCCCTCGGAGTGCTTCTTCTGGGCATTTACCCCTGGCTAGTGCTCAGGCTGGCTGAGAGTGCAGTTGCCATGTTCTCGTTTTAGTTCCAGCCAGCTTTTCTAAGAGCTTTTCTCTCGAGCTTAAAGTTGCCTCTTTGATTTCGGCGCGCTATGATTTCTGTGAGGCAGGGGAGATGTCAAGATTGCAGCTAAGCATCAAGATTGAGAAGCCGTTCGCTAGCTTTGTGAACAGGAGCCTGATGAGGCGAGCAGTGGAGCTTACGCTTGCCTGCGCTGGGATAAGTTACCCAGCAGAGCTAAGTCTGGTTATAGCTGATGATGATACAGTTCACGGGCTTAATCGAACCTATCGTGGTGTTGACCGCACCACAGATGTTATAGCCTTTGCACTTTCCCAACAGACTTGCAGAGAAGCTGAGGCATTCGTCATGCCTCCCGATGCTGTGATTCATCTGGGAGAGGTCATTATTTCCTACCCTCAGGCAAAAAGACAGGCTGAAGAACAACATCATTCTATCCAATGTGAATTGGAGCTCCTTGTAGCCCATGGGGTGTTACATTTGGTGGGATATGACCATGAGCTACCTAAGGATAGGAAAAAGATGAGGGCACTGGAAGCTGAAGCTTTGGGTTTAATCGAATCTAAGGAATGAAGCTAGTTTGAACAACCAGACCGCATGGGCTATAATATCGCAGAGCGTACTATAGATACAGAAGACTTCTGCTACATATTATCTTTTAGAGCGGGCTAGGATGGCTGCACAGGTCTTTTATCGTAAGTGGCGTCCCCAAACCCTGACAGATGTCGTAGGACAAAAGCCAGTGACCCAGACGCTGGCGAATGCCTTGTCAACAGGGAAAATTGCTCATGCCTACCTTTTCTGTGGTCCCAGAGGCACTGGCAAGACCAGCACCGGCAGGATTCTGGCAAAGGCTCTGAACTGCCTTACTAACGATGGCAAGGGCGAGCCTTGCAATTCCTGCGAGATGTGCCAGGCGTTCAACGAGGGGCGCGCGCTGGACCTTGTGGAAATCGATGGCGCTTCTAATCGAGGCATTGACGAGATACGAGCTCTGCGAGAGCGAATTAATTTCGCTCCCAATGTAGCCCGCTACAAAGTTTACATAATAGATGAAGTGCATATGCTCACCGAGCCTGCCTTTAACGCCCTGCTTAAGACTCTAGAGGAGCCACCTCCTCATGCCATCTTTATACTGGCAACTACTGAGGTTCACAAGATACCTTTAACCATCATGTCACGTTGCCAGAGGTTCGATTTCCGCCGTTTGTCCCAGGCTGATATGGCTGATAAGCTGAAGGACATTTGTAAACACGAGGGCATTAATATAGAAGCACAGACACTGGCGCTGGTTGCTAAGGCAGCTACAGGAAGTCTGCGCGACGCCGAGAACATCCTGGAGCAGCTTGTCCTCTACCATGGTTCTGATGTTAGCCTAGAGCAGGTTAGGTCAGAGCTGGGCATCAGCGGCGACCTGCGCATTCGGCAATTGGCTGAATTACTTTTGAAGAGAGATATCAGTAACGGGCTGGCGCTAATAAATAGTGTGGCTGCTGATGGGATTGACCTTAAACAGTTCAACCGGGGCTTGATTGAATATCTGAGAGAACTTCTCCTAGTCAAATCTGGTACAGATAAGGTCACGGATCTCTCGCATGAGTCTATAAAAGAAATGAAGAAAATCGTAGCCAGCATATCTCTGGGTGAACTGTCAAGGATAATCAAGCTCTTTGCCCAGGTTGACTTTCGCATAGACCCTCAGTCAACGCTGCCAATGGAACTCGCTCTGGTTGATTCCTCTATGCTGGCTGTAGACAAGGCAAAGAAACCTGTATCTGAGGAGAAAGTTGATACTGAACCTATAGCAAGCACGCTGCCTTTCCGGAAAACTGAGGTAATCAAAGAGCAGAAGATTCATGTGCCCCCTGTGCCCCTTGAAGTGTCTGAGTTGAAGACTCCTGAATTAGCCAACCAGCTACCACCTCAAAATATTGCACAGATCAGCCAACGCTGGAATGATTTCGTTAACGCTTGCCGAGGGGCTGGCTCCAGCGGCAATCTGGATGCTCTACTGAGGCGAGCATGTGAACCTTTAGCCCTCGAAGGAGATACGCTAGTCTTGGGATTCTACCATGATTTTCACATGAGAAAGGTCGAAGACCCAAAATATAGGCATCTGGTGGAAGACAAGCTTAAAGAAGTTTTCGGGGTTCCTTATCACGTTCGGTGTATCCTCACACCCAAGGGAAAAGAGTCAAAAACTCAGCAACGAGCACGTAATCCAGTGGTGAATGCAGCTCTGGAGATGGGGGCAAGGATAGTCGAGGAGGAAGGAAAAGATGATGAATAAAGCGATGTTGCGTCAGGCGCAGCAGCTACAAGCTAAGCTCGCCAAAGCTCAAGAGGAACTGGAAAAGGCTACGGTTGAGGCGAGTTCTGGAGGTGGGGCAGTGAAGGTGGTTATCAACGGTCAGCAGAAGCTGCGCTCAATCAAAATCTCCCCTGAGGCGGTTGACCCGAAAGATGTGGGAATGCTGGAAGACCTGGTGTTGACAGCATTAAACGAGGCGCTGGAGAAATCTAAGGAACTCGCGGCTAATCGTATTAGTGCAGTTACGGGGGTCAATATCCCGGGGCTACTCTAGGAGGTCTCTACATTGGGAACAGGCTTCCAACCCGCCAGTGAGCCGGTAACACGTCTGATTGAGGAGTTCAACAAGCTTCCTGGAATCGGACCTAAGAGCGCAGCCCGGCTCACTTATTATCTACTACGTTTACCCAAAGAGGAGGTCCAGGCTCTGGCAGAGTCTATTGTTGCCGTCAAAGAGAGAACTGTCCTTTGCTCTTCCTGTCAGAACATCACCGAATCCGACCCGTGTTCTATATGCAATAGCAAGGAACGGGACCAAAGCATTATTTGTGTCGTCAAGGACCCTTTAGACATCCTGGCTCTAGAGCGAACCGGGCAGTATAAGGGTCTTTATCATGTGCTGCATGGGGTAATCTCTCCTATGGATGGGATAGGTCCCGATGATTTGAAGATTAGAGAGCTTCTGAAGCGGATTAAGACAGGGCAGTTGAAAGAGGTTATAATTGCCACTAATCCTAACTTAGAAGGAGAAGCAACAGCTATGTACCTTCAGAGATTGCTCTCTCCTCTGGGGATTCGGTTGACCAGACTTGCCCGGGGATTGCCAGTGGGTGGTGACCTGGAGTATGCTGATGAGGTGACTCTCACTCATGCAATCGAGGGGAGGCAGGAGATTTAGAATAACGTATAGGTGATTTGAAATGCAGTTCATCAAAAAAACCAAATCGCTTTGTCCTAAAGACCTAGGCGTTATTGATGCTGAGCTTTGGGAAATCAATGGCCAGGTCATTATGAAAAAGAGCTGCCCTGACCATGGAAGCTTTGAGGACATCTATTGGAGCGATTACAAAGAATACATGAGGGCAGAGAAATATAGGGACCACGGCATCGGTATTCATAAGGGTAGGGAGACGAGGGCAGGTTGCCCTCGCGATTGTGGTTTGTGTCAGAATCATAAGACTCATACCACGTTGTTGATTATCGAGGTAACTAACAGGTGCAATCTGAAGTGCCCTATATGTTTCGCTCAAGCTGGCTCTAGGAATGGCATTGGCGATTTGACCAAGGAACAACTGAGAGCAATACTCGAGTACGCTCAGGAGATTAATCGTCCTCTGAGAGTGAGGGGAGTGGGGAACAGCGGTGGAGAACCAACTTTAAGAGATGACCTGCCTGAAATCATCCAAATGGAAAGAGAGCTTGGTTATGATTACATCTTAGTTATGACCAATGGGCTAAGGCTTGCTCAAGACGTGGATTACTTCAAGAGGCTACGCGACGTTGGGGCATGGCTTTACCTGCAATTCGATGGGGTTACTCCAGAGCCGTATATTAAGGCAAGGGGACAGAACCTGTGGCCCCTAAAGCAGAAGGTTCTGGAGACTGCTAGGAAGATAGGCTATAACCGGATTGCCTTGATTCCCACGCTGGCGAAGGGTATTAACGACCATCAGGTCGGCGACATAATAAGATTCGCGGGCGAGAACTCTGACATAATCAAGTTCTTGGTGTTCCAGCCAGTGAGTTTCTCGGGGAGGATAGACACAACGAAACTGAAAGAGATGCGTATCACCAACTCAGATGTTTTGAGGCTTGCCGAGGAGCAAACTAAGGGAGAAATCAAAAAAGGCGATTTCTTCTCTCTGCCCATGAATCAGACTCTTGCTAGAATTGTAACTAAGGGCGGGCAAAATCAGGACTTCTGCGTCCATCCTCATTGTGGACTCATATCTATTGTTGATTGTGAGAATGGCAAGTTGGTGCCTGTGCCGCGGTATATAAATAACGAAAAGCTATATCAAAGCATGCACAAGAGTTTTGAGGAGAACTGGTCGAGACCTAGAATGATGTGGTCTCTTGTTACTGGCTCGATACGTCATATTAAACCTAAACTCTGGTTCAAGCTAATGCCCAAACTCTTGACAGTGAAGAGCTCCAAGTCCATAGAATCCATGTTAACAAACTGGTTGCCTGGGAGCTGGCTCACTATCGGGATTATGCATTTTATGGACCCTTATAATTTCGACCTGGAGAGGGTCGAGAATTGCGCCCTTCACTTCGGAGTTATCGGTGAGGATTCAAAGCCCAGGTTGATTCCTTTCTGCTCTATGAACAGCATTCATAGGCTGTCTGGTAATAGCAAAGTGAAATCTACCGAAGGGGAATTGACTGCAGCTGCCGGTTCTGCTAAACGAGTGCCATAACGGTCTTGATATGTGATGGCTAAGCCGAGGGTATATAAGACCGAAGCGATTGTTTTGAAGCGGGCAAATCTGGGCGAAGCCGACATCATCATCACCCTTTATACCCCAAACCTGGGCAAAATCAGGGCAGTAGCAAAGGGAGCACGCAGACCCAAGAGTAAGCTGGGAGGGCACCTCGACCTGCTGTCCCAAAGTTCCCTTCTCTTGGCTCAAGGGCAAAATCTGGACATAGTTACTCAGAGCCAGATGATTGAGAGCTTTCTCTCTCTGAGAACAGACCTCTGGCGCACAAGCTGCGCCATGTATGTTGCTGAGCTTGTAGACCAGTTTACTCCAGAGCAGGCAGAGAACTATCCGCTCTATAAGCTGTTGCAAACTACATTACAGTGGCTTTGCGAGTCACGCAACATTGAGTTAGTCCTTCGTTACTTCGAGCTTCAATTGCTCAAACATCTTGGCTACCAACCGGAACTCAATCAATGTGTCGTTTGCAGAGCGCCTCTGGCACAGCAGGGCAATCTCTTCAGCGCCAGCGCTGGTGGTACACTTTGTTCTAATTGCGTTAGGGGCGAATCTCAGGTTCGCTCTATTTCAACGGACGCCATAAAAGTGTTGAGATTTTTATTGTCCAGTGAGCCTGCTTCTGTCAGTAGACTGAGGATAGGTTCTGATTTGTCCTTTGAACTGGAGCAATCAATAAGGGTTTACATACAATATGTTCTGGAACAAGAGGTCAAATCGGTGGGATTTTTGGACAGGCTGCGGATGGAAGCTAATTTCAAGAAACTTGATATTTGAATTGGGGGCTATTTCTGTCGTTCCACGACATAGTCTGCAAGTTCAAGAAGTGACCTATGACATGCAGTATCAGGAAACACCCTTATTGTCTGACAAGACTTGGAAGCAAAGCTCTGAGCGACTTGGTAACATTCGGGGATAATTCCCAGATTACGCACCATGTCTATAGCTTTCTCTAAGCTCTGCTCCTTCCCACGGTTTTCAAAGATGGCTTTTATCGGGTTATCTTTGGGGTATCTTTCTTTGAGCATAATCGCTGGCAGCGTCAACTTGCCCTGAAGCAGGTCGCTGGCTACGGGCTTGCCGAGTTTATTTTCATCAGATGTGAAATCCAGGATATCATCAACTATCTGGAAAGCGAGCCCCATATTATAGCCATAATCTCTCAGCGCCTTTATCTCACTTTCTGGGGCTTCATTGACTATCCCTGCTGACTCAGTGGCCATCGAAAATAGTGCTGCGGTCTTGTTGCCGATCTTTCTGAAATAATCCTGGCGAGTTTGATTTTGGTCAAAGCTGCTAAAGCTTTCTTCTAATTCACCGGTACATAGCGACATAAGTGTTTGAGCGAAAAGCCTGTCTGCTCTGACGCTATTAGCTTGAGAAACCTGTTCAGCAGCTTTGGAGAAGAGGTAATCTCCAGCTAAGGTCGCTATGCCCCAGCCCCAGATGCTGGCTGCAGTCGGTTTGCCGCGTCGCCTCATGGAAAGGTCTATGGTATCGTCATGCACCAACGAGGCTGTATGCAAAAGTTCAACGCCTGTAGCTACAGGTATTAGTGAGGCAATATTGCATTTGCTGTTAATTTTTCCCGATAGCAGGGTTAAAGCTGGTCGAACTCGCTTGCCGCCGCTGTTTACTATATAGTCCAGGAGTTCCGCCAGCCACGAATACTCCACATCAGCTACAGACCTAATTTCTGCTTCTACCCTCAGGAGTTCCGGGTCAACCGGTTCAAATATCGAGTTCTTCAAGGGAACACTTCCACTTATTTTTCTATCCTAGCCAGCTCTAACTGACCTGCGTCGCAAGCTATCGACAAGACTGTAAATTACTGGAATGACCAGCAGAGTTAATAAGGTTGAACTGAATAGCCCGCCGATAACCACTACTGCCAGCTCGGCAGCAATGAGAGTGCCGCCTGAGCCAATCCCTAAAGCTAGAGGAACCATAGCAAAAATCGTCGTCAGCGCTGTCATCAGAATGGGGCGCAGCCTGGTTCGACCACCCTCTACTAAAGCGTCGTGGGCATTCATTCCACCTTTACGCAGTTGCTCCACCAGGACGATAAGTACGATAGCGTTGGTAAGGACAATGCCTACTAGCATTAACATACCCATCATCCCTGATACACCCAACGTATTACCACTTATGAGTAAGCCAAGAAAAGCGCCGATAGTCGCCAAAGGTAGGCTCACCATTATAATCAGCGGGTTGACTATAGAGCGCATCATAAACGCTACTATCAGGAAAGCAATCACTATGGCAGCGATTATAGCGATGCCCATTCGTGAGAATTTTTCACCCATCATCTCTGCTACACCAGCTATCTTTATCTCTACCCCTGGTGGTACTTGCATGGCATCTATTTCCTTTTGGATTTCCATATTAACTGAACCCACATCATTTGCTGTTATGGCGCCTCTAATAGTCGCTGAGCGGTTCATGTCAGTATGGCTGATATGGGTCTGCCTAGATAGGAGGTTTACTTCGGCAATGTTACCCAAGGCTACTGATTTAGGATAGCCGATGCTCAAATCCTCTGCCAGAGCAGC
>JADDYB010000550.1_pt1 | contig 11836 bp, 11 predicted proteins | sample 8641941 | NCBI WGS metagenome assembly JADDYB01 (sample SAMN16275377, study PRJNA637457) | freshwater sediment metagenome | isolation source: Lake Kineret sediment | place: Israel: Lake Kineret | collected 2013 | reverse complement strand
TTGGGGGGTCAGCCGGCTGAAAGGCCGTTTTAGGGTCCTGGATCGGCTCTCACTCGGCTGAAAGGGCGATTTAGGATCCGAAATCGGGGTCTCAGCCGGCTGAAAGGCCATTGTCGGCGCCGACAATCGGCTCCCCCGTCGTAGCCAGCTCCAATTGGCGCTGGTAAAGCTGGCTGTAGAGGCCGCCGCGCCGCATCAGCTCGTGGTGATCACCCACCTCGGCGATGCTGCCCTCTTCCAGGGCGATGATCTTGTCGGCGTTGCGGATGGTGCTCAGCCGGTGGGCGATGACCAGCGCCGTGCGTCCGCGCAGCACCGATTCGAGCGCCTGCTGGATCAGATACTCCGCTTCGGCGTCCACCGACGAGGTGGCCTCGTCCAGGATGAGGATGCGCGGGTCGGCCAGGATGGCCCGCGCCAGGGCCAGGCGTTGCTTCTGGCCGCCGCTCAACTTGACGCCCCGCTCGCCGATCTCGGTGTCGTAGCCGTTTGGCAGCGCCTCGATGAAATCGTGGGCGTAGGCGGCCTGGGCAGCGGCGATGAGCTCCTCTTCCGTGGCGTCGGGCTTGCCGTAGAGCAGGTTCTCGCGGACGGTGGTGTTAAAGAGAAAGGTATCTTGTAGCACCACCGACACTTGCCTGCGCAACGAGGCCAACCTGACCTGGCGCAGGTCGTGGCCGTCCACGGTGACTTGTCCCTCGATAGGATCGTAGAAGCGGCAGAGCAGGTTGGCGATGCTGGTTTTGCCTGCGCCGCTGGGACCGACCAACGCCACTACCTCGCCGGACGCCATCTGGAAGGTGACGTTGCACAGCACCTCACGTTGTTCTGGCGGTTCGACTGGCTCATGGCGCCGACCTATCGAAGAATCGCCGCTGCCGTAGCGAAAGTGCACGTCTTGAAAGACCACCTCGCCCCGGCTGGCTGGCAACTCGACCGCGTCGGGCGCGTCTTCGATCTCTGACGTCTCGTCCAGCAGCTCAAAGATTCGCTCGCCAGCAGCGATGGCTTCCTGAAGGATGTTGTCTATCTCGGTCAAACGGTTGATCGGCTCGTAGAATGAGGTGATGTAGGCGAGAAAGGCGACTAGCGTGCCCAGCGACAGCTCGCCGCGCAAGACCATCGTCGCGCCAGCGCCCAACACGATGACCGTGCCCAGCGAGGCCACGAAGCGCATGGCCGGGAAAAAGGTGGCCCAGTAGCGAATGCTCTCCACCCGGGCGCGGTAATAGTTCTCGCTCTCGATGGCAAAGCGAGCCAGCTCTCGCTCCTCCTGGGCGAAAGCCTGAATCACCCGGATGCCGGACAGGCTGTCCTGGAGCCGGGCGTTGATGTCGCCCAGCCGGGCGCGCACGCGGCGGTAGATGGGGCGGACGCGGGTGTTAAAGTAGCGCAGCGACACGGCCAGAATCGGCACCGGGATGAGCACCAACAGCGCCAGCCGCGCGTCTAGCAAAAAGAGGACGACGGCCCCGCCGGCAAGCCGCAGCAGGTCCACGGCGGTCAGCGCCGATCCGTGCGTTACAAAGCTCTCCAGGACATTGACGTCGTTGGTCACGCGCGACATCAACTCGCCGGTGGAGGTGCGCTCGAAGAAAGAGAGCGACAGCCGTTGCAGGTAGGCGTAGAGGCGCACCCGCAAGTCCAGGATGAATTTCTCGCCCAGCGCATGGCGGATGTACATATCACCAGCGTTGCCCCCTTGTTGCAGGGCGTAGACGCCGATCAGCAATCCCACCAACAGGCCCAGGCGGCTCAGGTTGCGGCCGCCGATGACCTCATCTACGATCTGCCGCTGGAAGAGCGGCGGCACCAATTCCAGCCCTGCCCGGCCAAGCAGCAGGGTGGCGCTGAGCAGCAGCGTCTTCCAGTAGGGCGTGAGGAAGTTAAAGAGTCGTTTGAGGATTTGCATCTTTGGTTTCTATTGTTGGCCGACCACGTATTTCGCCAGCGCCGGCAGGATGTGGGTGATGTCGAAGCTCGGCCAGTGACCGGCGGGGCTGCCGGCGGTAAAGATGGTCACGCCGATGACGTAATCGTCTTGTTGCAACTGGCGGTCGTACCAGGCCAGTTGCTGGATGTAAGTCTGGGCGCCGCCTTCACCCAGTCCTTGTTGCACCCAATACCCGGTAAAGTCGCGCCAGCCCAGTCCGGGGGGAGCCAGGTCTTGTTTCACCTGGCCGTCAATACCGCCCTCCGAGATGACGAGGGGGATGACCAGCCCGCGCGGCTTTAAAAAGTCTTCGTACCACCAACGGTAGCGTAGCGTCAACACTCCGCGGTCCGGGTAAGCCGCGTGGCCGGGCAACGCTTTTCCCACGCCATAGTCCAGCGTCGGCGCAGCGTATTCGTGCAGCGTCAGGATGCCGCCGTGGGCCAGCGCGACCTCGATGGCCGGCAGGAATTTGGCGAACTCGTCCCACTCGGGCGTGCCGGCCGCAAAGCCGCCGACCGCCACCCGGAAGCCATGAGCGGCCATCTGGCGAGTGCGTTCGACTTCAAAGCGGGCGTACCAGGTCATGTTCGACGTGGGTACCGGCTCGTTCCAGCCTTCCCAATAGTCCACGGCGGGGTTGAGACGGTATTCTTCCAGGTGGCGGGCGACCAAGTCCTGCGCCGCCTTTTCTGGATCGCCCGTCATGCTCCCTTCGTTGTCGTCTTCTAGCAGCCGGCCGACGGTTACCGTCTGGGGCGAGGCCTTTTTCACGTCTGCGAGCCAGCCAAAACCGCCCACCGCTTTGACGACGGCCGGCCTGGTGCGACGGATGAATTCCATGATGTCGGGCGAGTTGTTTTGAATGACGTGCAGCCCCAGCTTGCTGCGGCCGGGCTGGCTCAGGGCCGGGGGCCAGTCTGGAGTGGGGAAGGGGGTCGGCGATTCGGCGGTGCTCGCCACAGGCTCAGGAATCGGTGTGGCGGGCGGATAGCCGCGCACGACGAGAGGAAGATGGAGCCGGTAGGCGCCTGCCGACAACTGCTCGGCTGGATTGAGATTCTGGCAGATGACAGGCAGGTAGACCTGCGCCGCCGCCGCCGTCGGAGTCGGCAGGGGACTGCTGGAGAACGTCAGCGGCGACGACGGACCTTCTTGGCCTGCCTGTCCGTCGCAGTGCATCACGACCAGGATCAGGATCAACGCCGTCGCGCCGATCAGTATCTTTTGCCAATGGATTTGAGGCATAAATATCCTTTCGGTATTCATTCTAAAGATCGTCGGCCGTCCGGTGGCTTTCGCCTCTCTGCCAGTCTAGCCCAAGTAGGCCGGACTCAGGGCGATGAGAAGCTGGCCGCCGTAGTAAAAGACCAGGCTGAGGCGGTGGTACTTGAACGGCCGCCGGAAGCGATTGACGGCCAGCATCAGGTCCGAGATCCAGAACAGGATCGCGCCGACGGCCATCAGCCAGGCCTGCGTCGGCGTAAAGGCCGCGCCAAAGAACGCCGAGACGGCCCGGTTGACCATCAGGCAGATGATGACGATGTAGCCGATGACCGGGCCTTTCATCTTGCCCAGGCCGGGTTGCAGGTACAGGTAAATGGCGACGGCCAGCGCCAGCAACACGCCGCCGGAAGCCAGGTCGCCGGGGTGAAAGCCGTTGAACAGAGTGAAGGTGACCGCGTAAGCCACGTGGGCCAGCAGGAACAGGACCAGTCCCGCCAGGAAGGCTTTGCTCGATTCAAACATTAGCGTCACGTCGCCGCCCAGCGACAGAACCAGGCCGACGAGCACGCCGGCTGTGTACTCCGCCTCCGCCCCCGGCGCCCCGAACGACAGCGCCGCGACCAGAATCACCAGCAGCGTCGAGAGTGGCTTGAAAAAATAGACCTGCCGCTGCTCGGCGCGTAACTGGGCGCGGATGAGCAAAAAGACGGTGACGGCCAGAAATGGAACAATAGACAATGGCTGGCTCATGATCTTATCCCCCATAAGTTCAGTTTGCGATGAGGCGCGTGGAACCTATTGTATCATTAGCTTGACCAATTGTCCAACCGCTCTTGGAGTTGCTGGGTGAGGCGTTGAATGGTATACTTGGCCGTCAAACCAACCCCTTTCACCGTCTGCCAGGGAGGTTGCCATGCACGTCGTCACCCCCGCTGAAAGCACGTCCGTCGCAAGTCGCCGACTCGTCTCTACGGCGGTGGGGGAGTGAAGCGTGATGCGTGACGAGAGCTCTATGCCCCAAGCCAACCGCATCCACGTCCTGCCGCCGGAGCTGGCGAGCCGCATCGTTGCCGGCGAGGTGGTGGATCGGCCAGCCTCGGTGGTCAAGGAACTGATCGAGAACAGCCTGGACGCCGGCGCCCGGGCGATCAGCGTCGAGATTCAAGATGGCGGCCTGACGCTGGTCCGCGTCTCCGACGACGGCTGCGGCATTGCCCGCGCCGACGTGCCGCTGGTGCTGGAGCGCTTTGCCACCAGCAAGCTCTGCACGCCGGAAGACCTGGAGGCCATCCGCACGCTGGGCTTCCGGGGCGAGGCGCTGTCCAGCGTCGCCGCCGTCGCCTGGCTGGAGATCCTCACCCGCACCGCCGAGGAACTGGAGGGCACTCGCCTGGTGGCTCAGGGCGACCAGGTGCAAGTGTCGCCAGCAGCCAGCCCGACCGGGGCCAGCGTGGCGGTTCGCGAGCTGTTTTACAACACGCCCGCCCGGCGCAAGTTCAAGAGCTCCCTGCGTGAAGGCGAGCTCGTGCGCCAGGCCGTCCTGCGCTACGCCCTGGTCTGGCCGGGCGTCGCCTTCCGGCTGGTCGTCAACGGCAAAGAGACGTTCGTCGCGCCGCCGGCGACGCCGTTGGAGCGGCTGGGCGTCGTCTTGGGGCGGGAGACCGCCGCCGAAATGGTCGAGATCGTCTGGCAGGCGGGCGACCTGCGGGTGGCAGGGTACGCCAGCCGGCCGGCCATCGGGCGGAGCAATCGCGAAGGGCAACACTTTATCCTCAACGGGCGACCCATCCGCAGCGGGCTGCTGGCTGTCATGCTGGAGCGGCCCTACGCCGGACGGCTGCCGCCGGGCCGCCACCCGCTGGCCGTCGTGCGGGTTGAAATAGACCCGCGCCTGGTGGACGTGAACGTCCATCCGCGCAAGGCCGAGGTGCGCTTTGCCCAGGAGCGGGCGGTCTACCAGGCGCTCATCTGGGCGGTAGAGGCGGCGCTGTCGTCCTTCCCGCGCCAGGAGGCGTACGCCAATCTGGACTGGCCCTTCGACGGGGCTCAGGGTTGGCCCTTTGCCGATGTGCCGCCTGTGCCGGGGATGGCCGCTCGTGAGCTGGACCCGGCACACGTCATCACTGGCGGGTTGCGGGTTATGGGCCAACTGCGCAACACTTACATCGTCGCTCAGGGGAGCGAGGGTCTGGCGGTGGTGGATCAGCACGCCGCCCACGAGCAGGTGCTGTTCGAGACGCTGCTGCGCGGCGGCCAACGGGTTGACCTGGAGCCGCCGGCTCAACTGGAACTCATGTGTGAATCTGTGGTCCGTTTTGAAAAGGGCGCATGAACACGCCGGATGTCTTGAAGATCAACGAGCAATTGAGCATCCCACTGGCCGAACTGCGGTTCCAGTTCACGCGCAGCAGCGGGCCGGGCGGCCAGCACGTCAACCGGTCGGCCACGCGGGTGGAGCTTTTCTTTGACGTCGCCAACTCGCCCAGCCTGGGCGATGCCCAACGCCAGCGGGCGCTGGTGGCGCTCAAGAGCTACATTGACGACGAAGGCACGTTGCGGCTGGTCTCGCAGGCCAGTCGCAGCCAGGTGCGGAACCGCGAAGAAGTGATGACACGGTTCCAGGCGTTGCTGGCCTGGGCGCTGAGGCCGCGCAAACGCCGCCGGCGCATAGGTGTGCCCCGCGCCGAGCGACGGCGCCGCCTGGCCGAGAAACGTCGCCACAGCGAAAAGAAGCGACAGCGAAGGGTGGATCGATGGGAAGAGTGAGGTTTTCGACGGCGTGGCGTAGCAGCGATTCAAGTCTGGCGACGGTTCGGGAAGAAATCTTTGCCAGGCCCGAAAGGAGATGCGAATGACCAGGAAAAAGAAAAGACACTCGACCCTGCGCCGGCAGACGACGCAGCCCCAGAATCAAACGCCGAAACCACGAGAAGCACACCCGTCTCGTGGGGAACGGCTGGCGCGAGCGCGGAGACAAAAGCAGCGCAAGCAGCGATGGACTACGGGCCTTATTGTTGCCGTAGCCGTCGTCGTCGTTGGCGCACTGATCTGGCTCAGCAACCGGCCGTTGCCGTTGACCAAGGTGGAGGCCGTCGTCCCGCCGGGCGCCGACGGCACGGCCTGGGGCCCCGCTGACGCGCCTGTGGTCTTGGAGGAATGGAGCGACTTTCAGTGAGTGGCCTGCGGGCTGTTTGCCGCTGGCGCGGGTCGCCAGATCCAGGAAGCGTATGCGGGTACCGGTCAGGTGCGCTTTGAATACAAAAACCTTGCTCTCATCGGCGAGGCCTCTGTCCTGGCCGCAGAGGCGGCACTGTGCGCCAGCGACCAGGGGCAGTTCTGGCCCTACTACGACACGGTCTTTGCCAATCAAGGCACACTCTTTGCGCAGGGCACGGACAGCCGTCGTGGCCTGAAACAGATCGCCAGAATGTTGGGGCTGGATACGACGGCCTTTAATCGCTGCTTTAACGACCGGCAGCGCTACCAGGACGTGCAACAATCGGCGGCTGATGCGCGCGCTCAGGGCATCACTTCGACGCCCACGGTGTACGTCAATGGCATTGAAGTCGAGAATGTCCAGTCCTTTGCCGCGATCCAGCAACTTGTCGCGGAGGAATTGGCCAAGAAGGGCCAGTGATCGCCAATAGAATGTGCCCGTCCACGAACGCGGCGCGAATACACGAATGGAGCGCGTTGAAAACCCGACAGGTTTTCTTAAACCTGTCGGGTCTGTTCGCGCCTTCCGCCGTGCAGCGCCAGGTCGTCGCCTACGTCAAGGCTCTTGGCGCCGATGATTCTGGGCAATCGTTTGCCCAAGAGCTAAAAGCTGGCCGCTGAGCGCCGAAGGCCTGCGTGCGAAGCAGCGGGCAGGAATTAATGAAATTCTAACCAAAACCCCTTGACGCGGCAACTGATTGTGCTCTATAATATAAAGTATACATTTTCTCCATGTCGGTCCTCTCTTGCTTGGCTGCACGTTGTTCCCTGCATTGCTTCACATTGAACCCATGGCCTACTATATTGTCAACATAGAACTCGAGCAACGACCCAGGCTCTGAGGTTCTGGCGAGGAAGCTGATCGTGGCCCACCCACGGCACCTACAACGGTTGGCGCCTTGCCGGGACTGGCGATGCACGTCGTTACATATAATCCGCGCCGACCCATTCGTTGGGTTTCGGCGCGTTTTGTTTTGGTGGGCGATTATCTGAGCAGGCTCTATTGGGGCCAGCAAAATCGGGAGCAGATTTTTCGGCGGAACCGACCGATTCCCCGCTCGCGAAAGCGAACTTGGATTTTCAAGAGGGCTTGGAGCAGAAAGGAGGGTCTGGCTAGATGCTACACAGAAAATTAGAGTTAAATGTGTTCGTGGTTCTCCTTGTCTTGCTGGTCTCGGCTTCTGCGCTGGCAGCTTCACCGTTGATTCAGCGGGTACCGATCGTCAACGAGACGGTGATCTGGCAATTGACCGACGTCCAAGTGGTAAACCGTGGTCAGACCGTTGCGACTCAAGAGGGCATCCTGACCACCGGCTACACGGTCGAGGCGACTGCCAGGTCTAAGGAGGGCAACCTCGTGCCGGAGGGCAAGTTCCAGCTTACTTTGACTGCCTTCTCACCTCACCGGGATATGCCGGGGCAAAGGGCGGGTCGCTGGTACATTCAAGGCGACTGGGTCATCACCGACGTAAACGCCAATGAGAATGAGGAGGAGGCGAAAGCGCGGCACAGTCCGGCCATTGTCAAGGGCGCTCTGCTTGCCGACTTGACGTTCAACCCGGCGACCGAGCCGGGTGCTTTCACCGCCTGGAGCCGATTGCCCATGTCGCTGGCTGGCGGCCAATGACGCAAGGGCGAAGGGACTTTTTCCGTTAACGAGCGGTTTGAAGGCGACCCCCGTGTGGAACATGATGGCCAGCATTGACGACTGGCCGCACGCAGGCAACCCAGACAACTTGTTGGTATCGCGTGTTCGCCTATAACCCTGCCGGCGACTCGGCGTCATCCAACGTGACGGTCGTTACGACCTCGGAACACCATCACTAACCCGATGCTGTCCGACCTGAACCGGCTGCATCTGGTCTGGCCGGATAACGAGGGGGCTGGTGCCGTCCGGGTACGTTGCGGGCGGCGCTGCGTTTGTGGCGCAGGCTGTCGTCAATATTGGTCGAACTCCAGAGAGGCGGCCATTGGTCCGAACGAGAGTCTCACTGGATCGGAAGGAGAGGAAAGGTTTCTATGAAATGCACAGCTCTGTCTCACCCGGATATTTCGACTGGCCCTCGGGACACACGATGGGGCGTCGCGGCTTTCTTTGGCATCGTGCTGCTGGCCGGACTGGCGCTGGCGATGACACCCGCACAGGCCGATGTGGCTGCCTCTATATTTAACGTGAATAGCACGGCGGATGAGCCCGACGCCAGCCCAGGTAACGGGTTTTGCTTCAGCACCATTTCGGCCAAGTGTACCTTGCGGGCGGCGATTCAAGAGGCCAATGCCCTGGCCGACACTAACACCGTCATCCTGCCAGCCGGTACTTACACCCTGACGATTTCCGGTAGAGGTGAGGATCAGGCCGCCACCGGCGACCTTGATGTCACGAATAGTCTCATCATTTCCGGTACGGGCCAGGACAGAACCATCCTCGATGGCAATGGACTCGACCGCTTGTTTGATATTTACAGCCCGGCCAAAGTGACCATTTTGGGAGTGACCATCCAACATGGAGACACCGGCGCCGGCATGGGGCCGGCGTACTCTGGGGGAGGCATCTCCCTGATCAGCGGCAGCAGTTTGACATTGATCAGCGTTACCGTCAGGAATAATACGGCCGGTGATAGCGGCGGCGGCCTCCACAACAACGCCGGCACAGCTACGCTGAACAACTGCACGGTCAGCGGCAACCAGGCAGCCAATTATGGCGGCGGCATCCAAAGCTCTTACGTCCTGGCGCTGAACGCCAGCGCCGTCAGCGGCAACACCGCCGGCGGCAATGGCGGCGGCGTCTACGTCGACCTGGGCGCGGCGACGCTCGACAATAGCACCATCAGCGGCAACACGGCCAATGGCGGCTGGGGCGGCGGCGTCTGGATTTATTACCAGGCCGAAATAACCGCCACCAACACGACCATTAGCAGCAACAACGCCGGCGGCGGCATCTTTAACTACCACGAACAAGCCCTGGCGGCCGATGGCAGCGATGCTATCGCCCCCGCTCAAGAGAGCAACGTCCGTCTCAAGAACACCATCGTCGCCAACAATATGGTGAGGAACTGCGGCCGGAACCTGTCGTCCCCGCCGATTGACTCGCTCGGCCACAACTTCGACAGCGACAACACCTGTGAGCTTGGCCAGCCCACCGACCTGAACAACGCCGACGCCAGGCTCGGCCCGTTGCAGAACAACGGCGGCCCCACTCTCAGCCACGCGCTCCTGCCCGGCAGTCCGGCCATTGACGCCGGCGACAGCGGCAGTTGCCCGTCCACCGACCAGCGCGGCGTCGAGCGGCCCCAAGGGGATACGTGTGACATCGGGGCGTATGAATTGACTTTCGGCGGCGAAGCCGACCTGTCTGTTGGCAAGAGCGGCAGTCCAGACCCGGTGGGTGCGAGCGGCGCATTGATCTATACGTTGGCCGTGAGCAACAGCGGCCCGTACACCGCCACGATGGTGACGGTGATGGACACGTTGCCGGCCGGGGTGGCGTATGTTAACGCTTCGGGCGACGGCTGGGGTTGCGGCCACGCCGGAGGTGTGGTGACCTGTACCAGGCCCAGCCTGGCCGTTGGGGCGGCGCCCGGCGTCACGCTCGCCGTCGTTGCGCCGCCGAGCGACGGCGTCATCACCAATCGAGCCTCGGTCGGCTCGGCCTTGCCGGACTTGAACGCCGCCAACGACGCGGCCAGTAGTATACAGACTGTCGTGAACTATCGAGCCTACCTGCCGCTCATACGACGGTAGAGTAGGGGAGAAAGGAGGCGGTGTCGGCGGAGATACACGGGCCGTCCACGAATCCGGCGCGAATACACACATAGAGCGCATCAAAGACCCGACAGGTTTTCCTAAACCTGTCGGGTCTTTTCGCCTTCCGCATCGGATGTCCCTGAGCTCGAGTTGGACATCCCTTCACCTCCTCCTGCAATCCATGCCTCGGCTGGTTGGAAGCATTATACTCTTGTCTCTGCCAATCGCCAGGTCTGTGCGAAAAAGCCCTATTCTTCACCGCTGGAGAGAAAAGAACCCATTTGACGTTGAGGCGGGATTGGTATATTATGAGGATGGTCACCATGGCAGCCTGTCGTCGAGCTTGTGATCAAGACGTAAAGAGTGACAGCTTTAATGCGAGAAAAAGAAAGGGCGAATCTCTCAATGAAGGGTAGAAAACTTTTAATGATCCCTGGTCCTATCGAGTTCGACCCGGCGGTGATGGGCGCCATGGGTATGGCCACCACCAGTCACGTCGCTCCCGACTTTATCGAGGCCTTTGGCCAGGCGTTGGAACGGATGCGCCAGGTATGGCTCTCGCCTGACGGCCAGCCGTTTGTCGTTGCTGGCTCGGGTACGCTGGCCATGGACATGGCCGCCGCTAACCTGGTAGAGCCGGGCGACCGGGCGCTGGTGATCAACACCGGCTACTTTAGCGACCGCATGGCGGCCATCCTTCAGCGGTACGGCGCGGAAGTGGATCACCTCCGCGCGCCGCTGGGCGACCGGCCGGCGACTGAGGAGGTGGAGGCGGCGCTGGGGCGGGCCAGCTACAAGGTGATGACCATCACCCACGTGGATACCAGCACCGGCGTCATAGCCGACGTGGAAAACTGGGCCAGGCTGAGTTGCCAGCGGGAAACCCTGACCATCGTGGACGGCGTCTGTTCGGTGGCCGGGGAGGAACTGCGACAAAAGGACTGGCGCGTGGACGTGGCGCTGACCGCCTCGCAGAAGGCAGTTGGGACGCCGCCGGGGCTGGCGCTGCTGGTGGCCGGGCCGAAGGCCATGCAGGCCTTCCGTCGCCGCCGCTGTCCGGCGGCCAACTATTACGCCGACTGGAATAACTGGCTGTCCATCATGGAAGCCTACGAGGCCCGCCGGCCGTCTTATTTTGGCACCCCGCCGGTGAACCTGATCGCCGCGTTGAACGTGAGCCTGGGACAGATCCTGGCCGAGGGGATGGAAGCTCGCTTCGAGCGCCACCGTCGCATGAGCCGGGCGGTCAAGGCAGCCGTTTCAGCGTTGGGCATGAGCCAGGTGCCGCTGCGGGAAGAGGTGGCAGCCCACACCCTTACCGCGCCCCGTTACCCGAAAGGCGTGGACGGCAGCCTGCTGGGGCGCGTCAACGCCGCCGGGGCCATCCTGGCCGGAGGGTTGTGCCCCGAGATCAAGACCGAATACTTTCGCATTGGACACATGGGCGTCGCCAGCTTTGGCGACGCGCTGGCGACGATCGGTGCGCTCGAGGCGGGACTAAAGGCTGTTGGCTACTCGTTCGAGCCGGGCGCTGGCCTGGCAGCGGCGGAGGCCGTGCTGCTGGGCTGACCTGGAGGCGGAGCGCGAGGCAACTGGCCGGGCGGCGGCCGGGAAGGGAGGTGGGACAAGCTGCCGGCCTGTCCTACGACGGCGCGGCCGGCGGGGGGTGGGACAAGCTGCCAGCCTGTCCTACGGCGGCGCGGCCGGCGGGGGGTG
>JADDYB010000549.1_pt1 | contig 11842 bp, 6 predicted proteins | sample 8641941 | NCBI WGS metagenome assembly JADDYB01 (sample SAMN16275377, study PRJNA637457) | freshwater sediment metagenome | isolation source: Lake Kineret sediment | place: Israel: Lake Kineret | collected 2013 | reverse complement strand
AGTAGGAGATCCTAATAACAAAAGGTGGTATAGACAGATTTGGACAGAGAATATGACGTTACAAGGAGACCCTGAAATAAAGGAAGGTTATACTGGTGAGTCATTCGTGGAAATAGTCTACAAAATGGATTTTAAAAGATTTGGATATGATAAATATCCAGATCAAGCTTTCCGTCTATTTTCTCGTCATGCTGCCGATATGTCCTTTACTGGTAAAGTCCCTGTTAGTTTCAATGGTATTAAGTTGAACGTGCAAAAGTCTAAGGATTATGCCAAACTATATCTAGGCGAGGAAGCAGTCAAGAATTCTATCATATATTATCAATGGGCTCCTGGCATTAAGACCGTTGAAAAGAAAGGAATTGAATATGCTATTGATCCAGGAGTTGTTCCCATGGTCGAAATTTGTGCTGTAGATACTCCAGATAATGCACTGAATGTTTCTTTCGTCAATGGTATGTGGACAAGGAATGGTGGAGTTCATGCAGACGCAGCTTTTAAGGCAGTGGCTACTGGTTTACTGAGTACTGTTAATGGTAATGATAAGAATAAGAAGAAAAATCGAGCGCATAAACTGAATCTCGGTGATGTTAAAAGACACGTATCTATGTTTGTTTCATGCTGGCTAGGAGATCCTAAATTTGATGGGCAGACTAAGACGGCCCTTCGTTCTCCTACACCCAAGATCGTAATTGATGAAAAGATTCTGCAGCCAATTGCTAAATGGGACTTGATTAACCGTCTGTACGCCGAACTAGAAGCTAAGCATTTTCGTGCTAGTGTTAAATCAGATGGTAAGAAAAAAAGATTTCTATCTGACATTAAGGGAGAAGATGCAAATGATGCTGGTACGGCTCGGTCGGGGAATTGTACACTCTATGTGACAGAAGGTAAATCAGCTATGGGTTTCGCAGTGTCAATGTTGTCGTTGTTCGAGAAAGGTCGTGATTTCATAGGTCTTCTACCATTAAAAGGTAAGCCTCTCAATGTTATGAATGCTCCGCCGATGCAAGTAGCTGAAAATACTGAAATTTTGGAACTTAAGAAGATGTTAGGTCTACGTGAGAGAGTAAATTATTTGCTAGATGAGAATTTTGAAACTCTCAGATATGGTCACTTGATGATTCTAGCTGATGCCGATACAGATGGAAAGCATATTCTCGGGTTGGTTTTGAATTTATTTCACTGCAAGTATCCATCTCTGCTAGCTAGAGGTTATGTTAAATACCTCAGAACTAAAATTGTAGATGTGAAGAAGGGGCGCCAGTATTTTAAGTTCTATAGCAATCATGAATATGAGGATTGGCAAGCAAATACTCCAGATTGGAAGACATGGGAGCACAATTACTACAAGGGTCTAGGTTCGTCTTCGGATGCCGATATCGCTGAAGAGTTTATAGCACCCAAGATAGTTCAATGTTTCTATGACGATTTAGCTCCAATGGCATTGGAACTGGCTTTCCATGAGAAATTAGCAGATAATCGAAAGGATTGGATTAGGAATTGGCAACCTGATTTTAAGGTCGAAGAAATGCAGATGCAACCTATTTCAGCATTTATTAATCATGAAATGATCCAATTCTCTATCGCTGATGTAGCCAGATCTATCCCTAGATTTATGGATGGACTTAAAAAGGTACAACGGAAGATTATCTGGGGATCAATGAAGAAGTGGAAAAAGACTAAAAAGAATGCAGTTGTAAAAGTCGGTAACTTGGCCAGTTATGTTTCAGAAAAGACAGAATATCACCACGGTCCCAAATCGATGTGTGATGCAATTGTTAACATGGTTCACGATTTTGTTGGTTCCAACAATCTGCCTTATTTTAAGGCCGAAGGGCAATTTGGTTGCGTCGATCCAGATACACCTATTATGCTCTGGAACGGACAGAAGAAACTGGCTAAAAATATTAGAGTTGGTGATGAACTTATTGGTGACGACGGCAATAAAAGAACTGTTAATCATATTGTTAGTGGCATTGATGATATGTATGAAATCAAACAGGCACATGGCGATTCATACACTGTAAATAGCATTCACATATTAACTCTGATAGTAACTCTACATAAAAATATTGCTTGGAAGGAATCAACTAATTCATGGATATTAACTTATTATGATAGAGATAGTAAAAGGGTTAAAACCAAATCCATACGTACGTATGATGGTGATAGAACTAACGTTCATTATAACAAGGCCAAATACACAAAAGAAGAAGGATATAAAGTAATTAAGGATTTTTCCGATACTATAACTGATGATAATATTGTTGATATTAGGTTGAATGACTATTTAGGACTACCTCGGAATCAAAAGAGTTACTTTTATGGGTTTAAAAGTTTTACTCCTGTTAAATGGGAAAAGCGTGATGTACCAGTCGATCCGTATATTTTTGGCGCGTGGCTCGGCGATGGTGATTTATGCGGTAGAGGATTTACCACAATAGATATGGAGATCGTTAAAAAATACGTGACATGGGCAAATACCATAGGTGCTGAAATAGTTCATCATAAAGATTCCGATTCTGACACGTACCATTATGGTATTAGACGCAGGGGATCTGGGAAACTGTATGCTATCGGTGATCCAAGACACAATAGTCTTAATTGTATTGGTTGTCAAACATCAAAAATTAAATGTGAGGTATGCGATTGGGTATGCGAGAATTTTGATAGCAACGAGACTAAAATTCACGGCGTCGCATCTAATGGTATGGCTAGAGATGATTTGAACCCATTTAAAGAAATTTTGAAAGCCAACGGGTTATATAGAAATAAGCATATTCCAGACGTATATATTATGAATGATGAAAATGTAAGATTATCCGTTTTAGCCGGACTTATCGACACTGATGGTACGTTAAGAAAACATAATAGCGAAACAGGTTATCACTTTGAAATATACCAAAAAGGAGATATACATGGTGAAATTGTAAAAGTAGCTAAAACAATAGCAATGTCGTTGGGGTTTAAGACAAGTTTGTATTGCGGAGATAATGGCATGTGGACACTAATGATTTCCGGGTATGATATTTATCGAATTCCAACTCTGATACATAGGAAACAGATTACTGAGAATATTTTAGCTAAAAATCCTAACGTTACATCTTTTGGAATCAAATATGTAGGCAAAGGGCCATATTGCGGATGGCATATTGATGGTAATGAGAGATTTTTGTTAGGAGATGGTACAGTTACACACAATACTAGAAACATGCTAGGTAAGGACGCCGCCGATCCTCGTTATAGCAAAACAAGGCCAGAGTGGTGGTGGAATCACATTTTCAAGAAAGAAGATATACCTCTGTTGACACTGTTAGTCGACGAAGGTAAGGAATGCGAACCTGTTACATTTTTACCTATTATTCCTCTCCATTTAATCAACGGAACGAGTGGTATCGGAACTGGACATTCTACTTTTATTCCGAATCATGATCCATTGGATATTTGCCAATGGTTGACTGCTAAAATCAAGGGATACCCGTTGCCGCCTATTCTTCCTTGGTATCGAGGGTTTAAAGGTAATATTAAGCTAGTTGAAAAGACAAAGAAGAAGAAACAAACTAAACCTGATAATCCTGAAGAAGTCGGCTCTCCATCTCCCGACGAACCAAATAAACCGGGACCTGTACTAAATGTTTTGGGTGCCGGACCTAATCCGGAAGCTACTGATGAAGAAGAGGATATTCATGATGATGATGATGATGATATGCTAGGAGGAGACGGAGTAGCCATTGATAAAGCAACTAGATATACTATGATAACTATGGGTGCATTTAATATTGCTGGAAATAAAAGGAAAGTAGTTACAGTTACGGAGTTACCTATTGGAAGAGCTACTCATGATTACGATGTGTGGTTGAGAAAACAGCGAGAGGATAAAGTTATTACTAGTTATACTACTTATAGTAACAAAGATAAGGTTCATTTCGAGATTACCGGAATGAAGAATCCTTCTCTCAAGAACTTACGTCTAACTAAATCTTATGGTATGTCAAACATGGTATTGTTAGATACTAATGACCGTCCCATTAAGTATAACTCGACTCTAGAGATTATGGAATCTTTCTATGCATTGAGGTTGCCTTATTATCAACTTCGTAAGAATAACATTCTAAAAGAGATGCAAGAGAAGATAGATCTTTTAAATTCCAAGATCAGATTTATTATTGCAGTTATACATGGATATAATCTAGTTCGTAGTAATCCTCAGATTACTATCGAGGAAGTAGTTAAACAAGGTGGTATTTTGTCAATGGGATTAAGTAAGAAACAAATTATCCCCCAAATGGAAGTATTGGGCTTTTCTGATGATTTGTTAAAACGAGTTACTCTATATCAATGCACTTTGGAAGAATTAGAAGCAGCAAGAAATGAGCTGCAAAAGGAACTAGATAAGAAAGGAGAAATGGATAAAATCCGTCCTGAAGATATGTGGCAAGCAGATATAGATGATTTTGTTATCGCATATTGCAAAGAATACAAGTGTAAACCTGTTAGTAAAAACAATGTAAGTTTAAACATTACTAATCCTATGTAATTTAAATGAAACACAATTCTATAAAAATAAAATTGTGTTAATCTGATAAAACTATTTTAATATAATTTATTAATACATGATATTGTGGTAATCGTCAATATTTGAATCTAGAATTATTATATTTTCTTATTAAAAAGAACTCTATCTATGGATAAGAATTCAAATAATACTAAACATTTTCAAGAAAATTGGTCTAAATTTATCTCTGTTTCCCCAGAAAATAAGAATATAACCGATAGAGAAAGTATGAACGATGGAGTATTTTTTTCTATGATTGTTGAGAAAGAAAATAAAAAAACCTCTTCAATATATGAAGATAGTGAATCACATCATACATCGTCTCGAAGTCACAGTGATACACATTTCAGGAACAGCTCTCGTCATTCAATATCTTCTATATCTACTCCATGTGATCTCACGTTACCAGTAAGTAATTTTGCAGATGACAGTAGCATCGAGGAAACATTTGATAGCTTAAATATCGATGATAATACCGATTTTAATGAAACGGTAGAACGAATGATCATGGCAGAAACACCTCCCGATCCATTTATAAGTATTCAGACTAGAACATTACTACGTTGGGTTGAAGATAGTCATGCTCCTAAATGTGGTATATGTAAGGAGACATTTCGCATGTTGTTGCGTCGCCATCATTGTAGATCATGTGGAGGTGTGTTTTGCGGTACATGCTCGAATAATTGGGATACTATTCCGGATTGCATAACTCATATCCCATCTGCAGATGGGTTGAAGGTAGACATTGATCGAACAACCAAAGTTCGTTTGTGTAACAAATGTAAAGAGAAAATAGCTCTCGTGAAGAAACTTGAGATTTTGCTTAAATCTGCTCAATCTGTTGAGATGGATATATTTGCGTTTAAAGCGATAAGCGAACAGAAAAGCGACGAAATGACAGATTCGTTCATCCAAAAAGTCAACGAAATTCCTGAAATCGAAAAAATGGCTGATTCGGAGATTATTAAATTTACACAGTCTTTCATGAATGGAAAATTATGGATGCAACTGGCTAATTTTTACTTATCCAAATTTAGGGAGATTCAATACAAATTATTGTATCAAGAATATACCGAATGGGAAAAAAATGCTCTCTGGACAAATTATAAGTATTTGAAGAATCATGATATTTGGACAGCTCACGCTATCCGCTCATTCGTAGGTGATAGAGATAGATTAGCCGAAGCTCTAAATTATTACTTTCCAGACGATGATATAGCCGACCCATTCTCTGATGTTATGGTCAAAGATAAAGATGCTTGCTGGGAGAGAATGTGTACTCGTTTGTGTCAACCTAAATTATCTTGGGAAACTTCACTTATGCTGTTTGATACAGTTAATAGAAAGTGTATATTTGAAAAAATAGATACTATTCGTGATAAAATAACAAGACAAATAATTGAATCGTGGGAACATTGTAGTGATAATATTTTTTACAATTTATTACCTATTATTACATATCATTTGATTTACGGAGACATTAATGAAATTTTAATCGATTTTGTGACCAAGAAATGTTCAGAATCTCTTAAAATTGCTAATAGAGTCTACTGGTCTTTTACACTTGAACAACCTGATAATGCTAAAAGGTGCGATTATTTAATATCAAGATTATTTAGAAGCATTCCTCGAGATATATATGATAAGATAGTTAAAATTAATAATTTTGTAAGATCGATTGAAGAAAGTTATCAGGGTGATACTAATCCAGAAGTTCCTATCAAAGATTTGGATAAATTGGGTACTTGTATCTCTCCTACTCATCCTGAGTTGGGAGAGCAGATAGTTACAAATACTATTTTACCAGGGGAAAAATCTGCTAACAGGCCAGTACCTATAGTTCTATTATCACCAAATGGTAAAGAGAAGAAGGTCGAATTGTATAAGAGAGAAGATTTAAGAACTGATATGATTGTGATGGCCATCATTAATGTAATGCACGAAATTGTTAAGAGTACTATGGATATAGATCTTCATATAGTTACATATGAAATTCAGCCAATAAGTAAAAATACTGGATTCATTGGTGCTATTAATGATTGTGATACTTTATATACCATTGAGGAAACTATGAAAATTAGTCTATCTAACTATATTAAGAAACATAATCCAGATACACCAGCTAAAGTTCTTCATGAAAGATTCTTACGTAGTTGTGCATTTTATAGTGTCGTCACATTCTTGTTAGGCATCGGAGATAGACATCTTGATAACATGATGTTAACTAAACGTGGCGAATTTTTTCACATAGATTATGGCTTTGTTCTTGGTAAAGATCCCCGTCCAATGAAAATACCTCACATGAGAATCACAGCTGGAATGGCTGATGCTATTGGCGGGTATCATTCGGGAGAATACGAGGAATTTAAAAATCTATGTTATGATATATATGATATTTTAAGAAGACATGTTAATACCTTTGTAGCGTTTCTTAGTTTATTGCCTAAACAAGATACTGGTGGAACTTGGACAAACCCTAAAATCTCAGACTCTAGAGTACTACGAGAAATTGTAAAAAGATTTGCGCCAGGGGGTACATCAGAACAAGCTAAGACCATACTCAATACTAAAATAGAAAAATCGACTAACATGACAAATACAGGTAAAGGATATGTCATAGATTTTTTCCACCGACATAATAAGGAAGGAACAGTTGGGAATTTGTTATCATATACAGTTGGATCAACATATAGCGGTACCAAATCGTTAATGTCAGGTATATGGAATTATGTTTCAGGATCCCTCAATTAATACCTTAATTGGTTTTAATTGAAAAGTTAATATTAATCTCCAAAAATATTTATTTTATTGAATAAAAAGTTTATGAACCCCAACTATCTGAACATTACTAATATTTATAGTTTAGATAGTGTATTATCATATCTTAAGGGACTTAAAAATAATAACGATGTTATAGTATTTCTGGACTGGGACGATACTCTGGTTAATCCAGATTATGATAAAATTATAGAACCTGAAATTACGAAAGAATTATTCGATTACATGAGGAATAAACAAATCTTTTACTCGATTATTACAGGACGTTTTCAAGACACGGTTTGTGACGATATGAAAAGAAATATATTCGATATGCAAAGGAATATAATACAGACAATATTTCCAATATTAAATAAATTGGGTATAGATACCAATAAGTATCACCATGATTTATTTAAGCAAAACCCATATAAAATATATGATGATAAAGGGAAGTGTGTGGGAGTTTTATATATGGGTATTTTCTTCAGCGGAACAAAAGGGGCGGCTATCAAAAATTATCTAAGACAAACCAATATTAAAAAAAACCAGATAATATTTGTGGATGATTACGAACCATACCTATATGAAACGACAACATCGCTTCCTCATATAAGAGCTTTTCGTCGGTTAAACAATTATCATACTAATCTCTAAAATATCTCAAAGGAGCTAAATAAAATAATATTTTATCTATTAAACGTTGAATATGGATAGGATCCTTGTTATCTTAATAAAATACTTTTATTAAGATATTTCTTTTATTATATGATTGATCTAACAATAATAAGAAAGATAGAAAGATAATAAAAAAGAACAATAAAAATATTCAAATCTAATTAAAAATGAGCGAACACGATGTTATGCAAGATGCTACTCACGGTTATAGACATGGATGGTGGTGGTTAATACTAGTCGTCGTTTTAATTCTTGTTGTTGCATGGTATGCATGGGGAAACAATAACGATAATGATAAGAAACATCACAAACGCTATAAGTGCAAAGATAAGAAAGAATCGTCTGAATCTTATGTCTCACATGACGATAGTCGTAGTCATTAATTAATATTTTAGGTAATTATAAATTTAATATCTTGAGTCAAACCAGACTCTAGATAAAACTGAAATTATATTCATAATTATTTTAAATATAAAATAGTGGAGAAAATGCAGATTTTTGTGAAGACGTTGACAGGTAAGACTATCACTCTAGAAGTAGATATCAGTGACACAATCGAGAACGTTAAGTCAAAGATCCAGGATAAGGAGGGTATCCCTCCTGATCAGCAACGCCTAATATTCGCTGGTAAACAGTTAGAAGAAGGACGTACACTAGCAGATTATAATATTCAAAAAGAGTCAACTATTCATTTAGTACTGAGGCTACGAGGAGGTATGCAATTTTTTGTCAAGACGCTGACAAATACAATTACCGTAGATATGGAACCTAATGACACTATAGGGGATGTTAAGCGACAGATAGAAATACAGGAGGGATATCCTGCCGATCGTCAAAGTATAATTATAGCAGGGAAACAGCTAGACGACAATAAAACATTGGCATATTGTAACATTCAAAATATTACTGTAGTACATATGGTTCTGAAAGTTGAAAATGGTAACTAAAGTGAGCGATTATTATATATATAATAAAAGATATATAATAATATGTTTATAGTATAAGAAATTAACAGATATTAAATTGATAATAAGCGTTAGAAGTTTTAAAAAATTCGGAATTATTAAAATGGCTTATCCTGAAATACCTCTTTGGGGTGTGCTTCTATTTCCTTTAGTATTTATTTACTTGATTTTATTTACAGATATTCGTTACGATTTTGAACCAGATCTACGTATAGGTGATGCTACCACTTTTGCTAGTTTGGTTGTCGGATTTATTCTTTTCTATGCAATGCAGAAATTCGATAATATCGATTTAAATGTTCCTACAGCTGCGAGGGCTATTCTATATTTAAAGAAAGTAGCACTCAAATATGATCCAAATCTAGTTTGTTATTTAATAGAATATGTTAAAGGTTTTATATGTATTGATAAGAATAACTATTCATTAAAATGTTTTGAAAAATTATTACTACCCATGATTGAAGATGATTCTGAACGTGCAAGAGTAAGAGATAATGTATCTATTCTTGAAGACAAATATTATGATAGAGTATCAGAGACTAATATTATAGCACAACCTATTTGGTATTTAGTATTTTTATCTGGTATACTATTGAGTATTATTTTACCTATGAATAATAATATAAATAAAGTAAACGCTATTCTAGTTTTGCTATTACTATGGTTACCTATTAGTTTTATATATAGTATATATTTGACGGAGTTACAAGCTTTACAAGATATAATGCAAGATACTTTAACTGAATTAGAAAAATGTACCGAAGACATCGATGATTATTGCAATTCGCTGAAATGTAGATATAAATGTGATCCTCTTCTCGGTAATCATAGCTTACAGAAAGATATAGATAATCTCGAAAAGTATAGATAATTATGTCGTTAAAATATAAATAAAAATTATTTGTCGTTAAAATATAAATAAAAATTATTTGTCGATTTACGACAAATAATTGATATTTATGAATATATAGATATTAATCCATTATTCTCACTACTATCATTCGAATTGACAGTACGATATTTGAGATTAAATGGTTTGTTTTCTTGTATGATAAAATTTCTAATCTGCATAATAGTTGTCATAAAACGATAATATGCAGATCTCATTAGATCGATATTAGGACCACTTTGCGTTACTATTCCGGATTTATGGACAGTAAAAGTATGTCTAGTCGGTTTGTTCTTTCTTCTGCCTCCATCTTCATCTGTTAATTCGTAAGGTAAAGAAATAGTAACCGAGTGATCTGTAGAATTACAATATCTCGCTTTAAATCCATTCCTATCGTTAATATGATTGGCTAATTCCCAACGATCAACGCTCATTCCTAAACTATAACTATAGTTTACCATGGCCATATTAACATTATCAATAGCCAAATCATTACTTGCTACTCGTTCAATATTTCTTACACTGTTCAAAAACTGGGTATAAACATGATGATAAGCAAAATCAGGAGCATACTTAATATAAAAGTTGACAATTCGACTGTCAATGCCTTCAGGATAACTCGACGGATATTCTTTTGGAATAATAATACTTTTAACTCGAAATGCTCTAATCATACTCTTAGTAATAATTTTTATCGGATTATTATCAGCACCTAAAAATAGATACATTCTATTACCAGTTGCATCTGTCTCTACTAGAATAAAGAAATTAGTGTTTAATAAAGCTCGTTGAGGACCATTCTTAGTTAAAATAATATAAGGTTCTAGATTTTTATTACATACTATATTGTTTTCAGTTACGATATCACCTTCGTGCCATTGTTCAAAATTTATTTCTTTTTCTTTTAGTCTAGGGTTCCCGTCTGTACCTATTACAATATTATCATTATTAATAGTCTCTCCCGGTTTTAAATTTATTATTTCTTGTGTTTCTTCATCTATAATATAATCTTGACCTACACTATTTTCAATCAGCCATTCAATCGAAGTATTTTTTTTCCCAGTATCCTGATTAATATGATCTAATTCTTTTTGTAGATTTAACAAATGGTCAATAATATGTTGAGCTGTTTCTCTAGCTAACTCTTCCGAATCTGGACCACACATCTGAATAATCTCACCAGATAGCTTAGCATTAATATTTTTCTTAGATGTACATATATCAATAGTTATAGAATTTAAAAATGAACGTTTTGATTTAGATTTGACGATTCCACGTGTTATATTTTGAAATTTAGCAGATAATATTGCTCCTGGTATACCACAATAAGGGATTTTAAATTTTTTAGTCGGTCTCGATGTGGGTGGTAGATTTAAACGGGTAATATCTAATAGGGGGAAAACTTGTTCAATGTTAACTCTACCTATCATTTTGACTATGACCGTCATAGTGGTAACCTTTAAGCAATCGAAATCAACAATCGACATTTCCTTAAAGGAATTTTTTCTTTTTGACCTTAATAAAAACAAAGTTTATATCAATAACTTATCATTCAATATTCATCTTCATTCTTCGATGATATAATTATAATCTTATTAACTATTTATAAATCAAGAATATATAAAAATTGCTTAATATGCAAAATAAAATATATTATTTTATAATGTAATATTGTCAAATAATATGTTTATTTTTTAAAATAATGTGTTTGTGAATGATTCCCTTCTGACAGTTTTAATTAGTTTATCAAAATAATTCTATTTTGATAAACTAAATTAAATATAATAAATATAATAAATTAAATATAATAAATTAAATAATAATTTGAAGAATGAGATATAGTTTAGATTAACGATATATAGATAATTTTAGTTTAGTAGACATTAAATCGAGAGTATATAGTTTAGTAGACATTAAATCGAGAGTATATAGTTTGAAAATAAATGCAGCTATAACAAAGTTAGATTAATATTAAAAATATTTCGGTATCAATAA
>JADDYB010000548.1_pt1 | contig 11845 bp, 10 predicted proteins | sample 8641941 | NCBI WGS metagenome assembly JADDYB01 (sample SAMN16275377, study PRJNA637457) | freshwater sediment metagenome | isolation source: Lake Kineret sediment | place: Israel: Lake Kineret | collected 2013 | reverse complement strand
AATTTTTGGGGTCTCCCCAGCCAACCCGGGAGGGTTAAGGCTTATAGGATTGGTAAAAGCTTAACACTTTTTTAACGTAATCAACTGTTTCACGGTAAGGAGGGATCGAACGTAATTCGGCGACGATATTCTCACCGGCATTGTAGGCGGCTAAGGAGAGTCGAAGGTCATTATTAAAAAGGGAAAGGAGATACTTAAAATACCGTACCCCCCCATCAATATTTTCTCTGGGATTAAAAATATTTGAAACATTCATCCGGGATGCGGTTTCTGGCATCAATTGCATCAAACCCTTCGCCCCTTTTCTTGAAACGGCAAGGGGATTGAATCCGGACTCCGCTCGAATCATCGCCTTGATCAAAGCAAAATCCACCTGATATTTTCTCGATAACTCAGAAATCAGTGAGTCGTATTGATTTGAATCTCTTATATAGGAAACGGAAGAGGAGTGGTTTTCGCCTCCAACGTCCTCTTTGTCCTCCCTGATGTAGAGTTTAAACTTGGGATCTCTCGGACAATTGGTAAAATGAATGACCCCTTTTTCATCCACATAACGATAAATCCCTGCTGAGGATAGGGGTGTAAGAAAAAATAAACAAAAAAATATCACCAGAGTGACAATGTATTTCATTAAATTTTAATCCCCTGTATGAAAATTGGTAAGAAAATTACCACAACTTGTCACTTCTGTCAACGAATTTCTATTGCCTTAGGGTTCGTTAATACGGCGAACTATATGAAATTAAAAGAAATTTCATAACTGGATATAAATATACACTTGTTTAAATGTGCAATCTTTATGCCGGTTCATTTATAATGTTAATATGGAAGTCCCTGAATAAAGCGGCGGTTATTTATTCTCAGCTCCCTGAAAAGACCCACAGAGAGAGTGTCCCTTTAGAGTGTTACTTTTTTTCCCTTTTCAACAGAGTTTTTAACTTTTCCTGAAGATCATCGAGCAATGTGTAGGCAACGGGAACGATAAAGAGGGTGAGAAGCGTTGAAGCGAACATCCCGCCGAAAGTCGCTCTTCCCATACCAGCTCTTACCTCCCCTCCTGCACTATAACCTAAAGCCACCGGTAGAACGCCTAAGACAGTGGTTACCGCTGTCATCAATATGGGCCGAAGCCTTACCGGAGAAGCTTGAAGGACAGCCTGATTCCTTTCCATCCCTCTTCCTCTCAATGTATTGGTGTAATCGACTAAGAGGATAGAGTTTTTCACCACCAGAGCGGTCAAGGTGATCATACCTATCATGCTAAGAATGGATAATGTATCGCCTGTCACATAAAGGGCACCAAAAGCCCCTACTGTGCTTAAAGGTAATGCAATCATGACGGTGAGGGGGTGGATAAAACTATTGAATTGCATGGCAAGAACCATATAGACAATAACAATCGCCTGGATGAGGGCGATAAACAAATAATGAAAAGACTCTTTGAAAGCCTCTGCATGTCCAAAGAAGCTGTAAGTATAACCAGAGGATATGTATTTTTTTGCTAACATCTCGACCTCAGCGATCGCTTCTCCTAAGACTTTCCCTCCAGCCGTGTCGGCATAAATGGTTGAACTTCTCTGCCTGTCTTTACGGTTGATCAGGTTGGGGCTGATCCCTTCTTCTACCTTCACCACCTGTGCCAACTTAATCAGACCTCCCTTAGGAGTTCGGATGGTGATCTGAGAAATATCATCGGGATTCATCCGCTGGTCTCTAATCAACCTGATTCTCACATCATACCGTTTTGCTCTCTCTGCATCCTTAAATTTCGAGATCTGCTGGCCGCCGACCATTTGCAGGACAGCGGAAGAAATTTCTTGAATATCCACTCCCAGATCGGAAGCTTTATTCCGGTCAACCAGAACTCTTACTTCTGGCTTTGTCAATTCGAGATCAGAGCTGACATCCACCATGCCAGGACTTCTCATCATCTCCCCCATAATCTGGTTGGAAAGTTTCTCTAAATCCTTCATGCCCGGGCCCTTGATATCTATCTGAAGTGGAGCATTTCTCCTCCCCCCCACTGCGATGTCTTGGAACTCTTCTACATAGGCTTTAAATCCTGGAATTTCGCGTATCTTTCCTCGGAGATCTTCCATGACCATCTGCTGGGAACGTTTTCGTTCTCCTCGATCACTCAGGGACACGAGGAGAAGCCCCTTATTTACTTCCTTTTGGGCACCCATCCCAATTGTACTAAAGATGGCTCGAGTTTCCGAAGTATTGAGGACTAGGTTTTCAACTTTTTGCATCTTATCATCGGTGTAATGCAATGTGGATCCTGTAGGAGTCTCAATACGAATGGTAAAACGGCTCTGGTCCGATTTAGGAATAAATTCAGATTTTAAGAGGGAAAAGAGGCCAATACTCCCTGCAAAAATCGCCACAGCAATTAAAACAATCAGCCCACGATGATTTAAGCAGAATGATAAAGCGCCTCGGTATCGGTTTTCAAGTTTTTCATAGGACCGATCAAAGAAGCGATAAACTTTTCCCTGTCTTGTTTCTATTTTTAAATACCGAGAGCAAAGCATGGGGATTAGAATGAAAGCGATCACCAAAGAAGCAATCACAGATGCCGCTACGGTCACGCCAAACTGGTAAAAGAATCGACCAATAATTCCTCCCATAAAAGCAACGGGTATGAAGACCGCAGCAATAGAGAAAGTGGCAGCCATGGCAGCAAAAGCAATCTCTGAGGTTCCCTCCTTTGCAGCCGTTATAGGATCTGCCCCCTCTTCCATATGCCGGTAAGTATTCTCAAGGACAATGATCGCATCATCAATCACCACCCCTACCATCATGGAAAGGGCAAGCATGGTCATATAATTCCTGGTAAAACCCATGATATACATAATGCCGAAACTCGTGATCAAGGAAGCGGGGATGGAGATGGCGGTGATGATCGTACTCCGGATGCTCAAGAGAAAGATGAACATAATTCCTGCTGCCAATAGCCCTCCGATCAGAACATCGTACTGAACATCGGAAATGGCCTCTTCAATAAATTTTGAGGAGTCAAAAGATACCCCGATTTCCACACCTGGAGGAAGAGTCTTCTCGATTTCTCTTAGTTTCGCTTTGACGCCTCGGGCCACCTCTACCACGTTGGCCCCAGATCGAGGAATAATACTCAATCCGATAGAAGGGGCTCTATTATACCGGGCGATGGACCTTACAGGCTCAGTTCCATCTTCTGTCCAACCCACATCTTTCAAACGAATCGGTGCACCATTCTGATACGTGATGATTAAATTGTTAAACTCCTCAATACTCCGGAGTTCGCCCAAACTCCTTACTGTAAATTCCCGGTCAATACTTTCAATGATCCCTCCGGGCAGTTCAATGTTTTTCGTGAGAAGTGCCCTGCCAATATCATTAGAGGCCAAGCGGTGGGCTTCCAGTTTTTTTCCATCAAGCCAGACCCGGATCTCTCTCTTCGCATACCCATCTAAGTTGATCGTTCCTACTCCTTTGATAGATTCCAACCGAGGTCTCAATACCTCGTCAGCCAGCATTCCCAGTTTTTGAAGGGACAGATTACCTTTCATGGAAAGCCAAAGGATGGGAATAGCATTGACATCAATTTTGTCGATAATGGGGGGGTCAATATCAGTGGGTAATTTTCGCTTTGACAGGTCGACCTTCGCCCTCACGTCTTCGACGACTGAATCAATATTGCGATAGAGTTCGAACTCAACAACAATTTGAGAAAAACCATAACCACTGGTTGAAGTGATATGCTTCACCCCTTCAATGGTATTCACCTGTTCTTCAATAGGGTCCGTGACGTCGGTATCCATTACCTCTGGCGCTGCACCAAAAAGGGTCGTCGTGATGGTCACCATAGGAAAATCGACTTTGGGGTATAGGTCGATCCCAATCCGTTGATATCCAAGAATTCCGAAAAAGACGAGGGCAAGGGTGAGGATAGTTGCAACGACAGGCCTTCTCACAGAAGTATCAGAAAGAAACATAATAAGTGCCTAAAGTGATCTAAAGATAAAAATGACTAAAATGAGCTAAAGTGTTATAAATTTTTTTGTTTGGAAATGGTCGCAACTTTAGTCCCATCACTCAATTGCTCATGTCCAGTGTTCACTACCCACTCCCCTTTTTGAAGGCCCTTGAGAATCTCCACCTTTCCTTCAAATCGAATTCCTGTTTCGACTTCTTTCCGTTTCGCCATTCCATCTTGAACCGTATAGGTGAAAAATTTACCTTCCTGACTAAAAAGGGAGGATTCTGGAATGATCAGAGCAGATGGGTTACTCCCTGTTTGAATAGACACTTCTGCGAAGAACCCCGGTTTCAATCGATAGTTGGAATTTTGCACCAATACCTTCATCTTTACATTACGAGTGGCAGGATCTGCTGTAGGACTGATAAACCGAATGAGGCCAGAAAATTTCTCTTCAGAAAAGGCCTTTACGGTAAATTGAATTTTATTGCCAAGATGGATCGTCCCGGCCAAATTTTCCGGTATGTGGAATTCGAGTTCGAGAGGATCCATCTGAACAATCTTCAAAATCTCATCTTTGGGGGCTACATTCACATGATCTCCAAGGGCTGCAATTTTAAGATTCATGACGCCATCGATGGGAGAAACAATTTGATGGTCCAAAAGGTTCTGTTTAGCCAGATTCAACTCTGCCTTGGTCAGCGCCAATCTCGCCTCATCCACCTTCACCTTAAGGGTGAGATCATCATAAGTCTGCTGGGGGATGACCTTTGTCTCCCAGAGTTTTTGGTATCGAGCAAGGGTGGTACGGTTCGTTTCAAGGGAGGCCTCTGCTTCCTTCACCCTCGCCTCTGACATTTGAACCTGGAGATTGGCATCCACATCATCCAGTTGAACTAGGAGCTGACCCTTCTTGACTCGATCCCCCTCCTTCGGAAAAATCTGTTTGATGATCCCGGCTTTTTTGGGACTGATGGTTACATCCTCAAGCGTTTTTAGACTCCCTACCGCTGAAACCGTATAGGAAATCGATCTCGGGATGACTTCGGTGATTTCGACTTTCCTTTCTTCGGATATGGCTGTGGAAGGATTCGATGTACCTTTTATGGGGTCAGACTCCTTCGAACCACATCCCCATAGAACAGCCCCTGACAACAGGACTGCTAACCACGAGTATCTTTTATTCATTCTGTTTCTCCATAAGCCATCTATTTTTTTTATTCACTCATCACCTTTAACTTTTTAGGGATACATCTTCCCCATGGCCCGTTCCAACTGTGCCTTGGCGATGTTGAAATCGCTCAATGCGCCGTAGTAGTTGACCTTCGCCTGGGCGAGTAACGTCACGGCATCGAGGACGTCGGTTTGTGTCGCCACCTGATATTTATACCTTTCCTCATTCATCCTTAAATTCTCCTCGGCCTGCTCAATCGACTTCTCTGCAACGCTGAGATTTTTCTCTGCCACCTGCATGTTGAGATAGTCATTCTTCACTTCTAAAGTAATGGATTCGATGAGTTGATTTTTTGAATCTTCAGCCTGGATGACCTTGACCTTGTTCTCCCCTACCTTGAAAAAAGTATTTCCCCAATTCCAAAGTGTAAACGTGGCTAAGGCTTGAACCGTCCAGTAATCACTAAATTTGATACCTCCCCCCACGTATGGGTCGTCGGATAAACGACTGTAATTACCCGTGAGGCTGATCGTTGGGAAGAATCCACTCCTGGCAATCTTTACGTTTTCCTTTGCCTGATCGATATTCAATTGAGCAGTCCTTATCTCCGGCCTCAACCGCAGCGCCTCTTCAAGGGACTGGTCGTACGAGAGAGGAAAGGCTTTGTAGGTAAGAATATCGACCACTTCAAGGGGAGTGTTGATCTCCCTCCTGAGCAATATATTGAATGATGATTTACCCGTTGCCACCTCATTCGCAACCTTGACCAGTGCTTGCCTGGCATTAGCCAGTCGTACCTCCGCTTGGAGGACATCATTCTTGGGAACAATTCCAACATCGAAGAAGGCTTTTGTTACTTCGAGTTGAGCCTCAAATTGTTTGACCGCCTGCTTCGCCACGTCCAAGAATTTGTCAGCCCTCAAGATATTAAAGTACCCTACCCTCACCTGAAGGACTAAGTCACGCTTTACCGTCTCCAGCGTCTCTTTTGAGAGATCCACACCTAATTTAGCGAAACGATAATTGGCAAGGTTAAACCCTCCGGTAAAAATAGGTTGATTAACGGTAGTACCAAAATTGTAAATATCCTTACTCGTGGGGATGATCGCACCAGGAATACCGACCTGTTCACGTCCTATCGATACGGGTGTATTATATAGGGTCCAGCCATATTGCCCCGTCCACAGGGGAAGGAAATTGGTGATGGCTTCCTTGCGTCTGAATTCAGAACCCGCAATCCCAACCACGGCGGAATGGAGAGTCAAACTCCGTTCCATGGCGATCTTGATACTCTCCTCTAAGGTAAGAGGGGTCTGAACTCCTTGGGCCAAGGCAGTCCCTCCTATAAAGATGGTCATCAAGATAACTCCAACACTCCATTTTGTTCTCATCGACTTATCTCCTCCTTTCCATTCGTTGTACCCCACCTAAAAAGATTTCTAAAGCCGTATCCAATTTTGATATGAGCGGGTAGTGTTCGCGACTGATCAACCACTCAAAGACAAAAGAATTGACAATTCCCACTAAGGCATGGGCCAAATCCACAGGGTTCATGGATTTAAACTCTCCCTCTTTAATCCCCTGTCCCATCACCTCAGCAAGAGCATTAATATACGTGATCATTTTCTCATGGATCCCCTTCCCTAAATCCTCTTTGAGGGTCCACTCAAAACGATTACGTTCTGAAATATAGATTCTGAAAAAATCTCGGTTTCGTTCGATGAATTCAAACTGTAGCCCTAACACCTTTTTGATCCTCTCGATGACTAAACTTTCCTGAGAAAGTTCAACATTGACCAACCGGTTGATCTCCTCTACCTTCTCATCGATGAGCGTGAAATAAAGCTCCTCTTTCGATTTGAAATATTTATAGAGGGTCCCTGTCCCGAACTCTGCCTTTCGGGCAATGTCACTCATCGTGGTGGGGAAAAATCCCTTAGCAGCGAAAACCTTTTCTGCCGCTGAAAGGATCTCTTCTCGATGTGCTAAATACTCTCTTTCTTTTCGGCTTATTCCTTCTGTCTCCATCATTCATACATCCTTTGACGAATATTAAGAATATCTATTCACTTTGTGAACGGCAATTCATATTTAATCCAAAAAAAAAGATTTGTCAAATTAATATTTTTAGAACACCCTTTATCCTCCTCGGTTTTGATTAACTCAATCACCCCAGAAACAATTTATACATTTCCTTGAAATATTTCAGCACATGCTCTCCTCCAAACCTAACTTCCTTTTCTTTGGAATCCACGCTTTTCCCTTTTCTATTAATGAATTGGGTAAGGAAAACTTCTGACGTCCACACCAATACTTATTTCATGTTCCAAGAATAAGGCTAAAAAGTCTGCAAAGTACCGCGTGCTGGTTCCTATCGTATAGATCAAATCCTCTGACTCAGGACCTGGACAAAAGAGAGACAATCTTTCCGCTCACCTCCAGGGTGTGACCGATGATCCCCTTTAATGATTCGAGGATGCCCAGATAAATGGGTGAATGCTTGGGCACACAAATTCCTTGAATCAATCTCTCTTCATGCTCATCAGAATATCCATTCGCGATTTTGAATATGGACCTTCCCTCTTCCCCGATTCGTTGAGCCAAGATCTTATTTTGAGTAGTGATCAGGTCGGGAAGGTTTTTTAAAAGCCTCATGGCTTCTTGGAAAACGTCGTTCACCTCCTTGACCGCTCGATCGCTAAAGAATATATGGTTCTGCACCTTACTCTTTAAGCGATCTAAAATCCCCTCGATATTGTAAGTCATGCGATCGAAACTGGAAGAGATGGAAAGATAAGGTTTTGCCCACTCCCTTCCTTTTTCACTCGATGAACTTTTTGAAATAATAAAACTGGTTAATTCTGAGGAGTACTGGTGAATCTTATCTTTGACCTCCTCCGCCTCTTTGAAGGATTTCTCTGTGGGCCTTCGAAATCCCTCGAAAGCCAATTCCAACATTTTCATTAGGTTCTGAGAAACCAGAATCATCTTCTCTTTTATTTCTTTGTCCATCTTCCTCCCCCTTTTAAATTTTAAAAGGTCAGAGGTTCAAGGTTGGGGGTTATAGGCTTAATAAGAATTTGCCTCCATCCTCAAACCATAAGCCTAAAACAATTTTAATTGATCTTTTGACTCTTCCCCTCCTTTTCTCTCAGGAAAAAGATTGATTTTCCCATAAACGCCGTCATGGCCTGGAATGATCGAAACCTTTCCCTGTCTCATTCGGACAATCCCCTCCAGGATATTTGGTGGAACAAATGAAGCCAATTGGTCGGGAGTGGCGTCGAGAAGAATCCTAAATTCTGAGCCTCCTTGATCAATCAATCTTTCATACTCAGCCTCTACTGCCTTCGTTCCCACCCGAACACCCAATGCCTCAGCAATGACCTCCTCCAAAGGGATGAGGTGGATGGAGGGAATCGCATTCTTCGGAATAAAGCCCCCCGGACGGTCAGCCAGATCCTCCACTCGATGCATCACCCCCACCGTCAATTTCTTACGACAATTCGGACAGAGATACTGGTTCGCCTTGGTTTCGGGGGGAGAGAGGACCACGCCACATTGACGATGACCATCATAATGATATTTCCCCTCCTCTGGAAAGAATTCAATGGTGAAGAGAAGTTTCTTTCGGTCTTTTTTTTGAATCGTCTCAGCGATTTCTCGATAATCCAATGCACAATCGAAGGCATTCGCTTCCCTTCCCAATCGGTTTGGGGAGTGGGCATCCGAATTGGAGAGGAGGGTAATGGAATCAAGGGTCGACCATCTCCAGTTCATTTCAGGGTCTGAGGAGAGACCTGTCTCAATCGCATAGATATGAGGGGACATCTCTCCAAAACATTCTTCGATGGAGTTGAACCCAGAATTGGCTCCAAAGATCGAAAACCATGGGGTCCAGGCGTGGGCCGGGATGATTAGACAATCCATGGAGATATCCAAGATCATCCTCGCCAATTCTTTTGCAGTAAAACTGAAAATGGGTCTTCCATCTGAGGAAAGTTTCCCAAGGTTTCCCAATTTAGAACGAATGGCCTCTGCCACTTCAAAACTTGGGGCAAAAATGAGGTTGTGGATCCGTCTCACCTTTCCATTCTGAGTATAGATATTGCTCACCTCTGTCGTCAAAATATACCGGACGCCTTGATCCCCTTTCCTCAGTTTGAAGAGACCATTCCCCAATGGCTCTAATTTTGATCGCAGCTCTGCAAAATAGGTCGGGTGGGTAAAATCTCCTGTCCCGAGAAGAGCGATTCCCTTTTTCTTTGCCCAATGGGCAAGGGTCTCCACCTCCATCTCCTTGCTCGTGGCTCGACTAAACTTAGAATGAATATGAAAATCAGCAATGAACCGCATGGCACCCCAAAAATTTCAAATGCTAAAGTTCAAATTTCAAAGCCCCTTCACCTTTACCCTCTCCCCCGAGAGACTGTGTCGCAATGGAAAAAACGTTGGGAGGGAATGAACTATGGTGTTATAGCAAATGCAAATTCCCAATCCTCACTCTCCGAAGCCCCTCCCTCTCTGCCACCTCCTTGCAGCGAATGGCTAAATTTCTCGGGGTCACAGGTAAATCTTTAAAAAAGAACTGAGGGTAAAAAGCTAACAAGGAATAGGGAATATCTGGATTGAGGGAAGCAATCCATTTCGAAATTTCCCCTACCTCTCCTTCATCAATATAACCTGGAACAAGAAGAGTGCTGGCAATCAAAAGAGGCGGCTCGGGTCTCTTTTTAATCCATCGGGCCACCCACTCGAAATTCTTCTTTGTCCTTTCATTCGAGACACCGCAAAGGGCAGTGTGAAGGGATTCATTCCATGCCTTGATGTCAAATTTGATACACCCTCCTGAGCTCAAAGAGAGGTCAACCATCTCTTTTAAAAGGTCCGGGTTCATTGAACCATTGGTCTCCCAACAGATCCGAAGAATCCTGCCCTTTGCCCTCTCTATGGCCTTTTTAGAAACTTGGATGGAGTGAGGGAGTTGTGGGGTGGGGTCCCCTCCAAAATAGCAGATACAACTGGTACGATCATCCACTGCCTGGGCAAGCTCTTCAGGGGGTGTTCTTTTCCTATCCCACACCCTTTCTCGATGTGTCCAGTTCTGACAGAAAAGACAGTCAAAGGAGCACCCATGATAAAACACAGCGAGGTTTTTAAAACCATATTCTGGGTTTGAGGTATAAGCAAATTGAGGATACCCGGCACCTGTCCCACCCGGACAGACCCAATCAGCTACACAATTAGTTGGAAGTCCATCATAATACCAGCTCACATTCCCCTTTTCTGACGAAACCCCTTGAAGCACTCCTTCTTTTTGAGTCCTCAGTCCGCAATAACCCCACTCCCCTTCTGAAAGATGACATTGATTGATACAGATCTGGCAGGGAATACCAGAAGGATTTCGGGGAGGGGACTTCACCAATCGGAATGGTTCCCGGGAGCAATGATGAGCATTTTCAATGAAAGGTTTAATCGCCTCCTTTCTTGATCGAAGGCAATCCAAACAGACTGGAAGTGTTTGTGAAAGGAGACCCACTTCTTTCCCACAAGTAGAGCACTCTCTTCCCCTCTGGGCTTCGGCCTTTCTTAAAACCACCCTTTCACCCTGCCAGAAATCTACGCCATATTCGCCAGTGGTGATCTCATTAGTTCTTTATTGAAACGTGAAGATTAAATTAAAGACCTCCCCTTTCTAACGGGGTCACTCCACGACTTTATAAACGACGTCGTGTTCTCTCATCCGGTCCTTCACTTTAATCCCGATATCTGCACCCGGCCCTGCTTCTTGAACGTCTTTGTTCTCAATTTGCATGGAATCAATGGTTTGAGTGACATCGGTGGTATGGCCGACAATGTGGATGTTATCTCCAACCTTTAACGATCCCTCAGATAACCGTATCGCCGCGACACTGATCTTTCCAAAATATTTGATCACTTCCCCAACTTTTTTCTCTTCCATTTTCTTCCTCCTTCCTTAAAATTTGATTGAAGCTCCTATTCTCTCCAACCCCTTGAGAACTTCCTCCATCTCAATCCCTCTCAGACATTCAATATCTTTACATTGGAAAAATCGCTCTTGGGGACAGGGAGAACAATGGACTCCCCTCTGCACCACGAATGTTTTTTCTCCCTTTGGCGACCAAACATTTTGATCCGTCGGACCAAAGATGACAATCGTAGGAAGCCCCAATGCAGCGGCCATATGGGAAATACCAGAATCATTTCCAATAAAGAACCAGCATCCTTCCATCACAGATGCCAGTTGAAGAAGAGTGAGGCCCTTTGCCAGAATCAATTCGGTGCGCCCCATTCGCTCAAAGGCCTTCTCGACTTCGGGTCCTTCGGCTGGCCCGAGAACGACAAGGATTTTTGAGCTGAGATGTTCCTGAAGATATTGAGCCAGGTTTAAAAACCGCTCAAGAGGCCAAACCTTCTTCTTACTTCCACTGCCAGGATGGAGGATGATCACCTTTGATCGCTCTTCCAGGGCCACCCCTTTGCTTTTCCAGAAATTCTTTGCCCATTCTCGATCCGACTCCTTCAAATGGAGTCTGGGAGTCGACTCGGATGCCGGAAGCCCGTGTTGGGCAAATTGTTTAAGAAGGTGATCGGTTAAATGAATCTTCTCATCCCAGGGTGGAAAGGAATTGATTTGAAGAATCCGGCCCTGACAAACCCTTTTCAGATTCTTGATGACTGGTCCTTCC
>JADDYB010000547.1_pt1 | contig 11847 bp, 8 predicted proteins | sample 8641941 | NCBI WGS metagenome assembly JADDYB01 (sample SAMN16275377, study PRJNA637457) | freshwater sediment metagenome | isolation source: Lake Kineret sediment | place: Israel: Lake Kineret | collected 2013 | reverse complement strand
ATGGCATCCCTTCGGCAATCTGAAGAAGATCCCACACCAGCCTGGGCAAGCGTTGCTGAGAAATCATTGGGACTCCCCGACAATGGCTACTTAGGCGACATTGCTTGCCGATAAACCTGGCTTCCCCAACAGAAGTCGTCCTTGAGAACGAAACTATATCCCCCATGGAAGTGACCGCCGCTGTTGAGGTATTGGCCGACGGCTTTCTGGAGCGAGGTATGCCACGGCACGCTGTTGATGTCTGTGACGCCCCAGCCGAACACACGGTGATAGACCTGCTGGTTGTCGCCTTGCAGACCTGGGTAGAGGTACATTTCACGCTGCAGCCTAACGATGTTGGATTCAGGAGCAAGCAAGCGCTCCAGCCGCGCATCCATGAGCCAGGAGGCAGTCGAGAATCCGCGGAACTGGAACCCCGGGAAATACTTGGGGAAGACCTCCAATGCCTGGCGGAATGATTCGCCGCAATCTTCGAAGGTCAGTGGCCCGCCTGCTGGAACATGAAAGGTCAACATGTCATTGCCAGGCGCGAGCACCAATTCCCATTCGTCGAAATCGAGTCGCCGAGTTTGACGTTGCGCCAAGCCGTTCGCGAGAATCGGATTGCCGATGATGGCATCATCGGTCAATTCTCGTGTGCTCGTCCAGGCTTCAGATTCGTGGCCGCAGAGATGGCACCACGCATTGCCATCACCGCCGTAGCGGAGACCGGAATCGGCGATGGCAACCACTTGCCGTTCACCGCGTCGGCGGTAGGCGCGCAATGGAGCTTTGAACTTGCTCAAGCTGAACTGCAATCGTCCAAGTTGAAGCAGTTGGCCCTGCCAGTGTTTGCACAGCCAACGAGCGATCCAGGGTGTGATGCCCCAGCGCCGATAGCGGAGATAGTACAAGTCCGTTTCCATCCAAAGCCGCAGGTCCGCTACCGTGTCACGGACGATGTTGGCTGGAATGCCCAGGCGACGATAGGTCTCTTGCATTGCGGGGACGAGCGACAGCATAACGAGCACGTTGAGCAAACCGGCGTCCTGACCCAGGTAGTCGTCTAGCGGGGGCCACTGCTCTTCCCAGGAAAGCAAAAGCGTGTGGTCGTGCAGCATCCGATAGTGGCAGTACCAGAAAAAGGCGACAACGTATTCGTCCCCAGCGATGCGGGCGGCAAAGGCGACGAGTTCCTTGATCATGTCATCGGTTAGGGCGACTGCTGGCGCGGCCTGGGCGATGAAGGTGGATTCGAGAAACGGCAACGCCTGTGACGGCGGGATTTGCATCGCCGCGTCCCAGTCCGTACACAACGCTTGACCAGCGCTTGGAATTCGTAATTGCGCGGCGACGTGCTCAAGAGAAAACATCACGTTGTTTCCAGATCGGAACGGGTGACAATCGCCACACCGTAAGGTTCCAGTTGCAGCTCGCGCACGCCGTGCCCGCTGAGATGATCGAAAGCTGACCAGGGAAGACTGAGACTGCGCTCTGCCGCAGTATGATTGATCACGATATAAATCACTCGTCCATTCGGAGCGACACGCTGGGAAACCTCCACTCCTTCTGGTGATTCTACACCCCTAACCCCCGCCATCTGCAAGACGTGATTGATCAAAGTCTGCTGGGCTTGATCGTCCAGGTAAACGCCCACCGTATAGACCATTCCTCTGCCATATGGATGAGCGGCCATCGCCACTTGACCGTCCAACCAGCCATTGGATTTTCCATACCTTGCCATTGGAATGGCCAGATTGTGATCGAGAAGCTTGAGCCTTTCTGCCCACTGCCTCGATGACCCGTTTAACAGTCTTCCTTCGACCGGAACCAATTCATCCAGGGCGTAATACTCTTCCACCTCTACGCCAGACAGTGTGGCGAGAGAACCTGGCTGGCGGGAAGGCAACAGGGCGTTGTACTCGTCCTTCATCCCTGTGCGAATGGTCAACACCAGATGGCCACCCCGTTGCACAAAATTGGTCAAGTTCGCCACTCGTCTGTCGTTCAGGATGAGCAAGGCGGGAGCAATGACCAGTTGATAATCGTCCAGGGGCTCGTCCGCCGCAATGATATCCACGCCGACATTGTTGACTGCCAGGGCACGGTAGTAATGGTTGAAATGAGCCACATAGTCAAAGTCGCTGTGATGACGTTGGAATTCGATTGACCAGCGGCTATCGTAGGAATTCAGTATAGCGACTCGGTTTTGCACTTTCGACCCTGCCAGTAAAGGCGCAACGGATTGAATCTGCTTGCCGAGCATTTGTGCTTCTTCATAAAATGGCCGCGGCTGGCCGGATTGGTCCACGAGCGTGCCATGATATTGCTCCTGCCCGCCCAGTGCTGAACGCCACTGCCAATAGAGGATGGCATCGGCGCCGTGAGCGATAGCGTGCCAGGCCATTGCGCGCGCTTCACCCTTGTTGGTGGGATTATTGACGGGCGCCCAGTTGACGTGCCCGGGCTGGGTCTCCATCAGCCAGAAATTGCGGCGTTTGAATCCGCGTGTCAGGTCGTGGACGGCGCCGGAGTGGCGATAGTCGTGGTGACCAGAACCGACATACCAGTCCCAGGATGCCATGTCGAGGTCCGCCGCCATATCGTAATGATCATAGCCACCGTACCAACCCATAAAGTTATGCGTAATCCAAACGTCTGGCGCCAGGTGCGGGCGCAGCAAATCCACTTGCAGGCGCTGGAACTGGCGATAACTTGTGGTGACAAAGCGTTTGAATTCCAGCATCAACCCTGGATTGTGCGGACCAATCGGGATCGGAATCTGTTCCCAGGATGAGTAGGTCTGGCTCCAATAACTGGTGGCCCAGTGTTCGTTGAGCGCGTCCAGCGAACCGAATCGGCGCGCGAGAAATTGCTGAAAGAGACGTTGGCAGCGCTCGCAGTAACAGACACGGTTGTGTTCATTGTCGATCTGCCAGCCAATGATGTTTGGATTGGCGCCAAAGTGCTCCGCCATGGCCGAGACGATGCGGCTGGTGGCGGCGTGGAATTCTGGCGAGTTGACGCAATAATGGCAACGGTTGCCAAATTGCACGCGGCGTCCGTTTTCATTTACAGCCAGAAGGTCGGGATGCTGTTCGACCAGCCAGGCAGGTGGAGCCGCAGTTGGTGTTCCCAGCACGGAGACAATCCCAGCCGCCGCCAGTTTTCCGATGGCCCGATCCAGCCAGGCAAAGTTGCATTGGCCGGCGGAAGGTTCCATGGTTGACCAGGCGAACTCAGCCATACGGACGACGGTCAGGCTGGCTTCTTGCATCAGGCGGATGTCTTCCGCCCAGCGTTCTTCGGGCCAGTGCTCTGGGTAGTAGGCGGCACCGAAATGCAGTTTCTGAGAAGATGACGAATTGCTCATGTTGAGGTCCCTTTCGACAGAAGTGATGATCTATTGGCACCGCGTGACTCTTGTGCGCGGCTCCAGGCCGGTAAGCCATTTTGCCCGGCAGCATGCCGTCGCCAGTCCATTGTGCGCCGCCAGAGCCAATTGCTCATCGAGCGGAACGTTGTCTGCGGGGTGAAACCACGCGCCGATCTTCAGAGCATCTCCAAATTCCATTCGTCTAGCCATTCAATCACGATCCGATCACTGTGAAAGCGGACTGGCAGCCAAGCATAGCGCGAGTCGCTCAGGTTGTGCTTGTCCCAAATATCTGCCATGAAGATGTATTTCCCCGGTTTGCCCACCACCGGCAAGACGAAGGTGCCTTGAGCGCCAAAGGTTTCTTCAGACCTGGCGCCGCGACACGGATTTGCCATGACATTCCAGGGACCGAACATGGAGCTAGCCATTGCATATTCCGCGGCATTGGGAGTCCAGCCTGTACAACCCGAGGTAATCAGGTAATAGTTGCCTTGGTGCTTGAAGATCGCCGGCGCCTCGCGAGACCGATCTTCCAACGTTCGGATGACTTTGCCGCTTGGTCTCAGGTAGTCATCGCTCAGCAGCGAAACGTGCATCGTCCGGTTATCCTCCGATGCGAAAACGTGATATGCCGTCCCATCTTCATCCTGAAAGAGGGTCATATCCCGGCTCATCGCGCCGTTGGGGCGGAAGCTTCCCAGGTAATGGTAGGGCCCGGTGGGGGTATCGCTGATGGCAAATCCCGCCCGCGCATAGGCATAATCGGCGGTGTCGATATGCATCCACATGACGTATTTGCTGGTGAGCGAGTTATAGATGACTTTGGGGCGCTCCACCACTTTGCTGGGATGGAGGTCGCTGGTGGGATCATCCGGCTCGGCGGGCAGGGCGATCCCCTCTGATTTCCAGTGGTACAAATCTTGAGAGGAGTAGCAATTGATGCCAATCACATCTACCCGGTACAAACCGTGCAGAACACCGGGGCGCGTCTGGCCCGCCTTGTTCTCCCCAAACCAGTAGTACGTACCCTGGCTGTATAGAACGCCGCCGCCATGCGCCTGAATGGGATTGCCACAAGAATCCAACCATAGTTGCCCAGGTCTAAAGGAATCTGTTTTCATGCCATCTGCCCTTCGTCCAAAGGCTCCACCAATATTGCTTTACGGCTACTATATATGACCTTTTAGCGTTGTGGCGGAACATGCAGGATAAAGAGCCGCGGACTCCCTTCCCAGATGTTGGCGGTTCCGCCAAAGTGCGAAAAGTACATGTGCTCTTCATCCCTCAGGTCGGCACTGGTGTAGATCCCAATTGGGAGTTGTTGCACAAAGACGATTTCTTGGGTTGTCAAATCGTAATAATACAACTCGCCACTGCCGCCGCTCCCCGTGTAGGGCGTATCCCCTGGTTTTTCGATAACCGATAGAATGTAGTAAAGTCGTTTCTCATCGGGGGAGAGCTGGATGGCATACGTGTTGTCAATAATGCGCTTGTCGGTGGGCGGCAATTCATAGCCCAGGTCTTTGAATGTTTCAGTCGCTACGTCAAATTCGTACATTCCGCCGCTCGTGGTGTTGATGTAGATTTTGCTGCCGTCGCGCTTTTGGGTTTGGCCAATCCAGAAACCGTTGGTCATCTTGAATCCGGTGTCTTTCATTTCTCCCATGTGGAGGTTATAGACCCAAACGCTGTGAGTTTCATGGCGCTGGTAGACTTCTTCCGTTCCTCTATACGTGTAGATAGTGCCGCTCGGCGCGACAATCACTTCGCGGCTGAGCGGATTGCCCAACTTCCATGGGATGCCTGGGACGACCTGGACGAGTTGGTTTGTCTTGTAATCGAACAAAACAATGTCGCTCGATGGGTGAGCGAGACCGACAAGCAGATTCTGCTTGGGGAAAATGTTCAACGAGACGATGCCCTCGTTTTGGGTGACCACGCCGTTGGGCAAGGGGGCACTCAGGTCCTGCCATTGGCCAGTGGCTATGTCGAAGGCAAACAGATGACTGCCGCGATAGGTGGGAAGAGAAGTGATCTCCCGCTTGAGGTCGTGGAAACTCTGCGAGGCCATGTACACCTTACCGTCGGCAAAGATCATGCGGGTGTGCCCCTTGGGGATGCTCTCGCCCGGCCTGGAATTGCCAGCCGCGGCAATGATGTCCAGGAAGGTGCCCAGAAACTTTTTTTGGCCTGTTTTCGGGTCATAGCGAAAGACGGGAAAATCCTCGCGCCGGTCTTGGCGCACACTGGTGAATCCGATATAGATGCGCCCCTGGTCGTCCATGCCCATCCCGTTCCAGCATTGCCTCATGTACATCCCGGCGGGCGCGATATCGTCGAAAGAGATTTGTGAAAACTCGAGAGGCTGGTTCCGCTCACCCTGGGTCGGCGTCGATAATGTGGGGAGCGTGGTCGGCGACAAGGTGGCGGGCGTGGTCGGAGGAGTAGGGGCCGTTCCCGGCAGTTGAGTTGGGCCTGGGGTTGACTGCGGGGTGCCACAGGCGACGAAAAAGAAGACGAGGATGATCAGGAATAGAAATGCTCTAGCTTTCATGTATCTTGCCTTTCACCTAAACGAGTCACAGCAAGCGGAACACCCAGCCCGGATGTCAATCCAGTCCTGGCAGGCTGTTCCGCTTCGCTGACCTGGCACCCGGTGTCGACTCCGCTGGCGAAAGAACGGGGCGGCTAGCCCTTTAGCCCGCTGGTAATTACACCCTTGAGGATATGCTTTTGAGCCAGGAAGAATGCGATCACCGGTGGGAGTATGTAGATGACCGTGCCGGCCATGGTAAGCGTGGTCAACGTGATGCCTCGCGGGTTCTTGAACTCGGTAGCCATGACCACGCCCAACAACTGCTGGGAGTCTTTGAGATAGATCAATGGCATCAAATAACTTGCCCAAAGGCTGCTAAAAGCAAAAAACATCACGGTTGCGATGACAGCGGTCGAGTTAGGAAGGAAGATTTGCACAAAGGTTCGGAGAGGGCCACAACCATCCACCTCGGCAGCTTCTTCCAGCTCTCGCGGGAAGTTGAGGAAGAACTGGCGGAACAAAAAGATATAGAACGGACTTCCAGCGAGAGCCCCCAGGATCCACGGCCAGTAGGTATTGGTCAATTTGAATTGAGCATAGAGGATGAAAGTAGGGATGAGGATAATCATTTCCGGAACAATCAGCATCGCAATCACAATCCCGAATAGCCTGCTGCTGACGGGAAGGCGATACCTGGCAAACGCATAACCCGCCAGCGCGCTCGTAGCCGTGATAAGGGTGGAATAGGGGATTCCCAGGAGAATGGTGCGTATGGTTGACTTGGAGAAGCGGGCCAAGCTAAGGACGTTTTGGTAGTTTACCCATTGCAGCACCTTGGGGATCCAGACCATCGGATATCGGCTGTATTCTGAATCGAGCTTGAGCGATGTGATCACCAAGGTGACAATTGGCGCCATCAAGACAATGGTCGCGAAGATCAATATGGCAAAGCCTAGACCTCGATTGAGCTGTCTGATGAAACGGTCTCGACTATAAGCTCTCATGCCTGACCTCCCTCACCGGATTCCTCTGTATACACCCAGTATCTTTGGGTCCAGAAGACAACCCCCGTCAGGATGAGTATGGCCACAAATAGCAGCCAAAGGAGTGCGTTGCCATAGCCATACAATCTGTTGCTAAAGATCTGAATATAGGTGTGTATCATGTACAGGTAGATATCGCGAGGTGGGACAACCCCTTGAGTGTACGTGGCGGGCTGGGTCAAGATGAGCGGCAGTTGCACCGTCTGAATGGAATTGATCAGGCCCATCACGAGCTGCAGAAAGATCACCGGTGTCATCAAGGGGAGAATGATGTGCCGCACGACCTGGAAACTGTTTGCCCCATCAATCCGGGCCGCTTCGACCTGCTCCTCCGGGATATTCTGCAGGGCGGCCAGGAAAATGATCATGCCAAAGCCGAGCCCGCCCCAGGTTGAGATAGCAACCATGCCCGCCAAGGAATAGTCAGAGAGCCAACCGACGGCAGTGCCCGGTCGAAAGAGATCGATGAAGGCGTTGAGCATGCCAAAGTTCTTATCCAGGATCACTTTCCATGCCGTAACGGAGGCGACAATAGGAATCACGCTAGGCAGGTAGAAGAGGGTTCGGAAGATGCCCCGTCCGGGTATATCCTGATTGAGAATCAGCGCCAGGACAAAAGACAGGACGAGATAAATCGGCACGTTCACAAATGCCCAGATCAGTGTGCGTACCGCGGAAAAACTAACGTCCGGATCATCGAAGGCGCGAACATAATTGTCCCACCCAACGAACTTGAGCGTGGGTAGGTTCAAACCATCAAAATTGGTCAGTGATGAAAGGAACCCGACCGCCAGGGGGATGATGCTGAGGAATATGAATCCCAACAACCAGGGAGCAATGAATAGTAAGAAGGTGATTGTGCGGCGCTGTGACCTTTTCAGAGCAAAGCGCTTTGGCGAGCCGCCAATTACTTTTCCGAGCATGGCTCCTCCGCCCTCTATACAAGTATTTGGAACCCAAACCTATCGATAAGGGCGAGGTAAGTCATTTTACCTCGCCCTTATCGTTCAGGCGAACCTACTGCCAGGTTCCAATCATTTCACTGTGGCGTTGACGCCATCCTTGATCGCCTGGTTCACCTCTGTCGTCATGCCCTTGATCAAATCATCGAACTTGATCTTCTTGCGCAGGTATTGGTCGAGGTATTTGTTGAAGGCGTTGAGAACCACATCCTCGCCAATGAACGGATTGAACTGGAGAGGCGGGGTGTCCAGCGCCAGTTCGCCTTGCAGAATCTTGTAGCACTGCTTCTGGAAATCGCTCCCTTGAGGTAGGAGGTTCATTTGGGATTTGAGTGCAGGAACGCCCCAGCCGCTCTTGGCACGCTCGACCGCCGGCTGGCCACCCATATACCACTCGAATACTTTCCAGGCCGCATCCGGATTCTTGGTGGCGGCAGTGATTACCCAACCGGTCGCGGTCATGGTGGGATCGCGCCGCTTGTCAGTCCAAGTGGGGGCGGGTAGCATGACCACTTTTCCTTTGGTGACATCACTTTCCGCCATGGCGCTGAACCAGTAGCCCCATTGCGACATGGCCGCTATACCGGCCGCAAAATCTTGGCCTGACCAACCGTTCGGGCTGGGGTCCAGCGGGTTGACCACGAGGCGCTTCTCAGCTAGGTCAACATAGTACTTGACCAGGGCTTTGGTTTCATCGGTGTTCAGGTTGATCTGATCGAATCCGGGGGTAAACAGGCTCTTGCCTGTTTCCGCCAAGCAGTTCATCCAGATCCTGTCGATCCAGGAGTCGGCGATACCGTACCCAAACATCAAGATGCGATCCCCCTGGAATTTGGCAACCTTGGCGGCCAGATCAGCAATCTGGGCATAGGTGAGAGGTTTGCTGGGGTCCGGCACAGGCACCTTGGCATCATCAAAGGCTTTGGTGTATACAAAAATGGTGAAATCTGGTGACCAATCTTTGGCCATGCCATAGATCTTGCCGCTGCCGATCTTGAGTGGAGAATCGGCCCAGTAGTACTTGTTTGCCGGCGCCAAATCGTCAATCTTGAGTAGACTGCTGGACCGGAAGTACGGGGTCAGGTCCAGGAGCAATTTGCGTGCCAGCATGGTCGGGATAATGGGCGCCTGGGTGCGATAGATATCCGGTGGATTCCCAGCCGCGTACATGGCCAGGAACCGGGTGTAATTCGCTTCAACAAACTCAATATGGATGCCCGGGTTAGCTGCCTCGAACTGCTTTATTTGATCGTCGGACAGTTCGCCGCGGTTGGTCATAACCGTGACCGTCCCCTCGATCTTTTTTACCGTCGGCACGGCAGTTGGGGCTGGCGGTTTGGTCGGCTCAGGCGCCTTGGTGGCTGCGGGGGGTTGGGTGGGCGGCACCGGAATTGCCGTCGGCGTTGGGGCCGGTCCACAGGCGGCCAACAAGGAGCCGGCGGCCACCAAGCTCGACGCCCTAAGGAAGTCGCGGCGGGTCAGTCGAGTGGATGATTTTCTCGGCGTAGTCATTTTTATCCTCCTTCTGTGTTCAAGGTTGGTGCTGCGTACGGAACGCAAGCCACAATCGGGTGGACCGGACACGCATCTCTTCTCGATATTTACCTCCTTCTGTCAAGATTTTCCTAACAGGAAGTCAACTCCTTCGCCAGCCAGAGGTGAACGTCGCTTTCTGGCTCAAACATCAAGCGCAAGAGCAACGTCGGATCAGTTCAGTTTTCAGTAGCACCTCGCCACCCTGATCCTTACCTGGCTCCTCGATTATCTGAATCAATAATCGGGCGGCAACTGCGCCTACTTCCCGCATCGGCTGCCGCATGGTCGTCAGGGGAGGATCAACATATTCGGCCTCTGGGGTATCGTCATAGCCCACCACAGCGACGTCTTGCGGGATCCGACGCCCGGCCTCCCGTAGGGCACGGATAGCCCCAATGGCCATCCGATCGTTTTGGGCAAAGAGAGCCGTGAAGGGTTGCCCACGATTCAGGAGCTCCTGCATTGCCCGGTAGCCGCTGCGGTAGGACCAGTCTCCTTCGGTCACCAGACCGGGAGCAAAGGCTATCCCCGCTTCCGCCAAAGCCAGGGTATAGCCCTGAGTGCGGTCGCTGACCGATTTCCAGTTGGCAGGGCCGGTGATCATCGCTACGCGACGCTGCCCTGTTTCCAGCAGGCAGCGTGTAGCCTGATAAGCCCCGTCCACGTTGTCCACGTCCACGACCGTGAGGGTTTCACCGGGGATGTGGTAAGCCGTCGTGACCACAGGTACGTCATTGCGCAGCAGGTCAACAAGGTGGCGCTGGTCCGGCTCGGTGCTGGGCCGGGCAAAGAGGATTCCTTCCACGTGGCGCTCGGTCAACAAGCGGATGTACTCCGGTTCGTCCTGGGGATTGCGCTCCGTGCTGCTCAGCATGAGGAAATAGCCGTGCTTACGTGCCTCAATCTCAGCGCCGACGATCACCTGCGTGAAGAAGTAGTCGCTGAAGTCCGCTGTGATTAAGCCGAGGGTGTACGTGCGTCTGGAGATCAGACCACGGGCGATGGCGCTGGGCCGATACCCCAAACGGGCGATGACTTGCTGCACCTGCTGCCGCGTCTCCGGTGCTACGTCCGGCCGATTATTGAGCACGCGGGAGACAGTCTGGGTGGAAACCCCCGCCTCCTGCGCGACTTGCTTGATCGTAACTTGGTTTTTGACGGCCATAGGAAGATAATTCACCTCCCTACAGATGTTATCGTTCCCGTTAACGATAACACTATAGCATAAAGGCTTCCCGTTGTCAAGTAGTTTATCGGCCAATTTTTGCGAATTTTCTCATCGCCCCCTTGCCGCAGGGGAGCGCATGTGCTATACTCTATTGCGGCGTAGTACATTCCGTTAGGGTAAGCCCTTGGTCGTGAGACGCGGAGGTGTAAGGTGAGAGTCAGCCATATCGAACTAGCCAATTGGAAAAACTTCAAGGCGGTCAACCTAGACTTGCCGGATCGCGTCTTCCTGGTTGGCCCGAATGCCTCCGGGAAATCTAATTTCCTGGACGCGTTCCGGTTTTTGCGTGACCTTGTGCTGCCTGGTGGTGGTCTGCAAAAAGCCTGCTCTGATCGCGGGGGTGTATCGAAGATTCGCTGTCTGGCAGCACGTCAGTATCCCGAGGTGGCCATCACTGCCGAATTGGCGGACGGCGATAAGAGGCTCTGGCGCTACGAAATCGCCTTTACCCAGGATAACAACCGCAACCCGCTGTTGACCCGCGAGGTCGTCCTACAAGACCAGCAGGTGATCTTGCAGCGTCCGGATGCCGATGACAAACAGGATCCACCACGCCTTTCCCAGACAGCCTTGGAGCAGATCAATGCTAATCTCAGGTTCCGTGACATTGCCCGCTTTTTCGAAAGCATTTCCTACTTGCACTTGGTACCCCAGATCATCCGCAATCCTGGTAGTCTGAGCGACGACGGCAGCATGCTTGACGCCTATGGTCGTCATTTCCTGGAGCGTGTGGCTAAAACGCCAGAAAATACGCGCAATGCCCGGTTGAGGAAGATCCGCCATGCCCTGGTGATCGCCGTGCCACAGTTGAAGGATTTGCGATTAGAGAAGGATGTGCGTGGTGTACCTCACTTGGTCGGTGTGTACGAACACTGGCGGCCCAAAGGGGCCAAACAAAACGAGGAACAGTTCTCTGATGGTACGTTGCGATTGCTAGGGTTCCTGTGGGCCTTGCAGGAGGGTGAGGGCCCCTTGCTGCTTGAGGAGCCAGAGTTGTCGCTGCACAGCGGCGTGGTGCGTCGGCTGGCCGGCCTCATCCACCGCATGCAGAAGGCCCGCAAGCGACAGGTCTTGGTAAGCACGCATAGCGCGGAACTATTAGATGTGCAGGGAATCGGCGGCGAAGAGGTCTTGATGTTCAAGCCCGATGTGGAAGGGACACAAGTGATTCAGGCGACGAGTGT
>JADDYB010000546.1_pt1 | contig 11877 bp, 5 predicted proteins | sample 8641941 | NCBI WGS metagenome assembly JADDYB01 (sample SAMN16275377, study PRJNA637457) | freshwater sediment metagenome | isolation source: Lake Kineret sediment | place: Israel: Lake Kineret | collected 2013 | reverse complement strand
CGCGCCCAGCCGGCGCGCGAAGGCGTAGGTGCCGGACGGCGACGCGAGCCGCTCGTGGGTCCCGGCGCCGACGGCGGCGTGGCTCCTGCGGAACGCGCCGAGCCGCTGCCAGTGCGCGAGGAGGTCGGCGTCGATGCTCGTCCAGTTCATGTCCGAGCGCGTCCCCTGCAGCGGATCGGAGAGCGACGGGCCCGGGCGCCGCCCGCTCTCGTCTCCGTAGAAGACCTGCACGGCTCCCGGTGCCAGGAGGAGCGCCGTCGCCGCCTGCTTCTGCTTCGCGACGTCCTGGCCCACCGAGTCGAAGAAGAGGCCCGTGTCGTGGGAGGAGACGTAGGAGACGACGCCGACGGCCGGGTCGGAGACCGCCGTCGCGTACGACGCGTAGATCGCGTCGAGCTCGGTGGCGCCGGCGGCCAGCGAGGGACGGGTCTGCAGCAGGCTCAGGAGCGCCGGCTGGAAGGAGAAGTTGAGGAGCGCGTCGAAGCCGCCCTCCGTGTAGTAGGCGTCCTTGGCGACCCCGTGGCCGAACACCTCCCCGACCGTCCAGAAGTCCGCGTCGTCGGGCTTCTTGCCGGGGTTCCGGGCCTTCCAGTCGCGCAGCGCCGCCACGCCGGCGTCCTTGAGCGCCTTCCAGGACGCGAGCTCGACGTTCTTCGCGGTGTCGCACCGGAAGCCGTCCACGCCCAGGCTCGCCACCCAGCCGGCGTGCCAGGTCACGAGGTAGTCGCGCACCGTGAAGCCGGATCCGCCGACCACGCCGGTGTCCGTCTTCCGCTGGAAGAGCGGGGGCGGCCCCGGGACGCCCGCGGCCTCGGTCCGGAAGTCCGGGAGGAACGAGAGCTGGCGGGTGAGGTCGTCCGCCCCGCCGGGGCCGTAGTCGCGGATCCCGCTGGCGCGCACCCAGTCGACGCCCCACCACCACTGGGACCAGGCGACGTGCTGGTAGTTCACCAGGTCGTTCCAGGCGTGCCAGCCCCTCGAGCCGGACGGCTGGAAGGTCGAGAAGGCGGCCGCGTCGATGACCTCGGGAAGGTACGCGACCAGGTCGTCGCCGGTGGCGTAGCCGGGGTGGTTCATCACGATGTCGACGACCACGCGGATGCCGCGCTGGTGTGCCTGGTCGACGAGGTCCTGCAGCTCGGCCTGGGTCCCGAAGTTCGCGTCGAGCCGCGTGAAGTCGAGCGCCCAGTAGCCTGCGTAGGCGTAGTGCGGGAAGTCGCCCGACCCGCCCCCCACCCAGCCGTGGACCTGCTCCACGATGGGGGAGATCCAGACGGCATCGACGCCGAGGGCGGCGAGGTGGTCCAGCCTGGCCGCGAGCCCCTTCCAGTCCCCGCCGTGCCAGGTCCCGACCTCGCTGGCCCCGTCCTTCCTCCGGCCGTAGCTGCCGTCGTTGGCGGGATCCCCGTTCTCGAAGCGGTCGGTGAGCGCGAAGTAGACGGTGGCGTTCGCCCAGGTGAACGGCGTGGGCTGCGCGCCGTCGCGCTCGAGGAGGACGACGCCGCCGGCCCCGGGCCCCACCGTCACGGACCCGCCCGCGGCCACCGTGGCCGTCTGGCCGGTGTAGGCGTCGCGGAGCACGGTCCCGGCGGGGAAGGTGGACCCGACCTGGAGCGTCAGCGGCTGTCCCGGCTGCCACGGCGCCGCTTCCGGCTCGGAGGAGCACGACCAGCTCCCGGCCACGGACAGGATTCCCAGCAGGAGGAAGGCTCGGTTCGCCATGTGGTCCCCACTCCCGGCGGTGCCTCCGCCGTCGTCAGCGCGCATTGCAGGGCAGGCCCGCGCCCGGGGCCGCCCCGGCCGGCAGCTCGAAGACCGCGCTGGTCCGGCCCGGCACGGTGAAGTCCTCGCCCGCGACGCTCGCCGTGCGCACGACGGGGTCGGCGGAGGCCGCGAGCACCGGGTGCAGCCTGGCCCCGGAGGCGCCGGGGACCGTCATCGTGTGGCTCGCCCGGTCGGCGTTGACGATCACCACCACGCCGTCCCGCTGGGCGTCGACATCGGCCCCGGCGCAGGCGGCGTCGGTGACCGTCATCACGATGACCCCCGCCACCTGATCCGGGCCGACGTTCAGGAAGTCCACCCGCTTCGCCACGTCCGCCTTGGTCGCCAGCCGGAGGAGCCGGGAGCTCTTCCGGACCCGCAGCATCTCCTGGACGTGCGCCCGGGCGGCGGCGATCTCGGTCGCCGCCGGCGCGATGGAGGCATCGGCGAAGAGCTGCGTGACCAGGGGCCACTCGGCGGAGTTGTCGGCGGCGAGGGGCAGCCCGCTGCGCCAGCCGTTCGACTGCCCGGACCAGTCGACGCGGTTGAACCAGTCGCCCGAGTCGTAGCTGTTCTTGTCCATCGACTTCGACCGCAGGAGGTCGTCGCCCATGTGGAGGAAGGGAACGCCCTGCCCGAGGAGCACGGTGTCCATCGCCAGCAGGTGCGCGCGCACGCGGTCCGCCACCCCCTCGCCCGCCGGCAGCTTGGCCTGCACCGCGGCCCAGAGCACGAGGTTGTCGTGGGCCGACACGTAGTTGATCGACTCCTGCGGGTCCTCGGTGTAGCCGGCCGCCTGGCCGCTGTAGCCCACGGCGGACGCCGGCAGCGCGGAGCCGCTGGCGGTGACCAGCCGGAAGTCGGCCAGGCCCCCCGCCATGCCGATCTTCACGCGGTCCGTCCACTCGATGAGCGCCTGGCGATCCGCCGGCAGGGCCGTGCCGAGCTCGTTCGGGTCGGTGTAGAGGCCGGTGGCGAGCCCCTGGTTGCGGCGGACGGCGGATCCCGTGTCGAACGGGCCGCCCCCCCGCACCCCGTCGCGGAGCCGGTCGTTGAAGGTCCCGATGCCGGTCCCGGCCATGTTCAGCTGGTTCGCGTTCACGCCGCGGCTTCGCCGCGCCATCTCGCCCATCTCCCACCCCTCGCCGTAGACGTAGATGCGCGAGCCGTCGACCCCGTCCAGGGCGGGCGCGAGCGCCGCGAGGGCGGCCTGCACGGCGAGCATGTTCGACTTCAGGTGCAGACCCATGAGGTCGAACCGGAACCCGTCCACCTTGTAGTCGCGCGCCCACCGCACCGCGGTGTCCACCATGAGCCGCTCCATCATGCGGTGCTCGGTGGCGGTGTTGGCGCAGCAGCTCGACGTGAGCACGAACCCGGTGAGCGGGTCCAGCCGGTGGTAGTAGCCGGGCACCACCTTGTCGAGCACCGACTTCGGGGAGAGGCCCGAGGCGTTCGTGTGGTTGTAGACCACGTCCATCACGACGCGGAGCCCGATGTCCGCGAGCCCCTTCACCATCGATCGGAACTCGACGATCCGCTCCGTCCCCTCGGCGGTGGAGGCGTAGCTCCCCTCCGGCGCCCCGTAGTGGAGCGGGTCGTACCCCCAGTTGTACGAGTCGAGGCCCTTCATCCAGCCGGCGATGGCCTGCTGCTGGTCCGAGTCGCCGGGGAGGCTCGCCAGCGCCTCGGCGATGGTCTTGCCGGAGAGCTGGCCGCAGAGCGCGGCCGGGACCGCCGGGTTCCGCGCGCACAGGACCGAGAAGTCCTGGTCGAGGTCGACGCGCCCCGCCGGGTCCTCGTCGACGGTGGCGATGTCGAACACCGGGAGCAGGTGCACGTGGGTGAGGCCGGCCGCCGCCAGCGCGGCGAGGTGCTGCAGCCCGCTCGAAGGGGTCGCGGCGCCCTCGGTGGCGAAGGCGAGGAACTTGCCGCGCCGGGCCGCGGGCACGGTGGCGTCGGTGGCGCTGAAGTCCCGGAGGTGCGTCTCGTAGAGGACGATGTCCTCCGGCGCCTCCAGCGGCGGCTTCGCGAGCGCGTCCCAGCCCGCGGGGCGCAGCGCGGGGTCGGAGAGGTCGACGATCTGCGCGTCGAGGCCGTCCGGGGAGAGGTTCACCGCGTAGGGATCGGTGACCTCGGCGCGCTCGATGCGAGACGAGATGGGGTGGTAGACGAGGAGCTCGAACCGGTAGTACTGGCCGTACCAGCCCGCCGGGCCGGCGTGGGACCACACCCCCTGCGCGCCGGGCGTCATGTCGAACGGGGAGCCGACCACCTCGTTCCCGGCGGCGTCCCGGACGTGGAGCCTCGCCGACTGGGCGGTGGGGGCCCACAGCCGGAACGTCGGCGACCGGTCGGCGGCGAACGCCACGCCGAGCGGCCCCTCGTAGCCGAACAGGTCGTCGAGCGCGAAGGCGGTCTGGACCTGGGTGGCGACGAGCGCGCTGCCGTCGGCCTTGCGCGCCACCGCCACGAGCTGCCCCTTCAGGGCGTCCGGGACCGCGGCGAGGTGGGCCGCCGGGACGTCGAAGGCGGGCCATCCCTTCACGTACGGCGCCTTCGCCTCGAGCCCGGCGCCGACGCCGGAGGGGTTCGGGACGAGCGGGATGGCCTGGCCGCCGACGACGTCGCTCCCGCTGGCCCTCACCTCGGCGGTGGCCGAGTACCGCAGCTCGAAGGTCGCGGCCGCGGGGTCGGTGACGTTCCAGGCGAGCCTGTCGCGCGCCAGGAGGTGGGCGGCGGCCCCGGAGACGGAGAGCGCTCCCACCTTGCGCGGCACGGCGGTGACCTCCGCCGAGCCGCTGAGCAGGAAGACGAGGTCGCCCTTCTCCGCGGGGTCGAAGCCCATGTTGGGACCCGGGTCCTTCGTGTCCCCCTTGTGGACGATGACGCACACCTGGCCCGCCGCGCAGTCCTTGAGGACGCCTCCGGTCCTCACCGGGACGAGGAACCCGGCCCCGAGCTGCGGATCGACGCCCACCGGCTGGAGCGGAGCGCTCCAGGCCGTCTCGGTCACCCGCTCGCCCCACAGGTGCAGGCCCCAGCCCGCGTAGTCGCCGTCGGCGCGCAGGTAGTAGACCGCCACCACGCCCGTCGCGGGGAGCGCCGGCAGGGCGCGGGTGATCGCCTCGGGGTGGCCCGAGATCACCCAGGCCTCCCGCACCGCGCCGGAGACGTCCACCTCCAGCGTGCCGGCCGGGTCGGCCTCGGCGCCCTTCCTCAGGGCGAAGGCGAGCCTGGGCGCGCCCTGCTTCACCGTGAGCGAGTAGAGGGCGCCGAAGCCGTCGCGAGTGGACGAGGTCGCGCTCGTCTCCACCGCGCCCTCGCTCGGCTCCACCACCCAGCCGGCGTAGTCGCCGAGCGGCCGGTGCAGGTGCACCGTGAAGGCGCCGGGAACGGCGGGCGGTCCGCTGCTCGACGAGCACGCGGCGACGGCCACGGCGAGCAGGAGGGTGGGCCCGAACGGTGCTGCAGGCCTTCGCGGGGCGGTCGTCATGGCCCCACGCTTAATCCCTCCGGCGGAGAGGGCGCAACCGGCCGCTCGGGGCGGCGGCCGGCCCGCGGCGCGGGACGCGTGACGGCGCCGGCACACCCCATCGGGGACGTGATCCTCGACCGGCGGCCGGGCCTCCTCCGGCGCCCGCTCGGGTCCTGGACGGCAGGCGCGCGCGGCCCGCCCATGCGGCAGCCCCGAAGCGACCCATGCGGACCGTCCGGGCGCCATTGCCTGCCCCCGGCCTTCGTGCTGCAATCGCGAACGTAGTCGCGGCCGCAACGTACACGCCGAGCGCGTGCAGCCGGGCGAACCTGCCGGCCCGCGCCTCGGCCTCTCCGGGAGGGGTCGGCGTGCAGCAGTCCTCTCGCCTGGGTCCGGTCGGAGCTCCGCGGCCGGCCCTCCGCGCCGCACTCCCCGCCGGGCCGCTCCCGCGTCGACCTGGAGATCCGAGCATGCACACCGCCACCCTTCGCTGGCTCCTCGCCGCCTCCCTGCTCGCGGTCCTCGCCACCGGCGCCGCCACGGCCGCCGAGGGCAGCCCCGTCACCCCGGGCAAGGACGGGGGCTTCACGATGACCGACCCGGCCGGCGACGACGACGGCCCCGGCGGCTACACCTACCCGACCGACGCCGTCTACAAGCCGGGCTCCTTCGACGTCACCGAGTTCCAGGTCGTGCCCACCGGCGACACGGTCGAGTTCCGCGTGACGGTGAAGGCGCGCATCGAGGACCCCTGGGACAGCGCCGCGTGGAACGGAAACGGGTTCTCGGTGCAGATGGCGATCGTCCACGTCGACACCGACCACGCGAAGGGCAGCGGGGTGCGCGACGGCCTGCCCGGCACGAACGTCCGCTTCGCCGAGGACGAGGCCTGGGACCGCGCCGTGATCATCTCGCCGCAGCCCGCCACCCGGGTGAACTCCGAGATCGCGATGAAGTGCCCCCAGTGGAAGGAGCGGGTGATCGTGCCCCGCATCACCCGGGCCTCGGGTCGCACCCTCATCGCGGTGGTGGACGCCAAGGCGCTCGGCGGGCCCCCGGCCGCGGGCTGGGGCTACCAGGTCCTCATGCAGTCGAACGAGGGCTTCCCCGCGAAGACGGACCTCCTCACCCGCAAGGTGAACGAGTTCGAGGGCCAGCACCGGTTCGGCGGCGGCACCGACTTCGACAACGACCCGCACGTGATGGACATCCTCGTCCCGCCGGGCGGCGATCCCGTGAAGAGGCAGCACGAGATCCTCTCCAAGTACAGCAAGGCCGCGCAGGAGCCGAAGCCCGAGGACCTGGCGGTGGTCCCGATGGTCTACCCGTTCGCGAAGTGAGGTCGCACGATGGCAAGGCCCTGCACGCGGTGGCTCGGCGCGGCGGTCGTCCTGGCGCTCGCGCCGGTCGCCCGCGCCGACATGCAGAACTTCGACCTGGGCGGCAAGATCTACACGAAGTACATGTACCAGAACGACAACACGCAGGGCTGCCTCTCGATGTCCAACCCGTTCTGGGTCGACAACATCGTCGGCCACAACGGCGCGTGCACCGAGTTCGAGCTCACCATCAACGCCCGCATCGGGCAGAAGGTGACGGCATACGTCCGCGTGCAGAGCCGCTGGGGCATGATGTGGCAGGACTGGTGGGAGAACGGCGACCTGAAGCCGGGCGTCCAGGACACCTCCGGCGAGAGCCTGGGCATGAACCACGCCGCGTACATCAAGCTGCGCGCGGCCTACCTGCGCTTCGCCCCGCCCATCCCGACGGTGCGGTGGATCACCATCGGCTCCACCGACTACTCGATGTGGAACGAGTGGACCATCGGGAAGGCCCGCTACATCGACCGGGAGAACGGCAGCGGCCTCTTCGTCGAGGGCGACGCCCTGCCCCGCAAGCAGCTCTCCTACGCCTTCGGCGCCTTCGCGCTGCCCAAGCTCTGGGCGGGGCCGGGCTGGCAGACCGGCCTGAAGGACAGCGACCCGCTCGCGTACCTCTACGGCACCGACTGGGCCTTCGCCGGCAAGCTGGAGAGCAGGCCCATCGACGACCTCCGGCTGAAGGGCATCCTCACCTGGGCCCAGGACTGGGAGGCCGACCGCTACAGCCCGATGCTCACCGGGCCGCCGGACGCCAGCCGCGGCGCCGATCACTCGGTGGGGCTCTCCACCCGCTTCCGCGGCATCAACGGGACGCTGGAGGCCGCCTACACGCCGTCGGCGCTCGACTCCCTTTCGGTGAGCGGGCTGCTCGCGGGCTCCTCGAACTACGTGAACCCGGCCTACGCCACGAACCTGGTCCGCAACGGCCAGGGCTTCTCGCCGGTGGTCTTCAAGCAGAACGCCGCCGGCGAGTCCGTGGCCTCCAACGCCCTCGCGGGCAAGGTCCTCGTCGAGCTCTTCGACCCGCTCAAGCTCGGGCTCTCCTTCAAGGCCGAGTACTTCAACATCGGCTCCGAGTACAACGCGATCATGGGTGCGCGCCGCGAGGCCGACGTGCTCCTCACCGACGGCATCATCACCGGCGGGTTCACTCGCGGTGGCCAGCTCCCCACGCTGAACATCGCCAACGAGTTCCAGGACTGGGACGAGCCCTGGTACGAGTCGTGCATCGGGTGGCACGGCGGGACCGGCGTCGTCGAGTACGTCCAGGGAGCGCTGAAGGCGAACGCCGAGTTCTCGTTCATCGGCTACAACACGAACATGCAGAACCGGGACGTCGCGAACCAGTACCCGAACTTCCTCTACACGAACGGCTTCACGAACACGACGACCTTCACGGCCGACGCCGACTACGCGAACGTCTACGACCGCGGCAAGGACCCGCGCAGCGTCTACGCGCAGTACCAGGACCGGCGCACGATGCTCGCGGTGCTGAACCTCCAGTACCTCCTGTCGTTCCTGCCGGGCGGGGTGCTGAGCGCGAAGCTCAAGTACGTGAACGACTTCGACGGCCGGATGGACTCGAAGACGTCCGACGACTACCTGGGCAACGCCTTCCTCGCCTTCGCGCAGGTGAGCGTGCAGCCGGTGAACGAGCTGAAGACCTTCCTGGGCTACGAGTTCACCCTCTGGGACGAGGCGAACCGCAACGGGTCCCAGGAGGCCGGCTTCTACGGCGTCAACACGCAGCGCCACACCGTGCGGGGGGGGCTGTCCTACGCCTTCGGCGGCGTCCTGCTGGCGTGGACCCTCGAGTACCTCCACAACGACCAGAAGCGCGAGCCGTACGCCTTCAACCAGGAGTGGAACGTGTGGCGCTCCAAGGCGACGGCCGAGGTGGCATTCTGATGCGCAAGCCCCTGGTGATCGGAATCGGCCTGCTCGCGGCCCTCGGCGGCTGCGGGCTCGAGGGCTTCCTGGGCAACGTGGGGCGCAAGGGCTCCGAGCGTCCCGCCTCCGTCATCCGGGGGCAGGCGACGTGGCCGGGGGCGCTCGCCTCGCAGCTCCTCGTCACCGACGGCGACTACGGCGAGCTGGAGGTGTTCCAGTCCTCGCTGTCGGTCGGCGCCTACGAGGTCCGGCTGCCGTCGTCCAAGTACTCGATGGCGCTCATGCAGGCGCGCCCGGGCGACATGAACCTGCGCACCATCGTCCCCTTCGTGGGCGAGGAGTCGGCGGTGGACGGGGTCGACCTCGACGCCCGCTCGATGACGGAGACCCTCGTCGTCGAGGCCCGCCTCTCCGCCGACGGGAAGGGGTTCAAGCAGCTCGAGCCGGACGCCTACCTCGGCACCCGGGAGCTCATCCAGGCGGGAATGGATCAGCCGGGCCCGACGCAGGACCTGCTCCGGATGGTCGAGCGGTTCATCCCGAAGAACGACCCGACCTCGGGCGTGGCGGAGCCGTCCTTCTTCCGGGTCCCGACGGCGACGCGGCTCCCGGACGGCACGATCCAGGTGACGAGCAGCCCCATCGACCTCTCGTGGCTGCTCCGCAGCCAGCTGGACTACGACGGGGACGGGATCCCCGACGACAGCACGGCGAAGTTCGACGCGAAGCTCGCCGCCGCGGCTCCGCTCTACGACCCGTCCGGCTGCCCCGACACCACGCGCGTCCGGCTCGTCTTCACGGTGGACTTCAACGAGGGAGGGAAGAACGGCAACTGTGCCGGCATCGACCGCTTCAAGTGGGCCAAGGACGCCCCGGGGAAGAGCATGTTCTTCGTCGGCTGGGTCCACCGCGACTCGGTCGTCCAGGACGCGGCGGTCAACGCCATGCTCGGCGGCAGCACCCCCAACCAGGTGCAGATGTACGACGACGGGAGCAACGGCGACGAGACGGCCGGCGACAACGTCTGGACCATCTACTTCGACGTCCCCCGGGGCGACCCGGCGACGAGCAGCGTGCTCCGCATCGGCTACAAGTACACCTGGGGGACGCGCGGCGCGGTCTGGACCGGCAGCGAGGAGTGGCCCGGCAACTCGCGCATCATCGAGGTGCGGGACCTGAACGGCGACAACTTCGTGTACCGGCGCGACGTGTTCGGGGACGAGGCCACGAACAAGGACCGGGCGAACCTGAACCTGACGGGCACGGGGTCCATCGACTGGACCACGGACCTGCACGGGTGCGGCGTGCCGGAGGCCCGGGAGAACAAGTACGTGAACAGCCAGTGCAGCTGCGGGGACTGGGCCACGCCGGTGGCGCTCGGCCCGATCACCGTCCGCTGCCCGGTACCGTAGCGGCGAGACAACCGCGCCGAGGTCGGCGCATCGATGCAGGAAGGAGCGACGACATGAGGTCAATCAAGATCCTGAGCGCAGTGCTGCTGGCAGGCCTGCTGGCAGCGTGCGGCGACGACGACGGCGGCACCGCGGGATTCCCGCAGCCGGCCGGCACCGTCGCATTGGGCTTCACGGTGGACGACACCGCCAACAAGCTGTGGAAGGCCCAGGAGCTCGAGTGGAAGGGCAACGTGAAGTTCGACTCCACGACGCGCATCGGCACCTACGATGCGACCTGGGGCGGGCCCTGGGCCAAGCTGTGGGACGACGGCCCCTACACCGCGGGCGGCCACGAGCCGGCGAATGCCGTCGCCGGCGACCACAAGCTCGGCGTGGTGGTGTTCATCGCGCCGCCGGCCACCGGCTCGCAGATCTACGAGTACGGCCTGCGGGACGCGACCAACCCCGACCCCGTGATGGGCGGCTGGGTGTGGGTGGGCAGCAACGGCACGTTCACGCTCGCCGCGGGCGAGACCGCCGCGAAGAGCGCCCCCGGCCTGACCTTCCCGACGCACGGGACGATCGACATGCAGCTCACGATCAACCTGGCCAGCCTCGGCGCCGGCACCTGGGACACCAGCCGCGTGGCGGTGAAGGGCTCCGCCTGGGGCTGGAGCGAGGTCACGCTGCTCGACAACGGACAGAAGGGTGACGCCGCCGCCGGCGACGGCATCTTCACCTACCAGCTCTCGCAGAACCTCGACCAGACGAAGCCCCCGTACCCGGGCCTGCTGAAGACGGGCGACAAGCCGGAGTTCATCTTCGTTCTCGGCCCGACCACCGGCAGCAAGGAGTACAAGGACGCGGGCGGGATCGCCTACACCACCGGCGTGACCGCCGGCACGAAGACACCCCCCGCGACGACCTTCACGAGCAGGACGCTCGAGATCACGGGCGGCACGGGCCTCGGGTCGGGCAACACCTTCATCACCGTTCCCTAGCCGACGCGCACCGGGCCGGGCCGGCGGGGAGTGCCTCCGCCGGCCCGACCTCTTTCCGGAGCACGCCTCCTTGCGACGCTCGTCCACCACGCTCGCCACGGCGCTCGCCGCCCTCCTCCTCGCTGCGTCCGGGACGCGCGCCGACGCCGCGGGCCCTCCCCGGCTCGTGGCCTCCTTCGAGGACCCGGCCGGCGACGCCACCGGCACCGGCACCTACCTGCCTCCCGGGGACACGGAGTTCCGCGACGGCGACTTCGACCTGCGCCGCTTCGAGGTCCTGGTGGACGGAGACGACGTGGTGCTCGAGGTGACGATGGGCATCCCCATCCGCGCGCCCCAGACGACGACGCGGACGAACCTCACGCCGATCGACCTCTGGAACGGCGTCTACCTCCAGAACGTCGACGTCTACGTCGACACCGACGGGACGCCCGGGTCGGGACACTCGGCCTGCATCCCGGGGCGCCGCGTCGCCTTCGCCGACGGGCGGACCTGGGAGGCCGCGGTGGTGATCACGCCCCAGCCGGACGCGGCCCGCACCGCCACCGCGAACGCGCTGGGGAAGGCCGCCGAGCGCATCCTCTTCCCGAAGGGGATCGTGTCGCGCGGACGGACCCTGATCGCGCGGGTCCCCTCGGCGTTCCTGGGCGGCCTCCCCCGCAAGGACTGGGGCTACTCCGTGCACGTCTCGGGCGCCGCCTGGGAGCGGAGCTTCGAGGGCATGGAGCGGCTCTTCGGCGGGCCCGAGCCGGACGCCCTCACCATGCCGGTCCGCGGCGTGGCGGAGGCGTGGGCCTTCGGCGGGGCGCCTGCCGGGAACGCCTATCCCCGCGTCGTCGACGTGCTGCTCCCCCCCGGCGTCGACCAGGCCCGGGTCCTCGGCTCGTTCGACTCCGAGTCCGGCGCCTATGCGCAGGTGCCCTTCGTGGAGCTGGAACCGCGGGTCGCGCCGGCCGCCGCGGCCAGCG
>JADDYB010000545.1_pt1 | contig 11878 bp, 11 predicted proteins | sample 8641941 | NCBI WGS metagenome assembly JADDYB01 (sample SAMN16275377, study PRJNA637457) | freshwater sediment metagenome | isolation source: Lake Kineret sediment | place: Israel: Lake Kineret | collected 2013 | reverse complement strand
CGGGCTGTCTCGAAGATATTCGGTGAATGGGGAATCGACCTCGCGGAAGATCACGTTGAGGAGAAACGGTATTATTAGGAAGGCAATAGAATAGAAGCTCAAAGCTCAAAGCTCAAAGCTCAAAGCTCAAAGCAATAGGTTAATAGATGCTTAATTTCATCATTTTTTTATTAAGTTTGTTTTTAGCGACAAATGGGTTGCTTATCTTTGCCCAACCATCTTTCTCTGTTGAAAAGATTCCAACCAAGGTCATCGTTCGTGTCGTTTCAAAAGATGCCAAGGTCATTGGTTCCGGAGTCGGAGGTGCCCTGGTGCGGATTAAGAATCTTGAGACCGGAGAAGTCCTTGCACGGGGAAAACAGGAAGGGGGGACTGGTGACACAGATCGTATTATGGTTCAACCTCGCCGGAGAAGTGGGCCTCTTTATGGAACTCCTGGTGCTGCCTTTTTCCAGGGCGAGATTCTTTTAGAAAAACCAACGCAAGTAGAAATTTATACGGAAGCCCCTTTAGGTTACCCCCATGCCATCCAGAAGGGTATAAAAACCCTTACCCTTATTCCCGGAAAGCATATTTTAGGTGAGGGGGTGATCATTGAATTGAATGGATTGATTGTCAACATCCTGAATCCATCCCCCAAGGAAAGTTTGAAGAAGGGAGAAGAAGTTATGGTAAGGGTTGAAGTTCGGATGCTTTGAGGATGCCCTCTCACTCCTGGAGGTCTCTGGGATTCGAATCAATTTGAAATATGGGGACAATGGATTGATGGAGATAAGATCTCAGAAAAATTCAATTTAAATACTGCTGGCAAACCAAGCCTCTTTGAAGGAAAGACATCCCTCCTCGGTGGCTCTCACGAGGTCAAACTTCAGATCCTTGCTGCCGATCAGGCAGGCAACTTCGGTCAGCATATTGTTTCCATTCGTATTGCTCCTTAAAGTTAAGACTCCTGAATATCTATTCCATGGGTAGAGCTTTTTCATTTGACATTGAAAAGAAACCCACCTAAAATAATCTCAAATTTTCTGCTGCAAGGTTATAAGTAAACCCCGTTAGAAAGGGTAGGGCTTTGACCCCACCATCAATAAGGAGCTGATGCTCCTGCTTTTGCAGGTATTTACATCATCCACAGCATGCCTGTCTCCCGACAGGCAGGAAAGATGGGGCTTTCTAACGGGGTAAAATAGGAGAATCACGATGAGCAAGAAGCGCATGTCAAACGTCATATTGCAAAAGATACGAGGAAAAGAAGGAGATATCCTTCCAGTCCTCCGAACGATTCCGATTTTTGAAGGGTTAGGTTTCAATGATTTAAAAAAGATAGAATTGATCGTCCATCAAAGAACCTTTATGCCGGAGGAGACCATTTTTTATGAAAGACAACCTGGGGCAGGGATGTATATCATTAAGAAGGGATTGATAAAACTTACCAAAACAGTAAATGAAGAAAGGGTAAAAATAGGCGAACTGAGGGATGGAGAATTTTTTGGGGAAATGTCGTTATTGGATGAGTATCCACGCTCTGCGGAGGCGACCGCGGTCGAAAAAACAGAGGCGCTCGGAATCTTCAGACCCGACTTGTTTAGTTTGATAGAGAACAATCCGAAACTCGGCTTTAAAATTTTGCTAAGACTTTCAAAAAGGCTTGCCAGCAGGCTCAGGGAAACCACAGAAAGAAAATTCAGAGAAATGGGATAGAATGGAAAAGACGGATTTCCAAAAAGCATGGAAAACATTTGAAATCATTGCCTTAGGATTTGTTTTATTAAGTATATTAATCATCTTATATTCTGTCAGAGAGCTTCTGACACCCTTTATTATTGCCTTCGTGATTGTTTTTTTTCTTAATCCAATAGTGAATTACATGGAGGGAGGAGGAATCAGCCGGACCTTGGCTGTCGTGATCCTTTTTGCTCTGAGTGTTTTTGTTTTATTCATCATATGGAAATTGACTTGGCCGACCCTCCAATCAGAGATATACAATTTTAAAGAGAATGCCCCGCTCTATCTGAATCGAATTCAGGCAGGTCTGAATAGGGCGATCGATTTGTTAGAAAAAAATATCGGTTTCCTTCCCAAAGGCACTTTGGAAAAACCCCTCCAACAAAAGATAAATAGCTTAACTTCAGGAACAGGAGACCTAGGTTCTTTAATAAAAATCATCAAAGAATTAGCGACTTCCTTCATTATCATCCCCTTTGTTGTTTTTTTTCTTTTAAAAGATGGCAGGAAGATAAAAAAAATGCTCATCGGCTATGTGCCCAATAAATATTTTGAAACATTCTTAGTCCTATTTTATAAAATTGATGAGCAGATCAGCAATTATATCCGGGGGCAGCTCATCGACTCCTTTATCGTTGGTCTCTTAGCCGTCATCGGCTTATATCTGCTCGATGTAAATTATTCTTTTTTAATAGGGGGAATTCTTGGAATGTTTAACATCATCCCTTTCATCGGGCCTTTGACGGGATTCGCAATTGGCAGTTTGCTCATCCTCATCGACACGGGTTCAACCGTTCATCTTCTTAAATTCTTAGGGGTATATGTGTGCATCAGGTTACTGGACGATATCATTATCGCTCCTTTAGCGTTAAGCAGGAGCGTTCATGTTCATACCTTGATGGTCATCATTGTCATAACGCTGGGGGGATTTTTACACGGAATATTGGGAATGCTGCTGGCTGTGCCTCTTTATTGTTCGATCAAGGTAACTTTCCAGACCTTGTATAAGGGCCTGATCGAATATGGAAACTGGTAGGAATGGAAGAGCGGTCTGCCTCACCGTAGGCGGAAAGCATCGCTCCTTCTTTGATGGCTAAAGGGTAAAACCAGAACGTGACTAATTTGCTTTGATCTTTTCCAAATCCAAATTGTCGAGAATGACAATTCCTTTGGCCTTCATTTCATCGATTGCCTTCTGAGAGGTATCCAGGGCAACTCCCCGGCATAAATTTCTAATCACGATCACTTTGTAACCTGCGGCGACTGCGTGAAGGGCGGTTGCCCTGACGCAATAATCGGTGGCAATACCATAGAGGACTACCTTTTTGATCTTGTCTTTCTTAAGGAGTTTATCCATATTAGTCTTTTTCCCGCCATCATCCTGGAAACCAGAATAACTGTCATATTGTGCATCCATCCCCTTTCTCACAACGGCTGTAAATAATTTCTTATCCAATAAGATCTCCGCTCCAGGAGTTTTTTGGACACAATGGGGGGGCCAGAGGACCTGATCCTTTCCATGAAGTTTAATTACATCAAAAGCCTTTTTCCCTTTATGATTGATAAAAAAGGAAGTGTGATTCGCAGGATGCCAATCCTGAGTGGCGTAAATTGGAAAACCTGCTTCTTTCAGTCTCTTTGTATTTTCTTCGACCGCTTTGATGTAAGCCTCATCGGTTCCATCCACAGCCAATGAGCCATTTTTAAGTTTCGTAAAGTCCCCCTGAATATCGACTACATTAACTCCAATTTTTCCCGCTTCCTGTCCCATAGCCATTCCTCCTAAAACCAGTGTAACAAATAATGCCATCACGAAGGCCTTCGTTCCCCGATGTTCCATATCTCACCTCCACCTTTTAAGCTCAAAGTTAGATGCTCTTTAATCCACAATCCGCATTCCGCAATCTGCAATCAAGATTGGGCCATTTCCTTTGCGACGTCTCGAGTGGCCTTGATGATTTTTACAATATCTTCATCAGAGTGAGCTAACGTCAAGCTCCCTCCCCCGTGCATCACATGAACCCCTTTTGTGAGCATTCTGATTCGAAACTCAATCTCCCTTTTCTCTATATCGGTATAGCGGTGGATCGAATGAGGGGAGTTCAACCTTTCTCCTTTTTGAAAGGGAAAGTGAGTCTGGAAAAGGGAACCGACTCCGGTGACCACAGCGTTGACTCCTTCCTGATGGAAGGCTTCTTGCATCCCTTTTCGGATTTTCTCCCCTTTCGATTCCAGAGCAGGGTAGACCTTTTGACGATGCTCTTTTAAATAATGGAGCATGGTTAATCCAGCAGCGGCTGTCAAAGGGTGAGCTGAAAAAGTGCCGCCGCCGATCAAAATTTTTTCCCACTTATTTCTCTTCTTTTCGGGTGATGTTTTTTCTAATATCTCTCTTTTCCCCACCAAGGCGCCAACGGGCAATCCACCGCCTACAATCTTTCCCAATGTCGTCAGGTCTGGAGTGATGTGGAACCTCTCCTGAGCCCCTCCCAGGGCAACTCGAAAACATGAAATCACTTCGTCGAAAATCAGGAGAGCTCCAAGCTTTTTGGTTTCGGAGCGAAGCATCTGAAGATATTCTTTGGTAGCCGGGTTGAAGCCTCCTTCGCCAACGATGGGTTCAAGAATGATTCCTGCTAAATCTTTTTTGTTTTGATGGATGACTTTGAGTGAGCCAGAGAGGTTATTAAAAGGAATCACTTTCGTGTATTTCTGTAGTTCGGGTAACAAACCGAGACTCTCTTCTTTTTCATAAGGCATTTTAATCCCCAGGGAGAGATCGGGGTTGGCGCCATGCCAACCCCCAGCGATCTTCAATACGATTCTTTTTCCTGTGAAGGCACGGGCGAGCCTGACCGCATACATCGTCGCTTCTGTTCCAGAGCAGCAGAATCGGACCATTTCTGCGGAAGGGACCAATTCCCGAATCAGTTCTGCCCATTCGATTTGCTTTTTATAAACCAGGCCCCAATGGATTCCTTTCTTTAATTGCTTTTCAATGGCTCGGATAATAACCTGTGGGCAATACCCCAGGATATGGGTATAGTTGCCCATCCAGAGGTCAATATACTCGTTCCCATCCACATCCCAGATTTTGGAGCCCTTCGTTTTTTTAATAAAGAGTGGATAAGGAGGGAAGTAGTGGATGTTATGAGAGATCCCTCCAGGCATCACCTCTTTGGCCCTTTTGAAAAGTTTTTCCGAACGAGGTGTTTTTAGTCGGTAAGTATCAAAAAAATGTTTCATTCGTGAGACTCCTTAGAAAATAGACTTCTAATACCATATTTTTAATTGAATGAAAATGGTTTTGCAACATTGGAGTTACACCTTTGAAAGCCTTCCTGAATCCGCCTATTTAAAAATAGTTGTTTTTGGAATGTTGTCTTGTTAAAATTTTACTGTTTGCATGATTCTATTTCCACCTCCTAAAAAGGAGGTATTGGTTCATGTTTACCCAATCTTTTTTTGTTCCGGGTCTTGCTCACCTCTCTTATCTTCTTGGGGGTAAAGGGACATGCGCGATCATTGACCCACGAAGAGATATTGAGGAGTATCTTGCAGTGGCAAAGGGAATGGGAATGCGGATTACTCATATTCTCGAAACACATCTTCACGCGGACTTCATTTCGGGGCACATGGATCTGGCCGCAAGGACAGGTGCAGAAATCATCGTCCCCGAAACAGGCCAATGTACATTTCCACATCGGCCCGTTAAAGAAGGAGATGAATTTCAGATCGAAGACATGAATATTCGGGTGGTCGACACCCCCGGACACACGCCGGAGCATATTACCTATGTGGTGACGGATCGGAGCCGTGGATCGGAACCCGCTGCGATTTTCTGCGGCGATACGCTCTTTGTAGGCGATGTTGGCCGCCCAGACCTTTTCCCCGGGCAGGCGGTTGAACTCGCTGGAAAGCTTTTCGATAGCCTTTCGAAACTCAAGGCGCTACCGGATCATGTTTTGGTTTTACCAGCCCATGGGGCAGGGTCTCTCTGCGGTCGGGCCATGGGTGCCATGAGATATTCGACCATGGGTTATGAGAAACGCTACAATGCTGAGCTGCAGCACAAGACCGTTGATGCATTTAGGGCTTCGTTACTCAGTGGAATGCCAGAGGCTCCGGATCATTTTTCTCGTTGTTCCGATATTAACAGGAGAGGTCCGTCGAAGTTAAATGAGTTGGAAATTCCCAAACCTCTCTCTCCTGCCGAAGTGAACCAGTTTGCAAAAGAGGGAGCCATTGTTCTTGATGGCCGTGACTATCTCGCTTTTGGAGGGGCCCACATCCCGGGTGCATGGAACGTTGATATGGCAGGAAATTTTCAAACGTTTTCCGGTTGGATGCTACCTCCTGATAAACCTATCGTTCTTGTTTTGGAAAGTGATACACGAGTCAATGAGGCTGTTTCCATGCTCCGTCGTGTTGGCTTTGATCGTATTACTGGATGGCTCGAAGGTGGTATGCATGCATGGAGTGTCGGAGGATTTCCGATGGAACATGTCCAGCAGATTTCTGTAAGGGAATTGGCGGATTTGTCAAAACAAAAACCGGAACCGATGGTTCTTGATGTTCGAGGAAAGTTAGAATTTGAGACCCTTCATCTGGATGGGGCAGTCCACATGCAAGCGCCTGATACAAGAAAACGCTATGGAGAGATCCCAAAAGATAAAACCGTTTACATCATTTGTAACTCAGGACATCGTTCGAGCTTGGCCAGCAGTGTTTTAAAACAGCATGGCGTCAAAAAGGTCGTCAATGTAGCGGGTGGGATGACAGCTTATAGTGCTGCCGGACTGATCGGTGCCTGTCCGACCTGCACAGCACCGCATTTGCCCGCAGCAAAAGAAGTGCATCAGGTTAAATAGATGAAGACAATTCCCCCTTCTTTCTTTAAGCGTTTCCTCTCTAGAAAAAGAAGAGGGGGGGCCTAAAATACATTTTTAAGGAGTGGATATGGAATGGCTGAGCTTAAAACAGTGGTCCCCTTATGCGGTGGGGATTGGAATAGGTCTTCTCAGTTGTGTCGCGTTTCTTCTATCTGATAAACCGATTGGATGCTCCACTGCATTTTCTCGGACGAGCGGGATGATTGAAAGACTATTCCGGGGAGAAAAGGTAGGAGAAAAGGCCTATTATAAAAAGTTTACCCCTTCCATCGATTGGGAATGGATGCTGGTCGTAGGAATTTTTATTGGGGCTTTTATTTCAGCAAGACTCTCAGGAGATTTCCGGGCAGAATGGGTTCCGACAAAATGGGCTGCTACGTTTGGAAGCAACCCGATCCTTCGATGGGGGGTAGCCCTCATAGGTGGAGTGGTCATGGGAATGGGAGCCCGGTGGGCCGGCGGATGTACCAGTGGTCATGGAATCAGTGGGACCCTTCAACTTGCCGTCAGTTCATGGCTTGCAGTCATCTGCTTTTTTGTAGGGGGCATTGCCACCGCTTTATTGATTTACTATGTTTTTTAAGTCGTGTAAGAAAGGGACAAGATGATGTTTAAGACACTTCATACAAAAAAGGATGTACAACTCGGCATTGGACTTTTAATTGGTATCCTGTTTGGGTTCTTTCTGCAAAAAGGTGGAGTGACAAGGTACGATGTGATCATGGGTCAGCTCCTCCTGACGGATTTCACCGTGGTCAAAGTGATGATGACCGCTGTCGTTACGGGAAAGATAGGGGTTCACTTTCTTAAAAGTCTGGGTAAAGCTGAATTACACCCAAAGGCAGGATCATTTGGCTCAACCATCATCGGCGGACTCCTCTTTGGGATTGGATTCGGTATTTTAGGTTATTGTCCGGGGACCTTAGTCGGAGCGATTGGGCAAGGGTCTCTCGATGCATTGTTTGGTGGGATGGTAGGCCTCCTCATCGGAGCCGGTCTTTTCTCGGAGTTCTATCCTACCCTAGAAAAAAAGATCCTCCTCAAAGGAGATTTTGGCGATCTTACCCTTCCTAAATTATTTAAGGTGAATCATTGGGTTATCATTATTCCTCTCGCCGCAGGGATCATCGCCTTGCTCATATGGATTGAAACATCTGGCTTGTAATACTTTGGCTATTTGACCTTCCGCACCGCGGAAATCATTTTTTGGGGGAGGAGCATGCTCCGGAAGATCATTCCTGCCCTCGAATGGCTTGGAACCTATCAGCGGAAAGATCTGAAGGCCGATCTCACGGCTGGACTGATCGTTGCCATCATGCTGGTTCCGCAGGGCATGGCTTATGCCATGGTTGCTGGGTTGCCACCTGTCGTAGGACTTTATGCCTCTACGTTCCCATTGATCATCTATGCCCTATTGGGTTCATCCCGGCAACTGGCTGTTGGACCGGTTGCCATGATGTCTCTTCTTGTGGTTGCAGGGGTTTCCCCTCTTGCCCAACCTGGGTCAGAAAAATACATTGGCCTTGTATTACTTCTTTCCTTAATGGTCGGGATCATTCAGTTTTTCATGGGTCTTTTCCGGGCAGGATTTATTGTGAACTTTTTATCTCACGCGGTGATTCGCGGATTTACCTCTGCTGCAGCCATTTTGATCTTATTGAGCCAATTGCACCATTTATTTGGGATTCCATCATCTGGTGGGCACTCAGCGATGCATGTCTTAAAGGGGGTTGTCCAGGGGATTGGAGGCATCCATCCAGCCACGTTGGGAGTTGGATTGGCCAGCATGATTATTTTAGTAATTTTCAAACGGAAGATGCCGAGCTTCCCTGCTCCGATTGTGGTCGTCGCTGTCAGTGCGCTGGTTGTCTATTTTTTTAGCCTCGATCAATCGGGTGTCAGAGTTGTTGGTCATGTTCCGAAGGGTCTCCCATCCTTTTCAATGCCTGAATGGAGCCTTGGATCCATCGAAGTTTTGTTTCCTGTGGCTTTAACCATTCTATTTGTGGGTTTCATGGAGTCGATCTCCATCGCCGAGTGGGTTGCTGCTAAAGAAAAGTATAAGATTAACTCCAACCAGGAACTCGTCGCCCTGGGCCTCGCCAATGTGACCGCCTCCTTTTTTTCAGCCTATCCAGTCACTGGGGGGTTTTCTCGCACCGCTGTCAACTACCAGGCAGGGGCTAAAACAGGAGTTGCATCCCTCATCACCGCAGTCATCATTCTCTTGACCTTGCTCTTCTTCACTTCCTTTTTTTACCACCTTCCCCATGCGGTCTTGGCTGCCATTGTGGCGGTTGCCGTCACCGGGTTGATTGACGTCAAAGGGGCAAAGTATCTCTTGAATTTGAAAAAAATGGATGGTTGGACAATGATCCTTACGTTTGTTGCCACCCTGATGCTCGGGAGTGAAAAGGGAATTATGATTGGAGTTGTGTTCTCGCTCTTCGTCTTTATCTGGCGGAGTTCCCATCCTCACACGGCAGAGTTGGGTTACCTTGAGGCAGATAATGTTTTTCGAAACATTAGACGTTTCCCGGAGGCGAAGACCTACCCAGAGACTCTTATTTTGCGTGTGGATGCTTCTTTATATTTTGCCAACATGGCCTTTCTCGAAGATTTTCTTCGGAGACGAATCGTTGAAAAACCGAATGTCAAATGGGTCATCATGGACCTCTCCGGGGTGAATGATATCGATGCAGTGGGAGCCGATACGCTGAGTAAGATCATGGACGATTATCTCGAGCAAGGAATACAATTTGCCTTTGCAGGAATGAAAGGGCCCGTCCGTGATTTGGTATCCAAGGCGGGATGGAAGGAAAGATATGGGAAAAGGTTCGAATATCTTTCCGTCCAGCATGCATTGAAAAGCATTGGTTTAATGTGAGGCTACGAGTTTGTCCAGAGGATAGGACAACAGAAGAGATTCAGGCCTATTTAAAAACGATTTCCTTGATTCGTTCGATCACCCTCATATAATCGTCAAACTCAATGCCATCCACGGAGTAATCCTGTTTGCAGGTGATCCCGTCAATGGCTGGGCCGTGATGGATCAGATAATCGAGGACGGTTCCCTCTTGTTCGGGAGTCACTCTTTCGAGAATGTCACCTCTCCCCTTTGCCAGAGCCACTCCTGCCAACAAGGCATAACCTCCCCAGTTTGAAATTCCGCAGGAGATGAGATAGTCCGTCTTCACCCGGCAGCAGAAAACCGCTTCCCGATTTGTTGAAGAGTTTTGTTTGAAAACTTCCCAGGGAATCCTTCCGGCTCCAATTTCATTTCCACGGTCTCCGATACCAATACTCTTGATAGGAAGGTTTAATCTTTCGGCAAGGTCGAGGAGAAAATGGGTTTTCGCTGCAAATCGGGTGATGTCCTCAAGGCGCGAGCTGAAACAGCGGTTCCTTATCGAAGGGGGGAGGATGGTTTCGAATTCTTTCAAGGGTGGTTTCCCTTGGTGGGCCTGGGCAAGGAAGGACTCAAGCGTGTGATTGGGGCCAACTCGCTCGATATAGATAAGATGGGTAAGGCCTTGTCCCCATAGGCTATTGAAAAAATCGTGGGCAAAACGGATCGAGATGGAACTTTCATCTTCTTCATTAATCATCCGGCTCATGTGATCCTGGTCTGAATGCTCCAATGGAAAACAGATAATGGGAATCTCCTTCTCCGAGAGATTAAGAACCTTCAACCCTGACTTGAGTGCTGAAAAGGTATATTCATCCGAAAGAAGGGACACCTCCATTCCTAAGCATTTCAAACCTTCTGCCAGGATGAGCGCTCCTGGAGGCCCATCGGTCTCTGTGGCTGGAGGGTCCCCACCTGGTACATAGAACCCTGTGATGATGGCGACCTTCTTGCCTTTTTCAACCAGAGAACAAACAGCCCCTGTTAAGTCTGAATAGGGAACCAGGGAGAGATTTTCCCAGTGGTAATTTTTATGAGAGAGGAGAGAGGTGGGGAAATTGATCACTTCCTCGAGGAGAAAGATCTTTTCTCGAATAATTTCTGGAAGGGGCATAAAGTAATTTTTGTCTACCGATGCGTCTCTTTTGATCTTCTTGTGCTAATACAAACGCAATAAATAAGATGTCTTTGCGAGGAGTGCCTGCCTGTGGTAGGCAAGAAACAACGAAGCAATCTCGCCGTTGCAAAGAGAGATTGCCACACTCCGCTCGCAATGACAGGGCAAAGGGAATTAAGGCGTTTGCATTAATATACATATAAACAATTTTTCGAGTGATTAGCAAGAAATACCAGAGAGAGGTTTTTTTGAAAAAGAGATCTGAGTTGAGCTATATTAAGACCGTGATTTCTGAAGAGGGTAGGGCATTTTGTGAATGACGAAATCATCTTAGAGATTAAAAATCTAAAAACCTACTTCTACACCTATGAAGGGGTTGCGAAGGCGGTGGACGGCATCAGTTGTAAGCTCGTCAAAGGTGAGCCTTTGGGTGTGGTGGGTGAATCCGGTTGTGGGAAGAGCGTCACGGCTCTCTCCATTCTTCGTCTTATTCCAACTCCTCCCGGAAAGGTTGTCGGAGGGGAGATCTTCTTCAAAGCAGAAAATCTCCTTGAGTACACAGAGGATGAGATGAGGAAGATTCGGGGAAATCGGATTTCGATGATCTTCCAGGAACCCATGACCTCCCTCAATCCCGTTTTTACAGTGGGAAATCAGATTCAGGAGACCCTCCAATTACATCAAGGGTTATCCAAAAAAGAAGCCCTCGAAAAGAGCATCGAGATACTCAGACTGGTTAATATTCCTTCCCCTGAAAAAGCTGTGGAACGATATCCCCATGAATTGAGCGGCGGGATGAGGCAGAGGGTGATGATCGCCATGGCCCTTGCCTGTAACCCTGAAATTTTGATTGCCGATGAACCGACCACTGCTTTGGATGTAACCATTCAGGCCCAGATCCTTGACTTGATGAACAAACTGAAAGAGGAACTGGGAATGGCCATCATTCTCATCACTCATAACTTAGGGGTGGTCGCAGAGATAGCAAGGCGGGTCCTCGTCATGTATGCGGGTAAGATTGTGGAAGAGGCGGAGACGAAAACCCTTTTCGGAAACCCCCAACACCCTTACACCATGGGCCTTCTCAAATCCATCCCGATTTTAGGGGATAAGATCCGTCGTGGAAAGTTTCGTTTGAATGAGATATCAGGGGTCGTTCCCAGTCTTTATGAACTTCCTTCAGGTTGTAAATTTTCAACACGATGCCCATCTGTGATGGGCATCTGTAAAGAAAAAGAG
>JADDYB010000544.1_pt1 | contig 11879 bp, 11 predicted proteins | sample 8641941 | NCBI WGS metagenome assembly JADDYB01 (sample SAMN16275377, study PRJNA637457) | freshwater sediment metagenome | isolation source: Lake Kineret sediment | place: Israel: Lake Kineret | collected 2013 | reverse complement strand
GTGCAATACAAAATAGTTTTCGAAAAACCAACAAAGTTCAGCGAGCAGATTCCTGAAAGTGGCTCTGAGCAACTGACACCAAGCATGGTTCGAGAACGATTGGAACGCATTTCTGATGAGGACCTTGAAATTTTCGGATTTAACCCAAAAGCGGCACGTCCCGAATGGATGGTTCTGCAAGTCCTTCCTGTTCCGCCAGTGTATGTTCGCCCGTCAATCACGCTGGAATCAGGTATTCGGTCAGAAGACGACCTGACCCATAAACTGGTTGACATAATTCGCATTAATCAAAGGCTGAAAGAGAACATGGATGCTGGTGCTCCCACACTGATTATTCAAGACTTGTCAGAGCTCCTTCAATATCACGTGACAACATACTTCAACAATGAAGCTTCAGGAATACCTCCAGCTAGACATCGTTCTGGAAGAGCGCTGAAAACTCTTTCACAACGGCTGAAGGGAAAAGAGGGAAGATTCAGAAGCAATCTTTCAGGAAAAAGAGTTGACTTCTCAGCGCGAACTGTGGTGTCTCCAGATCCCAACCTTGACATAAACGAGGTTGGTGTTCCGCTTGAAGTCGCCATGCGTTTATCCGTTCCTGAAAAAGTGACAGAATGGAACATTGAGGAAATGCGGAGACTGGTTGGCAATGGACCTGAGAAGTATCCAGGCGCACTTTACATAATCAGACCTGATGGTAAACGAATAAGACTCGAATTCGTTATTGACAGGGAAAAAATCGCTGAAGCCGTGGAGCTTGGCTTCGTTGTTGAAAGACACCTTAAGAATGGTGATATTGCAATTTTCAACCGTCAGCCCTCTCTTCACCGCATGTCAATAATGGCACATTACGTGCGTGTCTTGCCCTTCAAAACTTTCCGTCTGCACCTGTGTGTTTGTCCACCTTACAACGCGGATTTCGACGGGGACGAAATGAACTTGCACGTACCGCAGAGTGAAGAGGCGCGGACAGAAGCTCTCTTGCTGATGCAAGTTCAGGATCAGATACTTTCACCCAGATTTGGCGGTCCAATAATCGGGGCAATTCGAGACTTCATAACGGCGGCATATCTATTCACTCGAGAATCAAATCGCCTTTCCAGAGACGAAATTGACAGGTTGCTGGTAGCGGCACGATACGAAGGACCGTTGCCAGAGCCTAAAGTGAAAGAGCCACAACCTCTCTGGTCTGGCAAGCAAATTTTCAGCTTGTTCTTACCTAAAACCATGAACTACGTTTTGAAAGCGAACATTTGTCAAGGATGCAACAAGTGCCTAGAGGAAGACTGCATACATGATGCGTACGTGGTCGTAAAGAATGGTGAACTCCTGAGCGGCGTGATAGATAGACGTTCAATAGGTGCTGAGCAATCAGAGAGTCTTCTTCACAGAATAATAAAGGATTACGGAACGCAAGCAGGACGCGAATTCCTCAACAAAATAACGAGGTTGCTGAAGCTCTTCATATCCATGCGCGGATTCACCTATTCTTATGATCAGCTCGTGTTGTCTCCGAAAGCTGAGAGCAGAATAACGAAAACGATGGAAAGAGTTCAGAAGAAGATTGATGAGCACATAGAGAGCTACCGCAAGAATACTTTGCCTCGACTTCCAGGTCAGACACTTGAAGAATCATTTGAGATTTACGTTATGAACGAGTTGGCTAATGCGCGGGATGAGTCGGGCAAAATAGCTGACGACGACTTTACTCTTGAAAACGCCGGTATTGTCATGACTCGGACAGGTGCTCGAGGCTCAAGCCTCAACATTGGACAGATGAGCGCATGTGTGGGGCAACAGTCAGTTCGTGGAAAGAGAATACTGCGTGGGTACGTTGGTCGAGCGTTGCCACACTTCAAGTCAGGCGACCCGGCGCCGAAGGCAAGGGGTTTCGTGTATTCATCCTATCAAAGTGGACTTGACGTTACAGAGTTCTTCTTCCACGCAATGGGTGGCAGAGAAGGGCTTGTTGACACAGCCGTCAGAACCCAGCAAAGCGGCTACATGCAGAGAAGGCTCATCAACGCACTTGAGCACATACGTCTAGAATACGACGGAACCGTTAGAAACTCTGCTGGCGACATTATCCAAATTCAGTACGGTGAAGATGGTGTTGACCCCGCTAAGAGTGATCATGGAAAGGCTGTCAACGTAAGCCGACTCGTGGATCAGATAAGAATTGCGAAAGAGAAGGGTAAGCCAGCATCAGCTGAATACATCAAAGAGCACCTGAAAGAGGTTGAAGACCAACTCACGCCTATACTGATGGATCAGCTTAAGCAAAACTTGGCTAAATCTCAACTGAGCACAACAAGCGTAGATAAATCAATTGAGCTCACCGTAGACCGTTATAAGCGTGCTTTGATGGAGCCTGGAGAAGCCGTGGGCATAGTGGCTGCACAGTCAATAGGCGAACCCGGCACTCAGATGACTCTCAGGACATTCCACTATGCTGGTGTCAGAGAGCAAAACGTGACGTTAGGTCTGCCTAGGCTGATAGAAATCGTTGATGCTAGACGCATTCCTTCAACGCCAATTATGACAATATATCTGGAAGAGGAACATAGAAAAAGCAGAGAATCAGCGGTAGAAGTTGCACGTAACATCATTTTTACGACGTTGGAGAATCTGGCTGAAACAATTTATGAAGATCCTGTGCGTGAAGAAATAGTTGTTGAGCTCAGCAAGACGATGATGAATGACCGCGCCATAGCCATGGGAGAGCTTGAGGAAAGATTACAAGTACCGAATTGCACTGTCAAAATAAAGAGTAACAGCGTCCACATAAAACCTAAAAAAGTTGAGCAACTCAAGAAGCTGCTTGACAAGGTTACCGAATTCCACGTTAAGGGAGTCTCAGGCATAGTGCGCGTGCTTGTCACTGAAGAGCATGGTGAATGGGTTATAAGGACTGATGGTTCAAACCTGCCGAAGGTCTTGGAGGTTCGTGGGGTTGACACTACGCGCACAACGACAAATAATGTTCATGAGATAGCTAAGACGTTGGGAATAGAGGCTGCGAGAAACGCGTTGGAAAATGAGGCTAAAGGCGTGCTGGAAGATCAGGGATTGGATGTTGACCTTCGCCACGTTATGCTTGTCGCAGACATGATGACTTCGACAGGTGAAGTGCAGCAGATTGGCAGGCATGGAATCAGCGGAAAGAAGTCAAGTGTTCTTGCAAGAGCCGCATTCGAGATTACGGTTCCGAACATCGTTGAGGCGGCGATCAAAGGAGAGAGTGACCCACTCCAAGGTGTGACAGAAAACGTAATAGTTGGGCAGTCAATACCCATCGGCACGGGATTAGTGGAGCTTTTCATGTCGACGTTTGAGTTGAAAAAGGGTGAAAAGAAATGATAGATGTAGATAAGGCAATTGCGGCTGCTGTGAGGACAGGCAAAGTGTCTTTCGGAGCAAATTCCGCCATTCAGAATGCACAATCAGGAAAAACCAAGCTGATAGTTCTGGCTTCCAACTGCCCGCAGATTCTGCGTGAGGATGTAGAATACTACTGCAAATTGTCGAACGTTCCATTGATAACCTATAAGGGGTCATCGTTGGACTTGGCTGGAGTTTGTGGTAGACCTTTCACTGTTTCAGCGTTAAGTATAAGAGAGCCTGGCGACTCAGAGATTCTCAAATTAACTGAGACGCATGTTGAGTCAGAGGAGTCTGGTGAAGGAAACGAATGACAAGCGGGATTAAGTTCACTAGCACCGAGATGCGATACATCGCTTTGTTTGAAAGCATAACCAGTGCCAGCGTCAAGGACTGCATAGTTGATGAGGAGCAGGGACGTGTGTTGTACATTGTCGGCGAAGGACAAGTAGGCGTGGCTATTGGCAGAGGTGGACGAAACATTCACACGCTTGAGAGGATGACTGGCAAAAAGCAGGAAATCATCGAGTATTCTGAGACTCCTGCACAGTTTATCAAAAACGCTTTGAAACCTGCTCTGGTTAAGGAGATTCGCATATCTGAAAGGTCCGATGGCAAGACGATGGCTGTTGTTGCCGTGAATCCGAAAGACAAAGGTGTTGCGATAGGTAAGAATGGGAGAAACGCTGAGCGACTGCGTTTTCTGGCTAAGAGGTATTTCCAGATAGAAAACGTCAGCATAACCTGAGGAAGGTTGAGGAATGTTTAAAGCGTTACAGGCGCTGTTTTTCTTTTTTGCTTTGATAGGCGTCGTTTATGGTGCAGATCAGCCTTTTGGCGATCAGTTTATTGGTAATCCGCTGCTGATTTTGACTGCATTGATCGTTATTGACGTTATAGCCTTCATCTACCGTAAAATCAGAAAATAGTTTCATCACCGACTTCTTTTGTCAGCCTTCTGTTCTCAGAAGCAGGTCTATGAGTGCCTTCTGGTCTACTTCTGCACGGGTTCTCCAGTCCAAATATAACTGTTCGTTCTCGTCCTGCGATAAATACCCATAGCGGACATAACGGTCAATGTTTAACCCAACTTTCCATCCTGGCAGCTTGTTGCGCAGTAATTCTTCAACCTCTTTTCGGGGAGCCTTGCCTCTTTTGGACATGACATGCGAGATTGTTATTGCCAGCCCTGCAAGGTCATCTATTCGCCAACCCACCATCTTGGCCTCTTTCGGCGTCAACTCGCCCCTCAATGTGACGAAGAAGCGGGCTTTGTCCAACTGCTCCAATGTTGGCTTTTCAATTTGCCTTTCCTCCTCAAAAACAGTCTTAACCTGCAAATCCATATTCTTCAAATAATCATCTAAAACTTTCAAAACCTTCGGGTAGTCCGATCCTAAAACTTTCCGAAGCTCCCATCCCTTCACGCCAGGCTTCTTGTGCCGCTTGTAGAAGAGCATGTGAGTTGCCCTTTTGACTTTGCTTGCGTAATAGGCTTTTCTCTTACTCACTTCTGCTCACCATTCTTCCATCGGATCCATTCTTCCACTGGAATGGCTATGGGCACCGAAATGAGCTGTTTATTGCCGATTTTTACTTCTGGCGTTTCATGTGGTTTTATGAAAACCTCTTCTTCTAATGGATGAATTTCCAGTGTTGCGTATCCATACGTTATCAAGAAACTTGTCATGAAGGCTCTGTCAACGGTTTCCTCGTATGTTCCTGCACCGACGAAGTCCCAGTAAGTGATTCTTTCGTCCGCGTCTTTTGCTTTGGCTTTTAGCTCCTGCCAAAGGTTTTCCAACTCTTCAGAAAAAGCCTTGTCTCTCAAGATTTTCTGTTCAACAAGTTCTTCCTTTGTGGCGAGACTTGCTTCCACCTCCGCCGGCGAAAATTCTTTCCATCTTTCGCTCAAAGGCAACAAACTTTCCCAGTACCGCATGGCTTCAGCTAAACTGTGAAGCGAAATCTGCTCTAACTCAACTATTGGGAACCATGCTTTTAGAAACGTTCCGACAATCTCTTCCTTCGGCATGCGCTCAAGTTTTTCTTCCAGCAGAAAAGGATCCGTGTAGAGTGAAGTTGAACGGTGTTTCACCCATTCGCTTTGAAGTTTTATGACCGAAGCCAGTTGATGTATTGTTTCAGCGTCTAAACATAAATCCTCTGGGATTTCCCATTCGGGAAGGTACTGTTTAGCAGTGTTTATGCTTTCATTTACGTCTATCAGGAAGGGGTCAAGTGAACGTTTTTCAATGGACCTGCAGTTTTCAACTATGTGCTGCAGTTTTTCTCTGCCAGTTTTCTCCCGCTCTTTCTTCGACTGCACTAGGCAACCCCCCTGACTACTGATTTTCCATCGACGTTCTGAACTGTAATTATGTTCACCTGCTCCTTGGCAAAAGTAATCTGGCTAGGAGTGATTATGACGTATTGTGAATTGCCATCATGCACTGTTGAGATAAGCATTTTCGCAATTAACTCCCTGTTCTTCGGATCCATGTGAATGTCATATTCATCAACCGCCCGGAACGGTGAACGAACATGCTTCTGCAAAGCCAGCAAAAAGCTCATGGTGGCTGTTGTTCTCTCTCCCCCACTCTGCGTGTAGGAGTCAAGTGGAACAGGTTTTCCGCCCTTGAACCCCACTAAAATCTCTAATCCTGCAGCCTCTATGTCTTGCTCATTAGCTAACCTGACTTCTCCAAGCGCCTGAGTCTGCGCCAAAACGTTCTGATACTCCAGACTAACACGGGTCAGGAGACTCTGGATCACTTCTCGCCAAGCATGCATCCTCGTTTTAACTTCTTCCAGCGTCTTCTCGCGGTTTTCAGCAACCAACTGCGCCTTTTCCTTTAATTCCAAATAGAGTTTCGAATAGGACTCATACATGCGTTCTATGTCTTCTGAAACGTCAGACAGTGCTGCTAGATGACCTTCCGTGATTCGGATATCATCGAGGATCTCGCCTGTGGTCTTTATAACTGCAATTCTGGCGCCCATTTGTTCCGCTTTGTTCACTGCCTCATTCAAATGCGCTTCCGCGGTGCGCAGTTCCACTTCTAATCTCTCCATGCTCGTTCCCGCGTTTTCTGTCCGATACTGCAGCAACGCCAACTTTATTCGGCTTTCCAATACCTGATTGCCAACTTTCTCCGTTTCTTCTTCCAGAGACCTGACTCTGATCTGATTTCCGACTATCCCATCATTCAGCTTTGAAAGGTGGCCACTGGAACTTTGTATTAGCTCTTTGAGATTCTCGCTTCTGAGAAGTTTAAGCTGCACTGACGGCGACTCTTTTGTCAACTGCGACCTGTGAGAAGACGAGTTTCGAATCGTGCTGGCAGCTGCTTCTAACACCATGGTTTCTTTCAGCAATTGCTCGTACAACGAGGCTGTAGACTCATTTCTGGCTTTTTCACGCTCAAGACTTAACCGTTCATCGAACAGAGTTCTCTGTTCGCTAGTGAGCTTTCCAAGTTCACTCTGACAATTCTGTAAGTTTCCCTTTTCATTCTTAGTCTCTTCTTCGATTTGAGTTAAGACGCCCTGTTCCTTTTTCTTTTCCGCTTCCAAATCTTTAACTATGCTTTCCCTTCTGGCAACTTCTGCCCAAACAAGCTCTCTCTCAAAAAACCTTCTCTTCGTCAACAACTGCTTCTTCTCTTGATATCTATCGTACTGTTCTCTCCAATAATTCAGCGTCTGCTCCGCCGTCTCCAGAAGCTTACTCGTCGAATCTTCCTGACTCAGTATTCTGCTCAGCTTCTTCTGAGCTTGAACAACATTCTCGCGGTACGGTTCAAGTCCAACTGCCGCCTCAACTATGCGCAGTTTTTCCTGAGTTGAAAGCACAGTGAATTGTTCAACCATGTTCTGATGCATAATAATGAGAATGTTATCTGGGTCAACACCCAAACGAGACAAAAGCCTGTCAACGTCGCTTTTCGTTGCTGCCCGATTCTCCAGCTCAAACCAATATTTCCCATCTCGCCGCAAGACCCGCGTGAGAAATATCTGGTCTTTGTTGTATTTTGGAACTGGGCGACTGTTGCCACGCTTTGCGTTGTTCAAAATCAGTGTTACGCGAGCCTGATCTTTTCCCCATCTTATGAGATCGCTCAGTTTTCTGGAGCGTTCAGTGTAGGTCTGTCCCAAGGCTACCGAAGCCGCAAGCAGAAGCGACGATTTTCCTGAACCATTAGGTCCGCAGATGACGTTTACGCCTGATTTAAACGGCACTCTAGCATATTCGTAGCTCATGAAGTTTTCAAGGATGACCTCTTGAATCAGCATTGATGTTTTTTCCTCTTTCGTGGTGTTAGATAAGGGTGAAATGCTATTATTAAAACAATTAGGCAAGCTTCAGATCAAAGCTGACAATAGAATTCTGCGGGTTTAACACGTAAATTTGCAGAGTTAAGCTATTAAACCAGAGTTGTCTAAGGGAAGTGGAGTAGAGCAAGGTTCAAGGTTGTTGAGTCTGTGGTTACGGCTGGAAAAATCTTCAAGCTTTCAGAGTCTCTTTCCATCCCAGAAGTTGCCTCGCAGCTTGAAAATTACCGCACTGCTGAGGAGTATGAGGAAGGCGACTACAAGTTTGAGCTTCTCACAGAAGTTGTTGGGCTTATGATGAAAGAGAACATGCTTAAAGGCGTGTACGCACATGACTATGTGACTCAAGTTTTTCACAGAGGCAAAGTCATACCCACCCCACGCACTGTCGAAGGTCTTTTCAGCTTCGCCCAACATGAGGATACAACATTCCTAACGGTGGTTGAGAAGAAACGTGTCGCCAACTTGATTGCAAACAAGCTGAGCGAAATTCTCTTCGACAAAGTGGGCGGCATAGTGGAAGCCCGAATCTCGCCTGAAACTCTGAAAGAGTTTCATCTCAGAAACCCAGAAGACACAAAGATAACGTTTTTCGATAACGTTGACATTCCAAACGTGAACAAGCTATCGCTTTACGGACCTGATTTGACGAACACTTCACTCTTTGAGGATTGCGGCAAACATGGCGACTTGTGGTATGTGGTTGCAAGATCAAAGGAATATGGCTATGTTGTAGGTATAACAAGAGACGCCTCAGTGACAACGTTCAATCTGGCAGATAAAGAGAAGTACCTAGAATACGTTACAAAAGAAGTCTACCCGCTAACAGTGAAATGATCTTGTTCAGACATCAAGAGCAGCAGTGACAAGTTTCACAACTTTTCTCGCTTCCTTTCCGTCAGCGTCCTTCGCAGCGTCAAACATCATTATGGCAATCCCACATAGTTTCTTGCTCTGAACCAAGCTTTGAAGAGTCTTCTCAAACTCACTCTCTGAAAGACCGTCTGACACGGGAAGCGCTTGTGCTGACATCGCAGCTTCATCGAGAACATCCAAATCTACATGCAAATATATGTAGTCACATCGCTTTTCCAAGTCGCCCAAGATTCTCTTAATAACATTGTCTACTCCGTGTTTTCTGATTTTCTGTCTGGTATAAACTCGAATCTCTGATGCCGCTAGCGCCGCTGCTTCTTCTTTATCTAAGTCGCGCGTGCCATACAGTACAACGTGCTCCTCTGGAAGCAGAGGAGAATGACCAAACATTTCTACAAGTTCCTCTGATCCCCTTCCTACTGCAATGGCTACGTCCATGCCGCCGATGATACCTGAAGGCGTTGTTTCAGGCGTGTTGAAGTCTCCATGGGCATCCATATAAATCAGTCCGATTCTAGAACCTAGCACTCTTCGAAAGCCTTCAACTGTTCCCATGAGAATACTGTCATCTCCGCCCAGAATGAGCGGAAAGTACCCTGAACCCAGAATGTCCTGAATTCTCGCTGCCAACGACTTGCATATGGTTACGACCTGATTAGGATTCAGAAGTTTGGCGTTACTCTTTTCTCCAGAAGGCAACTTCACTTCCAAGTTTCCAAAATCAGCCACTTCGCTTCCAAGGTCTCTCAGTTTGCCAACAAGTCTTGCTGCTCTAAGGCTTTCTGGTCCTTTGTCGGTTCCAGCTCCCGCTGAGCTGACATTGTAAGGAACTCCGATGACGCCAATTTTCAGCGGTTTCAAAAGCAAAATCTCCAATTAGCAGTCTAACATTTGATTTTGTTTGTAAATTTCATTTGACATAAATGGATTTTGGTCATTATACGTCTAGCTTGCCTTTACCCATGGGACTTTACGTAAACATGAGTACTGATGGAGCAAGAGTTTGGGTAAATGAATCTTACGTGAAATGACTTCAGAAAGAGGCACATCTGGGACTTGTTAATACTCTATTCCTCTTCTCGCTGAAAAACCCTTGTTGTAAGGATGCTTAATTTCCCTCATTTCCGTAACCAAATCCGCTGCTTTAATCAACATGTCTGGAGCAGAGCGTCCAGTCAAGACAAGCTCAACATGATTCGGCTTTGTCGTGAGCATCTCCATGACTCTCCCAATTTCAATAAGCTTCAGATTCAGAGCAACATTAATCTCATCTAAGATGACAACATCATACTCTCCACTTTTCACTTTTTCCTCTGCCAAAGTCAAAGCTTCGTTTGCAGAATCAGCATCCTCTTTTCTCGGAGGCTTCTCTGTGACGAATTTTCCTCTGCCAAAAACCTTCAAAGTAAGATTCGGAAGCTTATCGACCACATAGAGTTCACCGTAGTCGAACCCGCCTTTAATGAACTGGATGATGTAAACTTTTAGTCCTCTGCCCGCTGCTCTTAGAGCCAGTCCAAAAGCTGCTGAAGTTTTTCCTTTTCCATTTCCAGTATAGACCTGAATGAGTCCTTTTTCAAGTTTTGGCATCAATTCGCGCCTTCTTGAGGAGCTTCTCAGCGGCTGAAGCTGGATCAATCTCCTTCCTGAGAATCTTCTGCAGAAATTCGTCCAGCTTTCCTTCTTTTCTCAAATCCTCAACTATTGCAGTCACTACTCTTTCTTTTATTGCTTCCACAAGTTCGGTTTCAGCTCTCTCTCGGCTTCTTTCATGTTCCAGTTTCTTTTCCAAGAATTTTCTATGCTCTTCCAACTTGTCTACAAGTTCTGGAATGCCTTCGCCTGTCAAAGCAACTGTTTTCAAGACTGGCGTTTTCCAACCGATTTCCTTGTTGTTCAATTGCAGTATTGACTGAATGTCCGTCACGGATTTGTTTGCGTTTTCGCGATCAGCTTTGTTCACAACAAATATGTCTGCAATCTCCATAATTCCGGCTTTTATCGCTTGTATCTCGTCTCCAAGACCTGGCGCATGAATGACAACTACGGTTTGCGCCACTTTAATTATCTCAACTTCAGATTGTCCAGCGCCGACAGTTTCAACCAAGACTAAGTCTTTTCCAGATGCGTCTAGGATTTTAACTGCGTCTTTGGTTGCTCTTGCTATTCCGCCAGAATAGTTTCGAGTCGCCATGCTGCGTATGAAAACACCTTGATCCGTGCTGAGTTCTTGCATGCGTATCCTGTCGCCTAGAAATGCTCCACCACTAAAGGGGCTTGTGGGGTCGACTGCCACAACGCCGACCGTTTTTTCTTTGCGCCTGTATTCGCGGACAACCTTTTCAGCTAGAGTGCTCTTTCCAGCGCCGCCTGGTCCAGTCAATCCTATTATGTAGGCTTTTCCTGTGTGTGGGTAGATGAGAGAAATCAACTCTTTTGCTTCAAGTGCGTTGTCCTCGACAAGGGTTATTGCTTTTGCTATGCTTCTGCGGTCTCCAGACAGTACGCCTTGCGCTAGTTCCTCAATTTTCGTCAACGATCAAACACATCTTGGCTCAAGTTCTATCCTGCACATTCTTCAATACATACTGTATTATTGTTTCTGTCGTGGTTCCAGGTCCAAAGATTTCTTTTACGCCTAGTTTTTTCATTTCTGAAAAGTCTTCTTCTGGTATTATGCCGCCGGCGAAGACCATTACGTCCGTGAGTTTTTGTTTTCTTATGAGGTCCATTATTCTCGGGAAAAGGGCTTTATGTGCGCCTGAAAGGATGCTTAAGCCTATTACGTCCACGTCTTCCTGAAGAGCTGCTTCAACTATCTGTTCAGGAGTTTGCCTCAAACCAGTGTAAATTACTTCCATTCCAGCGTCTCTTAAGGCTCTTGCCACGACTTTTGCGCCTCTGTCGTGGCTGTCTAGACCAGGTTTGGCGATTAATACTCGGATTTTTCTTCCATTTTTCATTTTCTTACTTCCCTCTAGATTACGATTAGTTCTTTATATTCCCCGTAAACTGTTCGCAGTGTATCGCTGATTTCGCCAAGTGTTGCATAGACTTTTACAGCGTCGATTATTGCTGGCATGAGATTCGCATCTTTTTCTGCTGCGTAGTGAAGTTTTTCAAGAACTTCTTTAACTTTTTTGTTGTCTCGCTGTCTTTTCAGTTGCTGCAAACTGTCAACCTGTTTCTTTTCGACTGTTGGATCTACACGCAGAAGCTCTATTGGGCATTCCTTTTCTTCGATGGTGTAGTCGTTTACGCCGACTATTGTGCGTCTCTTCTCGTCT
>JADDYB010000543.1_pt1 | contig 11904 bp, 12 predicted proteins | sample 8641941 | NCBI WGS metagenome assembly JADDYB01 (sample SAMN16275377, study PRJNA637457) | freshwater sediment metagenome | isolation source: Lake Kineret sediment | place: Israel: Lake Kineret | collected 2013 | reverse complement strand
CTCCGTTCATACGTAGTTGGTACGCTCCGGAGATTCCTGGCGGCGTGGCCTAAAGGAAGGCGTAGCTATAGCTACTCGTTCATGCAATTAGAGATCAGGTAACTGAGGATGCTCCAGCTCTTCCGCGATACTGAGGACAAAGCCGGGATGAATGCCCTTGACGAGTCTATCATGGAGGAGAAACTGGCGCGGATCTCCTGTTATAAGCTGGAGATCCAGGCCTGGGAGGAGAAGAAGGATCGGATTTACGAGGAGCTGAGGAAGAGGCGACAGGAGCTGCGGGGGATGATAACTCAGCAACAGCGGATCGATGATTACGCGGCGAAACGTCACAAGACCAAGGTCCTGCTAACGCAATGGCGAGAAACAGATGATGCTATCCTGAGGCACCAGCGGGAAATTGGCAACGGCATATCTAAACTCATATCTAACTTTAAACAGGAATTATCACTCGTAGCGCCGTACATGACCTGGGCGAAGCGAGAAGATAAAGCAAAGTTGATCAATGGCTCTGTTGTTGTGGTCATAGAAGATCTTATCGATATTTATCACCGGATTAATGAAGATTACTTGAAGGCAAATGTTCAAAAGGAGATCGGTGAAATCATTGATACTGCGGAAGCAATAAATCCAAAGACGATGAGATCATGCTCGAAAATCATCAAATTCCGCCAAGATATTTATCACGTCCCACGAGGTATTCGAAGGTTTTTTTACTCCGCGCGGAGCATGTAAATCTTCAATTTGACTTGCTCCTTATCGCTACTCGTGGTTCTGGAATCAGAGTATCGAGACGAGCTGGATCTCAAAGGTCAACGTCTTGCCCGCCAGTTGAAGGTTCGCGTCGACGGTGATATTCGTGGCGGAGACCTCGGTCACCGTGACGATGATGATTTGACCTTGTGCGCTCGTCATTTGCAACCGCTGCCCCACTTCAGGCTCCAGACCCAGCGGTAGTTGAGCACGATCAACCACCCAGACCCGGTCTTCATAATGGGGCCCATAGGCCTGATCCGGCGGGATGGTTATGGTCTTGGATTCGCCGAGTTTCATGCCGAGTACACCCTGCTCGAACCCGGGGATCATCTGGCCGGCGCCGAGGGTGAATTGGAGCGGCTCGCGCCCCACCGAGGTGTCGAATACCGTGCCATCCTCCAGCGTGCCCGTATAGTGAACCTTAACGGTGTCACCCACGTGTGCAACCGATTTCGACATTGGTGTTGCGGGTGGTGTTGCCGTCGGCGCCGTGGGCGAGTTTGCTCCCTCCTTCTCCGCGCACCCGGCACCGTAGACCGCCAGAACGATCACCAAGGCGGCCAAAAGGCATGCGCTAGCTTTTCTCGCCATCCTTGCCCCCCTTCTTCTGGTGAGTTCCTCTCGACCGAGCTGAGAGGCGAGATCAAGGTAAAACCTCTTTCAGCTTCTCTGAGGCGGGTTCGCCACCAATCCCCCAGTGCGTCTTCGGGATTTCATGCACGAGCACCTCGACCGCATGAGCCGGGACACCTAGCTCCGTGAAGACGCGTGTGATCTCTCGAATCACGATCTTCGCCTTCTCATCACCAAACCCTCTCCAGACATGCACCTGAACAAGCGGCACGTTCTTTTCCCTCCGTGACTACGTTGTCTCTTCCGTAGCATTTAAACTTGCGGTCCGAGCCCGAAGCCCGAGGAAGGGGGATTGCTGAAAGGTTTAAGAACTTGAGTCCTTACCTACGGTGTATGAGTGTAGAAAAAAGGACGTTGAGCTTTCCCGAGCAGTTTGAGCCGCTCTATGAAGAGCGGGCCGGGGACTTTTACCTGAAGAACTACATCGGCGGAACCTGGAACTATTATGCTGACGGCTACCTCACTGTCGTGAACCCGTTTGACGGCACAACCGTGGGGTACGTCCCGAAATTGTCGAGCAGTGGCGTCAAACTAGCCCTTGATAGTGCCTGGACGAATCGTGAGAGCATCCGGAGCGTCCCGGGTGTTGAACGAATTGAGCTCTTCAAACGCGCGGCGGAAATTGTTCGATCGCATGAGGCAACACTGGCCAGAACGCTCATGCTCGAAGCGGGGAAACCACTCCATAATGCCAAAGCGGAAGTGCGTGCGACGATCAATCGGATGAACCTCGCGGCTGAAGAGGCGCGGAAGATCTTCGGCGAGTATGTGCCCGGCGACTGGTCCGAAGATACTCTCCAGAAATTCGCCATTGTGCTGCGAGAGCCAGTGGGCGTCGTGCTCGGGATCTCGCCCTTCAACTATCCGCTCTTTATTACCTCCTCCAAGGTCGTTCCCGCACTTCTCGCGGGCAATAGTGTGGTGGTGAAGTTGCCATCCGCGGACCCGATTACCTTCCTCATGTTCACCAAGCTGCTGGCGGACGCAGGAGTCCCGCCAGGGGCGCTCAACGTGATCACCACGTCGGGAAAGATCCTGGATGAGTATATTGACGATCCTCGAATCGGCGCTATTTCATTCACCGGCAGCACAGCGGTTGGTAAGCGGATCGCCCAGCGAGCGGGTATGAAGCAGCACCTCCACCTTGAGCTGGGCGGGAAGGGTGCTGCGATCGTTCTGCCCAGTGCGGATCTTGATCTGGCAGCCAAGCGCGTGGTTCACGGCGCATTAAATTTCTCCGGGCAGCGCTGCGACGCTATCTCCCGGGTCATCGTCGTTGAGGAGATCGCCGACTCGTTCGTCTCGAAACTCGTGGCGGAAGTCAAAACCGTGAGCTACGGCGACCCGTGGGAGGCGACAACAGTCGTCGGGCCGTTGATCGATGGAGAAGCGATCGCGCATGTTCACCGCCTCGTCCAGGATGCGACGGTCACGGGCGCGGAGCTGCTGCTCGGCGGCAGGTATGAGGGCAACGTCTATCTGCCCACCGTGCTCGATCGAGTGCCACGAGCTGCCGCGATCATGCAGGAGGAGACCTTCGGCCCGGTGGTCACGATCCATCGCGTGCACGATCTGGAGGGGGCCATTGAAGCGGCGAATGATACGAAGTACGGCCTGGATTCCTGCGTCTTCACCACCAACTTCTACGAGGCGTGGCGAGTCGCGAAGAGTTTGAAGGACGGTGAGATATCCGTGAATGACGCGCCTGCGCATGGTGTGGGCTTCTTCCCCTTCGGCGGCACTGGCGATAGCGGCACCGGCCGGGAAGGGATCGGGTACAGCATCGAGGAGATGACCCGGCTCAAGACCGTGGTCTTCAATCTCGCACCGGCCAGGATGGGTAAGAAGCGGAAGATCTTCATGCTCTGATCGCCCGCTGCCGCTGCTCTCCATCGGCCGCAGTCCCGCACCTGCTACTTCGTCGCCTTCCTCGTCCGTAACCCATCCAGAACGGTCGTGATCTGGGCAAAGACCTCGGGGATCTCCGCGGCACCGTTGATGGTGACCATCAGGCCCGCTCGCGTATAATACGCGATCAACGGCTGCGTCTGCCGCTTATAGACCTGCAGGCGATTCATGATCGCCTCTTCTCGGTCGTCCGCGCGCTGATAGAGCTCGTGACCGCAGCGATCGCAGATGCCCGCGCGCTTCGGCGGATTGAAGACGAGGTGGTAGCTTGCGCCGCAAGGGCACATGCGCCGTCCCGAGAGCCGTTTGAGCAAGTCCGCGTCGGGCACGTCGATGTTGAGCACCAGGTCGAGCTCTCCCCGCAGCTCACGCAGGATCCTGCGCAGCGCTTCCGCCTGCGGTAAGGTTCGCGGGTACCCATCAAGGAGGAACCCGGAGTCGCAATCGGGCTGCGCTACTCGCTCTTTCATCATGCCGATCAGGATCTCATCCGGCACCAGTTCGCCCTTCTCCATGTACAACTTCGCCTCGAGTCCCAGGTTCGTCTCGCGCTTTAGATGTTCGCGCAGCATGTCCCCGGTCGATATATGGGGTATCCCGTAGCGCTCCGCCAGCATCTTCGCCTGCGTCCCTTTCCCGGAGCCCGGCGGGCCAAATACCACGATGTTCATCACCATCAACCCTCCATCGGCCAAAAGCAAGTCCTCAGGTGATTCTCGATACGTCCAGTATAAAAAAGGCGCGCTGGAGCACGGCTGTGATCGCGGGATTGAGCATGTGAAGCAAGGCTCACAGTACCGCGAGCACCAGCAGGATAACGATGAGCTTCGCCACCATGCTGCTGAGGTAGGTGATTGCGGTGAGCTTTATCCCGAACTTGCCGAACAAGGAGGTATAGAGCGGGAGGCTGTACTTCAGATAGACCATGGAGATCGTGAAGATGCTCCCGATCAGCAATGTGAGAATCGCCTGCCGCGCGGTGAGCACGCCCTTGGTGAGCAGTGCGGCTACGATCGCATATCCCGCGGAGAAGTGCGCCAATTCTGCGACCAGCGCGGTAATCACTTCACCCGGCAGGTCCAGCACCTGTAAGAACGGCTCGAAGATGCCACTGATCTGCTCCATGAGCCCGAAGACGAAGAGCAGATCCACGATCAGAAATGCGATAACCATCGAGGGCACGACCTTCTTCAGGGTGCCCGCCGATTTCTTCAGCGCGGTCTCTATTCGCTCCTGCCGTGACCTCTCGGTCGTTTCCGCGTGGAGCTGCTCATCCGCCACGCAGGTCTGCTGCGGAAATCGCAGCTTCGCGTAGACGAACGCGCCAAGCGACTGGAGGAAGGCCGAGAGGAGGGTCAGCGCGACGTACACACTGCCGATCACCGGGCCTAAGAGCACGAGCGCCACGGGGGCTTGGGCGCGGAAGAGTGATTCGCCCACGACGATCGGGAAGGTGCTCATGAGGAGCGTCAGGATCGTTTCCCGGTCGCTGATTTTACCCTCGTGATAAAATCCCGCGAGCGCCGACTTGCCCGCGGTAGAGTTGAAGAAGGCGGTGAAGAGTGCAACGGCACCTTCACGGGGCAAGTTCGCGGCACGGCAAAAGGGGCGAATGAGCGGAGAGAGCTTTCGCATCGCCGTGCTCTCCAGAATAAGGTTCGCCACGATCACGCCCAGTATAACGAGACCTACAGCTCTGACGAGGTACATCACGGTGTTCATGGGTCTGCCCACTTCTTATGGGGGCCTCGGCAGTAAAAGCCTGCGCTACAACCCATCACCCGCACCGATCTCCTGAGTCGCACTTCGTTTGGTTAGTTCCCTGCTCCAGCGCCGATAATCCTTCAACCTCCACGCGCCAGCCCGTTGCAACTCGGGGATAGCACAAGCAGGCGCGCGCTTAAGATCATGACACTTCAAGCAATTGCCCCTGCAGCCCTCGACCGGCTCGAACCAATCTCCCGACCCGGCTCTCACGTAGAGCGGCACGTTACTGCCCGTGCAATTGTAGGAGCTCATATAAACCTCGTTCAAGCCGCGAACCCGCCGCCCGCCGAGCGATTCGAACTCCATGCAGAGACTCATTGGGACCCTGTGCCGGTCGCAAATCGCACGCATCGTGCTGAACAGCTTCTGCCGGTACTCGAGCATTGCATGCAGCCGTCCATTCATCAGTTCCGTATACAGCCTCGCGAACCGCTGCCCGGGAACGTTACATCGCCGGGCGAGCTCGCCAATCAGAGTGGTTCTCAGTTGCACGGGAATATCCAGGCAGCTCGTGATGATCTGCCCTGCACCCGCCTTTACCGCCTCGCGAACCACCGCATCTAGCTCTTCCCTACTATCGGTCACGAACGGGATGATCGGGTCAACGCGGCATACGGCGAACTTCCCGGCATTCGCCAGCCGCTCGATATTCCGCAGCAGCTCGTCCGTCGCGGCACCGCCAGCCATCAGCCGCTGCCGCTTCTCCTCATCGAGCGTTAAGAGCGAGACTTCACCATAGGCATGCTCCTGCCGTCTGAGGAGATGCAGTGCCGGTTCACTTATTCTCCCTTTCGTAGTGACCTGCACCGGAATGTTCCGGTTCACGAACGCCTTAATGATCTTCTCGCTCAATTCGTACCGCGTGTTTACCGGCTGGAACGGATCGGAGACCGGTGAGAGATAGCCGCAGCTTGCGACTCGCAGCCCATCCAGTTGCGACTCAACCTGCTGATCAAAGTCCTTGAAGACGGTGACCACCCCTCGCTCACGAAAGAGCGTGAAATAGCTGCCAAAGGTGTGTGAATAGCAGAAGAGGCAGTGGTGGCTGCAGCCGTTGTAGGGGTTGATCAGAAGCTTCTCAGCGGTGCATTCACGATTACCGTATGGCTCGAGCCCGCTCCACCATCCGTGGACCTCCTTCGCGGAGGCAACGAGTATATGGGGTACGGGCTCTTGCATGACCCCATAGCAGCTCGTTTTCCGGCCGACTTGGAGGCGGACCGTCGTTGCAGGGGCGTTCATAGCTTTAATAGCAGCCACGAGCTATTTAGTCATACCTCGCCGCTCTCAGGGCCCCTTGAGATTCGGAGGCTTACTCATGGCCGAGCCGTGGACCAGCTTGCAGTTCGGAACGCGAACGTATAATCCCGATGTGCGACTACTGGGTGAGATGGCAGAGGTCATCTTCGATCAGGAGTTCCTGGCGACCGCGAGCCGGGACATAGCGCTCTATTACATGTTCCGTGAACTCGCGCAGAGCGCTGAAGACGCGAAGAAGATCAAGGAACGAGACCTCCGGTACGATATCACGATCATTCCGCCGAGGACGCTGGGCAGGGAATTCATCAAGACCGCGGGACATTACCATCCCCGCGTACCCGGCTCTACGCTGACCTATCCAGAGATCTACGAGGTGCTCGAGGGCGAAGCGCATTATCTGCTCCAGAAACGTGATGAGGTACTTCACGGTAGTGAACGTATCACTGATGTCATTTTGATTGTTGCCCGCTCGGGTGACAAGGTGATCATTCCACCCCACTACGGGCACGTGACGATCAATCCCTCACCGCAGGTGCTGAAGATGGCAAACTGGGTTGCCCGGACGTTCTCCTCGCTCTACGAGCCGTACAAGCAGCATGGCGGTGCCGCGTATTTCGAGCTGACGACCGGTGCGATCATCAAGAACGATCGGTACAAGCGGGTGCCACCGCTGCGAGTACTGCAGCCTGAAGCTACCTGGCTCAAGGACCTGGGGCTGAGGAAGGAGGTTGACATGTATCAGCTCCTCCAGGAGCCTGAGAAGCTGGCGTTCCTCCTGCAGCCTGAGAGATGGTTTCCCTAAGGGGTGGCGAGGTATTTATTGCACGGTATTCCCGTGCGGTTTGAACGAGGTGCACCACCATGACCGCTACGGTTGAACTGGACACGAACCCGGCGCTTGACGCGGCCATACGAGCGGCAATCGAGCTGATCAAGCACGGCGGCACAATAGTTTACCCCACGGAGACGGTCTACGGGCTGGGCGCGGACGCGTTCTCTGAGCCAGCGGTGCGGAAAGTGTACGAGCTGAAACGGCGCGAGTTATCCAAGCCGATCTCTATCGCGGTCGCCTCATTTGAGATGCTGCAGACCGTCGCGTACGTCGATGCCACCTCACTCGATCTGCTCAGAGCGCTGCTGCCCGGGCCAGTCACCGTACTGCTCCGTAAAAAGGAATGCGTGCCTAATCTCCTGACCGCCGGATCAGACCTTATCGGCATACGGTTCCCCGATCATGAGCTCGCCTTGCGGCTTATACGCGGAACGGGCCCGATCACCACCACGAGCGCGAATATCTCCGGCCAACCACCTCCGACGCGTGCCGAGGATGTGGCGATCGCGGCAGACCTTCTTATAAAGGGAGGGCGATGTAAGTATAGTATGCCGTCCACCGTACTGGCTGTGAGGAGCGTGACGGCGAACGAAGCAGAGGGAAAGAAGGGACTCACGATAGAGATCGAAGTCAAAAGAAAGGGAGCATGGTATGATCGAGTATTGCACGTCGTGCGGAGTAAAGCTCCTGGAGAAGGGCTTTACCGTATTTCCGTGTCCGAACTGCGGTGAGAACGAGATTGGACGTTGTGTGAAGTGCCGGAAGCAAAGCAATTTATACCGGTGTGCTAAATGTGGGTTTGTAGGTCCGTAGGAAATGAGATGGCAAGGTAAATCAAGACGGAAATTCACGGGAGGAAGGCGGCACCTGAGCCGAGGGAAACGATCGCACGAGGCCGGTCGGCCCGCAGCCGACACGACGATCGGCGAGACGAGGCGACGAATGATCAGAACGCGCGGGGGCAATTTCAAGCTGCGGTTGCTCCGGTGCGAGTTCGCGAATGTCGCGGACCCACGGAGCGGGACCAGCAAGAAGGTGAAGATCCTCACGGTCAAGAAGAACCCCGCAAATCCCTTTTTTACACGCCGGAACATCACCACGAAAGGCGCGGTCATCGAGACCGAGATCGGCGACGCGGTCGTTACCAGCAGACCGGGTCAAGTCGGCATAGTGAACGCGGTGCTCATCGCCTCAGCAGCTCGATGAGCTTTCGAGAGCCTCACGACGGCACGCCTGCCTGCGGACCGCTCGGCTCGTACTGCGTTCATAGGTATGCACTTAAGAGCGTGGGAACGAGAGTCTCCCACGTGAACCCCAGCAAACATGTACAAGGTGGTGGGCACGGTCGCGGGTGACGTAGGTTTAAACGAGTTCGATTTTATCGTCACCAGCGAGGTGCGTCGAAACGAATACGTGAAGGTATGGGGTGAATTAGACGGCTGGATACTCGGTCGCGTCGTCTCCATGGTGGATGCAGAGGAGAAGAAAGCGGCCGTGGAGATCATCGGGTATAAAGACGAACGCGGCTTCCTCATGCAGCCGAGGAGCACACTCGCCCGCGATGCGAAGGTCCTCAAAGCGGACCAGACCTTCGTGATGGAAACGCTGGGGCTCAGATCCAACGGCATCCACCTGGGCATGCTTGACGGGCGGGACATCCCCGTGTACCTCAAGACGGAGGAGTTAATCCAGAAGCACTGCAGTATCCTCGCAAAGACCGGCAGCGGGAAATCATATACCGCGGGCGTGCTCATCGAGGAACTGCTGGATAAGAACGTGCCGCTGTTGATCATTGACCCCCATAGCGAGTATCTCTCCCTGAAGTATGAGAACAAGAACGAGGAAGAGCGGAAACAGATGGAGAAATTCGGGATCACACCGCGGGGCTACGCCGCGCAGGTCGTGGTCTACACCCCGGCCAATTTATCGATCAATCCCGCGGCCGATCGGCTCTTCCGCATCGATGGGATCAACCTGAGTGTAAATGAGCTCTACGACTTCTTCACGCTCTCCGATGCGCAATTGGGCGTGTTGTACCAGTGCATCAATGAGATCAAGAAGAAGAAGGAGTTTTACACCATCGATGATATCATTCGCGAGGTCGCGGAGAGCAAAAGCACGGCGAAATGGCGGATCATCCACTTCCTCGAACGGATCAGGGAGACCGGCATTCTCTCAGACAGCCCGACCAGGATCGAGGAGCTCGTGATCGCGGGCAAAGCGACGATCATCGATATGAAAGGAGCCGACCCGAAGTTGCAGCAGCTGATCGTCTACCGGCTCTGTAAAGAGGTCTTTGAGGGCCGGAAGATGGGAAAGATCCCGCCATTCGTGCTCGTCATCGAGGAAGCGCACAACTTCTGCCCCGAACGCGGCTTCGGGCAGGCGGTCAGCTCCCGCATTCTCCGCACTATCGCCTCTGAGGGTCGCAAGTTCGGGCTCGGACTGCTCGTCATCTCGCAACGGCCCGCACGCGTGGATAAGAACGTGATCTCGCAGTGCAATACGCAGATCATCCTCCGCGTGACGAACCCCAATGACATCACCGCGCTGAGCAGGGGACTCGAGTTCATGAGCAGTGGGATGGAGGAGGAGATCAAACGAATACCGCAGGGCGTCGCGCTGCTTTCCAGCCCGAGTATTGAGATGCCCATTATGGTTGACGTGCGGATACGCAAGAGCGAGCATGGCGGGCGAGCGGCAAAGGCTGAGGAGGTCGAAGAAGACGAGAGAAGGGGCATAGTATCGAGAACCGACCGATGGACCGAGGAGGATAAAGACGACCGGAAGAGCATACTTGCCCGGCTGCTGTTAGAATAAGAAGGGGCTGGACCAACCCGCTTCTTTGGTGGGTTAAAATCCGCTTCACGTAGGTAATGCTGAAGTGCTGGGGTGGGAATCCTGCCAGCTCTATCTTTTACCGTTTACAGCTCTGAATTCGGTGCACTCGCGCACTTCTTCAGAAGGTGCTTTAATTACCCGCGCGGTTTAAGAAGTGAGTATGAACGTCCCGATCGAGAACCGGAGCTACTCCTCGGAGATCTCCGCGGCTGATGACGGCAAGCAGGTAGAGATCGCCGGCTGGGTGCACGAGAAGCGCGATCTCGGCGGGCTCTTCTTCCTTATTATCCGTGATCGTGAAGGCTACGCGCAGGTGACGCTCTTCAAGCGAGCGGTGGATAAGGAGCTCTTCGAGCAAGCGCGTAAAGTGCCACGCGAATCGGTCGTCGTTATCCGCGGCGTGGTGAAGGCCGAGCCAAAAGCGCCCAACGGCTACGAGCTCATTCCCACCCGTATGGAGGTGCTGAGCGAGGCGTCGTCCATCTTGCCACTCGATACCACCGGTAAAGTCGGTGCCGAGCTTGATACGCGCTTGGACGCGCGATTCATGGACGTGCGGACCGAGCGAACGAAGCACATCTTCGTCATTCGCAGCCGGATGCTCAAACTCATCCGCGATTATCTCACTGAGCGCGGCTTCATCGAGATCAATACGCCCAAGATCGTGAGTTCCGCAACTGAGGGCGGCACCGCGCTCTTCCCCATCACTTATTTTGAACGTGAAGCCTTCCTGAACCAGAGCCCGCAGCTCTACAAGCAGATGCTCATGGCTTCGGGTCTCGATAAGGTCTATGAGATCGCGCCGATCTTCCGGGCCGAGGAGCACGATACCACGAAGCACCTCAACGAAGCGACCTCGATCGACGTTGAAGTCTCCTTCGTCTCCGTCGAGGAGGTGATGCGGCTCCTGGAGGAATTGATCGTCACCGTTTATTCCCAGGTTGCCACCTATCCCGGCTTGAGCAGCTTCTCGATCGACTTCCAGGTACCGAAAGTGCCTTTCAGGCGGATACGGTACGACGAAGCGATCGAGCTCCTCGTGGAGGAGGGCGAGCAGATCGAATGGGGTGATGATCTCAGCACCTCCGCGGAGCACCGATTGGGAAAAGTGATCGGCGAGCTGTACTTCATCACCGACTGGCCGCGCGCCATCAAGCCCTTCTATGCGCAGCCGACGGAAGGGAAAGAGACCTGCGAGGCGTTCGACCTGATGCATCCCCGAATGGAGCTCTCCTCAGGCTCGCAACGCGTGCATTCCTACGAACTACTCAAAGAGAATATCGATGCGAAGGGGCTCAATCCCGCGAGCTTCGAGTATTACCTCCGCGCCTTCCAGTACGGCATGCCGCCCCATGCGGGTTGGGGGCTCGGCGCGGAACGATTGCTCATGTGCATGCTTGGGCTGGATAACGTACGGGAAGCCGTGCTCTTCCCGCGGGATCGAAGACGGTTGGTGCCCTGAGGCGCGCTGAGGGCGTTCTGTAGCGGGTGGAGCGATCGGACTATTCAACCCCGCGCATGAAATGCCCGCGGGTGTGCTTTCGTCTCGCTGATTTCTTTACGGGCTTGCCGCTCAGGATGTCCCGGTACAATCCGATGATCTTCGCGGCATTGCCGTCGGTGAGATCAAAGAAGAACCTGGTGATCCCCATCTCGCAGAATTTCAAGATCTCGTTGAAGAGCCCGATCGGCAGGCTGTTCAGGATCTGCGTGGTGGTGAATTCACGCCGTACGGGGAACGAAAAGCCTTTCTCGTCCTCAAGTTGCGTGAGGGGGAGCGGATATTTTGTCGTCATGAGCACGGGTCTCCCGTGCACGAGCACCGCGAATTGCTTGCTCTTGAAGGCGGCGAGCTCCGAAAAGGTGAGCTCCGGGGATACTACAGGAACTGCACCACATGATCGTAC
>JADDYB010000542.1_pt1 | contig 11930 bp, 11 predicted proteins | sample 8641941 | NCBI WGS metagenome assembly JADDYB01 (sample SAMN16275377, study PRJNA637457) | freshwater sediment metagenome | isolation source: Lake Kineret sediment | place: Israel: Lake Kineret | collected 2013 | reverse complement strand
GAATGACCGGTACCCCTTAAAGTAGACACAGAGTATATTTCTTTTTAAGGGGGTGAGAAAATTGACGGGAATATCTGCTGAAGTCAAAAAGGAGATTCTGGAAAAAGTAAAGTCCGGAGAGAAGGTGTCTGTCCTGGCTGAGCAGTATGGTGTTTCCGACAGAACCATCTACTCCTGGCTCAGGGGTAAAACCCAAGGAACTGCCAGTCTTATTGAACTCAGACGAACCAAGAAGGAAAATGAGGAGTTGAAGGTGATTGTTGGGGCTCTCACTATGGAGCTTACCAAGCTAAAAAAAAGAAAATTGACCTCTATCAGGGGTTAATTACCAAGTACCCCAATCTGGAAAAGAAGAGATTGTGTAAGCTCATCAGTCTCTCCCGGGCCAGTGCTTACAAACTTCCAAACAAACTAGCCACAAAAGACGAGATCCTCAAAGAACAAATCCTCTCAGTATTATCAGTCAATCCCAGCTATGGCCACAGGAGAATTGCTCTGGTCTTGGGGATTGGTAGGAAAAGGGTCAGAAGAGTAATGAGGCTCTATGGCCTCAAGCCTTACAAAAGGAAGGCCAGGTGGAGGAAAAGAAGGGACGAAAGGAGACCAGAGGCTCCTTATTCAAACCTGATCAAAGGCATCTGCCCCATCAAACCAGGTTTTATCTGGGTGGGAGATTTCACCTTCTTGAGGTGGAACAGCAAGTTTATCTATCTAGCCACTTTCATGGATCTAATGACCAGAGAGATTGTTGGCTGGAATATTTCTACCAAGCACACCAAAGAGTTGGTAATTGAGGCTTTCTGGGAAGCCGTTCTTGCAACGGGCCTGCCCAAAGTGATTCACACGGACCAGGGATCTGAATATTGTTCAAAAGAATACCTGGAGCTTATGAGTAAGCTCAAGATTCAAATCTCCATGTCCAAGAAGCAATCCCCTTGGGAGAATGCCTACCAGGAGAGTTTCTACAACAATTTCAAAACAGATCTGGGACTGGAGTTTGAAAGATTTGAAGGAGTCGGAGAGTTAGTTGAAGCCATTCACCAAACCATCAACTATTACAACCAAGAGCGAATCCACACCAAACTCAAAACATCACCAGTCAGATTCAAACAAGCACTTACCTAGAATCCGTGTCTACCAAAAGGGGCACTTGACACTCGCAGGAGAGTTCACTAAAAATTCTTTAGCGATTCTTGTCTTTTTTATTGTAATTAAGGTTTCTTCTAATAACCTAGGTTTTTACCAATCTATCGGATTAGGATGGCTCTTTTATCTCCCCTCCCTCCTACTCCTGCAGAAGATCAAGAAATAAGATTATTTCCCCAATCTTTCTACTAATTCTTTAAATTGTTCTCCTCTCTCCTGGTAATCTCGAAATAAACCAAAACTTGCGGCAGCAGGAGAGAGCAAACAAATTTTACCAGGAGAGGTGGTTGCAAAAGCAATTCGGACTGCTTCCTCCATCGAAGAAACATCGTGTCTTTTAGGCTGGAGTTCTTTTGGAGTTGAACCAGACAATGCTTCCCATATCCTCTCTCCTGTTGGAGGAAAAAGGATTAGGGTTCGTAGTCGTCTTTTCCCTAAAAACTCTTTTAGTTTTGAAAAATCAAGATTCCGCTCGTGTCCTCCAGCAATTAGCGTTTCGACATCGTCACCAAGTGCCTCCAGAGCATGAATGGTGGCTTCAGGAATAGTCGCTAGGGAATCATTGTAAAAACGGATGCCACGATATTCTCCAGCAAACTCCAAGCGGTGCTCAAGAGATTTAAATTCAGAGATTGACTGGCGGATTTTTAAAAGGGGAACATTAAGAATAACACCAACGGAGACGGCGGCTAGGGTATTTTCTAAATTCCCTTTACCAACTAGGGGGATCTCACTCTGATGTAAAACAAATTGAGGTTCATTATTTCCTTTTTGAACAAAAACATCATTCCCCTCAAAATAGCAATCTGCTTCCTTTCTGGGCTTTAAAGAAAAACGGAATTTTCTTCCTAAACCCTTCATACCAAGCCTATCAACAACCTCATGAGAAGGATTAAAAATAACGATGTCTTCTGCAGTTTGATGTTCAAGAATTCGCCCTTTTGCTCTCACGTATTCGGAAAAATCCCGATAACGATCAAGATGTTCAGGAACAATGGCAAGAAGAACAGTAATGTGCGGACTATAGTGAATATCCTCTAATTGGAAACTTGAAAGCTCGGCAACAAAAATCGTCTTCTTATCTGCTCCATGAAGATAATCTAGCGCTGGTCGGCCAATATTTCCTACTAAACGGACATCAGGATACTCCCGACAAAGAATTTGATTAGTTAGAGAAGCAGTAGTACTTTTCCCCTTTGTGCCTGTAACCCCAATAACCATCCCTGGACATTCTGAGAAAAAAATATTGGTGGCCGAAGTAACTTTTTTCCCTTCCTCAATACATTCTTGCAACTCTGGTAATTGCAAAGGAACGCCGGGTGAACGGACAACAACATCATAACCAATGAGGCTTTGAAGGTAGTCTTTACCCGTATGGAGTTCGACTGAAGAATCTACAATTGGCTCAACATCTCTTTGATCGGCAATGCCAATTTTTTTATCTGGATAATGATCAAGTAAATATCGGTGGGTGCTCTTTCCTTCTCTATCATAACCTAAAAGCAAAACCGATTGGCCTAAAATTTCTTTCATATCTTTCTTAACTCCTCTTTAAGTAATCTTACATATTCTTCGGGAAGAAAATGTTGATCATTCCACCCCTTTTGAATTTTCTCTTCAAGAAGCCGGATGGTTTTAGTATCGTCCAACCCCAACTCTCTCTCTAAAGAAAAAAGCAGGGGAGGAATTCGCCTTCCCGCATCCCTATATTTGCGAAGGGCAAGGGCGATCGCTAGGACAGATTCTTCTCTTGTACCTACACATTCGAAAGGTTTATCCCCTTCTAGGCCAACAAGTTCTCGGACAAAGGGAACAATTTCAGGTTTAAAGTAATAATCCTCACCGAAAATTTCTTTCATTCTTTCAAAAGAGAGAAATGGAAAAAGGGAGGCGTAAACAAAAGCACATTTCGCACAAGCTCCACACCAAGTATTTTCTTTTTGACCAACATTACAACTACGGAAAGAAGGATGGTATTCAGAATAATCAGCAAAGAGTTGACTAATTTGAATTTCACATAAAGGACGAAGGAAACTGAAATACTGGACACGGGGGGTTAGATATCTCGAAGCGTACTCTCTGAATAATCTCTCAAAACGGAAACTTTTTGAATACTGATGGTTTATTTCTAGTCCGTGAAAAACAACATTTCCCTCATCTGCGCTATGATCATTTGAAACGATTACATTCTCATATCCATGAAGAGTGGCAACAAAAACTCCCAAAAATGCTAGATAGGCAGAAAATGGAGTGTGTCCATTTAGGTATTTCTTCTCATTTAACCGAAGAAGATTTGGATCTATTGCTCTTTCTACCACGAGTGGCTTTGGACAACCAGCTATCTCGATACCCTCAAGGGCAGCCTTTATAGGATTGACAACTAGGCACCCTTTCCGCCCTGGCGTTCGCTTAAGCAACTCCATAGTCACTGAAGAATCTTTACCCCCACCCACAAGAATTAAATCACCAGAATTATTACCGGGCCTTAAAGTCGGGACAATGGATCCTTTACCAGATCTACAATTAATCTGTAGAAAATCAGGCTCGGTGAAATCGATCTTATTACAATAAAAAAATTCACCTAATCCATGAATAAAGAGATCATGCCACCACTCAATTTGTTCATCAGTAAGTAATCCCGCTTCTATTCTTAATTCTCTTGGACACGCCGCCTTCCAATAACTCAACGTTTCTATAAGCCCCAAATGAAATGCAAAATTCTCAAGCTCTTTTTGGTCTAAAGAGTGATTTAACGGAAGGACTACTTCTGGAGTAAAAACAACTCCAGGTTCAAGAAGAAAGTGGAAGCGAACGCGCAGCTTATCCTCTTCTTGCTCGGTCTGGAAAGAGTCATAAATAAATCTAGGGTGTCTCTCTCTTAACTCTGGGAATGTCATTTTAAAAACTATACCTTATAACTACAATCACATGTAAGCTTATTTTACCACGAAGGCGTTGGGAATTCACTCTAAACAATCACTGATAATTTGCTCTATCTGTTTCCTGTTTAAGGCTTTTTCGCCAATTCTTCTGCTTACCAGTCTCTTCGTCATAATTCCAAAATGTTCACTGCCTATTTTCCATTCTTTTAATGACATTTTCACTCCAAGAGACTTAAAGAAATCATCAGTTGCCTGAATAGCTCTATCAGCAACTTGTTTTTCAGTCCCTCCTAAACTCCAGATTCTCTTGCCATATTGAAAGAGCTTTTTCCTTTTTTGCTCTTTAACAACCTTCATCCATCTGGGAGTGATAATGGCTAAACCAGCGCCATGAGGAATATCATGAAAAGCACTGAATTGATGTTCAATCGAATGACACGCCCAGTCTTCATTAGTGCCGATGCTAATTAAGTTATTTAAAGCCATGGTGGCCGAAAGCATCAGATTCGCTCTCGCCTTATAATCTTTTAAGATTTTGAGAACTAAGGGGGCATTTTCAATTACCGTCAGGAGAATTGATTCACTGAATCGGTCCTGTAAGGGAACATCAGGAGTCATATGGAGATATTGCTCGAGAACGTGAGAGAAGGTATCAATAATGCCATAGGCGGTTTGGTCTTTGGGAACAGAAAAAGTATTTTGGGGATCTAAAATGGAAAATTTTGGGTAATTCTCTTCTTTGGCAAAAACTTGCTTCTCGTGGGTTTCCCATCTTGATATCACCGCCCCACAGTTCATTTCACTGCCTGTGGCTGAAAGAGTAAGAACTACTCCCAAGGGAACATACTTCTTGGGCTCTACATTTTTAACGAGGAAATCCCAAGGGTCTTCATGATAATGAAAGGAGCTGGCTAATAGCTTTGAACCATCGATAACACTGCCGCCGCCAACGGCCAAAATAATATCGGGATTAAAACTTCTATGTTGAGCCAGCGCCTTCCGAAGAGTTTCAACTCGGGGATTAGACTCTATGCCTCCGAATTCTTTTATTTCCAATCCCTTGAGTTCTTTAATGACCTTGTCGTAGATTCCGTTTTTCTTGATGCTTCCTTGACCGTAAGTGAGGAGAACTCTTCGACCAAAGGTTTCAATATTCGGTCGAATCTGCTCCATGGCATTCTTACCAAAGATTAATTTTGTCGGATTGTGTAAAATGAAATCTTTCATTCTATATCACCGCCAGCCAGAGACCGAAGAAGGCGAGTATGATTCCCGCTAACCAGGCACGCATGACAATTTTCGGCTCTTCCCATCCCACATTTTGCAACCAAAGATGAAAAGGAGCAACGGCAAAGACTTTTCTTTTAAAAATCGCCTTTGAAAGGAGCTGAAGCAGACTACTGCCTACTTCCAGGACAAAAAGGCCACCGATGACGGCGATGGCGACTATCTTGCCAATCAGCAAACCGACCACCGCCAGGGTGGCGCCAAAGGAGAGGGCGCCGACATCACCAAGAAAAATCCTAGCCGGATAAACATTAAAATATAAAAAGGCAATTAGGGAACCTAACCATAAAGCCAGAAAGATTGAAAGAATCGTGTCTAGAGAAGTGATCGAGAGAATCCAGAAGGCAAAAAGACAAATCATCAGTAAACCGCTGGCTAATCCGTCTAAACCATCGGTAATATTAAAAGCATTGGTAAAAGCAACAATCACTGTCGCCGCAAAGGGAATATATAAGGGACCAAGATTAAAAACACCGATAAAGGGAACATGGACAAAATCAATCTTGAGGTTAAAGTAAAGCATCAGAGCGATAATAATCGCCAAAGTCCATTGAATCAGAAATTTATGCCGAAACCTCAAACCAAAAATCCCTTTTTTGACTAAACCAAAGAACTTCATCAAATCGTCATAAAGCCCTAATAGACCAAAGGACAAGAAAGTAAAGAATAAAATGTTCAATTCGTCTTTTATGGGAAAATATGAAGAAATATAAACGCCTCTAAAAACAATCAGGGGAAAAAGAATGGCGTAGAGAAAACTGACCACAAGAATCACTAACAATCCTCCGCCAATGGGCGTGCCCGCCTTAGCCCGGTGGAAACGGTCGAAAATCGGCGTCCTCTTGCCTAAGGCGTCTCGGGTCTCCTGTTTCATTCTTTGGAACTTTAATTTATAGAGAAAGTCGATGAAAGGAATGACGAGAAGACTGGTGGTAATAAAGGAGAAGATTAATAAGCCTAAGCTTAAAGACATATTCTTTATTATACCCTAGAGGGACCAGTTCGCAAAGAGTGACAAGTTTCACAAGGACAATAAAAATGACAAGCCGTCACCCGACAATCGACTTTCCTACCCTCAAGAAGTAAAAGCACTCGCTCGAGATGCCTTAAGAGTGATCCCTTGAGATAAAAAAGGTCGCCTTTCTTGAGAAGCTTCTCGAGGAACTTGGCGACTTGGTGGACATCTTTAGCCCAAAACACTTTTTCCTTTTTCATCCCTTGTTTTATCGCTTCTTCAGTCGTTAATTTCTGGAGAGGACCAATGCCAATTAAATAATCGATTCCGAGCTCTGCTACCTTCCTCCCTACTTCTCGATGACCTTCTTCAGCCAACTCCCCCAACTCCCCCATTTCTCCCAGAACGGCAATTCTCTTTCCTCTAACAGGCAAATCAGCTAAGACCTGAAGACCAGCCTTGGTCGAAGCCGGATTAGCTCGAAGAGAATCATTAATTAAGATTGAACCTTTGGGTCCCTTTTCAATACTGACTCTGCCCTTCAAAGGTTTTAATTTAATTAATCCTGTTTTAATCTCTTGCCAACTTAACCCCAAGCTCCTTCCTACCACGGCCGCGGCTAAACATTCATCAATAAAATGCTGGCCGACAAGACCAGTTTTCAGTCGATATTTTTTATCTTGCTGATGAAGAATGAAACTGGTTCCCGTAAAATCGATTTTAATCCCGTCCGCCCAAAAATCAGCTTTTGAAGAGGTACCATACCAAATAATTTTCGCTTTTGTTTTTTTTGCCATCTTTCTGACATTCTCATCATCCTGATTAAGAATCGCCAAGCCGTCTTTTGGTAGGGCTTCCAGCAGCTTCCCTTTCTCTTTGATAACGCCCTCAAGCGAGCCAAGAAGCCCGGGGTCGGAATGAGTCGGGTTGATGCCCGTCACCACCGCCATTGAAGGCTTCACCAATGAAAGATGAAAATCCATCTCATCACGATGGTCAACTCCGTATTCTAGAACAAGAATTTCTTGGTTTCTTAGTTTAAGAAGAGTGATGGGTAAGTTATAGACTGTATCCAAATTAAGGTCAGTTTGGAGAGTTTTGTATTTTTGAGAAAGAACCGAAGTAATGGCGGTGGCGGTATTGGTTTTACCATAACTGCCGGCAATACCGATAATCTTCACTTGAGGATGAAGCTGAAGCCAAAGTTTCGCCAAAATTCTTCGGGTTTGATGAAATGGCTGCTTCCACGACTGCGTCTCCGCCATAACCTGATTTTATCATTTTTCCAAAGCCAGCTCAATGATTTTATCGAGGAGTTGGGGATAGGAAATTCCGGCCGCCGCCGCTTCTTTGGGGAACAAAGAGACCGAAGTCAAACCTGGAATGGTGTTAATTTCCAAAACATATGGCTTCCCTTTCGAAATAATCATATCCACCCTGCCAAAACCGCGGCATTCAATCGCTTTAAATACTTGAACTGCCAATTCCTGAACCTTTTTGGTCAGCCTCTTCGAAATCCGCGCCGGCACAATCTCTTCACATTGAGTTTCATCATATTTTGCCTGATAATCAAAAAATTCTCTTTTAGGCATAATTTCAATCACCGGTAGAGCCATCGGCTTTTCATTACCTAAAACCCCGCAAGAAACTTCAATTCCCTTTAGATATTCCTCGATTAAAATTCTCTGGCTATATTCAAAAGCCAGTTACAAAGCTGGTCTAAGCTCCTTTTTATTATGGACTAAACTAATACCGACGCTCGATCCTTGATCACCTGGTTTAACTACAAACGGAAATTTGAATTTTCTTAAAATTTTTTGCAGAGAATCCTTCTTTTCAAAAACCAAGTAGTCAGGGATGGGGATATTCTCTTGCTCCATTACTTTTTTAAACATCATCTTATTCATCCCTAAACTGGAAGCCAAAACGCCGGCGCCGGTGTAGGGGATTCCCGCCAACTCAAGCATCCCCTGAATCGTTCCGTCTTCACCAAAGGGACCATGCATGGCAATAAAAACTAAATCCACTCCCCTCCCCAAATCTAGCGGCAAACTTTTTCCTTGAGGCAGAAGAGCTTTACCCCCTTTAATCCGTTTCTTATGGTCGGTTTTCTCTACTCCGGCGGGGGAGTGAAACAAAATTTGTGAAGCTGTTCTTAACTGCCATCTTTCTCCGTCTCGTGAAATAACCACTGGCAAGACCTGATATTTTCTCTTATCTAAATAACGAACGACTTCTCTACCCGTCACTAAGGAAACTTCATGTTCCGGGCTCTTCCCACCCATAAGGACAGCCACTCTTTTCTTTACCATTCAAACCACCTTTCTAAGAATCAAAGGATTAATCCGGGTGACCACTTCATAATTAATCGTCCCCATTTTTTGAGCGATTTCTTCAGTCGTAATCTCTTCTTTCCCCTGCTTGCCTAAAAGAACGACTTCGTCTTCGGGCTTAATCAGAGGAATTTCGGTGACATCTACCATCATCATATTCATACAAATTCGGCCAATGACTGGCGCCGAATGTCCTTTAATCAAGACACGACCAGAGCTCGATAGCCCCCGGTCGTAACCATCCCAGTAACCAATGGGTAAAACCGCTATTTTTGTCTTTCTTGAAGTGATGAAAGTCCGACCATAACCTACTGTTTCTCCCTTAGCGACGGCTTTAATTTGAGCGATTTTTGTCTTCCAAGTCAAAACCGGCTGAAGATTGATTTTGATGCCTTTTTCTTGAGCCGAAATCTTGGTTTCCCGTGAGGGCCAAAGACCGTAAAGACCAATACCCAGTCGAATGAGATTAAAGTTAGTCTCCTCAAAAAGAATGGTGGCCGCGGTGCAAGCGGTGTGCTTCAAGGGAATTTTCACTCCCTTTTTTTGCATAAACCTCTCTGCTTCCTTAAACTTTCGGAGTTGCCCTTGAGCAAAACTGGAGTCGAGGGTATCTTCGATGTTAGCGTAATGAGTGTAGAGACCTTCGAGGAAAAGTTCGTTTTGAGAAGAACAAAACTTAGCCAACCGGATTAGTTCCTTACCACAGATGCCCAACCGGTTGGTTCCAGTTTCCACCTTGAGGTGAACTTTGGCTCTTTGAGAAAGTTTTCTGGCTGCCTGCTGAGCTCTTTTAGCCGCAGACAAATTAAGGACAACAAAACTTAAATCATGGCTAATGGCTTCTCTCATCGCTAAAGGAGGCAGATAACCTAAAATGAGAATCGGTGACTTAATTTTCATTTGGCGAAGAGCGAGTCCTTCTTCCAAACGGTTCACCCCGAACCAATCAACTTTTGGAGCCACTATTTGGGCGACCGCCAAAATTCCATGACCAAAAGCATTGGCTTTCACCACCGCCATGATTTTGGTCCTTTTCCCGACTCTTTGACGAAACTGACGAAGATTACTAAGCAGGGCTTTTTGATTAATTTCTATCCAAGTTAGTGGAGCCAATATTTCATTCATCGACTCTTTTAATCCTTGCCCCCAACTGCCTAAGCCTCTCATCGAGATTCTCGTATCCCCTATCAACATGCTCGATACCGGTGAGAGTGCTTTTACCTTGAGCGATTAAAGCGGCTAAAGTCAGGGTGGCGCCGGCCCTAATATCGGGAATAGTAATTCTAGTTCCCTTAAAAGGAGTCGGACCTTTAATTTTTATACCATGATAATAATCCTTGCACTCATCCTCGAGAGGAAAATTATAAAATCTCGCTGGATTTTTCACTTTAGGATTGAAGGGTTTGATTTTCGCTCTCATCGCCTTTAATTTTTTAACGTAATTAAAACGAAAATTATGAATCGTTTCGATGATTTCACTCTCACCTTTGGCTTGAGTCATTAATACTGCCCACAAAGGCTGCCAGTCAGTCATAAAACCAGGGTATGGCAGAGTCTTGACTTGGGTGGCTTGCAATTCGTTGTTCCGCCAAAACCTGATTCCCCTCGGGGTCACCTGATATCCCCCACCACATTCTTTCGCTTTTTCTAAAAAGGCCTGAAGGTGCTCTGGCTTCGCTCTCTCCACAAAAACATCACCCATGGTGGCTAAAGCGGCCACGCCAAAGGTCACCGCTTCGTTTCTATCTGGCATTACCTCGTGTTGGGCGCCCTTAAACCGAGAAACACCCTGAATCTCGATTTTTCTCTCTCCAGTTCTTTTTATCTTCGCCCCCATCTTATTTAAAAAAACAATCATGTCGTCCACCTCGGGTTCTTCCGCCGCATTCTCCAAAACAGTCCTGCCTTTGGCAAAGGCGGCTGCCATTAAGAGAGTCTCTGTGCCGGTATGAGTGTTAATTTCGAATCTAAACTTATTACCTTTAAGACCTTGGGGGGCATCAATCTGATAAAGTTTATTCTTAATTTTTACCGTCGCCCCGAGAGCTTCTAGACCAGCCAGATGAAGATTGATTGGTCTCGGCCCAATTTTATCTCCTCCAGGGATAGGAAAAACCGCTTGACCAAAACGGAGAAGGAGAGGCGGCACAAAAAAACTGCAAGCTCGAGAAATTTTTCCTAAATGAGGAGGGACAGTAAAAGAAGAGAGACTTTTAGAGAAAACCTTTAAGTGGTGATTGGTTCCTTCTATCCTACCACCTAATGACTCAATAATTTTTTGGGTAATCTCAATATCACCTATCCGCGAATAACCAACAATCTCTGAAGGAGATTCGGCAAGAAGACTAGCAATCACCAGTTTGAAACCTGAATTCTTGGCGCCAGCGAGAGCGACGCTACCCTTAAGAGGATAGCCGCCCTCAATAACGAACTTAACCATTTGATTTAAACTTCATTAATAATCTGAATTTCTTCCTCTAGTTCGATATCAAATCTTGCCTTCACCTTACTTTTTGCCAATGAGAGCAATTCTAACACATCATGGCAACTGGCACCGCCTAAATTAACTATCCAATTGGCGTGTTCCTCCGAAATTTGAGCCAAACCAACAATTTCCCCTTTTAAACCGACTTGATCAATCAATTCCCCTGCCCCGCCAGCCGGCGGGGGAGGGTTCTTGAAAATCGAACCCGCCGAAGGTTCTTTTGGCTGGTCTTTTCTGGCTTCAAGAAAACGAATCATCTCTTCCCTAATCGTTGGCTCACTTTTCTTTGTCAGTTTTAAAACCACCTCAAGAATCACCTTTTGCTCTTTTTGAAAACGACTGGCGCGATATTTGAATTGGCATTGCTTTTGACTCAATTCAATCTCTTCCTCTCTTTCATCCAAAACTCTAACCTTCTCGACCAAATCACCGATGGCTCTCTCTTTGACGCCGGCATTGCCAACAAGAGCTCCACCAATCGTTCCCGGTATCCCCACGCAGAACTCCAGTCCAGAAAGGGAATGGCTGGCCGCTTCTTCGACTAATCTCGCTAAAGGTGTCCCCGCTCCCGCCTTCATCTTTTCCTCTTGAAACTTGATACTTGAAACTTGATTCTTGATGACTATTCCCCTAAAGCCCTCGTCACTTATCAGAACATTCGAGCCGCCTCCGAGAATGAAGAAGAGAACTTCTAGCCCTCGACTTAATTTAACCGCCTGGATTAATTCTGCCTTTGTTTCCGCTTCATAAAACAAAGCCGCTGGACCCCCAATTTTAAAAGTGGTATGTCTGCCTAAAGGTTCATCAGACTTGGCTTTCTCACCTAATTTCTTCTTCAAGGA
>JADDYB010000541.1_pt1 | contig 11936 bp, 8 predicted proteins | sample 8641941 | NCBI WGS metagenome assembly JADDYB01 (sample SAMN16275377, study PRJNA637457) | freshwater sediment metagenome | isolation source: Lake Kineret sediment | place: Israel: Lake Kineret | collected 2013 | reverse complement strand
GTCAGCGTCCTCGGCGACTCCTCGTTCTTCCACACTAACCTCGCCCCCATCACGAACGCGGTGTACAACAAGGCGGAGCAGCTGATCCTGGTGCTCGACAACCTGTGGACCTGCATGACCGGCCACCAGCCCAACCCCTCGACGGGGATGAACATACAGGGTGAGGACACATACGTGCCGTCCATCGAGGGTATATGCAGGGCCCTGGGCGTCCAGCACGTCGAGACTGTCGACCCCTACAACCTGAAGGAGACCATAGACGCGATCAAGGCGGCCCTAGGACACGAGGGCGGCCCCAGCGTGGTGGTCCCGAGGAGAGTATGCGCGTTGCAGAGGTCACGTGAGCTCAGTAGCCAACGAGAGAAGGCGCCGCACTACGTTGTAAACGAGGGCTGCACAGGCTGCAGGATATGCCTCTGGCTCGGATGCCCTGCCATCGGGTTCGACGAGTCCAGGGACAACGCAGCCGGCGGCAAAGGGGCCGCATTCATCGATCCCCTCCTCTGTGTGGGCTGCGGCCTATGCGCACAGGAGGAGGTCTGCAGGTTCCATGCACACGACAAGGTCGGGGAGGGGAAGTTCTAAGATGGTGGTAAAGATGGACCTGAAGGAGTTCAACCTCATCGTCACAGGCGTCGGCGGGCAGGGCAGTGTCCTCGCGAGCCACATAGTGGCGGAGGCCGCCGTCAAGAGGGGCTTTAGGGTCAGGGTCGGCGAAACCTTCGGCGCCGCCCAGAGAGGCGGCAAGGTACACTCCCACGTCAGGATCGGTGACGATGTCCACGGCCCCCTGTGCCCCTGCAGGTCCCTTGACGTCCTTCTGGGGTTGGAGCCTAACGAGACTCTGCGGCTCGCCTTGAAGTACGCCAACGAGGAGACGTTGATCATCACCAACACACGCCCGGTGCCTTCCATGGACGCGAACATCGGGGCCGACGCCTACCCGGACGTCTCTCAACTGATCGAGGCGTTAAAACGGCTCACAGGGAACGTGGTGTCGTTCGACGCGACGGAGCTGGCTGTGGAGGCCGGAAACGAGCGCACCATGAACGTCGTGCTCCTCGGAGCACTGGCTGCCAGTGGGAGACTCCCCTTCGGGGCTGAGTCCCTGCGTGAGGCGGTCTTGAGCCGTGTCCCCGCCAGAACTGTTCAGGTCAACGAGGCAGCCTTTAACTTGGGTCATGATCAGCTCCAACCCTTTTTAAAACGAAATTAGTTCTAACTGGTTTCGGTGTACCCCTCATCGCGGATGGAGGGAGTTGTATGACTACACATTCTTCAGTACGTCTAGCAGTATGTCTACGCCGCTGTCAGCCTGTTCCTCCGTGAGTATGAGGGGCGGGGCCATCCGGATGCTGCATGGGCCTGCGGCCAGCAGAAGCAGCCCCTTCTTGAACGCGTCTATTATGGTTTGATCTCGTTCATCCACCGCCGGCTCCTTTGTCCCTCTGTCCTTCACCAGCTCCAACCCGATCATCAGGCCTTTGCCGCGGACGTCGCCTATGATCTCCACCTCGTCCAGTGCCTCGGTTAGCCGTTTTTTGATGTGTTCCCCGACCTTCGCGGCGTTCTCCCAGAGCCTCTCTGCTGTGAGGACGTCGATGACCGCGGAGGCCGCCGACACTATTATCGGGTTTCCGCCGAGGGTGTTTTCGTGGGCGCCTTCCTCCCAGTCCATCACCTCGCCCTTGGCTGCGCACACCCCCATTGGTAGGCCCGCGGCCACCGCCTTGCTCATGCACATGATGTCCGGCTCCACGTCCCAGTGCTGGCACGCCCACATCTTACCGGTCCTGCCGAAGCCAGTCTGCACCTCGTCGTCGATCAGCAAGATGCCGTGCTCGTCACACATCTCACGGACCATCGGCCAGTATTCCTGTGGCGGAGACACGTAGCCGCCTGCCCCCAGGAGGGGCTCGAAGATCAGGCCAGCCACCTCCCCGGGGGTCACAACGAACCTGAAGATGTGTTCCTTGATGTAGTCGAGACAGTATAGACCGCATTCAGGGTGTTCCTGTTTGAAGGGGCAGCGGTAGCAGTAGGGGTAGGGAGCTAAGACGGCTCCAGGCATCATGGGCCCAAAGTTTTTTCTTGCCTTGCTGCTGGTCGACGTGAAGGCGAGAGAGCCCATGGTCCTGCCGTGGAACGATCTCATGTAGCCGAGGAAGTAGAGTCGTCTGCTGTGGGCTCGAGCCAGCTTGATGGCGCACTCGACGGTCTCGGAGCCGCTGTTCCCGAAGAAGAAGCGCTTCGACCCCTTCCAGGGCATCACTCGGCTGAGCTTCTCCGCGAACTCTACCTGGGGGACTGTGAAGTAGTCGCAGCTGTTGACGTGATCGCATCTCTGCGCCTGCTCGATGATGGCTTGGGTGACCTTCGGGTGCCGGTGCCCGATGTTTGCCACCGCTATGCCGGAGCCGAAGTCTAAGTATATGTTGTCGTCTATGTCTTTGACCCACACCCCCTCTGTCTCTACCCCCACGAGGGGGGCTGTGCGGGAGAGTGAGGGCGAAAGCAGTTGCCGGTCTCTCTCGATGAGGCTTCTGGCCTTGGGCCCGGGGGGAGTTATAACGATTTTCGGGTGAGAATCCTTGTTCATTTCCTTACCTAGGCATTATTGGATAATTGTGGTTAAAAGGCTGTCCTGAAGCACTGGTTGGCGGGATAATCTTTCTTTCTCGTACCTGTAGAGTGTTAGTCCTTGGTGAGTTGATTGGCGAGGGATAGTCTTCCGATCCGTTGAGGACGAAGAGACGTTATCACTAGACATTGAAGTCGAGGGGCACCTCATCGATTCCATGATCCTGTCAAAGATTCTAGACGCGATAATGGATCAGCGGGGCGAGTTCGAGTTTCTCGAGTTCAATGTTGGGAAGAAGAAAAACGACTACAGCGCCACGAGGGTCCGGGTCTCCGGGGAGACGAGGGAGCACATGAACGACATTCTTGGAGATGTGCTGCGGCTGCGCGAGCGTATATTTATCTGCTCGCTAGCCCACCTGTGATTTCTCCGCCATCTATCACGAAGTAGTTTCCTGTGATGAAAGCAGCTTCATCCGAAGAGAGGAAAGCAAAGAGGGCTGCAACCTCGTCAGGTCGCCCCACCCGCTTTAGAGGCACCTTACTCTCGAATTCGTGAAGCATCTCAGGGGTGTACTCCGCCTCCTGCATGGGCGTGAGGATGAACCCGGGGCATACTGCGTTCACTCGTATCTTCGGCGCTAGCTCCAGTGCCATGGAGCGCGTCAGCTCGATTACGCCCGCCTTCGATGCGTTGTAGTCAGCGTAGAAAGGATACCCCATGATACCGTTAGTCGACCCCATGTTCAGGATCACCCCGCCGTCGCCGTCAAGCATCCTTCGAGCGCTTTCCTGGGCGACGAAGAAAACCCCGTTCAGGTTGACATCCAGCACCTTACGCCATTCCTGTGGCGTGATATCCATGAATGTATGTCGTATACTGATCCCCGCGTTGTTGATGAGCACGTCTAAGCCGCTCGTCATCTCGTCCAGTTCACCGAATGCTCGCGCCACGTCGTCCGCATCCGACACATCTGCTTTAATGGTCCCGCTCAGCGAGGGCAACTCGTCCTCAATCCGGGTGATCGCCTCATCGCTGATGTCCATTACGACGACTCGGCTGCCCTCCTCCAGAAACCTTTTCGCTGTTGCGGTTCCAATCCCACCGGCTCCGCCGGTTATGAGAACTCGTTTATCTTTCAATCCCTTCACGATCTATTCACCTCTATCCGGCTAGGCCTCCTCCATCCACAACCAGCGCTGTGCCTGTTACATAGGAGGAGGCGTCGCTCGCCAAGAACAACACAGCATTGGCGATCTCCTCTGGTTTTCCTATCCTCTGCAAAGGACGCTGTCTAGCCTCTGCCAGGAACTCCTCCTTGTCGATGCCTAGTTGCCGAGCTTCGCTGTAAAGCATAGGCGTTTCCGTGTCCCCTGGACAGATGCAGTTGACGCGGATGTTTTGTGGGCCATGGTCAATAGCCATCGCCTTAGTAAGAAGCACGACGGCTCCCTTCGATGCACAGTAGGAAGCTGCTTTCTCTCCACCCACAATCCCCCATCCCGACGCGGTGTTGACGATGACGCCACCACCTGCTTCGGCCATGATAGGTATCACGTATTTCGAAAAGATAAACACCGACTTGACGTTCGTAGCCATCACCTTGTCCCATTCCTCCTCGGTTGTGTCCACCACAGAAGCGCGTCGAATGATCCCGACGTTGTTGAACAATACGCTGATCTTCCCGTGTTCCTTTAAGACTCTATCAACGGCCGATCGACATTCCACCATGTTTGTCGCATCACAGTGTAAGAAGACCGCTTTTCCACCGCTTTCGACGATGCTTTGGACAACGGCCTGACCATTGGGCTCATCGATGTCTACTATCGCCACCGTCGCTCCTTCTCTGGAGAAAAGAAGGGCCACCGCCTTGCCGATGCCGGAGGCGCCGCCGGTTATTATGACAACCTTATCCTTCAATAATCCACGAGGTATAGGTTCACCTAAAATTTGCATGGATACGGCTTCTTTTTTAAAAATAAAAGATTATCCGCGCGTCAACTCGATTATTTGCCTATCTTCCTCTTGTACGCCCTCCATGTCACCGCCCATTGGGATGGGTCGTCCAGCGGTCCATGGTCGATCTTGTGGATGGTGCTGTTATGAGGCGCGGTCTTGACGATCTCAGGATTCGAGTACGCCTCGTTGGAGACGTGTCTAAGTACCTCGATGTACTCGTCGAGGTCGGACTTTGAGTAAGACTCGGTCGGTTCAAGAGTGCAAGGCTCCGGGACTATCCATGGATGGTGGCTCGTCCAGTAATGGAGGCCGAAGTCTGCGGCCCTGAGACCTGCTTCCTCTGAACAGACACCCGTGTCCTTCATCAACTCCTCCCAGCTATACCTGACCTGCTCGATCCGGCGCTTGCCCTCTGCGTAGGGAGCGCTCACTCCCTTAATCTGCAGCACCTTGTTGAGGAGGTAGTTGTTGTTTAGGACCGCGACTTCGGCGGCTTCTCTCAGGCCCTTTGCGCCGAGGCTCATCACCCATGCGTAGGATTTCAGTACGACGGGCGCCACGCCGTAGAAGGCCCTGACTTTGCCGATGCTCTTAGGCCTGTCATAGTCAAGATAGTACCTGGTGCCGTCGAACGCCACGACGGGGACGGGCAGGTACTCTGCTAGCTCTTCGGTTACGCCGATGGGGCCTCCCCCCGGTCCCCCGCACCCGTGGGGCGTCGAGAACGTCTTGTGAAGATTAAACTGGCAGAGATCGAAACCAGTATCCCTCGCCCTGGTTATCCCGATGATGCCGTTGGCGTTCGCCTGATCGTATGCGCAGAGGCCCCCGGCTTCATGGACGACGTCGACGAACTCCTTGATTTTAGGGTTGAATATTCCCGTGTCCTCGGGGTTCGTTATCATCAATCCGGCGGTTCGCTCCGAGGCCGCCGCCTTCAACGCCTCCAAGTCGGGATAGCCGTCCTCATCGGGATATAGGGTGATGACCTTGAATCCGGCTACTCTGGCGCAGGCCGCGTCCGAGGGATGGGAGAAGATCGTCGTGATCATCTCATCCCTTTTATCGGCCTCCTCCTGCTCCTCGTGATATGCCCTTATAATGGATGCGTTCGCGTATATGCCCTGGGAGCCTGAACTGGGCTGGAGGGAGAACTCGTCCATCCCCGAGACCTCCTTGAGGATCTGTTTGAACCTGTACATCACCTCTAGGATGCCCTCGACAGTCCCCTCGTCCTGTAGCGGGTGGATATCGTTCATCTTGGGGGACCTGCTCAGGTGTTCGTTGATCTTCGGGCTGTACTTCATCGTGCAGGTCCCCTGTCCTACATCGATGTTCAGGTCCGTCCCAAGGGTCCCCTGCGACAGCCTCATGTAGTGCCTGAGGACCCGCGACTGGGAGACCTCAGGCAGCTCGGGAGGACGCTTCCTCCGGACGCTCTGGGGAATAGACGATAGGACGTCCCCGACCTCACTCTTCAAGTCTTCCTCGGCTTCGGGCACCAGGATGCCTCTCTCCCCCTCCTGGCTCAGCTCGAATATCACCTCCTCATCCCACTTGGCCTGGTGGAACCTCCTTATCTTCGGCCGTTTAGCCGTGATATCTACCACCATCTAGCCGACGGCCTCCTGTATCGAATCGTGCAGTTTATCGATGTCCGCCTTGGTGTGTACCTCTGTGACGCAGTAGAGCGCGTTGTTCCCCAGCTCGGGCATCTCCCGGGTCAGGTCCTTTCCTCCGAACACTCCTTGACCCAACAGCGCTTTGTTGATCTCCTGGACCGTCTTGCCGGTTTCATCGAAGTTCACGACGAACTCCTTGAAGTGGGTCGACCCGAAAACAGGGGCTTTGACCCCCTCGATCTCGGATATCTTTGCGATGGCGTAGTGCGACGCCTGCATGATCCTTTCCCCTATCTCCTGCATGCCCTTGGGCCCCATTAGGGCGAGGTAGACTCCCGCGGTTATGCCCCAAAGAGCGGTGGCTGTCCCTATGAACTCTTTTCCCTCCTCCCGGAGCGCAAAGGAGGTTCTATCGTAGTAAACGTCGCCGAAACCGTACTCCCCCTCGACGGAGGTCGTGGTTAAGCCGAACAGCCTCGAAGGATACTCCGCCACGTACCTCTCCTCGTCCCGAGTCGCTATGAACCCGGCGTGGCCCCCACCGTACTGCATGTGCATGCCGAGGGGCTGGATGTCTCCGCAGACGATGTCCGCTCCATACTCGGCAGGGGGTGCCAGGACCCCCAGAGAGATGGGGTCTGCCCCTACAATGCATACTGCGTCGTGGTCGTGGACGATCTTGGATATCTCCTCTCCCTGGCTCTCGATGAAACCTAGGTATGAGGGGTTCTGAAAGTAGACGGCGGCCGTCTTCGAGGAGATCTTTGATGCAAGGGAGTCGAGGTCTAGCTGGCCGGTCTGGGGGTTATAGTTGAGCATTCTGAGCTCTACCCAAGGCTTGCAGTAGTCCTTGATCTTCGACAGTTCGTCGGCTCCAATCGTTTTAGGTATCAGCACCTCCCGTCGGCCCGTGATCCTCACAGCCATTAGGATGGAGGTGGCGGAGGCCTGCATCCAATCATACGTCGGAACGTTGACGACGTCCATCTCGAGAAGCTCACCCATCATGCTCGCATACTCGAAGAGGGCTTGGAACCTCCCAAGGTCGTCGTAGGGCTCCCCTGCATAGGCCGTCAGAAACTCGCCCCGCTGGTTCACCTCGTCGCATATCGCCGGGACGTAGTGCTGCCAGCACCCAGCCCCTAGGAAGTTTAGATATTCATTGCATGTCTTGTTCTTTGAAAGGATCCCCTCAACGTGTCTCCTCAGGCCGTACTCGGAGAGGAAAGGCTCAGGTAGATTCAGGTCCTCCCTGAGCCTGAGACCCTTAGGTATATCAGCGTAGAACTCGTCAACGCTCTCAGCCCCGACCTCCTTGAGCATTCGCTCCTTCACTGCAGGCACGGAGTTCGGGATATATGGATAAATAATGTGTTTATCCTCTTTCATGTAATTTCACCTAAACATTGTAGAACGCTTGTTTAATTATTTTAAGGAGGACATCGATCTCTGAATATCCTCTGTGTTTATTATCTAATAAAAGAAATTGAGCGCGGGATTTCAAGAGACGGGATAATCTGCGACGCCGAGAAGGCGGGATACGATCTTGTTGAGACATACACATTCCTGCCCGAGGACAAATATACGTCCCGAGTCGCAGACACTGACAAAGGCCAGCACCCGCGCGCGTGGGATGAAAATTGCCCCCCCGGGTGTCTTCGTTTAACAATGCAACCTTCATTGATTTGAATGCCTCTCAGGGCGTTCCAGTAGCGAAAAACAGTTAATGAGGTGCCGCCTCCGTTTATTGAGGATTGAGGAGTTGTTCGATCAAAAGCTCATCGGCATGGTGAGGTCGAGGTTTCCGAGAGCAGAGAGGGATTTCAACGGGAGGAAGCGGGCGTTCCTGGACAACGGGACCGGGACCCTCGTAGTGGGGAGGGCCGCAGAGGAAGAGGCGAGGGCGAGGGTCGACCACAGCGCGAACGTCTACGCAATCTTCGACGAGTCGAGGGGGGCAGACGAAGTCATACATGAGGGGAGGGCGGCGGTCGCCGACCTCCTGAACGCCCCCTCCCCCGAGGACATCGTCTCAGGCGAGTCGGCGACGAGCCTGATGTTCAGCCTGAGCTACGCCATCGGGAAGGGGCTCACCGGCGAGAAGAACATCGTCGCAACCAGCTACGAGCACTACGCGAACCTGAGCCCCTGGCTCGAGCTCGAGAGGCGGGGCCTCGTCGAGGAGGTGAGGCTCGCCGAGATCAAGGAGGACGGGGCGCTCGACCTGAGCCACCTCGGCAGCCTCGTCGACGAGAAGACCTGCGTGGTCTCAGCGTCGGCAGCGTCGAACGTCCTCGGGACCAAGACTGACCTAAAGAGCGTAAGCAGATTAGCCCGGGAGGCCGGGGCGTACTTCGTCGTCGACGCTGTCCACCATATCGCCCACGGCCCTATGGACGTCCAGACCCTGGACTGCGACTTCCTCGTCTTCTCCGGCTATAAATTCTACAGCCCCCACGGGAGCTTCATGTACGGAAAGAAGGAATGCCTAGAGGAGCTGAAGCCCTACAAGGTGAAGCCGGCCCCGGTTCACCCGCCGGACAGCTGGGAATGGGGGACGAGGGACCAGGCGAAGTTCGCCGCCATCAAGGGCGCGGTCGACCACCACGTCTGGCTTGCAGAGCAGGTCGGAGGCGAGTTCAGGGGGAAATTCGCCGGCTACAGGGGCAGGAGGAAGGCGCTGAAGGTTGCGCTTACGGCCGTGGAGGAGTACGAGAAGGGCGTCTCGAGGGCGATGCTCGAGGGTGTCGGAGACGTGCCGGGGCTCAACCAAATGCCGCACGTGAAGGTCTACGGCATCACGGACCCCGAGAGGGTGGACGAGAGGGACCCGACGTTCTCCTTCGAGGTCGAGGGCGTGCCCCAGGACGAGGTCGTGAGGCGCCTCTGGGTCGACCACGCCATCGCCCTCAGGGCCGAGGACTTCTACTCCAGAGTCCACGAGTACTACGAGAAGCCCAGGCTCATCCGCGCCAGCTTCGTCCAGTACAACACCCTAGAGGAGGTGGAGGGCCTGCTGAGGGCGCTGGCGGAGATGAAGGTCTGAAGCCAGCCTGAGAAAAAACATCTCTCCTGAAGAGACAGCCGTCCCCAAGCTCCGAGACCTAAACCCCCAGTTCAGTGCGTTGTCTTCACGACAGCCTTCAAGAGCCCTAACGTGAAGCTGCGGCCGTGTCGAGTGGACGGTCCTCGACTGGGACGAGCCTAGCAGGCAGTTCTACTACAGCCTGGGGGCCGTCTCCATGGACGGGTGGACCACCTTCAGGATGAGCCCCGACGCCTTCAGGAAGTTGGCTGAAGCATAAACCAGTTCCATTATTTCATTTGAAATAAATTATATAGTCCAAGGATAACATCATCTCCGGTTTAAAACATGGCGAAAAAGGTTACCTCGCCTGAAGATTTCTTTGGACACCAGCTCGGAGCCGACAAGAAGATCGCCCGATGGGACAGGATCGTGGAGTACTTCCACAGGCTCCAGAAGGAGTCCAAGAAGATCAAGGTCATTGATATGGGGCCCTCCACGGAAGGGCACCCCTTCCTCGCCGTCATAGTCACCAGCGAGGAGAACATGAAGAACCTTGACAAGATACAGGACATCAACATCACCTTGACTAACCCTGGGGAGCTGACTGAGGAGGAGGCCAGGCCCCTTGTGGGTGAGGGCAAGGCTGTGGTCATACAGTCGATGAGCCTCCACGCCTCGGAGATCGGGGGCACCCAGATGGCGCCCGAGCTCGCCTACGACCTCCTGACGCGGGACGACGACGAGACGAAGCGCATCCTTGACAACGTCGTAAGCATCATGGTGCCCAGCTTCAACCCGGACGGCCAGATCATGGTCACTGATTGGTACAACAAGACTCTAGGCACGGAGTACGAGGGCGTGGGCACACCCTTCCTGTACCACAAGTACACTGGCCACGACAACAACAGGGACGCCTTCGCCACCAACATCGTGGAGAGCCGCTACATGGCCCAGCTCATGTTCCACGATTGGCCGCCTCAAGCGTTCCAGGACCACCACCACATGGGCAGCTACGGAGCACGCCTGTACGTGGCACCATACTCTGATCCGATTCACCCCCACGGAGACCCCCTGGTCTGGCGTGAACTCGCCTGGTACGGAGCACACATGGCGTACAAGCTGGAGCAGGAGGGCAAAAGCGGCATCGTCAACGCGGCCATATTCAGCGGCTGGGCCCACCTGGGCTTCCACTGGATAGGCATCTACCACAACATACCAAGCATGCTCACCGAGTCGGCGTCCGCTAAGCTGGCCACCCCACTCTTCATCCACCCAGAGCAGCTGAAGGAGGAGACCAAGATGAGCACTCTAGTCGGCACTAGGATGCTGCCCCACTACAAGCCAACAACCAACTTCCCCAACCCGTGGCCGGGCGGCTGGTGGAGGCTCCGCGACATCGTGGAGCAGCAGAAGATAGCCGCATGGGCGATCCTGGACCACATGGCCCGAAACAAAGAGACCGTGCTCTGGAACGCGTACCAGAAGGCTGTTAGGCAGACGGAGAGAGGAGCCGAGGACCCAGTCACGGCCTACGTGATACCCCTCTCACAGCACGACCCACGCACAATGGAGCTCATGGTGGAGAAGCTGCTGGTCCAGAACCTGGAGATATACAAGGCCAAGAGCCCATTCACGGGCGACGGCGTCGTCTACGAGGAGGGCAGCTACGTGATCCCACTGGCCCAGCCAAAGATGGGCCTCATCAAGACCCTTCTCGGCCATACGAGGTTCCCGGACGACAGCTTCACCCGGATGCCAGACGGCTCACCTCACAGACCATACGACTCTGCGACGGACACCATGGCCGAGTTCATGGGCGTCGTCGTGGACCCCGTGGAGTACATAACGGAGGTGGAGTTGGAGTTGGTGGACGACTACAAGCCGCCCGTGAGTACTGTGGACGATTCCAGCAAGGTCGGGTACCTCCTAGACACCAGGGAGAACCACGCCTTCAAGGCCGTGAACATGCTACTGAGAGAAGATGTCCCCGTTAAACGGGTCACCGAGCCCCTCATGGCGGGGGACTTCGAGCTCCCCCCAGGCTGCTTCATTGTGGAGCCGGGTCACGAGGACAAGCTCACATCGGTGGCCGGGGAGACAGGCGTAAGCTTCCACGCCCTCGCAGAGCTAAAGGCCAACACTGTGCCGGTGAAGCAGCTCCGCGTCGGCGTGTACCAGCGCTACTGGGGCGGCAACATCGATGAAGGCTGGACCCGCCTATGCCTCGAACAGTACGGCTTCCCGTACACCACGATCATGGACGAGGCCGTCAAGAAGGGAGGACTCAGGGACAGCTTCGACGTCATAGTCCTGCCCGACGACTCGCCAGCCATGATCACGGGTGGGGACGAGCTCAAGAAGTGGTGGAAAGAGAACAGGCAGGGCTGGGAGCTACCCGAGTACCCGCCCGAGTACAGGAGCGGCCTCGGAGACGAAGGCAAGAAGGCTCTCAAAGAGTTCACCGAGAAGGGCGGCTCCCTGGTCTGCCTAGGAGAGTCGTCCATGTACGCCGTGGAGACCCTGGGTCTCATGGTGGCCAACGTCCTCGAAAAGGTGCCCAGCAAGGAGTTCCACTGCCCAGGCAGCACCATACACATAGACGTCGACACGGAACACCCTGTCGCATACGGGATGCCTGAGGACGCCCTTGCCCTCTTCTGGGGCAGCCCGGCGTTCAAGATAATCCCCAGCCCAGACAACCACAAGTACAGTGTGATAGCCTCCTACCCGGACCACGACCTACTGG
>JADDYB010000540.1_pt1 | contig 11938 bp, 9 predicted proteins | sample 8641941 | NCBI WGS metagenome assembly JADDYB01 (sample SAMN16275377, study PRJNA637457) | freshwater sediment metagenome | isolation source: Lake Kineret sediment | place: Israel: Lake Kineret | collected 2013 | reverse complement strand
AGGGCATAGTGTTTCCTGCTTGGCTTCTCGTTTGCCAAATCACCCCATAGTGCCATCAAGAACGTGACACTAAACATGCCCCAAGCCACGCCATCAAGAAACGTGTAGAAATACCAGCTTATGATCGACCCAGGAAGGACACTGAGAATGGCATATCCAAGTCCTACAGCAACGAAGCCAAAGACTATTAGCCGTTTACGTCCAATGCGGTCGCACACGAAGCCGCCAATCAAAGCAGAGAAACCGATTACGAGACCCTCAATCAAGGATGACCACTCAGCAAAATCACTTCCAAAGAACTCACTCAGAATTGGCATGTTTAGATAGTTAATCAGAGAGAACATGATCCATGGTAGTAAGTAGAGAATGAATGAGCGCTCCTTGAGTATCGATGAATATGAAGGCAACTTGGTTTCTTCATGTCGAATTTTGCCATGCGATCTCAATCCGTAAAACAACATGAGACCCCCTGCTCTCCAAACAGCTAGACACAATATCAGCGCTGTTAGGTTTATGCCTCCGACGATGCCAAGCAAGAAAGGCAATGAGTAGGACAGGAGAAAAGTCAATCCTCCGATCTTTCCCCTATTCTGCAAAGTCGTGTTGTCAGTGTAATACTCCATTGAGAGAGGCATCCCAAGTCCAAAGGAGAAACCCCATAGCAGAGCTATCAGAACAAGCTCTGAGAAAGCAGTAGGTCTGACGGCTAATGGAATGACTGAAGCTGCAGCACCCAGGAGCATCCACAACATCAGGAATTCTTCGCGGTTGACTAATCTGAGCTTGCGTGTGGACATTAGCAAGGCTGAAACCGCGGCTGCGACCGAGTTGACTCCCCACACAGCAATAGTCTCAACTGCCCCCAGACCGATTTCGTTGATAAACTTCACAATTAGGTAGTATGTGGCAAAATACCAAGCAAAAGCATTCGAAACGAGAATAATTATCGATAGGGCTATTTTCATCCGTAATCCATGAACATTCAGATTGGACTCTGAAGACATTTCTTTATCGAGCCTTACTTTTGTGGTTCTGCTAATAAAGGTCTTTTGTAGATGCGTAGAACAAAGCTTTTAAGTCTCAACTGTTCAACACATATACACGAGGAGAGAGATATGGCGAAGAAAAGAAACGTAAAGCCAAAGCCAGTAAGATTTGCCCCACCATAGTTCGGCATCTGTTCAAAGATCCTTCATCAAGATTGGAATAAGATGCAGAAATGTGTTTTTTGCTTTGGTCTCTTTCAAGTGACTGATTCCCAAGATTGAGTCTCTCACTGATGCCTCTAAATCTTTCTTAAAACTTTGGTATCCTGCGCTTTCAAACATCAATTCTAGAATTACCTGTAAGTCAGTCTCCGACAGTTTCTCTTTTTTCAGCAATCTGTTGATCTTTTCCTTTGTCTGTACGTCCTCGAGCGCATAGAGTAGAGTCAGAGGAGCGACCTCACTCCTCATTCGATCTTGAAGTTCAGCGGGTTCGTATGCATCTATGAGTTCATCTCTCACTGCAGCTACGATTCCAAGTGCTCTTCCAAACTGCGACAATTGATCTATTTCTTCACAGGTTCCATTTCCCAGAATAGCACCAATCTTGATATGCGCTTCAATACCAACAGCCTTTCTTCTCACAACTCTATTGTAGTAATCCTTTGGAAGCACATTTGCACTATCTCTGAGCTCCAACTCACCCGCAACGGCATCTCCTATCTCAAAAAAAGCGTTCTTTGCCAAATCCACCACCTTCTCTCTCTTTTGCTCGGAGAATGGGGCCACCCCATCATTCATCAACGCAAAACCTTTGAAAAGCAAGGCATTACCCGACAGAATAGCCATCTCTGGACCGTATTTCCCGTAGACTGTCAGTCTACCTGCTTTCGTTTTCTGATTATCAATGATGTCGTCGTGTATGTCAATCCCAGCCCGCAGCAAAATCATCGCTGCGCCGACAAGCGTGGTTCTGTCGGGCCTTCCTCCTACGGCTTCACATGCCAGTGAAAGGAATCCCGCGTGATGAACATCAAACCACAAGTTAGTTGAGTAGTAATCAAGCGCCTCGCGGACAGTTCTGCTAAAGATTTTCTCTCCCAAGATTGCCTTTCTTGCAACCTCGAATGCTGTCTTCCCTTTTTCCTCAATGATTTTTAGGGGTTCTCTGAACTCTGCTTCATTTTCCTGACTGTCAACTCGTTTCGTCATCTCTTTCTCGCCACCAGTTCACGACTCTTCAGCCATATTGAATAGTACTCTGTTCCAAATATGTTTTGGGCGGTCTGATGTATTGCTGGATTTCGACATCTGAACCAGGACTGCAACACAAAGGCTGAGCGATGCACTTCCAACTTCAGGTCTGTGGTTTAGTGGTCATCTTTCAAGCCTCAGACGACTCAGCTTGTCTCTAAGTATAAATTGAAACCAAGAGAAGAGGCCTAGATTGCTGTAGTATCTCAGAGTTGCTCCTGCTCCATAATACAATTCGTCACCATAATCATTCCGCCAGTATTTCTCAAAACGATGCAAATCTCCTTCTAAGTATGCTAAGGCGCAGAGCATTCCCCCTTTCATGGCGTAATAGATGCCAGTGCCACTCAGAGGGTTTACGTGTCCTGCCGCATCACCAATCAACGCCCAATCATCTCCAGAACATTGAAGATCAAAGAATTCCTGTTGCCAGACGGCCGGGATTAAATGAGCAAAAAGTCTGCCCCTCAGGTTTCTCAATCGTTTTCCGGCGGAGTTGGATTGTATGAAACAGTCCAGCGAGTTTTTGAGTTTATTTCCCTCTTCTATGCTTCCGATACCCACGTTGATGCTGTCTCTTTTGGGAAAGATCCATATGAAACCAATCTGCCGCATGTATTTGCGTGAATAATAGGCTTCAATCGTGTTCTTAGAAAATGTTCGTTCTATGTACTTGATCGTACACGGAAAATCGTAACCTACAGTCATCGCTAGAAACTGCGGATGTATCGGCTTAGAGACATGTTTCCTTGTGAGTGATGGGCAACCGTCAGCTCCAATAAGGACCTTAGACACTACCTGTTTATCCTTGTTCGTTGCAATTAGCCAACGCCCATCCTTCTTTCTTATCTGAACTACTTTTTCATCAAAAAAGGTTACCCCTTTGTTTTCCAGAGTCCTCTGAAGCAAGTAATGGTCGAAATCCTTTCTTGCGGTCAGATACATGGAAGGCTTCAGAGAGAGATTTGCACGAACCCCGAATCTTTCAGCTAAGAGCCACTTTATCTCATTCTGCAGCAGCCCTTTTGGAATATTGAATTCCTCGACAACTCTGTTGTCAACGAGTCCTCCGCATGGTTTTTCTCTAGGGTGTGAAGGGTCAAAGAGGGCAACTTTGATTCCAGCTTCTCCTAGAACTCGTGCACAAGACGAGCCTGCTGGTCCAGCACCGACGATGCCTACTTCGTAAGTTTCAGCCAATGCTTCAACTCACCCGATGTTATGCGGCACTCTTGATTATATCGGGTGAACTTTTATTTAAGAATCACAATGGGATTGGCTTCTCGACATCTCGGGTTGAAGATTTTGGTTGTTATGCTGGTTTACTTTATGTCTGTTTGGGTGATTTGTTCTTTGAGAATGCTGTTGTAAGTTTCTATGTATTGTTGTCCTTTAGGGGTTATGGTGTACACTTTTCTTGTTCTTCCGCCTTGCTGCTGTTTTTGGCTTGTTGCGAGACTGCTGCGTTCTAATGTGTTGAGCAGTGGGTATAGTGCTCCGTGTCTTAGTTTTACGTTGAATTTCGATTCTGCTACCTTTTTTATTCTGTAGCCCCACATGGGCTGTGCTTGGATTAGCCTGAGTATTTGGATATCGAGCAGGTTTCTGGTGATGCGTTGTACAATTTCCGTTTTGAATTGTTCGGTCATTTTGTTCACGCTCTGAATGTGTTCTGTTTTGTACTGGTTCATGTTTTGGCTTATTTAGATTATGTAAGAAATGGAATAGCTCGTTATGCTCTGATATGTTTTGTTATGCCTGTGTTAAGCATGAACGTTTATATGACCGTTTATGCTCTATAAAGTCTCAAGATATGTCTGAGAGAAGACATATCGTATCCACGTCCAACAAAAGAACTGTTGGACACAAATACAGAAGGGAAAACATGATGGTGAACAACTCAAAAGAAGTTCAGGTCAAATTGATGAAAGGTCTCCTAGACATGGTGGTGCTGCAGTTCCTAAACTCCCAACCAATGCATGGCTACCAAATAATCACAAAAATCCGCAAAACCTTCGGAGTATACTTCGGACCAAGCACAATATATCCCTTATTGAATGCGCTGGAAAAGAAGGGACACGTGAAAAGCGAATGGAACATGAACAGCGAACGCCCAAGAAAAGTGTATAAACTCACAACCGAAGGACAAAACCTGCTCAACTTCACGGAGGATTCATTGAACTTCATATGCAGAAAAATAGGCAACTCAGGAATGACCCCAGACGACTTAGCCCAAGGACACGCTATGCAACCAGCGCTGCGTCCTTTTCTGAAGAAAATCGAACAAACAAAACCGATGATTTAGCAGCCACACTCTTAACATCAGCGGCTGAGAGGAGAAGGCTCACAAACTCAAGCTTCCTACGTCAGAACAGTAGCCTTTTTATTGCCACCTCCTCCTCTCCGATAAGGGAGCATATTGATAAAAGCAGACATCATGATCACTTGCTGCACAGCCTTGTCAATGAACAGAAAACCACTTTTAAACAACGCCACATTAGCCATAAAAAACGGAAAAATAGTCTTCATAGGAAAAGACTCATCTGCCAACATATCGGCGGAGATAAAGATTAATGCAAAGGGAAAGGTTGCCCTGCCAGGTATAATCAACTGCCACACGCATGTGCCAATGACTCTTTTCCGAGGATTGGCTGAAGACCAACCTTTGGACGATTGGCTGAAACGAACCATATGGTCTCTGGAGGCTAAGCTTAGACCTGAGCATGTTTATGCTGGCGCGCTGTTAGGATGCTTGGAGATGATTAAAGGCGGCACTACTTGTTTTGCAGACATGTATTTCCACGAGGATAAGGTTGCAGAGGCTGTTGAAAAAAGCGGGTTGCGAGGCGTTCTAGCAGAAGGCATAATTGCGGGCACAAGTGGGCGCAGAGGAATGAGAATGTTTCAGAAAAGCGTGGACTTTGCCGAAAACTTCAACGGATGCGCAGGTGGCAGGGTGACTGTTATGCTTGCTCCTCACTCAGCCTACAGCTGCAGTTCAGAACTGCTCTCAAGAATACGCGAAGAAGCTTCTAAGCTAAAAATTGGAGTGCATATTCACCTGTCCGAATCCGACGCGATGTTCCGAGAAATCAAAGAGAAACATGGCATTAGCGAAGTTCAGTTCCTAGACAGAATAGGCTTCTTCAACAACCACGTTTTAGCCGCTCATTGCATACACCTTTCGAAAAAGGACATGCAAATACTCTCCAAACATGCCGCTAACGTGGCTTACGTTCCTGTCTCTAACATGAAACTCGGCTTAGGCATAGCCAAAGCAAAAAACATGCTTGACTTGAACATCAACGTGGGTCTTGGAACAGACGGGCCAGCAAGCAACAACAGCCTTGACATGTTTGAAACCATGAAAACAGGAGCATTGCTTCAAAAACTGTTCTATGAGAACCCAACGGTTCTGCCTGCTTTTGAAACTCTGCAAATGGCCACAATTAACGGAGCCAAAGCTTTGGGGATTGACAAGCATGTTGGCTCGCTGGAAGTAGGCAAGAGCGCTGACATAATACTGGTTGACTTTTCAAAGCCGCATCTGAAACCCTTGCATGATGTTTACGCAAGCCTCGTCTACTCTGCGCGTGCAAGTGATGTTGACACGGTCATTGTCAACGGGCAGGTTTTGATGGAGAACAGACGCCTGACAATACTAGACGAAGAAGCAATCATGGAAAACGCAGACAAGTCTCTCTCAAATCTGCTCTGACAGCCATTCACTTTCAAGTTCTCACTGAAGCTTTATCCTTTCGATTTCTTCCAATAAACTACCGCGCCCACTATGACTGCTGCGCCTATTCCTCCGCCGATGTACAGAGAATATTGAACAAGTATCGACGGCTCCACAATTTCCCCCGTCAACTGCGAAGTTGCGCTTTCATACAATGTTGAATCGCCATCAAATCTTGCTTGAATCTCCCACATTCCAAGAATCTCCGGTTTGAAGCTTGCCGTGAAAGTACCGTCTGAACGGGTGTAACATGTAACTTGTTTGCTACCGTTTGCCGAGCTAAAGTAAACTGTTATAAGAAGCGTTTCTGTTGACGGCGTCACGTTTCCTCTGACAGTCAGGTTTTCGCCTAATGTGACGATTTCATGTGCTAAGGACATGTTAAGTACTAAAGCACCTTTTACTGGGTAGCTTCCGTTGGCAGCCAAGACGTTTTCCAAAACGTCATTTGCTGTGACTTTGTATTTCACGACCGCGCCAGCCAATTGTCTAGGCACGACGCCTCTGCAGGTTCTGTTGTCCAAAATCTCCATGTCGACGTTCGTAGAGTTTACCCAACTGTTGACTGAGTATTGCAGAGTTGCGTTTCTCAGATCCGTCGAGTTTGAAACATAAGCGATTTCCGTTTCGTTTTCTGGATACACTTTGCTTGGAAGACCCACCGGCTTCAGACAGGCGTTTCCAAACTCTGTCTTAACCAAGAATTCTATTGTTCCCGAGCCAGCCTCCCCTATGAAAACCAGATGGTACAGTTCTTTTCCGCTGTTCGGTGAAGTGTAGTTCAAGAACATGTTTTGACCATAGTATTCACAGCTTGCGTATGCTGAGCCCCGATATTCTTTGCTTTCCAAGTTATATCCTCCGTAAACGTCGTCTCTCTCACCGTAAAGTCCAGGTTCCCAAGCCAATGGGACATCGTTTAGGATTGTTTTGTTTTTCGATTTTGAATCCGCCATCAAATAGATTCTGGCTTCATACATGTCTAGCGTTTCAGGAACTCTAACCCATACTTCTACGTGTTGGCTTTCGGCTGCAAATTCGAATGCCCAGCTTGTGTTCAGAGTAGGCATGCTGGTGTTGTCTTTGCCTTCAACATAGTGCTCATGCCAGACATTGCATTCGACATTTTCGATTATCATGAATGTTGCCTGTTGGTCACCGTGGCTTTCCCGCGGGTCGTTGGTTATGACGAAAGTGTAGTTGCCTGAGAGTTTTGGGACGAAAAAAGGCTCTTCTGTTGTGGTTCCTAAATGTTCTGGCAGTCCTGCTGCTTCAGTGTGGTAGCCTTCCATTTCGCCAAGTGGATTGTAAACGTAGATGTCGTAGTCTGTTTTAGGCGTTGAGCTGTTATCTACCCATTCGCCATAGCAGTAAGCGTGGTAGCTGTGATTAGCTCTCAGCGGGCAAACTGTGCTCCAGTTTTGACCTATCTGCAGCTGAGAAGTGTTAAGCAGAACCGGGAACATGGGTTTCTCCATGTAAGTTAGGTTTCCCAAATCCTCAGCATTGATCTGAGTGTGAACGTATTTCTGATATTCAGGGAGAAACGTGTAGGCTTTTGCGTTGAGAACCAGACCTGCTGCTAGTATTGCAAGCACGGACACTGTCAGGGCTAGCAGCTGTTTTCTGTTCTGAGAGGACGGTTTCAAGTCTACCACTGGGGCATGTTCTCTGGTGTTGTTGCCTACGCTTATCTGTTATGAACATCGGCTCTTGATTCCGAATCCAAAACTGAAATAACGAAATGTCCGCCAAATCTGTGCGTGTTGAGAATTACAGAAGAATGACCTTTCCCGAAGACGCGATGGTTTAGAACAGTGGTCAATTCTTGAAGTATTGATTTTGTATACTTATGTGTAGTTTTGTTCTACGCACACTTTCTTATCTTGTTACAAAGCTGAAGCTCCGTTTAGACATGTAAGAGAGGAGACTGTTAAAAACAGTGTATTCGAGATATTTCCAGAGACATCTAAGAGACTTTCTGTTTTCCAGAAAAGCCCTAGCCATACCTGTAACCTACCTGATACTCTTCGTTTCCCTCATCGCCGTGATCTCCGCAACATACAGCTTCGCCATAGTAAAAATAAACGCCAGAAGCACGTTACTTAATGCTTCAGTAGCCAAACAGAACATGTATGCCTTGGACGGTTCCATACGGTCTGTTGCATGGAGTTTCGGAGCCTCAGAAGTCATTTACATGGACAGTTGCGGAGGAACATTCAAAACCGACTCTGAAGCAAAAAATCTGGCAGTAAACTTCACCGACGAACAATCATTCTGCGATGTCGTGTTCAACAATTCTCTTGGCAAGTTTTCCTATGAGCTTGAACCCTCAGACTCGGGATATGAGGGCGTTTACTTCAGAGGCGATGAAAGAGCAATAATAAACCAAAGCGCCTTCACAACCACACAACTTTACGGCGCAACTGAAGACTATGTGAGAGCAATAGTTCTCTGTTACCGTCCTTCAGCAACCGTCGCCGTAATCGGGACAAGCAACGGAAAACCGCTGAATCTAATTCGAGTAAACGTGTTAAACCTCAATCTAACGCAGAATCTAGCGTTGAGAGAAAGCTTCTACCTCAAAATATCCTCAGTGAACGTCACAGTCACTCAAAAACACTACGAGTTCAATCAGCCAATCTCCTCTCTTGAACTAAAAACAGTCTTTGACGGAACAACGGGCAATGTCTGGCTGCCAATTTCAAGTAATGATGAAGGTGCTGCAGTAAACCTCGAGATAGTTGTTTGCAACATAATCCTTCAAAAACCGGAGGTGTAACGTTTGCCTTCTATAACACCAAGCCACCTTTACACCTTCATCGCCCTAATTGTTGTCAGTGGCATTCTGGTTATCTCTTTCATGGACTACGCTGAGGCTCTGCGATTTTCTTCCGAAGCGAAACAGCTTAAGAACATCATGGACTGCGTGGCAAGCAAATGCACAGAACTGCTAACACTTACGCTGACAACAAACTCCACTACTGAAGCATTCATCCAAACGCCCAAAAGCATCGGCAACAAACAGTATTGGCTTGCACTCCAGAACGACTCATCTGAAGCGTGGCTGGAAGGTGGTTTAGGAGGGACTCCTCTACAGGGAATGGACCTGCATGTGCATTTCCCAAAGGCAGGGCTGTCAACAGGCTATTACATCAGCGGCGACGGAGCAGTTCAGATAAGCAGTTCCTTCAAGGAAGATTCTCTGGTGATTCTTCTTACAAGCTCACATGAGAGTGGTTAGAATGAAATTTAGCCTGCGTAAAGAAGCCTCACAGAAAGAAGAGGATTTCCAAGGAATGATGAAGAGCGGAGCAGAGATAGTTGACTCCCTAGGAGTTAGAAACTGGAGTGTTCCCGAAGGACACGTCGAAATAGAGTACTACCCCCTCAAACCTCCATTCTCTTACGCTGCAGTCGTTCAGAACGAGGACACTTTGGAATATCTCTACATTCTTGACGAACTTCCACTCGTCAAAAACGAACGAGACGGTTATTTGCGACTGAGAAACATTCTGGAATATGAACTGCAGGCTCCAGCAGATGAAGAGACGCTTTTGGAGTCTTTCGAAAGGCAAATGCCCGTGATAATTGCCAGCCACCAAAAAGTCTTCGGCGACGTCTCTCAAGTTGGAATGCGCAAAATCCTCTATTACTTGGAACGCGACATAGTCGGCTACGGAAAAATAGACCCCCTGATGTACGACGTCAATGTGGAAGACATCGGATGCGGCGGAATAAACAAATCCATATTCCTATGGCACAGAAAATACGAGAACATAAAAACCAGCATCAGCTTCCAAAACGAACAAGATCTCGACGACTTCATTATGCGTGTTGTCCACAAAGCCGGCAAACACGTGAGCATAGCCTTTCCCATCGTTGACGTCACGTTGCCAGAGAAACATCGTTTAGCCGTTTCGTTTGGCAAAGAAACAACTCCTTCCGGAACCTCCTTTACCATAAGAAAGTTCCGCAAAGACCCATTCACAATAATTGACCTTATCGAAAATGAAACCATAGATGAAAGCATAGCTGCTTACCTTTGGCTTCTAATGGAGAACAAGATGTCAGTAATGATAATTGGGTCAACAGGCGCTGGGAAAACAACCGCTCTAAACGCAGTTGCCTGTCTTTCGCGACCAAACTACAAAATAATCTCCGTTGAGGAAGTTGCTGAGATCAACTTGCCGCATGAAAACTGGACTTCAACTATTGCCCGTTCAGGCTTCGGAGTTGAAGGAGAAGGAGAAATCACTCTTTACGATCTGATAAAATCCGCTGTCAGACATCGTCCAGACCTAGTACTCGTAGGTGAAGTCCGCGGTGAAGAAGCATACGTGCTTTTCCAAGCGTTGGCAACGGGGCACGGTGGCTTATGTACGTTACACGCTGAAGACACTGACACGTCCGTCAAAAGACTTACACAACCGCCAATGAATATTCCGCAATCGATAATTCCGCTAATGAACTGCGTGATAAATGTAAGGCACGTCAGAACACCAGTTTTCTTGGAGTCTGGCAAGCGACTTTCAAGCAGGAAATTCATAAGCATTTCGGAGATAAGAGATGCTAACAATTTCCAGCAAGTGTTCACTTGGAACCCGTCATCAGACACCTTCCAAGAAAACGTAGCTGAAAGCTACCTCTTGAAAAAGATGGCCGCAAGCATTGACATTCCAATTGAGAAACTCATAGACGAACTGGAATACCGTAAACGAGTCTTGATTCACATGGTTGAGCATGGCGTACGCGACTACCGCAGTGTGAACAGGGTTTTAAGCAAGTATTACAACAATCCGCAGCTTTTCCAGAAGGAGTTTTTAGAAAGTCCTAAATGGTGAGAACTTTGAAGGCACAGCTCAAGAAACCAGTAATATTCAAGTGGATGATCGGTCTTCTTAGCAGCGAAGGCGCCAGCGAGATCAACCGTGAACTGCCCTTCGCCGCCTTGATGTTCACGTTGCTTGCTGCAAGCGGTGTGACAATTTATGAGAGTTGGAAGAAGCTGTGCAACATAGGTTTAATGCCCACTTTCCAGAAGGAAGCCAGAGAGATAGTCAGACAAGTTGAAGTCTTAGGATACGATCCTCTGACCGTCATGCACAGACGAGCGGAGAAAACAAGATCGAAAAGCTACCGCGAATTTCTCTTGGGCTACGTCTCCTCTGTCAGAAGCGGAGGAAGTGTCGTCAACTACCTCAAAAGCAAACTGCGATCCATATTTGAAGTTCAAAGCGCTGCTGCCAGCCGTTCAGTTGAAAGGCTCGGCACACTTGTGGAAGCCTACGCGGTCATGCTGATTGTAACCTTGTGCTCGTACATACTTTTCATCGTCTTTGCCACCACATCCGTTTTTGAGCCTATGAAAATGAGCGGAACACCCAGTGTTTCTCCAGCAATCGTGTGCGTCCTAATATTCTTCGTCAATCCTCTGATCTCAGTCATCTTCATGGTCATAGCAAACGCTGAGAGAAAGAGCAATTTGCTAGGAGTGAGACAGCCCTACTACGCCGCCATTATACCCACAATTGCAGTTTCAGCATTCATCGCCGCACTGGCTCTGCTTCCCCCACTTCAGTTCCTGATGTCTCCAGAGCTGTTCCCACTTGTCGTCACCGTTTGCCTTCTGACAGTTTCAACTCCTCCCTTGATCGTCTACGTGAAAATTTCAAAGATCAACTCTGCTGCAGAAAATGCTATTCCAAGTTTTCTTAGAGACGTGACAGAGGCCAGAAAGATCGGACTTTCACCTGAGAAAAGCATAATTCACGCAGCAAAACGCTCGGGATACGGAAAATTCTCAGACACGTTGAACCTTATCAGAAGTCAAATGGAGTGGGGCGTCTCGTTGCGAAAGATATTCGTAAACATAAAACAGAAGATTCAAACTTGGCCTGTGCTAGTCAACTTTCTGATTCTGGTCGAAACAATCAAAATCGGCGGGGGTTCAGCGGCA
>JADDYB010000539.1_pt1 | contig 11967 bp, 9 predicted proteins | sample 8641941 | NCBI WGS metagenome assembly JADDYB01 (sample SAMN16275377, study PRJNA637457) | freshwater sediment metagenome | isolation source: Lake Kineret sediment | place: Israel: Lake Kineret | collected 2013 | reverse complement strand
TCACTACGGCTCAGTGATGGAGAACTCGTGGTTGATCCCGCTATACGCGCGAGTCGGTACGGCAATCGCTCCGAAGACGCTCCTGCTGAATCGGAGGAGGGCTCACGTTGATCTTCAGCACGGAGTACCTGTTGCTGATGGCGGTCTCGGTCGTACTCGGGCTGGCCACCCAGGGCTACATCAATTCGACCTTTCGAAAGTGGAGCAAGGTTCCACTCGACAGCGGTCTTTCGGGGGCCCAGGTCGCGCGTCGCGTGTTGGATGCCGACGGTCTGACAGGGGTCGAGATCGTTCGGGTCGGCGGCAACCTGTCCGATCACTACGATCCGCGCTCGAAGAGGCTCGCCCTTTCGGACGGCGTGTACGGGCAGCCCAGCGTCGCAGCGGCCGGTGTCGCGGCTCACGAAGCCGGACACGCGATCCAAGACGCGAAACGCTACTTCTGGGGGGGTGTGCGTACAGCACTCGTTCCTGTCGTCAACTTCGGATCTTCTGCTGCGGGCGTACTCATTCTGATGGGGTTGTTCATCGGGATCACCGGCTTGGTGTGGCTCGGCGTGCTCGCCTACGCATCTGCGGTGCTGTTCCAGCTCGTGACGCTTCCGGTGGAGATCGATGCGTCGAGGCGCGCGGTCGCAAGGCTCGAGCTGAGCGGCGTCATGGGTCCGATGCAGTTGGCCGGCGCTCGCCAGGTGTTGTTCGCTGCGGCGCTCACCTACGTCGCGGCCGCACTCGTTTCCATCATGAACCTCGTCTACTACATGGGCCTGGCCCGCCGGGACTGAGGCGTTCGACTCGGCGGGATCCTTATCGGGGGACGCCGCCTGCGTGTCGGACGTGGTTGGTAGAATCGGTTCGTCGAGGGGAGGGGGGTCCGTGGCCGAGGAACGATCGCTCTCCGTTACCGAAGCGATGTCGCTTGCCAAGGGCGCCCTTGAAACGGTGCGGGTCAGCGTGATCGGCGAGGTCTCGGAGTTCAACGACAAGCCGGGATACAAGGCCGCGTACTTCACGGTGGCCGATGCCGGCGCGGCCATGCCGTGCATGATGTGGCGCGACGCCTACGAAGCGAGTGGAGTGACCCTTCGCTGTGGTGCGCTCGTGGAGATGACCGGGCACTTCTCGGCCTACGCTCCGAAGGGTCGGATGCAGTTCTCGGTGCGACGCCTCGCTCTGGCGGGTGAGGGCCGGCTGCGGATGCAGGTCGCCGAGCTGGCGAGCCGGCTGGAGGCCGAAGGGCTGATGCGGCCGGAGCACAAGCGGTCCCTCTCGCGCTTCCCCGAACGCATCGCCGTCGTCACCTCGCCGCGAGGCAAGGCCGTGCACGACGTGTTGCGCACTCTTAGGCGTCGCTACCCGCTGGCCGAGATTCTGGTCGCGGGAGTGCCCGTCGAGGGAGACAGCGCCGACGTCGCGATCGCCGAGGGGTTGCGCGTGGCGGCAAAGGCCGCTCCCGACGTCGTCCTGCTCGTGCGGGGCGGCGGCAGCTACGAAGACCTGATGCCGTTCAACTCCGAAGTGGTCGCGCGAGCGGTCGCAGGGTGCGCCGTACCCGTCGTGACGGGAATCGGTCACGAGCCCGACACATCGATCGCGGACATGGTCGCGGACCTGCGCGCATCGACGCCGACGGCGGCCGCGGAGGCCGTCGCCCCCTCGCTTCAGGAGGTGGGTTCGGTGCTCGCTCGCGAGCACAGGGCGCTGTCGCGAGCGCTTGAGGGGCGTCTCTCGCTCGCAGCACATCAGGTGAACCGGCTCGCGCAGCGCCCGGTTCTCTCGGATGTGCGCGCCGTGCTCGGGCCGGCGCTGCAGGCGATCGACATGGCATCGATGCGGCTCGCCCGCGCCTTGCCGGGACGCATCGAGCGGGACGCGCAAGCGCTGATGAACCTGAACGGCAGGTTTCGCCGGGCCCGGTCACAGGTCACCGAGCCGGGGCTTGCGCGGTTGGGGCTGGCGGCGGCCCGGCTCGAAGGGCTCTCGCCGCTCTCCATCCTCGCACGTGGGTACTCGGCGAGCTTCGCCGAGGACGGGAAGACAGTGATAGTGAGCGTGAGCCAGGTGACCCGCGGCGACCGCATGATCGTGCGCGTGTCGGACGGGCGCATCGGCTGCACGGTCGGTGACGTTGAAGTGGAGGCGTGAGTGGAAGACGCGAACAAGACCCCGGTCGAGGATCTCTCGTTCGGCGAGGCGATGCGCGAGCTCGAGAGCGTCGTCGCGCAGCTCGAAGGTGGACAGCTCGAACTCGAGGACAGTCTGGAACGCTACGAGCGCGGTGTGGCGCTGTTGAGGGCGCTGCAGGCTCGGCTCGCCGATGCGCAGCAGCGGGTCACGGTGCTGCTCGGTGAGCTCGAAGAGGATCCGGGCGAGACGGAAGGCGCAGGTGAGTGACGTGGGCGACTGCATCTTCTGCCGCATCGCTTCAGGCGAGATCCCTGCGGAGTTCGTGTACGAGGACGACCGGGTCGTCGCGTTCGACGACCTGTCGCCTCAGGCTCCGGTGCACACGCTCGTGATCCCGCGGGCCCATCACGCGAATCTGGGCGACGGTACCGACGAGGCGCTGCTCGGTGCTCTCTTCGCGGCGGTGCCCCGTGTCGCAAGGGCCAAAGGCATCGACGAGAGTGGCTACCGCGTCATCGTGAACACGGGGAAGGATGCCTCGCAGACCGTGACCCACCTCCACGTGCACGTGATCGGCGGGCGCTCGATGGCCGAGGGCATGATCTCGTTCTCAGACGACTAGGGAGACACCGGTGCGAGTCCCCGTCACGTTCCTGCCGTCAGGGGCGACCGCATGGGTCGCTCCGGGCATCACCGTCGTTGAGGCGTCGAGGGCGGCCGGCGTGCCGGTCGCGGCGCCGTGTGGCGGCAGGGGAGTCTGCGGTACGTGCGGCGTTCGGGTCGTCGAGGGCCGGCTCTCGGAGCCGGCCGAGGACGAGTTGCAGCGCCTCTCGCGCGCCCCGGCCGGCGTCCGGCTGGCCTGCCGGGCCTCGATCGTCGCGCCGGTGACTCTGAAGCCGATCGTGTCGCATTCCGGCCCCGTTTCCAGGGCGAAGCTTCACGGTACCGGTCCCTTCGCCGCAGGTGTCGACCTCGGGACGACGTCCGTGAGCGCGGTGGTGATCGACTGCGCCACCGGCCTCGAAGCCGGTAGGGTCACTGTGGCCAACCGGCAGGCCTCCCACGGGGCGGACGTGATGTCCCGGATCGGTGCGGCGATGTCCGGTGCGGGCGAGGAGTTGCAGCGGGCCGCCGAGGACTCGGTGATCGATGCCCTGACGGCAGCGACGGGCTCGGCGACAGAGCGCCTGGATCGTGTGGTGATCGCGGGCAACAGCGCGATGGCCGCACTCCTGTGCGGCGGCGACGCGTCCGGACTCTCGCAGTCGCCATACGAGGCACCCGAGGCATCGTCGCTCGCGGCTTCGGAGGGCCTGCGCGCCGCATTCGCAGATGGGGCCAACGTCGACGTGGTGCCACCGATCGCGAGCTTCGTTGGTGGAGACGTGTTGGCCGGTATCGTCTCCGTTGGACTCGTAGACAGCTCGAAGCCAGCCATGCTGGTCGATGTCGGTACCAATGCGGAAGTGGCGCTGTGGACGGGAAGCCGGCTCGTGGTGACTTCGGCGGCGGCAGGCCCTGCGTTCGAGGCCGGTGGACTGGGATGTTCGGGACCCGCTGTCCCGGGTGCGGTCACCTCGGTACAGATCGCAGGGTCGGAGGTTCGGCTCCGCACCATCGGAGCACAGCCGCCGACGTGGCTGAGCGGGGCCGGTGTCGTCTCGGCTTTCGCGGCGCTGAGGCGTGCCGGCCACCTGGACGCCGGCGGGCTGCTCATCGAGAGCGGTCCGCTGTCGGAGAGACTCGACCGTGACGACGCGGGCGTCCTCGGCGTGCGCCTCGGTGAGGACCCGGCTTCGATTCGCCTGTCGCAGACCGACGTGCGCGCGGTGCAGCTCGCCAAGGCCGCCGTCCGGGTCGCGGTCGTGACGACTCTCGCGGCCGGCGACGTGAGAGGGTCGGATCTCGCCGTCCTCCACCTAGCGGGCGCCTTCGGGGCCGCCCTTGAGGTCGGAGAGCTGGCGGATATCGGCATGCTGCCGACGTCGGTCGTCTCTGTGGTCACCTACGCCGGAAACACCGCACTGGCAGGTGCCGTGGTGCTCGCGTGTGACCGCTCGGCCGAGGAGCGTGCCGTCGCACTCGCGGCAGCGGCCGAGCACGTGGCGCTTGCGGAGGTCCCCGGGTTCAATGACGCGCTGATGGGGGCGCTCGCGCTCGAGGCGTCGGATTCCTGAGCGGAACCCCGCACCGAAAGGCCTGGGAATAGACGAAGCCTCGGCCTTCGGGCCGAGGCTTCTCAATCCTTCCCCGTGTCTACCCCTGAGCTCTGGTAGGGCGGCGGCCTTTCGGTCGCTACTCGACGATGCCGGTCGTCTGACGCCCTGTGCCGGTTGCCGTCCGGATCCCCCGGATGCGGCGTATGCGCGGGAAGGGAAACTCGTTGGTCCGGTGAGCATAACCCCGTCCGACCGAGAGATGCAACCCTCGTTACCTTCTCGACCCGAGTGCGGCCCCTCGTGCGGTGATAGTGCCGTCCACCGATGCCCTCGCGCCGTCCGCCTGGCGAATGCTGGCGCTCGATGAACGGGTAAGTACCATGTGCTCACGGGCCCGTTGAGGGCCCGCATGTTCACTGAGCGGGTATCGCCAGCGTATTCGTTGAGGGGCCTGATGGCCGCGAACGACAAGGGAGGTCTCAATGACCGAGGAGTCCGTATCCATTCAGTCGATGGCCGGTGTGTCGCAGGTCATCAACCCGCCCGCGTGGGTTTCAGAGCGCGCGTGGATCAAGTCAATGGACGAGTACCAGGCCATGTACGACCGCTCGGTCCAAGACCCTGAGGGCTTCTGGGCAGAGATGGCCGAGGAGTACCTGTACTGGCACAAGAAGTGGGACAGCGTGCTCGACTACGAGTTCGACACGCCTCGCGTGGAATGGTTCAAGGGTGGGCTCACCAACGTTGCCTACAACTGCCTCGACCGTCACCTCACCACGTGGCGTCGAAACAAGGCGGCCATCATCTGGGAGAGCGACGAGGGACGCAGCAAGGTCTACACGTACCAGTCCCTGTACTACAAGGTGTGCCGCTTCGCGAACGTACTGAAGAAGCACGGCATCAAGAAGGGCGACCGGGTCGCGATCTACCTGCCGATGATCCCCGAACTCCCGATCGCGATGCTCGCGTGCGCGCGTATCGGCGCCATCCACTCGATCATCTTCGGCGGCTTCTCCTCGCAGTCGCTCCGCGACCGCATCCAGGATTCCACCTGCAAGATGCTCATCACCGCCGATGAGGGCGTTCGCGGTGGCAGGATGGTCGCACTCAAGGCGATGGCCGACGAGGCCGTGCGCGAGTGCCCCAGCATCGAGAGCGTCATCGTGGTCTCTCGCACACAGAACCGTGTCGACATGGAGCCTGGCCGCGACTTCTGGTACCACGAAGAGGTCCGTGCGGACGATATCTCGAAGCACTGCGACGTGGAATGGATGGACGCTGAGGATCCTCTCTTCATCCTCTACACGTCCGGATCCACCGGCAAGCCCAAGGGCGTCGTCCACACCACCGGCGGTTACCTGCTCTACGCGACCATGACGTTCAAGTACACGTTCGACTACCACGACGAGGACGTCTTCTTCTGCACCGCCGACATCGGTTGGGTCACGGGCCACAGCTACGTCGTCTACGGCCCGCTCGCCCTTGGGGGCACCTCGCTCATGTTCGAGGGAATCCCGAGTTACCCGGATGCCGGCCGTTTCTGGCAGATCGTCGAGAAGCACGGTGTCAACTCGTTCTACACCGCTCCGACCGCCATCCGTGCGCTCATGAAGTCGGGCGAGGAGTGGCCGGCGAAGTACGACCTCTCGAGCCTGCGCATCCTGGGTACGGTAGGCGAGCCGATCAACCCGGAGGCGTGGATCTGGTACTGGAAGAACATTGGCCGCTCGGAGATTCCGATCGTGGACACCTGGTGGCAGACCGAGACCGGCGGCCACATGATCACGAACCTGCCGGGTTGCACTCCCATGAAGCCGGGCTCCGCGACCAAGCCGTTCTTCGGCATCCAGCCCGTCATCGTCAACGAGGATCAGACCGAGACCCCGCAGGGAGAAGGCGGCCGCCTCTGCATCAAGTACCCGTGGCCGGGCATGATCCGCTACACGTGGGGTGACGAGGAGACGAACTCGCGGGTCAAGGAGGTCTACTTCACGACCTTCCCAGGCAAGTACTTCACCGGCGACGGCTGCCGTCAGGACGAGGACGGCTACTACTGGCTCCTCGGCCGCGTCGACGACGTCATCAACGTCTCCGGTCACCGTATGGGCACCGCCGAGGTCGAGTCTGCACTCGTCAGCCACCCGGCTGTCGCTGAGGCCGCCGTCGTCGGCTTCCCCCACGACATCAAGGGCGAGGGCATCTACGCCTACGTCATCCTCAAGGGTGGTCAGGAGGCCTCGGAGGACCTGCGCAAGATTCTCGTCGGCCACGTCCGTAATGAGATCGGCCCGATCGCGAGTCCCGATCGGCTGCACTTCGTCCCCGAACTGCCGAAGACGCGCTCCGGCAAGATCATGCGGCGAATCCTCCGCAAGGTCGCTGCGGGTGAGCGTGACATGGAGTCGTTCGGCGACACCTCGACGCTGGCCGACCCCAGCATCGTCCAGACGATCGTCGACACCGCGCCCGACCACTAGGCGCGCCACGCACGATTCTCGGGAGGCTCGTGGCCGTCACCGGCTGCGGGCCTCCCGGTGTGTTTACGGCGATTCGCCGGGAGCCTCTCCGGGGGTCGCGTGGTATCATTCCTTCTCGGCGCCTTCGGGCGCTTCGCTACGCACACACCCGTGAAAGGACTCACCCGAAATGGCCTACAACGACCTCTTCCTTCGGGCGGCTCGGCTCGAGACTACGGAGCGCACCCCCGTATGGATGATGCGGCAGGCCGGCCGCTACATGCCGGAGTACCGCGCGATTCGCGAGAAGCACGGCTTCCTGGAGATGTGCTACACGCCCGAGCTCGCCGTCGAGGTCACCTTGCAGCCGGTCGACCTAGTGGGCGTCGACGCCGCGATCCTCTTCTCAGACATCCTCGTCGTGTTCCCCGGCATGGGCCTCGACCTCGAGTTCCGCAGCGGCGTGGGTCCCATGATCCACAACCCGGTGCGCAGTGTCGCCGACGTGGAGAAGCTGGGCATCTCGGACCCGATCGATGACACCGGCTACGTCATGGACGCGATCAGGATCCTTCGCCGGGAGCTCGAGAACAAGGTCCCGCTCATCGGCTTCGCAGGCGCGCCCTTCACGCTCGCGAGCTACGCGATCGAGGGTCGCGGTACCCGGGATTACGAGAACTGCAAGGCGCTGATGTGGAGCGAGCCCGAGGCATGGGACCTCCTGATGTCGAAGTTCGCCGACACGGTCACCGCGTACCTGTGCGCGCAGATCGACGCGGGCGCGCAGACGGTGCAGATGTTCGACTCGTGGGTTGGCTACGTGGCGCCGTGGGATTACGAGCGCTTCGTGCTCCCGTACTCGAAGCGGGTACTCGACGCGGTGAAGGCCCACGGCGACAAGGTCGTCGAGGGCGGCGTGCCGGTCATCCATTTCGCCAACGGGGCGACCTCGATGATCGAGCTCGTTCAGCAGGCCGGTGGCGACATCGTTGGCGTGGACTGGCGTCTCGACATGGCCGAGGCCGTGAAGCGCATCGACACGAAGTTCGGCATCCAGGGCAACATCGATCCGGTCGCGCTGTTCGGTCCCGACGAGGAGATCGAGCGGCAGGTCGTGCGCATCCTCGAGGCCGTGGGAACGCGGCCGGGCCACATCTTCAACCTTGGCCACGGCATTCACAAGACGAGCGACCCGGAGAAGGCCCGCACGCTGATCCGGTTGGTTCACGAGCACTCGGACAGGATTCGGGCGGGAGCGTGACGACCATGGTGAAGACGGCGGTTCTGCTCACGGCGTTCGGCGCACCCGGTTCGATGGACCAGGTCCAGCCATTCATGTGCGACCTCATGGGCCGCGAGCCCTCGGACGAACTCGTGGGCCGCATCTGCAGGCGCTATCTGGCGATCGGCGGCGGCTCGCCGCTGCCCACGGTCGCCGCGGAGATCGCCCGGACGCTCGAGGCCCTCCTCGCGGAAGAGGGAGCGGCTGTGCCCGTGGTGGTGGGTATGCGCTACTCGGACCCACGCATCGAAGATGCCCTCGCCGCGATGAAGGAGGCCGGCGTCGAGCGCGTCGTGACGCTGTCGCTGTCGCCGTTCGAGAGCAAGGTCACCCACGGAGCGTACCGTGAGGCCATCGACAAGGCGGTCGAGGTGCTTGGTGGGATGGAGGTCGTGGAGGCGCCGCTCGTCTCCGAGCTGCCGGAGTATGCGAACTTCTACGCGATGTCGGCGGCGACCGCGATCAGTGACATGCCTGACAGCGAGAGCGCGATCCTGGTCTTCAGCGCGCACAGTCTTCCCGAGAGCGACCTCGTCGAAGACGACCCGTACGTCCAGGGGCTGCGCGGGGTCGCAGACGAAGTGGTCACGACGCTGGGCCTGTCACCGGGTGAGGTGATCGACGTCCCCCTCCTGGCGGGCCGCCCCGTCTTCGGATCGTTCGAGCCGCCGCGTGCATGGCTGCTCGCATATCAATCGAAAGGTGATCGCCCGGGCGCATGGCTCGGTCCCGACTTGGCGGAGGTCGTGGATGTCGCGGTGGAGAGCGAAACGCCCGCACTCGTCGTCGTCCCGATCGGCTTCATGACCGACCACCTCGAAACGCTCTACGACATCGACATCGAGGCGGCGGGCAAGGCGTACGATGCCGACCTCGCGTTCGCGCGAGCCGAATGTCCGAACGCGGATGAGAATCTGCTTACGGCGGTCGCCAAGGAGCTTGTTCCGATAATCAGACAGTAACCGGCTGAGCGCGCCGGCACGCGCACGCCCCAATCAATCGAGACAGGGAGCGCAGTGTCAAAGACGCGAGTGGTCATCATCGGTGGAGGAGTCGCAGGGCTGGGCGCCGCCTACAAACTCAGGCGTGCCGCAGACGAGGGACACGAGGTCTCGTTCGTCCTCGTCGAGAAGGACGACCGGCTCGGCGGCAAGATCTTCACGGACGTTCACGACGACCCCGATGGCGGATCCTACGTCGCAGACGGGGGTTCGGACTCCTTCCTAACCGAGAAGGGCGCGGTTCACCGCGTCGCCAAGTCCCTCGGCATCTTCGAGGACGAGACCGGCACGCTCGATGAGAACAAGAAGACGTTCATCGTGAAGAACGGCCGCCTGGTGACGATGCCCGACGGCATGATGATGTTCGCGCCCACGAAGATCCTCCCCATGGCGACGACGAGGCTCTATTCGTGGCCCGCGAAGTTCCGGATGGCGCTCGACCTGATCATGCCGCGCAAGGAGCGTTGGGCCGAGGGCGAGACTGCTCAGGACCACGACGAGACGCTCGAGAGCCTCGTCGTCAGGCGCCTCGGGCAGGAGTGCCTCGACCGGCTGGCTGAGCCACTGGCCGCCGGTGTCAACGGCGACGACCCCAAGGCGATGTCGGTCGCTGCGCGCTATCCCATGCTGCTCGACATGGAGCAGAAGCACGGCTCGCTGGTGAAGGGCTTTCTCGCCCAGCGCAAGAAGGTCGAGGAGATGAAGAAGAAGTACCCGCCGAAGCCGGGTGCGCCGCGGCGAACGTTCTTCTCGTCCTTCAGGCCCGGGCTCCAGTTCCTGACCGACTCGATGGCGAAGGCTGCCGGGCTCGACAGCATCCGGACCGGCGCCGCCGTCACCGGGCTGGCACGTTCGGGCGACGGGTGGCGAGTGTCGCTCGAGGGTGGAGAGACGCTCGACGCCGACGCCGTGATCGTCGCCACCGAGGCGTGGGCAGCGGCCCCGCTCGCGGTGTTCGCGGATCCGTCCATCGCGGTGCTCCTCGACGAGATCCCCTGTTCGTCGTGTGCGACCGCGCTGCTCGCCTTCGATGAGGCCGACTGCCCGTTCGATCTCTCCTGGCACGGCATCCTCTCGCCGATGGTGGAGAAGCGCCCGCTCACGGGTGTCAGCCTGATGACCTCGAAGTGGCCGGACAGGGCGCCCGAAGGGAAGGTGCTGTTCCGCGGCTTCCTGGGCGGTCCCCGCGACCAGGAGATTCTCGAGAAGAGCGACGACGAGCTGCTCGAGATAGCCCGGACCCAGCTGGTGGACCTGCTCGGCGTGCGGGCGGGTGCGAAGCCGCGCTACGCGAAGCTCTTCCGCTGGGAGCGCGGCATGCCGCAGTACACGCTCGGCCACCTGGACCGCGTCGATGCGCTAGAGGCGAAGTGCGCCGAGGTCAAGGGCTTCGCGCTCGCGGGGAACGCGTATCGCGGGGTTGGCGTCCCGAACGCTCTCGAGAGCGGAGAAAGGGCGGTGTCGAAGGTCCTCTCGGACTTCGGCATCCTGCTCGATGAGGATTCGCAGGAAGAGAAGCGGCTGTACTGAGCGCAGGATGAGGACGTGGTTCCGAGCGATGGAGGACGGGCGAGAGTGAAGAAGATCATCATCATCGGCGGGGGAGCTGCCGGGCTGGGTGCCGCGTACAAGGTGCGGCGGGCGGCGGAGGCGGGCCACGAGGTCGACTGCGTGGTGCTCGAGCGCTCTGAGCGGCTCGGGGGTAAGCTCGCGAGCGACGTCATCCCGGACCCCGAGGGCGCCGGCGACTACATCGTCGACGGCGGCTCGGACGCGTTCGTCTCGGGTAAGCCGGCCATCGGCCGGATAGCGGGCCTGCTCGGCATCTCGGACGACATGACCCCCGCCTGCGAGGAGAACAAGAAGACGCTCATCGTGAAGGGCGACCGGCTCGTCGAGATGCCCGACGGCATCATGATGTTCGCGCCGACGAAGCTCTGGCCGCTGGTTGCCACCAAGCTGTACTCGTGGCCCGCGAAGTTGCGCATGGGGCTCGATCTCGTGCTGCCACGCAAGGAGCGGTGGGCCGAGGGCGAGACTGCTCAGGACCACGACGAGACGCTCGAGCAGTTCGTCGTGCGCCGCATGGGCCGCGAGTGCCTCGACCGCCTCGCCGAACCTCTCGTGGGCGGCGTGCACGCGTCCGACCCCGCGGAGATGTCGCTCGCCGCGACCTTCCCGAACTTCTTGGAGATGGAGCAGCGGTTCGGCTCGCTCGTCCGGGGGATGCTCGACCAGCGCAAGAAGGTCGAGGCGATGAAGAAGAAGTATCCGCCGAAGCCCGGCGACAAGCCGAAGACGTTCTTCAACACCTTCCGGCTCGGGATGCAGGAGCTGACCGATGCCATGGCCGGTGCGGTGGGGCATGAGCGCATCCGCACGGGCGTGACCGTCACAGGCGTCGCGCACGAGGACGACGCGTGGGCCGTGACCCTGGATACCGGCGAGGTGGTGACCGGCGACGCCGTCATCGTGGCGACCGAGGTGTGGGCCGCTGAGCGGCTGCTGCGGGGAGTCGACAGCGCGGTTGCCGACCTGCTCGGGACGATTCCCTGCTCGTCGTCGGCAACGGTGCCCATCGCCTTTCGCTCCGAGGACTTTCCCGAGGACCGCAAGTGGTTCGGCATCCTCTGCCCGATCATCGAGGACCGGCCGCTCTTGGCGGTCACACTCTCGTCATCGAAGTGGCCGGGGCGTACGCCCGAAGGCCGCGTGCTGCTCAGGGGTTTCGTGGGAGGTCCGCGAGACCAACATCTGCTGGAGGCGACCGACGAGGAGCTGATCGAGACGGTCCGCGCGCAGATGGTGGACCTTCTCGGGATGAAGCCGGATGTGAGCCCTGTCATGGCGCGGGTCTACCGGTGGAACAAGGGTATGCCGCAGTACACGCTCGGACACCTGGACCGTGTCGACGAGATCGAGTCGCGCCTGTCCGACATCGC
>JADDYB010000537.1_pt1 | contig 11983 bp, 9 predicted proteins | sample 8641941 | NCBI WGS metagenome assembly JADDYB01 (sample SAMN16275377, study PRJNA637457) | freshwater sediment metagenome | isolation source: Lake Kineret sediment | place: Israel: Lake Kineret | collected 2013 | reverse complement strand
CAGCTTGTCCAGGTAGTGGGCACCGCCGTTGAGCCCAGAAGGCACCCCAAGGGCGTGGAGTACGTGCTGGTGAACGGCGTCCCCGTCGTCGAGAAGGGCAAGCACACTGGGGCTACCCCCGGCAAGGTTCTGCGCCGGCGGTAACCTCCCTATTTTCTAAGGTATTTTATCAGCTCGCTCACGAACGCGTCAGTCTCGCCCTTGGGCACTATGGCGCCAATGACGTCCCTCTTGCCCCCAGCGTTGAAGCCCAGGCTCTTCGCTCTTTCTATCATGGGCTGCATGTCGAGGCGGCCGCTCCTGGCGTAGACCTGGTCCTCGCCCTCGAAGAAGCCCCTGTTGACAACCACCGCGTCCCTGTCGGCGCCCCAGGCCAACCTCCTGGCTACAGTCGATATGACGCTGAACCCGGTGTCCAGCTCCATGTATAGGACGCCTTCACGGTCAGCCGGCGGAACCTCAAAGATTCGTTCAAGTTCGCCCTCGAAGGCCTCAGTGTTCCTCCGCCAAGCCCTATTGCCCGTTATCGCGTCGGGCCCATCCATGTCTGCAAGCAGCCGAGGGGCCCCCATCACGGCCTCCCTGTCCCCCACCTTGTAACAGCTGTCGATGAGCTGAACCATCCCGTGGAGATCGTCGAAGGTTAACCCATTATCCGTGGCGTACCCCTGGACGACGTCCCATAAAGCCGGTGAGTCTCTCAGCCTCTGCTCCCTGTCGCCCACGAGGCCGAGGACCACGGGCAGCGTCACGGGGAGGCCGAGGCTCTTCTTCACCACCCAGGTGCAGGAAGGGTAACTGTCCTGGCTCGAGCCGTGGGCCACGGGGTTGATGTGCTCCACGCCGCGAAGCGGAGCCTGGTGGTGGTGGTCGTACACTGTGACGCGGCAGCCACCGGCCAGCGCCTCCACGTCGGCCTCGGGGAGAGCCATGTCCACTATGACGACGTCGTCGAACCGTCTGGCGTATGACACCTGCTCCGCGCTGAGGTAGAACGCACCTATGGTGGGAGTCCAGTTCACGTAGCCTCTGTACCTGTGCCGAAGCAGCAGGGCAGCCGAGCAGACGCCATCGGCGTCCCAGTGGTGGATCATGAGGCCTTCACTGCGCGTCGGCATACCCTCAGAGAGGCTGGCACATTATTTAAGCCTCAGCCCACCAGCGAACAATGTGCAGCGCACAGGGTAAAATCCTTAACCCCGCTTCAACCCACCATACTTGAACCACATTGAACCAGAATGACTCGGTGAGCAGGAGAAGAAAGGCTATCCTAGAAGAGGCCGCGACCCGCGGCTTCGAAGCCGTGGCCTTCTTCAACGAGGTGATAAGGCAAAACCCAAGCAACACCATATACGTGCTACCCAAGGCCCTGGGTGACGAACACCAGACATTCGTCATGGACACGGGCGGCGACACCACCCTCGTCATGCCCCACTGGGGCGCCCAGAGGGTCCAGGAGAGCGGCGAGTTCAGCAAGGTCATAGCCATCAGGCAGGAGAAGGGCCACCACATCCGGGGCACCCTGGAGGCCCTGAAGTCCTACAACCCGGAGAAGGTGTGCTTCGACCTGTCCACCGTAAGCGCCCAGATGGCCCACAGGATGACCAGGGAGCTGGGGGTGCCACTGACCCCTGAGCGGGACATAAGCGACCACGTTTTCAGGCTCCGCAGCATCAAAGACGAGTGCGAGATCAATGAGATCAGACGAGCCATAAGCATCACCGAGGCAGCCTTCATGATGCTCATCGAGGAGACACACCCGGGCCGCAGCGTCGAGGACATGAAACGTGAGCTGGACGCCAACATGATAGAGCTGGGTGCCTACGAGTTCAGCTTCGACAGCAGCATCGGCTTCATCAAGGGCAACAAGACGGAGTTCCTGAAGCACGGGGACGCCCTGAGCCTTGACGTGGGGCTGCGCGTCGAGACAGGCTACTGCAGCGACATGGGCCGCAACTGGCACGTGACGTGGGAGAAGGAGACAGAGGACTACATGGACCGGGCGATGCAGGCGCAGGTCGAGGGCATCAAAAATATACGTGAAGGAGTGACGGGCAACCATGTGCTTGAGAAGGCCAACGAGATCAACGCGGAGCTGGGCTTCCAACCCATGCCCAGGACGGGGCACCAGATAGGCCTGGACGTCCACGATTACACCATGCCCCACGCCACCAACTTCGGGGAGATCGAGGAGGACAGCCTGCCCTTGAAGGCCGGGATGACCCTCACGTATGAGCCTCAGAGGAGAGACGCCAAGACGGGCTTTAGGGGGCACATAGAGGACGTGGTGCTGGTCACCAAGGGTAACCCGGTGTGCCTGAATCAGATGCCCTACAGAGTCACCTGGTAGCTAGTCCCCTATAATGGACCTGAGGAAGCCCCTGATCTCCCCTATCCTCTCTAGGTACCCCTGGAACTCTTCGTCGCTCATCCTGATCAAATTGCCATACCAAAGTATCTTATTCAGCTGAAGCGGGTTCATGGGCCCGAGCTTCATGAAGAAGCCGCTGAAGCTGCACGTCTCACAGACCTCGTATCGGTTAGGAGGGCTACTCAACGTGGACTGGTAGCGCTTGTCCAGCTCCTCCAGTCTTAATGCATTATCTTTACCCAGCTCTACGGGGATACCCATCTCCTTCAACCCGAAAAGGACGTTCATGAACCTGTTGACGGGCTTCTCCTCGATCACGTCGTCGCCGTAGATGAACGTGTCAGCCGGCACGCTGTAATAGCTCTCGATCATGTGGCCGTTACGCCTCTCGTAGCTCAGCTCAACGACGCCGGCGTCTTGGAGCTTGTTCATATGGTGGTATATGTTCTGAGGGGTCAGCTCCAGCTGGTCAGCGATTTCCTTCACGGTCATAGGGCTGTCCCTGAGCATGAACACGACGCGTCTGCGAGTCTCGTCCTCCAGCAGCTTGAAGGCGTCCCTGCTGATCGTCTGGATCATCTTAGGTTCCCCGTCCATAATCGATCAGTAATAAAAAGGTTGTTTTAATATTAAAACATTGTTTACATATTAAAACGATGTAGTTATAAACTTACAGATCCTGCTACAAATTAGGAGTCTGTTGAATCAAACATAACAGTAACTCCTAGGTGTGAAAGAGATGGACACACGTGAAGAAAACGGGTATATCCTCGCAATCGACGTAAACACCAAATCAACAAAAGCGGTTCTATTCAAGAAAACCGACGGCAAATACGGGATAGCAGGCATAGGCGAGGCTCCTACAACAGTCGAAGCTCCGGAGCTGGACGTCACAGTGGGCGTGCTCAACGCCATAGCCGAGATAGAATCCAAGACCGGTGAGAGCCTGATACGGTCAGGGAGACCGACACCATCCATACCTCTAGTATGTTCAAGCAGTGCCAGCGGGGGCTTACACATGGTGGTGGCGGGGCTCATCAAGAGCATCTCCGCCGAGAGCGCCCAGAGGGCCGCCCTAGGGGCAGGCGCCCTGCTCATGGACCAGTTCGCCGTGGACGATAACAGGCCACCCTACGCGAAGGTCTCGACTCTGAGAAGCCTCAAGCCAGACATTCTGCTTCTGGCGGGCGGCATCGACGGCGGCGCAAAAACCCAGGTTCTGGACATGGCCAAGATCATCAAGGACTCGGACGTGGAGCCCAGGTATGGGGCAGAGTACCAGCTGCCTCTGATCTATGCAGGCAACGTGGAGATCAGGGACGAGGTCACGGGAATACTGGATGAGGACGCCTACGCAACCAAGACAGTGGATAACGTGAGACCCTTCATCGACAGGGAGAACCTGGGGCCCGCCCGAGAAGGCATCTACGACGCCTACATGGAGCACGTCATCATCCACTCACCCGGCTACGGAAAGCTGCGGGACTGGACCAGCGAAAGGATCATACCTACCCAGGCCACGATAGGTAAGATCATCTACGCCTACGCTCAGCATAGAGGAGTCAACCTATTAGCCGTGGAGGTAGGCGGGGAGACCACCGACGTGTACTCTGTTTACAACGGCGTATTCAACAGGTCTCTGAACGCTGGCGTCGGGCTCACCTACGGCATAAGCAACGTGGTCAAGGAGGCCGGTATCGCCAACGTGCAGAGGTGGCTGCCCCCCACCATGGACGAGCGGACCCTGAGGAACACAGTGGGGAACATGCTCGTTAATCAGCCCCAGAGCCACACGAAGGACGAGGAGCTGATCCAGGCAGCTGTGGCCAGGGAGGCCATAAGGCTCGGCGTCGAGCAGCACAAGGAGATAGCCAGCCGCCTCAAGGGGGTTCACCTTGATAGAAACCTGTCCGACCTGTTCAACCAGGCCCTCGAGCCCACATACATCGACATGATGAGGACCCACGCCGTCGTAGGCAAGGGGGACGTGTTCAGGGCGCAGGGATACGAGCAGTCAGCCATGATACTCATCGACTCCCTGCAGCCTGAGGGCTTCACCGAGCTCTACGTGGACGACTCAAGCGTCATGGCCCAGATCGGTAGCCTCTACGGCCACGACCAGGGCTCTGCTGTAGACTTGTTCCTGAATAGATGCATCAAGAGCCTGGGCACAGTGGTTGCCCCCCGAGGAAAGATGAGGGACGGCGAAGAGGCCTGCAAATTGATAGTGACGGATCAGATTGGCGCTAAAGTACAGTACACGGTGAGGTACGGGGAGATCAGGGTGATGCCGCTCAGAGACGACTCAACTGTGGGCATTACTGTACAGCCCCTCAAGATGGACATCGGCGCGGGTAGAGGCAAACCCATCACGAGGAAAGTGGCAGGAGGTGTCCTAGGCGTCATATTTGACGCCAGAGGTAGGCCCCTTGAGCGCCCAAACAGGTCGCTGACGCTCATCGAGCCGACGCGCCAGATGACCACTTCATCGGAGGAACAACAATGAAAACCTCCCTCATAAGGAAGGAGCGCCGCATCCCTGTGCGCGGAGAGGTGCTAGTTAAAGTCGGCGACGTTGTGAACCCCGACGACCTCATAGCCAGGTGCATCGTGCCCAACCCCGACATCCGGGAGCTGAAGGTGTACCGCTACCTGGACGTGGACCCAGAACAGGCAAGGGACTACATGCTCAAGGGCGAGGGCGACGCCGTGGACAAGGACGAGGTGATCGCCATTAAGAGAAGCTTCTTCGGGCGGCAGACCAAGGTGGCCCGCTCACCTCTGGACGGCGTCATTGAGTCCTTCGCGTACAGGTCTGGTAGAGCCCTCATCAGGGGTAACCCGCTGCCCGTCGAGGTCGTCGCCCACTTACCGAGTAAGGTAGCTGAGGTCATAGAAGGCGAGGGCGCGGTCGTCGAGGCCAACGGCTTCAGGGTCGAGGGCGTGTTCGGCGTGGGTGGGGAAGCGAGGGGAGCCATAACTATGGCCGTGGAAGACCCCGATACGCCTTTGACCTCCTCAGACATAAAGGACTCCTACATCGGATCGGTGGTCGTCGGCGGCTCACTGGTGACGCTGGACGCCCTGAAGGCCGCCCAGAGAGTCGGCGTAAAAGGCGTCGTCGCCGGAGGCGTGGACCAGAAGGACCTAACATACTTCCTGGGTCGAGAGATAGGCCTGGGTATAACTGGGCACGAGGAACTGGGGCTGACCCTCATACTGCTGGGCGGTTTCGGGGTGAACCTCATCGACCAGAAAGTATTCGAGTTCTTCAGTGAGGTTGAGGGTAGACTAGCGTGCCTAGACGGGACAACCCAGATCAGGTCAAGAGTACTGAGGCCCGAGATCATCGTCCCGGATCAGTAGTTCCCACCTTTTTTCTGTTCCACGAAACCTCTATAACCCTTACAGCCGCTCATATTGCTGTGTCTCGGTTTGACAGTTGACGTAGTCATCAAGACTGGTCTGCTAGTAACGCCCTCCGGCATATTAGAGGGCTCACTAGTCATAGATGAAGGCAAAATAATTGGGATGATCAGGTCCGGCGAGCCCAAGGCCGACAAGGTCATCGACGCCTCCGGAAAGGTAGTTCTACCAGGGATGATCGATATGCACGTCCACCTAAGGGACCCGGGCTTCCCTGAGCGCGAGAACTTCGAGTCGGGGACCAGGGCCGCGGCCGCGGGGGGCGTCACCACAGTCGTGGACATGCCTAACACTGTCCCCGCGACTGTTACGGTGGAGGCCTTCGAAGAGAAGAAGAGGATAGCCGGCAGGAAGAGCCTGGTAGACTTCGCGTTCATCGGGGGCGCCGGCGAGATACCGACCGAGAACATAATAGCGTTGGCCGACGCCGGGGCCACCGGGTTCAAGAGTTTCCTCATCGCCAGGTTCAAGGAGCTTGCCGCCAGCGACTACACGCTTCTCCGCCACATGAGGACGCTGGCCGATCTGGACCTCCCGCTGCTGGTGCACGCCGAGAATCAGAACATTGTCGACAGCTACATGAAGGAGGCGGAGGCAAGCGGGCGGACAGATCCCCTCGCCCACTGCGACTTCCGGCCAGCCATAGCCGAGGTGGAGGCCGTCCAGAGGTGCGTGGTCTTCGCCAGGGAGACGGGAGCCCACCTTCACGTGTGTCATATGAGCACAACGGGAGCCGTGGACGTCCTGGACTGGGCTCAGGCGAGCGGCCAGTATGTGACTGGTGAAACCAGCACTAACTATTTGCTCTTCACCCGCGAAACAATGGAGGAGAGGGGCCCCTACGCCAAGGTCGACCCACCGCTCAGGTCTAAGGACGACCAGCTACGGCTCTGGGAGGGGCTCAACTCGGGGGTCATCGAAGTGCTCGCCAGCGACCATGCGCCCTACACAAAGGAGGAGAAGGAGCTTGGCTGGGACAACATATTCAAGGCGCCGAGTGGGGGCGTAGTCATTGAGACAACCCTTCCACTGATGCTTGACGCCGTGAACAGGGACCTGATCAGCCTGGAGAGGCTCGTCGAGGTGTTCAGCAGCAACCCGGCTCAGATCAATGGCCTGTACCCCAGGAAGGGGGACCTGCTGCTGGGATCGGACGCCGACATAGTGATTGTGGACATGGATAAGCCGTTCCATATACGGGGCGAGAACCTGCAGACCATCCAAAAGATCACGCCATACGAGGGCATGAGGGGTAAGGGCGTCCCTGTTACTACCCTTGTGAGGGGCAAGGTGGTCTACGAGGACGGCGAGGGCGTCGGGAAGCCAGGCTACGGAGAGTTCCTGCGACCTCTCTAGGCCACACCGACTCTACCTCATGATTTAGACGATCTCAGTGAAGGAGGCAAAACTCCGTCCACGTGAGCCGCGTCCCCTTATGATCTTTTATTCTAAACATCCAATACATTGAGCGATAGCATTGACTGACATCCTGATCAAGGGCGGCTTCACAGTCACCATGGACGCCGGTAACAGGATTCTGCGGGAGGGCGACGTACACGTCGTGGACGACAGGATCACCGAGGTTGGGGAAGGACTCAAGGTCCGCGACCCAGAGTATGTATTAGACGCGAGGCACCATCTGGTGATGCCTGGGTTCGTCAACAGCCACAGCCACCTGCAGCAGTACTTCAGGGGCGTATACGAGCTCATGGGAGACTTCTTTGAGACCAACCTGCCCCTGGAGGGCTACAGGAGGCCAGAGCAGATGGAGACCCTCGGCCTAGCGTCGTGCGCCGAGTTCATATATGGGGGCTGCACCACCAGCATGCTGATCTACACTTACCCTGACGGCTACGCCAGGGCTGTAGCCGAGGCTGGTAACAGGTGCCACATGGCCGGAGACATAGAGCACGTGGACCTAGAGCAGTTGAAGAACGGTAGGTTCGAGTACCTGCCCGAGAAGAGGGACACGGCTGTGAAGCGGGCCAAGGACCTGTACTACGACTGGCACGGGAAGGCCCATGGGAGGATAACTACACTGATGTGCCCCAAGGCACCGGACATGGCGCTGCCCGACGTATACCTGGAGTGCAAGGAGTTCGCGGACGAGCACGGCCTAAGGGTGACCACCCACCTGAGCCAGAGCGTTAGGGAGTATAGGCAGGTGCAGAATCTGTTCGGTAAGACGCCGCCCCAGCACCTCTACGACCTAGGAGTCATGGACGAGAAGCTGAGTGGCGCCCACCTCACATATGGGACGGCTAAGGACTTTCAGCTCATCAAGGAGACGAAGATGAGCATACTCCACTGCCACAGCGTTGAGAGTCCGCTGATCGACTGGCTGGACATGGGTATACCCGTGGGGTTGGGCACAGACGACTACTACCACGACATGTGCGACCTCATCCGGAAGCAGAGGAACGGAGTCATGATGCGGGCGTCTAAGGTGGGCGGCTACTTGGGCATGGTCAACGACAGCAGGAGGACGGCGCGGCCCAGTTTCTACGAGATGCTCTGGCTGGCCACCATGGGTGGGGCTAGAGCCCTAGATATGGACCGAGAGATAGGTAGCCTTGAGCCCGAGAAGAAGGCCGACATCATAACATTTGACCTCATGAACCCTTACATAACGCCGACTAGGGACCCGGTCACAAGCGTGTTCCTCTACGGGGTGCCCGCGGACGTCGACAACGTGATATGCGATGGCGTGTTCCTCAAGAAGGAAAGGCAGCTAACCACAATCGATACGAGGGACGCGCTACTAAAGGCCCAGAGAACATGTGACCAGATAATAGACGGGTTCTTTCAAGAGCACCCTGACCAGAGATCAGTGTGGGAGCAGAGGGCCACCCGTTGAATATCAACGCATTATTCGTCCTAACCCCGCTCTTATAGAAGGTTTCCACAGATCATTGGTTCCGCGCAGCAGCCACACCCTCAGGAAAATTGTACTATTATTTTTCGGGCTGTGAAAAATGTACCGCAGATCGAAACAATTCAGGGAGAAAATGTCCCAGATAGGGTAAACGATAGTATTAAACATCATACACCACCCATATTTTACTCGACTCAAAATGAGTATGAAGGACCGATTCCAAGGAAAGGACTTTCTTACCCTGATGGACTGGAAGAAGGAAGAGATCACATACATGCTGGACGTCGCCGCTGACTTCAAGCGGCAGCGCATGATGAAGCAGCCTCACGAGTACCTCAAAGGCCGCACAATAGCCATGATCTTTGAGAAACACAGCACAAGGACCCGCTTCAGCTTCCAGGCCGCCATCGCACACCTGGGGATGCAGAGCTTCTACGCGACCCCCGACGTGATGCAACTGGCCCGCGGCGAGCCCATCAAGGACACTGCCCGTATCATCGACAGGTACTGCGACGGCCTCGTCATACGCACCTACGGCCAGAACATCGTGGATGAGTACGCAGAGTACATGGACAGCCCGGTCATCAACGCATTGACCGACCTCACCCACCCGTGCCAGGGGCTGGCTGACATGCTCACCATACGTGAGCACAAGGGCAGGCTCCAAGGGCTCAAGGTGGCCTACGTAGGCGACCCATGGAACGTGTGCCACAGCCTCATGGTTAGCAGCAGCATAATGGGCGTGGACATGTATGTCGCTGTACCCAAGGGCTGGAAACCTATCGAGAAGATCACCAAGTTTGCCGAGGAGCACGCCGGTGAAGGCGGCAGCCAGATGGTTGTTACGGACGACCTGGAGGAAGCGTTCACGGGTGCCGACGTGATCTACGCCAACACGTACCATAGCATGGGCCACAAGGACATAGAGGAGAGGAAGAAGGCATTCGCAAAGTACCAGGTCAACGACGAGACCCTGAAGCTGGCCAAGAAGGACGCCATCTTCATGCACTGTCTGCCAGGATACAGGGGGGAGGAGATGACCGACAGCGTCATCGAGGGGCCTCAGAGCGTCGTATGGGATGAGGGCGAGAATAGGATGCACACGGAGAAGGCCGTCCTAGCCCTCTTCATCCAGTAAACCATTTTTTTTGATGATACTCAACATCGCTTTTTCCGGGAGGCATCATAAAGTTCATATTGTGTTACCGTCACTTCCAAGCGCTCGTAACAGTGACATCAGTTTTAATGGGTTTACTTGCCCCCAAAATATTCGCTGAAGGTGGAAAATGTCCTTGCCCTAGTGGATAGAGATATACTGCGGCCCCCTCCGGGGGTCATCCAGTACCTCCAGTGCTGGTACCTATGACTTAGGAGGCAGCGAAACAGCCCCTTTTTCTCGAAACGCTTCCCCGTTAGGGTTATTAACCCTAGCCGTTACCTTATGCCGATGGAATATGCCCAAGGTTCCTAATGTTGTCACACCCATTCCTGGACCAAGGTCCAAGGAGCTGATCGACCAGAGGAACAAATACGTTCCCCCCGGAGTCTATCTGGTTCAGCCTATTACTATTAAGGAGAGCCACGGCGCCGTCATGACGGACGTCGACGGGAACACCCTCATAGACTTCACTTCAGGGATCGGCGTTACCAGTCTGGGCCATTGCACGGAGGAGATCGTGGACACAATATGCGACCAGGCCCACAAGCTCATTCACAGCTGTATCCACGTGGCTAACTATGAGCCCTATGTGGCGCTGGCTAAGAGGCTCATCGAGATCACCCCGGGTAAGTTCGCCAAGCGTGCTATGATGCTCAACAGTGGCTCAGAGGCCATTGAGAACGCGGTGAAGATAGTCCGCCAGTCCACGGGCCGCAAGAACCTGATAAGCTTCGAGAATAGCTTCCACGGCCGCACATACATGGCTATGACCCTGACGGGCAAGTGGGACCCATATAAGGTCGGCTTGGACCCTTTCGTCCCAGGCGTCTACTTCACCCCCTACGCCTACTGCTACAGGTGCCCCTTCCACCAAGAGTACCCTGGCTGTGAACTAGCCTGTGTTCACCACATCGAGAAGAGCCTCTTCAAGACCCAGGTAGACCCTGCGACCGTCGGTGCCATTGTCGCGGAGCCCGTGCAGGGTGAGGGAGGCTTCATCGCTCCGCCCCTCGACTACTTCAAAGAGCTAAAGAAGCTGGCTGACGAGCACGGTATCAAGCTCATCATCGACGAGGTGCAGACGGGTTTCGGTCGTACCGGCAAGATGTGGGCCATAGAGCACTACGGCATCGAGCCTGACGTAATGACCATGGCCAAGGCCATCGCCAACGGTCTGCCGCTGAGCGCCGTGGTGGCCAAGGACGAGCTCATGAAGGACATCTACCCTGGTAGCCTAGGAGGCACCTACGGTGGAAACCCCATCGCTTGTGCCACGGCCCTCAAGGTCATAGAGATCATGGAGAGGGAGAAGATACCGCAGAGGGCGGCTGCGATGGGTAAGAAGCTCAGGAAGCGCCTGGATGAGATGTACGACAAGTACGAGAAGATCGGCGACGTACGCGGACTTGGCCCCATGCTAGCCATGGAGTTCGTGACAGACAAGAAGAGCAGGAAGGCAGACGCGGAGACCAGCAGCAAGATCATGAAGGAGTGCCTCCAGAAGGGCCTGATGACTCTGAAGGCTGGGCTCTACAACAACGCGATCAGGCTGCACCCGCCGCTTACTATCGAGGACGAGTACCTGAACACAGGCATGGACATCCTCGAGGCGGCCGTGAAGAAGTACGCCTAGCTCATTTTCTTCAACTATTTTTTCCTATTTACCTTAACTGTCGCCACGCGGTACTAGGGTCCATGAAGCTAGGCTTCCACGTCTCCATCGAGGGTGGCTTATACAGGGCGGTGGATCGGGCCTTGGAGGTTGGGTGCACCACGTTCCAGATATTTACAAGGAGCCCCAGGATGTGGAAACACAGGGAGCTGAGGGGTGAGGAGATACACGACTTCAGGTCCAGACTAGAAGAGTCCGGCATCAGCCCGGTCTTCGGGCACATGCCCTACCTCCCAAATCTCGCGTCACCGAGAGAGGATGTCTACCGTATGTCGGTGGAGTCCCTCAGAGTGGAGGTTGAGAGGTGCAGGCTGCTTAGTGTCCCCTACCTCGTAACCCACCTAGGCAGCTCGCTGGGCACGGGGTACAGGGCGGGCTCCTTGAGGGTAGCCCAGGCTTTAAGGGAGGTGACTGAAGTCGGGGGCGACCCGATGATACTGCTGGAGAACACGTCGGGTAAGAGGAACGAGGTGGGCTCCA
>JADDYB010000536.1_pt1 | contig 11983 bp, 13 predicted proteins | sample 8641941 | NCBI WGS metagenome assembly JADDYB01 (sample SAMN16275377, study PRJNA637457) | freshwater sediment metagenome | isolation source: Lake Kineret sediment | place: Israel: Lake Kineret | collected 2013 | reverse complement strand
ATCGCGCCCGAACTGACGATGGGCGTGCGGCAGGACATTCCGTCGCGCGGCGAGTCGACCAACTACAGCGTGCTCGTTGGCCTGCGCGTTCCCTTCGGCCCGGCCGACCGCAACCGGCCACTCGAGGCCGCGGCTCTCGCCGAACTCGACACCGCGGAGACCCTGCAGGCGCGCACGCGTGACCGCCTGAGTGCCGACATCGCGCTGGCTCGCGAACGCGCGCAGCAGGCCGAGCGACAGCTCGAGGCCGAGCGCGACCGGGCCGCACTGCTGCGCGAGCGCGCCCAGTTGATCGACAAGTCCTTCCGTGCCGGCGAGACGCCGCTGCCCGATCTGCTGCGCGCGCTCGCCGCCGCGGCGCAGGCCGACAGCGCCGCCGCCCGCCAGACTGCCGCGCTGGGCCTCGCCCGCGCCCGCCTCCAACAAGCCCTCGGACTCCTGCCATGAACTGTCTCCCCAAGCGCTGCGCGTCGCAGCACCTGCTGGCCGCGGGCGCGATGGCGCTGCTGCTGGCGAATGCGCCCGCCCTCGCCGCCCCCGGTGCCCATGGCCCCAATGGCGAGCACCTGGACGGCCCGGCCACGATGCGCACTGCATCTGCCCTGCCACGCGTCGAGGCCAACACCGAAGCCTTCGAGCTGGTCGCTGAACTGCGCGCCAGCGAGTTGGCCATCGTGGTCGACCGCTACGAATCCAACGAGCCCGTGCTGGGCGCGAAACTCGACGTCGAAAGCGGCCCGCTGAAGGCCGTGGCCGCGTTCCGCGCCGATCAAGGGGACTATGTCGTCACCGATGCGGCCATGCTCAAGGCACTGGCCGCCCCCGGCGAGCACGGCTTGGTTTTCACGTTGGTGGCAGGCAAGGACAGCGATCTGCTCGACGGCAAGCTGGTGAGCGCCGCGGCTGGCGGTGCCGCTGTGGCCGCGAAGAACGACCACGGACACGCCCACGGAAGCGATGACCATGGGCACGACCACGAACTGGAACGCGCCGCCTGGATCGGCGCCGGTGTCGCGGCCCTGGGTCTGGTCGGCGCCATCGCCTGGTGGCGCCAGCGCCGCCGCGACGCCGGCAATCTGCAGGGAGATCAGTGATGAAGCACAAACTCTGGTGGTTGGGCGGTGGCCTTGGCCTGCTGACTCTTGCGGCACTCGTTGCATGGATGCTCCTGGTGTCCCTGGCGTATGCAGCCCCTGGTGCGCACGGCCCCAACGGCGAGCACCTCGACGCCCCTGGAGCGGCGGTCAATGCTTCCGGTCTGGCGCGCCTGCCCGACGGCAGCGTCAACGTGCCCAAGACGGCCCAGCGGCGCATGGCCATCCGCACGGTGCTGGCGCCCGAGTCAGAAGCCGCCGCCACGGTCGAGATGCCGGGTCGGGTGGTCATGGACCCGAACGCCAGCGGCCGCGTGCAGGCCGTGCACGGCGGGCGCGTCGAGCCCGGGCCGAAGGGACTGCCCGTCGCCGGCCAATCCGTGAAGCGCGGTGAGGTGCTGGCCTTTGTGCGCCACCATGCCGAGCCCTACGCGCTCGGCGCACAACAGGCCCAGCTGGCCGACCTGCGGGCGCAGCGGCAGCTGGCCGAGCAGCGCGTGCAGCGCCTCGAAGGGCTCGAAGGCACGGTACCCCGCAAGGAGATCGATGCGGCCCGTGCCGAGGCGACGAGCCTGGCCGAGCGCGAGCGCAGCATCGGCGGCAGCCTGGTCGCCCGCGAGACCCTGACAGCGCCCGTCAGCGGCGTGATCGCCCGTGCCGACCTGGTGGTCGGCCAGGTCGTCGAGCCGCGCGACGTGCTGTTCGAGGTGGTGGATCCCGCGCGCATGCTGGTGGAGGCCACCACGGCCGATGCCAACCTGGCCGCCCGCGTGGCCGGCGCGTCGCTGCAAGGCGTGCCCGAGGTGACGCTGCGCCTTCTGGGCGCCTCCCGCTCGCTGCGCGACGGCGTACTGCCGTTGACCTTCGCCGTGAGTTCCGTGAAGAGTGGAACCGCCCTGCCCATCGCGATCGGCCAGCCGGTGACCGTGGTGGCGCAATCGAAGGAGCGCATCAAGGGCGTGGTGCTGCCGGCACAGGCCGTAGTGCGCAACCCGTCCAACGAGCCCATCGTCTGGATCAAGTCGGGCGCCGAACGCTTCATCCCGCAGCCGGTGCAATACCGGCCGCTGGATGCAAGCACCGTGGTGGTGACCCAGGGCTTGAGCGCGGACAACCGCGTCGTCGTCCAGGGCGCGCCCTTGATTGCGCAGATCCGCTGAACGGGAGCGACGCTGATGTTCAACTGGATCGTTCGCTACAGCCTTCACAACCGCCTGTTCGTGCTGGCGGTGGCGGTGCTGCTGATGGTCTACGGCGCGATGACGGCCTGGCGCACGCCGGTCGACGTCTTCCCCGACCTCAACAAGCCGCTGATCACCGTGCTCACCGAGGCCGGCGGCATGGCGCCGGAAGAGGTCGAGCAGCTCGTCACTTTTCCATTGGAGACTGCGCTCAACGGCATGCCCGGCGTGACCCGCGTGCGCTCGACTTCGGGCGTGGGCCTGTCGCTGGTCTATGCCGAGTTCGACTGGGGCACCGACATCTATCGCAACCGCCAGCTGGTAGCCGAGCGACTGGCGCTGGTGCGCGAGCAACTGCCGGGCGACATCACACCGATGATGGGGCCGGTGTCGTCGATCATGGGCGAGATCATGCTGGTGGCATTGCCGCTGTTGCCGGGCGATGGCAAGTCGCCGGTGGCGACCCCCATGCAGGCGCGGGAGTACGCCGACTTCGTGCTGCGGCCGCGGCTGCTGTCGATCCCCGGCGTCTCGCAGGTCATCCCGATCGGCGGCGAGGTGCGCACGCTGCGCGTGGCACCCGACACCGCGCGCATGGCGCAGTTCGGCGTCTCCCTTACCCAGGTCGAGCAGGCACTCAGAGGCTACGCCGGCAACGCGGGTGGCGGCTTCATTGACCTGAACAGCCGCGAGTACCTGATCCGCCACCTGGGCCGCAGCAACCGCGCCGAGGACCTGGCCGGCATCGCCGTAGCCTGGAAGGACGGCCGCCCGATCCTGCTGGAACAGGTGGCGACCGTTTCGTTCGCTGCTGGCCTCAAGCGCGGCGACGCCGGCTACAACGGCGTGCCGGCCGTGGTGGTCAGCGTGCAGAAGCAGCCCGACGCCGACACCGTGAAACTCACCGAGCAGATCGAGGTAGCGCTCTCCGAATTGAAGCAAGGCCTGCCTGCGGGCTTGGCCGAGCCGCGCGTGCTGTTCCGCCAGGCGGACTTCATCAAGGCCTCGATCGGCAACGTGGCCGAGGCGCTGCGCGACGGCGCCATCATGGTGGCCATCGTGCTGTTCGCCTTCCTGCTGTCGGTGCGCACGACGGTGATCTCGCTGGTGGCCATCCCGTTGTCTCTGGCGGTCACCGCGCTGGTGTTCCAGTGGCTGGGACAGTCGATCAACGTGATGACGCTGGGCGGCCTGGCGATTGCCATCGGCGAGCTGGTCGACGACGCGGTGGTCGACGTCGAGAACATCCTTCGGCGGTTGAAGCAGAACAAGGCGGCAGGCAATCCGCTCCCCGTGCTGGAAGTTGTGCGGCGCGCCAGCGTCGAGGTGCGCTCGGGCATCGTCTACGCCACCGTCATCGTGGTGCTGGTCTTCGTGCCGCTGTTTGCATTGCCGGGCATCGAGGGGCGGCTGTTCACACCGCTGGGCATCGCCTACATCGTGTCGATCCTCGCGTCGATGCTCGTCTCGATGACGGTCACGCCAGTCATGTGCTACTACATGCTGCCGACGATGAAGCGCATGGACCACGGCGACAGCCCGCTGGTCGCGTGGCTCAAGCGCCAGGACACCAGGCTGCTGACCTGGTCGTTTGGCCGCGCGAAACTGCTGATCGCGCTGGCAGTGCTGGCGGTGGCCGGTGCCGCAGCGACGGTGCCCCTGTTCCCCCGTGCCTTCCTGCCGGCCTTCAACGAGGGTTCGCTCGTTCTGGGCCTGGTGATGCAGCCGGGCACCTCGCTGGCCGAGGCCAACCGTGTCGGCGCGGTGGCCGAGACGCTGATCCGCCAGGTGCCCGAGGTCACGCAGGTGGGACGCCGCACCGGCCGCGCGGAACTCGACGAACACGCCGAAGGTGTGCACTCGGCCGAGATCGACGTGGACCTGAAGCGCAGCGGGCGCGACCGCGAGACCATCATGGCCGACATCCGCGAGCGCTTGTCGACCTTGCCGGCGCAGACCACCATCGGCCAGCCCATCAGCCATCGCCTAGACCACCTGTTGTCGGGCGTGCGCGCGCAGATCGCCGTCAAGATCTTCGGCGACGACACCGACACTCTGCGCGGCCTGGCCGAACAGATGCGGGCCCAGCTCGCGACGGTTCCCGGGCTGGTCGACCTCACCGTCGAGAAGCAGGTGCTGATCCCGCAGATCACCGTGCGGCTGGACCACCGCAAGGCAGCGCAGATGGGCTTGGCGCCGGGCGAGGCGATCCGCGTGCTGCAGGCGCTGACCGACGGCGCCCACGGTGCGCAGATCGTCGACGGACCGCGCCGCTACGAGCTGGTGCTGCGCCTGCCTGATAACCAGCGCAGCCCGCAGGACCTGGCGCGTACGCTGATCGACACACCGGCCGGTCGCATCCCGGTGTCGAGCATCGCGACGGTGGAAGAGACCGATGGGCCGAACCAGATCGGCCGCGAGAACGGCCGCCGACGGATCATCGTGTACGCCAACACCGACGGCGGCGACATGGGCCGTGTCATTGCCGACATCCGCAGCATCGTCGCAAAGACACCCTTGCCGAGCGGCAACTTCATCAGCCTCGAAGGGCAGTTCCAGGCGCAGGAGCAGGCCATGCGCCTGATCGCCGGTCTGTCGGTGGTGTCGCTCGCACTGATGTTCCTGGTCTTGTACTCACGCTACCAGTCGGTGGTGCTGGCCGGCATCATCATGGCCAACATCCCGCTGGCATTGATCGGCTCGGTGGTGGCGATGTGGATCGCGAGCGTGAGCCTGTCGGTGGCGTCGATGGTGGGCTTCATCACGCTGGCAGGCATCGCCACGCGCAACGGCATCCTGAAGATCAGCCACTACATCAACCTGTGCAAGTTCGAGGGCGAGAGCTTCAGCCAGGCCATGATCGTGCGCGGTTCGCTGGAGCGGCTGACGCCCGTGCTGATGACGGCACTGGTGGCTGCCTTCGCGCTGACGCCGCTGCTGCTGGCGGCAGACGCGCCGGGCAAGGAGATCCTGCACCCGGTGGCCGTGGTGATCTTCGGCGGCCTGGTCAGCTCGACGCTGCTCGACACCCTGCTCACGCCGGTGCTGTTCTGGCTGTTCGGCGAGAAGGCCACGAAGCGGCTGACCCAGCCCGAGCCCGACGCATCCGACGGCGTCGCCGGCGCCCAGGAAGCTTATTGAGTTGAAGTCAGGCTTGGCGGCGCCGCCTGTTCCAGTGCGCCGCACCCTCACAGGAGATCGAAGAGATGAAGAAGAGACTGTTGGCCTTGGTCTTGCTGGGCCTGTCGGCGCTGTCGTTCAACGCAGCGATGGCCCATGGCGGCGCCAAGGCCAAGCATGGCGGTGTTGTCGCCACGGCCAGCGATCTGGGATTCGAACTGGTCGGCACACCCACCGGCGCGGCGATCTATGTCGAGGACCACGGCAAGCCGATGGCGCCCACGGGCATGACCGGCAAGCTGACCGTGCTCACTGGCACCGAGAAGTCGGAGGCTGAACTTGCAGTGGCAGGCGACAAGCTCGAAGCCAAGGGCGTGAATCTGGCCGCCGGGGCCAAGGTCGTCGCCGCGCTGACGACAGCAGACAAGAAGGTCATCACGGTGCGATTCACGGTCAAGTAAGTGGTGTCGCACTCCCCGCGCCTTCCCGCCCTCCGGGGCGGCCTACTGGCCCTGCTGGCGGCGGTGCTGTTCGGCGTCAGCACGCCGCTGGTGCAGCAGTTCGGCGCCGGGCTCGGCGCTTTCAGTACGGCGGCACTGCTCTATGCCGGTGCCGCCGCAGTCGGTTTGCTGTCGCGCCAGCGCATCGACCGCGAGGCCCGATTGCAGCGCACTGACCTGCCGCGGCTGCTGGCGATGGCGGGCTTTGGCGCCGTGGTCGGCCCGGTTGCACTGGCCTGGGGGCTGCAGAACACCAGTGGCACCAGCGCCTCGCTGATGCTGACGCTGGAAGCGTTGTTCACCGCGATCCTCGCCTGGCGCCTGTACCGCGAGACCATGGACGGCCGCGTCTGGACGGCGATGGCCCTGCTGCTGGCCGGCGGCGTGGTGCTGGTACTCGATCAGGGGCGCGCTGGCGGCGCGCAGTTGTGGGGCCTGCTGGCCGTGTTGCTGGCCACAGCCGCCTGGGGCGTGGACAACACGCTGTCGCGCGCGCTGGCCGAACGCAACCCCGGACAGGTGGTGATGGCCAAGGCATTGCTGGGTGCTACCGCGACCTTGCTGCTGGCAGTTTTCTTTGGCGAGCCCCTGCCATCCGCCGGAGCCGCGGTGGCCTTGTTCGCCATTGGCGCCTCGGGCTACGGTCTGAGCCTGCGCTTTTACCTGTTGGCGCAGCGCGCGTTCGGCGCAGCCCGCACCGGGTCGGTGTTCGCCTTCGCGCCCTTCATTGGCGCTGCGTTTGCGGTGGCGTTGGGCGACCGCTCTGCCAGCGGCCTCATGGCGTTGGGCAGCCTGCTGATGCTGGCCGGCGTGGTGCTGCACCTGACCGAGTCACACGGCCACGACCACTCCCATGTTGCGCAGGAGCACGAACACGCCCACCGCCACGACGACGGGCATCACGACCACGTGCACGATCCGATGCCGGCGGGAGAACATAGCCATCGACACCGGCACGAGCCGCTGCAGCATGCGCATCCCCACGTGCCGGACGCGCACCACGCCCATCGGCACTGACGTTCGGGAACCTCGGCCTAAGCCGCCGCATGCGCTTCGGCGCGCCGGCGATCACGCAAGACAAGCAGCACGATCGTCAGGCCGCTGAATAGCAAGGGCCAGTCCTGCGGCACCCCGAGCATGAAGGCGGCGCTGCCGCCCACGAGTGACCAGGCCAGCGGAAAGATCAGCAGCCAGCGAGAGCCAGGCGCCGACGTGAGCAGCAGCACGCCGAAGGTGAACAGCGTCACCGGGCAAGGCGTGATGCCGAGCATCGGTTGTTCCGCAGCCGCCAAGATCGCCGGTTACGCGCCGGCGGCTGTCCTGCACGTTGTTGTCGACGCCCCCCTTCTCCTAGCGGCTGGCGACGTTGCAAAGGTCCGGCCCCGTACAGGCAATGCGCGCACAGGGCCTAGAAACGGGCGTTGACCTGCCTGCCCTTGCTCTTCGGGGGGTCGGGAAGGAACGGTCGCGCCAAGGTCGGCTGTTACCGACTGGCGCCACGGGTAGATAGACGGCGGAGAGGCTGCCGTTGATGATGTAGTTCCATAGATCAACGACAAGCAAGTTGTCTCGTCCCCTGCCCTTCCATTCCCTTGCTCAGCGCGGCGCCACGAAACGCGACGCACCGGTGCGCGCTATCGCCTGGGAGCGCGGGAATTTACCGTCAGCGCGCCCAATCCCTTGATCGCCCGGAAACCCGCATGGATGTTGGACTTCGCACTCGAGATTTACCGTCAGCTCGGAAATCGACCTGACGGTAAATTTCCGTCGGGGGGATCTGTTCCTGGTGATCGAGTCATGAGGACGCCGGCATCAAATGCCCTAACCTGTTGTCGCATCAAGTCTTCTTGCCAGTTTTCTTACCGTCACAGTTCAGCCGCACAGGCGCAGCGCATCAGTGGGCGTCCGCCGTCTGCTCCGCTGCTTCCTTCCACGGTCTGATCTTCGCGAGCGCCTTCGCGAGGCTCGCCTTCGCGACCTCGGTGTCGTAGTCCGCCTGCAGCCGCAGCCACCAGCCATCGGAGAACCCGAAGAAGCGGCACAGCCGCAGATCGGTGTCCGCGGTGATGGCGCGCCTGCCGGCCAGGATCTCGCCGATGCGCTGGGCGGGCACGCCGATCTCCTTCGCCAGCCTGTAGTTGCTCATGCCAAGGGGCTTGAGGAACTCCTCCGCCAGCATCTCGCCGGGTGACACAGGTTTGAGTTTCCTGCTCATCTCGTCTTGCCTCAGTGATAGTCCACGATCTCGACGTCTTCGACGTCGCTTCCCGTCCAGCGAAAGCAGATGCGGAACTGATCGTTCACCCGCAGGCTCCACTGGCCCGCACGATCGCCCTTCAGCTGCTCGAGACGGTTGGCCGGCGGCGCGCGTAGGTCGTCGATGCGTCGCGCGAGGTCTAGCTGCTTCAGCTTGCGCAGCGCCGGGCGCTCGATGTTGGCGAAGCGCGCCACCCGCCGCAGCCGGAACAGCGCTTCGGTGTCGGCGCACTTGAACGTCCGGATCGCCACGGGCAGAATAGTAACGCTTCGCGCGATTAACGACAAGCGTGATTATCGATGACGAAACCTGCTGCCCACAAATGGGCGTTCGCGCCGCGTTTTCGCCGGCATGCCTTCGGCTGGCGCTCGCAGCCCGCCGTGAAGCGGGTCAGGGAAGCCACGGCGGAGATTCAGAAGGTCGCGAAGAAGGACCCGGCGCTGGCCGCCGCCGGCGCGGTCCTCTTCCTCGAGAAGGTTTCGCCCGCGCTCGAGCAGGTCGACAGCTCCTCCGGCGCCATCGGCACCGCCGTCAATCACGCGATCGAGGCCTGCGCGAAGATCATCGCCGCCGCACCGGTCGACGACGCGACCCGGGATCGGTGGCTCGACCGGCTCTGGGAGGCGCATCAGAAAGACGAGATCCCGTACATCGAGCGTCTGGCCGACTGCTGGGGCGAGCTGTGCGCTTCGCGCGTGCGCGCTTCTGCCTGGGCGGACCGGCTGATCGGCACCGTCGAGAACTGCTGGAATCCGAGCCGGAAGCCCAGCGGTTACTTTCACGGAACGATCGCCTGCCTGAGCGCGCTCTTCCACGCCGGGCGCGACGAGGAACTGCTCGCCCTCCTCGACAAGGCGCCCTACCCCGTGTGGCACCACCGCGAGTGGGGCGTCAAGGCGCTGGCGGCCATGGGGCGAAAGGCGGAGGCGATCCGCTACGCGGAAGCAAGCCGCGGCCTGAACGACAACCCGATCGCGATCGCACGCGCCTGCGAGGAGATCCTGCTCTCTTCCGGACTCGCCAACGAGGCCTACGCGCGCTGCGCGATCGAGGCCAACCAGGGAACGACGTTCCTCGCGACCTTTCGCGCGATCGCGAAGAAGTACCCGACCCAAGCACCGGCGAAGATCCTCGCTGACCTGGTGGCGAGCACGCCGGGGGAGGAAGGCAAGTGGTTCGCTGCGGCGAAGGATGCCGGGCTGTACGACGAGGCGATCGCCCTTGCCCAGCGAACGCCCTGCGATCCGCGCACGCTGACCAGGGCGGCGCGTGACTTCGCCGCATCGAATCCGCGGTTTGCCATGGAAGCGGGCCTCACCGGCCTGCGCTGGATCGCCGCCGGTTATGGCTACGAGATTACGGGTCTCGACGTGCTCGCCGCCTGCTCGAGCACCATGGATGCCGCCAGGAACGGCGGATGGCTCGATGAAGCCGACGGGCGAATCCGCGCGCTGGTCGCCGGTCCGCGATCGACCGCCAAGGACCTCATCGCCGCGTCGCTGGGGACGCGAACGAAATCATGACCGTCTCGCCAGTGCCTGCTGAGTCCATGTGGCGCGGGACCGCCTCCCAAATTTCCCACGCATAACGCACGGCTTGCACGACAACATCGCTGCTCTTGACGTGCCAACGCAGCGTTCGTCGCCTGTGCTCAGCGCAGGCCGGCATCCGATATTCGCCAAGACGGCGATATTTGCTGTTCAGTGAAGATGCGCGCCGTTCCGGAGATCGCAGCTTCAATCTGACCGGCCGAACGCTATTGCACTCCCGCCATCAGGCTCTCATACGGGATCTTCAGCCCGTCGTGCAGCCTCTTGACCATCCGCAGGCTCAGCGGGCGCTTGCGATTCAGCACCTCGGAGACGCGGCCGCTCTGCCCGATGTACGGCTCCAGATCGCGAGGCGTCAGCCCTTCCTGTTCCATGCGGAACTTGATCGCCTCCACCGGATCGGCGGGCCCGAAGTCGTAGTACTTGTTCTCGTAGGCCTCGATCAGCGTGACGAGCACGTCGCGCTCATCCGCCTGTGGGGTGCCCTCCCCAGCCTGGAAGACCTTCTCGAGGCGGCGGAAGGCACGTCGCAGGTCGTCGTCGTTGCGGATCGGCTTAATAGTCATTCACGGTCTCCACGTCGATGCGGTCGTACTGCGCGTGCGTCCCGACGAACTTCACCCACACGATGCCCGCCTGGTACTGCACCTCGACCACCAGCCGGTACTTGTTGCCGCCAATGTTGAACACGACGCGGTTGTTGCCGCAGATGCTCGCGCTGGCGTACTGGTCCTTGATGTCCTGTGGGCTGCGCCAGGTCGCCTTGACTGCCTCGGCGTACCAGCTGTGCAGCGGCCCTCGGGCATCGCCGCAGCCCGGCCGTTCCCAGAATTTCTGCAGGCTGCTCTTGGCGATGATCCTCACCGCCGGCAGCATCTCCCAATTTGGGAGAAATGGCAACTGGCTCCGACCTCGTGTCGAGGCTTCGACCGACCTTCTCGCCACCGCTACGGGCGACATCTTCAAGAGCCCGAGCTAGACCCGAAGGGGCCTCCTTCAGGGTTCGAGCTCGTTGACATCTGGACTCTGCGCGGTCGTCAACCCCACATGGCGGCTTGGACTTGGCGATAGATCTCGATAGACCGCGATAGTCCTCGAAAGACCCCTACTCCCACTCGATCATCAACGAGCCTTCTAAGCTGTTGATTCGTACACCGCTCGCTGCTGCCGCGCAGATTTTTGCCGTCATTCTTACCGTCAACCTGTCAGGCATCAGCATTGGCGCGGGTTTGCGGGTGATTCGGCCACAAGTGACCTTTCGAGATCTATCGACATCTATCGACTCCCGCGACCATCGCCGACACCATCGACGCGCGTCCGTGTCGGTCCAGGAATCGCCCCACGAGGGCCGGCATCGAACTGCTTAAGCTATTGTCGCGACTCGCTTTTTCACCCAAGATTTTACCGTCAGGGTCCGGCAGCGGTGCCGTCCCTCAGCGCTTCGGATGGGCTCTCAGCCTCCAAACCTCTCCGCCCGATCATCGATCCTGGCTGCGCTCGATGAGCCCGACAGGCGCCGGGGGACACGCGATCTCAGCAGCAATTGTCGCGAGCTATACAGGCGCGGCCTCGCGCGGCGATACCTTGCGAGCAATGTCGTCCCGTGTGGCCAAGGTCTTCAGGTCGTAGTCGGCTTGCAGCGCCAGCCAAGATGCGGCATCGCCCCCGAAGTAGCGCGCCAACCGCTCGGCCGTGTCGGCAGTGACGCCGCGGCGCTCCTTCACGATCTCGTGAATGCGCGTGGCAGGTACTCCCAGCGCCAAGGCCAGGGCGTTCACACTCAGACTCAACGGCACGAGATATTCCTCGCGCAACACTTCGCCAGGATGCACGGCGCGCATTCGGTTGACAACTCGCCCCATCGCCACACTCCTTCAGTGATAGTCCACGATCTCGACTTCGTCCGGACCTGCGTCGGTCCACACGAAGCACACCCGCCACTGGTCATTGATGCGGATGCTCCACTGGCCCGCCCGGTCACCCTTGAGCGCTTCAAGCCGATTGCCGGGCGGCGAACGCATGAAGTCCAGCGTCTTCGCCGCATCCAGCATCGCCAGCTTACGGGTCGCGACCGTCTCGATGGCGCGGAAGCGCTTCGGATGGCCCCCTTCGAACAAGGCCTGCGTATCCTTGCTGCGAAACCTCCGGATCATTTGAGCATGATATTACGCTGTACGTAATACGACAAGAGGAACGGTCTCACTGACGCGTCACGACTGCCTGCGGGGCGGCCGCCTCGTGAAGGAGCTTCTGGCCAATGGGCTGTCGAGGATCCCATAGA
>JADDYB010000535.1_pt1 | contig 11991 bp, 13 predicted proteins | sample 8641941 | NCBI WGS metagenome assembly JADDYB01 (sample SAMN16275377, study PRJNA637457) | freshwater sediment metagenome | isolation source: Lake Kineret sediment | place: Israel: Lake Kineret | collected 2013 | reverse complement strand
CTGCATTACTTCGTACTGGGAAGACAGAGCGATGTGGGTTTTATCCTTTATTATCGCTTTCCGAAAATCATAGAGAGCAAGGCCATTCGGACAAAAACTCCATTTCGCATCTGCCTGAAATAGGCCGCTCCGGGATAATCATCCACATCCGTGCTGATCTCATCCACCCTTGGAAGGGGGTGAAGAATAGTAATCTTCTTTTTCAATTTCTTGAGAAACTCTTCATTAATAATGTAGCTGCCCTTTAGTTTTTCGTACTCGGACAGGTCAGTGAATCTCTCCTTCTGAATCCGGGTCATATAAATGAGATTACTCGTATTGCCTGCTTTCAACATATCTTCTGTCTCTTCGATCTCGATGCCTTTTTGTTTGAGATGATTAATAATCTCCTCGGGCATCCGGAGACTACTGGGCGAGACAAAATAGAGCCTTGTATCAAAAAGAGATAGAAGTTCAGCCAACGCATGAACCGTCCGTCCGTTTTTTAAATCTCCGACCATGGAGATCGTCAAATTTTTAAGAGAACCCAACTCCTTCTTAATCGTATAGATATCGAGAAGGGCCTGAGTGGGGTGCTGTCCTGTTCCATCCCCTGCATTGATGATAGGAATGGGAACTGCATCAGCTGCCTCTCTGGCCGATCCAGTACGTGGGTGCCGAATTACGATCACATCCGCATATTGGGAGACTGTCCTCACGGTATCCGTCAAAGTCTCACCTTTTGCAACCGAGGAGCTCTCTACCGAACCCATACTGATCACCCCTCCTCCTAAGCGCTGCATGGCTGTCTCAAAGGAGAGGCGTGTCCGCGTACTTGGCTCATAGAAAAGAGTCGCTAAAATCTTTCCCTTCAATAGAGTCAGAGAATCCTTTTTCTTAAGTTCCCTCTCAAAATTGGATGCAACTTTGATGATCGCTTCAATATCTTTTTTAGAAAATTGATTTGCATGTAAAATATCTTTCCCTTTTAGATTAGCCATTCTTCAAACCTCCCTTGGGTAAAGGAGCCGAGAGCTTTCAAGGCTCATAGATGGATCATTGATTATCCCGTGTGATCTTCCCATCCCTTGCCACGATTCGTCCTGAAACAATAGTGAGGATCGCTTTTCCGTAAAGCTCCCACCCATTAAAAGGACAATTCCTCCCTTTGGAGTAAAAGCTGTTGGAATCCACTTTCCATTTCATGTCCAAATCAATCAAGGTCAGATCAGCCTTGACGCCTGGCTTGAGCCCACCCACCCCAAGCATATCCAGTCCAAAAATCCTCGCTGGCATGATGCTCATCTTCTCGATCGCTTGACTGAGTGTCAAAATTCCTGGTCCCACCAGAAAAGTTAAGACCAAGCCCAGGGTTGTCTCCAAACCGATGACACCAAAAGGGGCCTTCTCCCAATCTTGATTCTTTTCTTCGGGTGAATGCGGAGCATGGTCACTCGCGATAATATCAATTGTGCCGTTGGCCAGCCCTTCCTTTACTGCAGCCACATCTTCTTCTGACCTCAACGGTGGATTTACTTTTGCGTTCGGTCCAATTTCTTTTACCATTCGCTCTGTTAAAAGGAGATGATGGGGAGTGGCCTCTGCAGTTACCTTGACTCCTCGCTTTTTCGCCTCGGCAATGATGTCCACTGACTTTGCAAAGCTCACATGTGAGATATGAAGGTTCGCTCCTGTTCTTTCCGCCAATTCAATATCGCGCTTGATAAACCCGGCTTCAGAGGTATAAGGATCAGCCTCAGGGGATGAATATGGCATCTGGATATAGGATGACCGCTTGCCTCGTTTTTCCTGCTCCCTGATTATTCTCTCTCGGTAGAGTGCTGACTCTTCATCATGGGGATTAACTAAAACCCCACTTTTTTTCCCTTTGACAAGGGCGTTTCGCATCAGTCTGTAACCAGGGAGGGGATTCCCATCGTCGGAAATAGCCCTTGCGCCTGCTTCCTTTAGCTTGGCAACATCCGTCAGGCCATTCCCCTTCATCCCCCTGGTGATGGCAGCTTTGGAATAGAAGTTAACGACGCTCTTTTTCTTTGCATTATCTAATAAACGCCGAAGTCTTACAGGACTGTCTATGGGAGGTGTCGTGTTAGGTTCTGCAATGACTGTCGTAAATCCACCGACTGCGGCAGCCAAAGAGCCGGTTCGAAGGTCCTCTTTATACTCCTGGCCTGGTTCCCTGAAATGCACATGAGCATCAACTAAACCTGGCACGAGTATCTTGCCGTTTGCATCAATGACCGAGGCTTCCGGCGATAGAATGTTCTTACCAATCTCTTTGATTTCTTCGCCGCAAACCAGGACATCAAGGACCTCAAGGCCCTCTGATCCCTTCTTTATTAAGCTTGCTTTCCTAATTAAGAGATTCATGTTTTTTCTTATTTCTACTCCGAACCCCGAACTAATACAAACGCATTAATTTATTTTACCCCCCACCCTCCCCTCCCCCTCAAGGGGGGAGGGTTAGGGAGGGGGTGATGTCACTTTATTTATTGCGTTTGAACTCATAACTTCCATTCACATCATCAGTGCCATGAGGGCTTTTTGTGTATGAAGTCTGTTCTCTGCTTGATCGAAGATGATGCTATTTTTCGAATCCGCGACTTCATCGGTCACCTCTTCTCCCCGATGAGCCGGCAAACAGTGCATGAAAAGATAGTCCTCCTTAGCTTCTTTGACTAACTTTGTATTGACTTGATAGGGCTTAAAAATCTTCACCCTTTTCTCATGCTCTTTCTCTTTACCCATACTGGCCCATACATCAGTATAAATAATATCAGCTCCTCTGGTTGCTTCTTTTGGATCTTTGGTCACCTTCACGATACAACCACTTATCTTCCCCTCTTCTTTTGCTTTCAAAACAACTTCTGGATTGGGTTCATATCCTTTTGGGCAGGCGAGAGTAATATTCATCCCGACTTTCGAACAACCATAGAGAAGGGAATGGGCCACGTTATTGCCATCTCCCACATAGGCGAGTTTCAATCCTGAAAGCCGCCCTTTTTTCTCGTAGATGGTAAAAAGATCAGCCAGACCTTGGCAGGGATGGGTAAAGTCTGAAAGGCCATTGATCACAGGCACTTTTGAATATTTTACAAGATCGAGGATGGTCTGATGAGCAAAGACCCTTGCCATAATCCCGTTGACATAACGAGAAAGGGTTTGAGCTGTATCTGCAATAGTCTCCCCGCGGCCCAATTGGAGATCGGTGGCGTTCAAATAAAGGGCATAGCCTCCGAGTTGCCACATCCCCACTTCAAAGGAGACCCTTGTCCGTGTGGAGGGTTTTTCAAAGATCATGGCCAATGTCTTACCCTTTAATAAAGGATGCTCTTCTCCACGTTGGAGTTGAAATTTCAAAAATTCGGATGTCTTGAGTATCTCCTCAATTTCTTCTTTCGTCAGATGAAAAAGACTATCTAATGATCTTCCTCTCAGATGAATAGCCATCTTAAAGCCCCCTCACGATTTCATTCCTTTTTATAAACTTCTTTTGGAATCAGGACAAAGTTTAAATCCATATTACCTCAATGTCTTTCACCTGTCCATAATGAATCATTTTTAGTGGGCCATAGAAAAAGAAAAGATTTCATCTCCATTTCAATAGCCAATATGGGGGGGAATCAAAAAATTACGGCTGAAATTAACCTTGACTTCTCCGTCATCCTTTGCTAATTTTTCCGTCAAGAGAACTTTTGAAGCTTCCCGCTCAAGGGGGCTTCCCGGCAATGAAATATCATTTCATATTGTGCCTCTTGCAACCCCCATCTTGCCTTACGCAAACAGGCAAGATGGGAATTGCAAGGTACATTCCGGCCAAAGGGGGTGATGAGGATGTCGAATGTATTGGGAATTTTGATTGGGGTAGTGGTCATCATTATCGGTCTCGTCCTTTTGGTCAGTTGGTGGAGTCTATTCATCAAAGGGCTGATGGCAGTCGTCCCTATCCTTCTGATTTTGATCGGTGTCGGAGCCCTCATTTACTTCATCAGCGAGATCAAATCAAAATTGGAGATCAATAAGGAAGAAAAAGTGGCTCCCGAACAGAAATAGAGTATCGAAGTTAAATCTGGCAACCCAAGGCGGATTGGAGGAATCATTTCAAATCCGTCTTTTTGTTTTTCTCTTCTTTCTTCACTAAAGGTTCCATGTGAACCACGACATCCGTGACTCCCCGGAAATCCCTTTTGATCTTATTCTCAATGGCATAAGAAAGGTGATGGGCCCGGTGCATATGCATCTCCGGATCAACGAGGACATGGAGATCGATGTGGATGTCGTCAATCCGACCTCTGCTTCGAATATGGTGACACTCTCCGACGCCCCGGATGGAAAGGACCAACCTCTCGATCTCCTCGGTAGGAATGGCAACTCCATCGCTGAGCACTCGAGAACTCTCTTTCACAATATCGATAGCCGCATATCCAATAAATCCCGCAATCACCAGAGAGGCAATGGGATCGAGAATGGGATATCCTAATTTAATACCGATGAGGGTCACAACCACAGAAGAGGAAGTCAAAATATCTGCCCGGGTGTGTAGGGCATCGGAGATGAGGATATCACTCTTTAAGGCTCTTCCCATTCTGTTCTCATAGATCATGACAGCGATGTTGATAGCTAATGTAATCCCCATCACTAAAAAACTGCCGCCATTAACCTGCGGAGTGACGGGATGGAGGAAACGAAGGACCCCTTCTCTCGTTACATTAAAGCAGAGGAGAAAAAGAAGGATGGAGATACCAACAGAGGTGATGGTTTCGTACTTCTTATGTCCATAGGGATGACTATCATCAATAGGTCGCGAAGCGATCCAGATCCCAATGAGGCCGATGATATTGGAAGAACCATCTGAAAAAGAATGGAACCCATCTGCGGTCATGCTGGCAGAGTGGGTCAGCCAACCATAAAAAAGTTTTGCTCCAGCGACTCCCCAGTTTAAAAAGAGAACAAAGATTAAGACCCACCGGATCTTGCGATATCTTTCTTCAGGACTCAGTTTTTCTTTCAACTTTTCAACCACCATTCACCTTCATCAGAAAATACTGTTAAATCCCTTTTAACCGCCCAACTTATTTAAGCTCTTGAAATTCATTTTCAAATGGGAGATAAAAGAGAAGGAAGAATAAAGCACTTTTTGTTAGATGGAAGAGCATGAAAAAACTTCAACCCGGTGATGAGGTCGTCAAAATCGATAAAGAATTAGGAATTGCCTGGGTCCTGCTCCCCCCTGATCCGAACCTAGGAGGATTTCGGGGCATCTCCCCCCGGATCATGGATGAGAAGAAGTATATGGTTGCAAAGAAGAAGACAGAAGGTGAAAAAGGTTAAAATAGGAGACCCTTTGAGCCTCTTTTTAATGTTTGATCCCCTCCTCTTCCTTCTTTTTCTCTTGAGTCCAATTATCTAAAACCCCTCCATGGATAATAATCCCATTTGGATCCGTACTAATGGCTTTGAGATAACAATGTTCTGCTTTCGCTGCTTCTCCTATTTGCTCATAGCATTCCCCCATCAGGTTAAGGGCATCTTTAAAGGTTGGCAAAAATTGAATGACCTCTTCCAGAGTATTAATGGCTGCATGATATCGCTGCAACTTCCAAAAACACATCGCCAACCAATAGTGACCTTGGTAGTGTTTGGGATTTGTTCGAATCACCTTTTCATAATAGGGGATGGCGGTCTCGAACATGCCCCTGCGATAATAAAGCCCCCCGAGACTTAAAAAAACGGGAATGCTGTTCGGATCCCCTCTTAATATTTCTTTGTACACCCTGACCGTTCTTCCTAAAAGATTGGCTCGATCATAGGCATTGGCCTTACCCAAAAGATAATTGGCCCTGATCTCACTTAAGGAAAGGTCTTCCCAAACCAGATCTTTGGCTAACGACCAGAGGACAGGGATCATATAGAAGAGATACCGGATTGATTTCATATCTGTCAGCCCTTCCTAAATTCGAAACCCGGAACAAATCTTGGAAAAGTTCAAATGCCAAAATCCCTGCCTTCGCCGAAGCGGTTTCGCGCAGGCAGGCAAATGCCATCCTTCGACACGCTCAGGATGAAATCATGGTGAGCTTGTCGAACCATGAACTTTGAGCTTTGACATTTGACATTGACTTGATCCCCCTATTTGGAATTTCGTGCTTCGGATTTATAACAATTAGTTATACATTAAATCGGAAATGGACAATATCACCATCTCTTATTAAATAATCTTTTCCCTCAGAGCGAAGAAGGCCTTTTTCTCTCGCTACATGCTCAGAACCACAGGCCATAAAATCAGAAAAGGACACCACTTCTGCCCGAATGAATCCTCTTTCCATGTCGCCGTGAATTTTCCCTGCAGCCTTAGGGGCAGGTGTCCCTTTTGAAACCGTCCAGGCCCTCAGTTCCAAACTCACCGTCGTATAAAATGTGACAAGGTCTAAAATCCCATACCCCACCTGAACCAATCGTTCTAAGCTTGACCCCTCCAGACCCAACTCTTTTCTGAACTCTTCTCTCTCTTCATCCTTCAATTCCGCAAGCTCTGCCTCCAGATCACCACAAATGACGACCACTTTATTTCCTTCTTTTTGTGCCCACTCGGTGATGGCCTTCAAACAGGACCCCTCTCCTTTTAACTCTTGTTGATCCAGATTGGCAACATAGAAAACAGGTTTTGCCGTGAGAAGGTGAAGATCTAAAAAGATTGTTTCTTTTTCTCCAGTCATGTGGAGACGTCCTGCTCGATGACCCTGGTTCAAAATGGACTGGACTTCTCGGTAAACCTCCAACTCAAAGGCGGCTTCCTTGGCTCCGACCCGATGCATTTTCTCTGTTTTTGCCATCCGTCTCTCTAAGGTCTGGAGGTCTGATAAAATGAGCTCGGTATTGATGACTTCTATATCCCTGACCGGATCAATCGAACCGAAGTCATGGGCTACGTTTTCATTTTTGAAGCACCGAACCGCATGGGCAATCGCATCCACATTTCGTATGTGATCCAAAAACTGATTCCCCAGGCCCTCCCCTTTGCTTGCCCCTTTGACCAATCCAGCGATATCAAAAAATTCGAGGGTGGTAGGAATCATCTTCTTAGGATGGATCAACTTGGCAATATTTTCCAGCCGCTTATCTGGGACGGAGACAATGCCTATATTGGGGTCGATTGTACAGAATCGGTAACTCGCTACTTCCGCCCCGGCTGCAGTGAGGGCATTGAATATCGTGGACTTCCCGACATTCGGAAGACCTACAATCCCACAACGAAATCCCATTTATCCCCCCTCAAGGAAAGTGCAAAAAGTATCGCATTAAAGAGAAACAAGTTTTTTGTAGATTTCTTCAATAATATTTGTATAATAAAATGGAAATAAAATAAAGTCCTTTTACCGATATTCAAGACTTAAGGAGGAAAGAGTGAAACAGCAGAATCGGATCATGTTGGAAACGGCCTGTGCTATTGCCAAAAAAACCCATTCCAAAGGGGTTTTGCTTTATGCGGATATGATTGAAGACTATGAAGCTTTAGCCAAAATCGGTCAAGAAAAGCAGGTTGATTTGATCCTTGCCATTAAAGATAAAGCTTCTTTCCAGGATGCCAGTTCGGTCTTTAAGAAAGTACTTCGAATCCCTGATGTCCCTCTGGGCCGAATTAATCAAATCAAGATGGCGATCATCCAAGCCCTCTCAAAGGGTCTGGTAAAAAAAGGAGATAAATGGGTCTGCCTCTCTGGCATTCCTCAAATAAAAGTCCTCGATAACCTCCTTATCCTCGAATTTGGAAAGGAGTTTGAAATCATCTCCTCTTCTGATCTCCCAGTATTGTCAGAGATTGTGAGACCAGAAGTTTTTGATACTCTCTTAACCCTCGCATTAGAACTTTCCACGGAGGGAAAGGAGGGGAGAAAACCTATTGGGACCATCTTCGTCCTTGGAAAACATGAAGAGGTCCTCAAATTCTCACACCCCATGGTCATCAATCCCTTTCAGGGATATCCTGAAGAGGAACGAAATATTCTGGATCCCCGGCTGAAAGAAACCGTTAAAGAATTTTCCTCCATTGATGGGGCTTTCATCATCCGGGAGGATGGGGTTATCTTAGCAGCAGGCCGCCATCTGGATGCTTCAGGCGAGAATATCGAAATTCCTTTGGGGCTAGGAAGTCGCCACCGAGCCGCCGCTGGGATTACCAGTCTGACCGATGCCCTCGCCATAGTCATTTCCGAGGAAACAGGAGGAGTACGTATCTTTCATCATGGGAAGATTTTCATGGAGATTGAAAAAGGAGAGTAGAGGGCCCGAGGAATCTATTCAATAATAAGGATGGATCCACAGCGGCAATTCCCATTCACCCCATTTTAATTAACCCTCTATCCAACCTTTTTTCTGAAACTGATTCATCGCCTTTTCAAGTCCTTCCAAAACCAAGACCTTTATAGATTCTGCTGAATAGGATAGGATTTGATTTAAATGGAACTGCTCAGCTTTATCAAAAGTCTCCAAAACATATTCTGCCGGGTCCATTCCTTCAGGAGGTCTTCCTATTCCAACCTTCAGTCTTAAGAAATTATTTCCACCCATCCTCTCAATGATGGATCGAATCCCTTGATGCCCTCCATCTCCTCCTCTTCGTTTAAAACGAAGTCTTCCAAAAGCAAGGTCCAAATCATCATGAACGACGATGAGATCTTCCATTCCCAAGTGAAAGAAATCGGCTGCCTTTTTGACCGCTTCTCCACTGTGATTCATAAAGGTCATTGGCTTAGCAAGGATAACCTGCTGAGATTCGATCCCTCCCGTTCCGTATAGGGATTTGAAACGTTTGGTGCGGATAGGAATATGGTTTATTTTGGCGAGACGATCTATTATCTGAAACCCAATATTATGCCTGGTCATTCGATATGGGATTCCAGGATTTCCCAGCCCCACGATGATCTTCACATTTGGTTATTCTTTTTCCTCCTCCTCCTTTTCCTTTACCTCAGCCCCTTCAACAGCCTCTGGAGCCACTGCTTCCACAACCTTCTCCTCCACCACAGGGGGCACGACGGTGGCGATGGTAAAGTTAGTGTCTGATATAATTTTTGCTTTCTCCACTTGAATATCTTGAACATGAATCGAATCACCGATCTTCAAAGGACTGACATCAATATCAATGCTCTTCGGAATATCTCCAGGGAAACACTGGATTTGGATCATCCTCCGGACCTGTTCAAGGATGCCCCCCATCTTGGTCCCTTCTGGCTTTCCCATCAAATGGACAGGAACTTCCACGATGACCATCTCATCCATGGCCACTTCATAAAAATCGGTGTGCAGGGTTTTCCTCTGGAGAGGATCAATTTGAATGTCTTTTAACATGACTACCTTACGGTCTGACTGGGTGCCCTTTCGAATATCAAGGTCAATCAAAACATTCTCCCCTGCTTCCGTTTGAAGGGCTTTCACTAATTCCTTGGAATCAATCACCAAAGGGATGGTTTGGGATCTGGGTCCGTAGAAAATGGCAGGGATCAGGCCTTTCGCCCTGAGTTTCTTTGCCTTTTCTTTCCCAACCCCTTCTCGAATCTCTGCTGTCAATACAGGTCTTTCCATACATTACTCCTTATTGAGTGGTTTGTGTTAGTGTATAGTGCTAGGGATTAAAAAATTGAAATCATTATAACCACTCCCCAACACTAATCGCCAATGCTATATTTAAACAAACAGGCAACTCACCGAATCATCCTCATAAATCCTTCGGATGGCATCAGCCAACAGGCTGGATATGGAGACAACCTTGATCTTTGGACTTGCCTTGGCTTCTTCTTGGAGAGGGATCGTATCTGTCACGATCATTTCCTGAATGGGTGATTCTGAAATGATCTTCACCGCTTTTCCTGAAAGAACAGGGTGAGTGCAACAGGCATAGACACCTTTCGCTCCATTTTCAACCAAGGCATAAGCCGCCCGCACTAATGTCCCTCCTGTATCAACCATATCATCGACTAATACCGCCGTCATACCACTTACGTCTCCGATGATGTTCATCACTTGTGATACATTGGGAGATTCTCTTCGTTTATCGATGATTGCCAAAGAGGCGTCTAACCGTTTTGCATAAGCTCGAGCCCTCTCCACCCCTCCTGCATCGGGTGAGACGATGACGACGTCGTTCTTCAACTTCCTCAGATGCTCCAACAGGACCGGGGCAGCAAATAAATGATCCACTGGAATATTGAAAAAACCCTGAATCTGACCCGCATGGAGGTCAACGGTAAGAATTCGAGAAGTCCCTGCGGTGGTGATCAAGTCTGCAACCAGCTTTGCAGAGATGGGGGCTCGGGGGAGCACTTTGCGATCCTGCCTGCCATAACCATAGTAAGGCAATACAGCGGTAATCCTTTCCGCAGAAGCCCTTTTCAGGGCATCGACCAAAATAAGAAGCTCCATGAGATTGTCATTGACAGGAAAAGAAATAGACTGAATTACGAAAACATCCATCCCCCGCACGCTTTCATCGATCTCAACATGAATTTCTCCGTCACTAAAGGTGCTGACCACAGATTTCCCGAGAGAAGTTCCCAACTGGTCACAAATCTTTTGCACTAATTTGTTATTTGAATTTCCAGTGAATACTTTTAACCAACTCAAATCCTGTTTCGGATTGATGATTACCCTTTTTTTACTCATAGGAACCTCTCCCCTTATCAAAAACTCGCTAAGCGCAAAGCGTTTAGAGGAATAAAAATATGCTTCTTGCGCTATGCTCTTTGCTTCAATGTGTGGCTGGGGTGGGAGGATTCGAACCTCCGAATCCAGGTTCCAAAGACCTGTGTCTTACCGCTTGACGACACCCCAATCGTTTAATTCATGAAATTCAAATATCGAAATTCTAAACTCGAAATGCTAAACTCTAAATAAACCCAAATGTCTAAAACCCAAAACTCAAAACCCTATAACCTTTCAAGGTTTCTTCTGAATCTCTTTACTATATTCTGCTAAAACCACGGATTCGATCATCTGACGGGTCTCGCTGTTAAGGGGGTGGGCAGTATCCCTGTAAGTTCCATCTTTTCTTTTCTTGCTCGGCATGGCTACGAACAATCCATTATTCCCGTTGATGACTTTCAAATCTCTCACGACAAAACAATGATCGAAGGTGATTGCGACATAGGCTTTGAGCCTTTCCTCTTGAACAGGGAATACCCTCACTTCTGTCACTTCCATAATGCCCCCCTGCCTATCCACCCTGCCTAGCGTCAGGCGGTGATGCTATGTGCTTTTAAGACGGCCCATCCTCTCCCTGCAACCAATTTTTTTATCTTTTCATAAGCCCCCGTTGCACTTTTATCATTTTGAAATAAACCGAAAACCGTGGGGCCACTTCCTGTCATCAAGGAGCCCAAAGCCCCAGCAGAAAAAAGTATTTTTTTCATGATTCCAATCTGAGGATATTTTCTTGAAACCACTTCTTCTAAATGATTAAAAAGAATGCTGGAGATCCCCTCAGGAGTTTTCAGAAACTTATGAAGATTAAAATGAAATTGCTGATTTGTCAACACGAAATTTTGATATGCCCAGCGAGTTGAGACCTCAAAATTTGGATAAATAAGAACATACCATAGGGTCGGAAGTTCTTTCTTTTTTAGTCGCTCGCCAATCCCCGAACCAATGGCAGCGCCCTTCAAAAAAAAGAAAGGAACATCTGCACCAATCTCCAATCCCATTCCCATCAGCTCCTTTTGGGGAAGGTTCAATTTTAAAAGTTGATTCAAGGCCCTCAATGTGGTGGCAGCATTACTGCTCCCCCCTCCAAGGCCAGCCCCGAGGGGGATTCTTTTTTCGATCTTGATATGGATGCCCCCACGGTAACTCGAACCCTTTAAGATGTTTTGTGCCGCCTTGTAAACCAAATTGTTTTCTCCAACAGGAAGGTTAGGATGTTCTGTGGTGATAGAAATTCCTTTCTCCTTTTTAAAAGAAAAATGGAGCGTATCGTGAAGACTGATCTTTTGTAAGACG
>JADDYB010000534.1_pt1 | contig 12024 bp, 9 predicted proteins | sample 8641941 | NCBI WGS metagenome assembly JADDYB01 (sample SAMN16275377, study PRJNA637457) | freshwater sediment metagenome | isolation source: Lake Kineret sediment | place: Israel: Lake Kineret | collected 2013 | reverse complement strand
CGTCGTCCTCACCTCTCTATGAACCAGATACTCCTGCGTCCTTTCCCTGCAAGCATGATGGAATGAATATTGTGGCTTCTTGTTCAATCCTTACACTATGGATAAACGACCATTGAATGGCAACTATGCCTTCAATATCTGCTTGTGCCTGAGCGATCTCTCAAGCCACAGCTGCATCTTCATCTCTTTGAACTCCTTGATGCAGAAGTCAAGGTGGGCAATGGCGTCTTAATGACCCGATTTCACGCAAAAGGAAAAATGTTCGGGGTCAGCCCACTTAGAGTTGATATGGGAAATCCCATTTGAATTAAGTCGCATGAGTGAGGTGACTATGCCAAATAAATTGGCAAATAGCTACCTGGTAAGCCTTGATGAGGACAGGTCTACAGAGATTGCGGTGGTTGGGGGCAAGGGCGCTAGTCTGGGCAAGATGGTCAAAGCCGGCTTCCCCGTCCCACCGGGGTTTGTCGTTACCACTAACGGTTATGCCGAGTTCATCCAGGCCAACCAACTTGATAACCTGATCGAACACTCCCTTAAGGGGCTGGACTACTCTAATCTTGACGAAGTGGAGAAACAGACAGGCAAAATCAGGCAAGCTATCATCAGAGGCTCGATCCCTGAAAGCCTGTCTAAGGAGATTGTCAAAGCCTACTCCAAGCTCGGGGACAAGCCTTATGTAGCCGTCCGCTCCTCTGGCACCGCGGAAGACCTGGCAGGGGCTTCCTTTGCCGGCCAGTATGAGACCTTCCTTGATGTCCGAGGAGAAGAAGCCCTCCTGGAGGCGGTGAAGAAGTGCTGGGCTTCGATGTGGACAACCCGGGTGGCGGCATACCGGCACAACAAGGGACTGGAGAAGGCAGCCACCGGCATTGCCGTGGTGGTGCAAATGATGATAGATGCCGAGGTGGCAGGAGTAATGTTCGTGGGGAATCCCATGAACGCCCGCGCGGATGAGACCGTCATCAATGCTTCTTGGGGACTGGGAGAGACAGTCGTCTCTGGCTCAGTCACTCCTGATGAGTACATCATCGGCCGGGATCTCAAAGTCAAACGGCACTCCCTAGGCTTAAAAGAACTTCGGGTTACTAGAGATAAAAAAGACGGAAAAGGAACCGTCAAAGAACCAACGCCAGCAAATCTCCGCGAACAGTTTACACTGACGGATGATGAGGCAGCTAAGCTGGCGGAGATGGGCAGAAAAGTCAATGACTACTACAGCGGGCTACCTCAGGACATCGAGTGGGCGAGGAAAGATGACTCGTTCTACCTACTGCAGTCACGTCCCATCACCGGGGTGGAGTTTACCTGGGAGGAAGACTTGGACCTTTGGCCATCGCTACCAGAAGAGGAGGATAGGATCTGGACCCGGACCTGGGCAGACGAGGTGTGGACCGGTCCCATCACGCCCTTGATGTGGTCGATCCGCGGCACTTGGATGCGCGACGGTGGCACTGTCAACTTCAAGGCCTTCGGCATGGGCGAACTCGGTGACCTCCGACTGTACAAGTATTCGCGGGGCACGGTCTACTACAATACCAGGGCTGACGAACTCATAGCCGAATACTGCCTTCCGCCAAGTCTACGGGAGCCTCTCCTCATCAACCTTCACCCGTCTCAGATAGAAAAGGTCATGAACGCGCCGTTCGACCTGGGGCGGACTTTGAAAATGTATCTGATGATCGAGAAGGACCATCCCACAATGGGCATAGGCGTGTTCATACCGAACCAGCCCGGTCTAACGAGAGAACAAGTGCGTGAGATGCGGCGCCACCGCGTGAAAACGGCGGAATTCCTCACCGAGAAGCAACTGAGGTCTCTCACGGACACCGAGCTGAGAGATAAGATCTGGGAGTACAACTATGTCTTCGCGGCGGGTCTTGCGATGGGTGCATGGGGCAGGATCTTCATTTACCCACCCGTCATTCGAACTGTGCTGAAAGGCGTGCTGAAGTACTGGTATACCGGCAGCAACAAAAACGCGTTCATTGAAATCCTTAGTGGCCTTCCCTGGCGCACCGAGCAGTTCTATGATGACTACGGGATCTGGAAGCTGGCGAACATGGTCAGGAATTCCGAGAAGCTAACTGCACTCATGAACAAGTTCGAAGGGGCTATATTTTTCGAGGAGCTGAAGAATCACGAGGAAGGACGCACCTTTCTGTCAGAATATGACAAGTTCCTGGAACTGAACTTCTACCGAGGACACGCCGACCGCGATATGTATTTCCCGCGCCGTATAGAAGACCCTGGGTTGGACTATATTGCCTTACGCCTCCTTGCCACCGCGGAAAATCTCGAAGACCCAATGGAAAGGGCGGACAAACTGAACCAGCGGCGTGAGGCAGCTGTCGCTGAAGTGGTCGAAAATCTGGGGAAACAGCCACTGGGCGATCTGAAAGTACCCATCTTCAAGTGGCTACTTAACTACAGTATAAGGTTCTTCTCAGGGCGGGATGACTCACGCCCGGTTTCTGACATCGTCACGTGGCAGAAGAAGCTACCGGTCCGGGAACTCGGTCGGCGAACAGTCGAGCGAGGTCTGCTGGAAGGGGAGCGCGATTTCTACTTTCTTTCTCTGCATGAGCTCTGCGACCTGCTTGCCGGGGCTCTTTCGAAAGAGTTAGCGAGAGCAAAGGTTGATGGACGCAGGAAAGCCTTCGACCGTTTTGTCAGCCACGAAGAAGACCCGCCCACGTTCCTCAAAGGCAACTTCCCCATGGACTCTGGGTACTTCACAGGAGAGGACAGCGGTGTGGTTCATAGGGGTATTGGTACCAGCCCCGGGACCGTGACAGCGCGGGCTAAGATCATCCCTACCCAGCAGGACATTGGCCGCCTGGAGAAAGGCGATATTCTCGTTTGTCACGGCACTGACCCTGGCTGGACGTCAGCTTTTAGCATCGTCAGCGGCGTAGTCGCGCAAACTGGAGGAATGCTGGCGCATTTCTCTTGCCTTTCGCGGGAATACGGCCTGCCAGCGGTCTCATTACCACAGGCCATGAAGCTCATTAAAGACGGCTCGAGGATCAAAGTAGACGGTGATAAAGGAGAAGTGCGGCTAATGGCAAAATAACAATAATAAATGGAAGAAATGGCAAATAAATGATATCACAATCGCTTCATCAAAGCCGGCTCAAAGGATTTGCCGCAACGAGTAAAATATAGAAATTGATCAAGGAAAATATGATAGAATTCAACCGTGAACAGGTCATTGAACTAGGATGTCGTCGAAGATATGAATACGAGGAGAAAGTACAATGAACGCACAGGATAAGCAGAAGTTTCAGGTAAAAACAGTCTGCCAGATTGGCGTTGTGGTCAAAGATTTAGGCCGGGTGGTCAAGGACTGGACGGAGAATTTTGGCTTCGGTCCTTGGACCTTCCTTGAAACGCCCACCACGAGATATGCGGCAGTATTCGTTGGACCCATCGAGTTCGAGCTAGTCCAGCCGATTGATGGGAAGATGCAGGGAGAGGCAGGTAGGTCAATCCAGGATTTCCTCGACAAGTGGGGGGACGGTATCCATCATGTTGCTTTCCTGGTCGATGATGTCCAGGCAGAGGCTTCAACGCTAACTGCCAACGGGGTCAAACTCCTTGCCCAGGGTGGACCGGAATGGGCATACTTCTTGAGCGGTGGACCGCGTAGCACGATATTTGAGCTCATGCGGCGTGCTAATTATGACCTGATTAAAGAAAAAGGACTGCAGGGATTTTGGGAAGAGAAGATGAAAGAGAGACAGGCAAAAAAGCCTTAGTCGGTCCCATACTATTGTTCGTCATCGGAAAATCCAAAAAACATGGAAGTTGGTAAAGTTCATTAATTAAAGGTAGTTGAGAGTCAATTTATCGGAGGTGCTTGTATGAAAGCGGCTGTGACCACAGGAGAGAAAGGACGCATAATTTGTAAGGAGGTACCAAAACCGGAATTACAACCAGGACAGGTCCTGCTGAAGACCAGGTATTGCTCTATTTGCGGGAGTGACCTGGAATATATCACTGGCGCCATCCAATATGGCGGGTCATATCTTCGCGAAGGGACTATCATGGGGCATGAATTCTCAGCTGAGGTAGTGGCTGTTGGTCAGGGAGTTGACGGATGGTCAGTTGGTGAACGAGGAACAATCAATGGTGCGCCAAGAGTATGTGGAAGCTGCTATTATTGTCGGCGCGGACTATATCACCTATGTATAGGTGGAACTAACTCCCCACGGGGGTGGGACCCAATGAATGGGGCAATGGCGGAGTATTTTGTCATGAATCCGAATGGTCTACCTGGTTTGCTGAAAGTGCCAGAAGGCATATCTGATGAAGAAGCAGCATTGGTCGAGCCACTGGCCAATGGCGTAGCATCGGTTGAAAATGCCGGCTTGAAACCTGGAGACTCAATCACAATAATAGGAGCAGGAAAGATCGGACTCGGAGCGATGCTGTGTGCCAAACTGGCTGGTGTAACTCCAGTAATTGTCATTGATATAAAAAAATCGCGTTTGGACAAAGCTTTGGCAATGGGCGCTGATGTGGTGATCAACCCCACTGAAGTAGATGTTGTTCCTGAAGTGTTAAAAATAACTGAGGTTGGTACTGATGCCGTCCTGGTCTGTGTTCGGGAGAGCGATGTCCTGGACCAAGCTGCTAATATGGTCAGGCGTGGTGGGACCATAGTAGTAACTGGAGTACTGAGACCATGTAAAGTAACACCCCATCTTTGGCTAAGAAAGAACCTTACGTTGAAATCGCACTATAGTGGGTCCTGTGCGACTTCTTTGCGTCTGATAGCTAACAAGAAAATCGATGTGAAGCCAATGATTTCAACTGTTATGCCTCTTGAGAATGTGCAAAAAGCTTTTGATTCGATGTTGAGCGGTGAGAATATAGTCGTTCTTTTAAAGCCATAAAGTGTCTTAAACCAGATATAATTAGAAATTTATTGTCTTTACCAGCTTTTTCCTTCTTTAGAAGGGGCAATGCATTTGTAGTTGCTGTCTTGACCCCTGTAGATAAATTGAAAAAGAAGTTGCTAAAATCCGTAGTCCAGTGTTACCCCTGTGGTCAGCCAGCACAAAAGCTTGCCCTCTATCGTCTAAAACCGCTATAATGACTTCCCTTTGAAAAAGAATCAGAGTGACTTGTTCATGAGGAATTAGTTGGGTCTGCCCAGTTGAGTTGGCACTGCAGGGTAAAGACTGGTAAGGAGGTAACAAAACATGGAACTGCCATCTAAAAAAGTTATGATCAAGCTGTACCGAGACTTGCTGACAGCAAGGCGTGTAGAGGCTGAAATATGGTCAAGACAGGGCATTCTGGCCGGAAGGGGTGGGGGTGCCCATAGAGGGATAGGGGAGGAGGTCATACCAATCGCTTTCTGCAACAATCTGACCGCAACTGACTGTATCCAGGTCAACTTCAGAACATTTTTCTGTTTGTTTACTAAACCTGGAATCACTATCAAGGATATGGTTGCTTTTAGTATGGGGAAGTGTGCCAGAGGAGAGGGTTTCTACACACCGGAGAACGGCTTACTTGGTGGCTGTGGTACACTGGGTGAGTCAAGTGTACGGTATGTAGGCGCCGCGGTGGCGGCGACCGTCAGGCACACCAAAGACATAACTGTCTTCATTCAGGGGGATGGTGCGTCAAACCACGGTGCTACCCATGAAGCGATGGCAGTAGCCGGAGCCTGGCATCTTCCGGTCGTCTTTGTAATCCAGAATAACCGTTACGGGATGGGCACCTCTGTCAATAAGGCTTACAGTATTGAAGATCTGTCTCTGAGAGGAGTTGGTTATGGTTTACCTAGCGAGAGAGTGGACGGCAACGACATGATTGCGATGTACATGGTTGCCAGGAAGCATGTCGATAGATGTCGGTCTGGCTGCGGGCCGAGCCTGATCGCGGCTGATACCTGGCGAATGCGCGGGCACTATGAAGGTGATAGTCAGATGTACCGGCCTAAGGGCGAGGCTCAGGATTGGTGGAAGAAAGAACCACTGGCACGTTACCAGAAGGAGCTGATGGAACAAGGCATACTGACAGAAAGAGACGTCGAGCGAATAGAAGATGAGGTAAAAGACGAAATCAAGGCAGTGTTTGTCGAGGTTGATAAGATGCCGCTTAGAGAAGATTTCTTCGAATTATATCAAAAGACTGCTATTGCCGAACTGTGAATCGGCTGACTATCTAGGAGGGAAAATGGCTGTAATTACCTATATTGAAGCGATTAACCAGGCACTGAAGGAAGAGATGCGACGGGACGAGCGTGTGGTTATCTGGGGGGAAGACTTGATATCGATGAACGGCGTTTTTGGCCAGACCAAGGGTATATACGATGAGTTTGGTGGGGATAGGATCAAGGACACTCCTATCTGCGAGCAGGCGATTGCTGGTATGGCGATGGGAGCAGCCTATCGTGGTCTCAGGCCAATAGGTGTCTTTATGAATGCTGGTTTCAGTCTCTGTGCCTTCGATAGCGTATTCCTCAAATTAGGCTGTATAGGTGGGTCGCTAGGGGGTGGTTCGTCTAATACCGGGGTGCACGGGTACAGAACCTCCATGCCAGTAGTGATTTATGGCTTTATCGGTGGTCAGAGGGATGATAATGATCACGGCATGTCTCCTGAAGCACTCTATATGCATGCGCCATACCTGAAAATTGTCATGCCATCAACTCCCTATGATGTCAAAGGTCTGATGAAGACAGCTATCAGGGACGACTATCCGGTGGTCTTCTGGGATCACACCTGGTGTTTCTTCATGGCGCATAAAGATGGCGAGATCGTACGCTCCCAGGAGGCAGTGTCACAAGAGGTACCGGAGAAAGAGTACCTTATCCCCTTCGGCAAGGCAGATATAAAGCGCCGGGGTACCGATGTGACTTTGGTTACCTACTCATTCATGGTGCATGTAGCGCTCGCGGCAGGATACAATCTAGCTAAAGAGGGCATAAGCGTTGAGGTGGTAGACCTGCGCACTATTGTGCCGCTTGATGTTAAGGCGATTATCACATCGGCTAAGAAGACAGGGCGTTTACTGATTGTGCATGAAGCGATGAAGCGTGGTGGTTCCGCTGGCGAAATTTTGTGGCGAGTGCATGAGGAGGAACCAGAGCTGGTCAAATCCTTGAAATCATTCAGGCGGCTGGCCGCTAAAAACCTGCCCCTGAATGCTCATTATGGCCCACGGTTAGTCCCTTCGGTGGATACGATAACTGATACTATAAAGGATATGCTGAGTACCTAAAACATTATGTGGAAAGTTACAGAAGGCAGGATTTCTAAAATCGTTAGATACCTTTCAGGTTTTATAAGCATACGTTAAGAAAGCTGATTAGCCGCAACGACCTATAAACCATAGCAAGAGCTCTTTTGACTCTCGTTATGCTTAGATTGAAAAATTTTAAAACAAGGAGGACCTAAATGCATGAAGTAAGACCTCCCAAACTTTGAGGCCAGATAGTGGATGCCGAAATCATCGAGTGGGTGGCTGTTGAGGGGGCTGCAGTAAAAGAGCACCAAGTAATAGCTATGCTAGAGATAGAAAAAATTCCTAATGAACCAGAACCCGAACTCAAATGTATTCTGTATATTGTTAAACAAGCCTTGGATGAAAAAACAAAGCAGGTTGCATATATCAGATTGAAGCAACAATCGGTTGGCTAAATAGCCTTGAATAGATTAAAAAAGTCTTTATTGTTTTAATGGAGGAAAAGAGATGAAAAATCCGTTAAAAGAAAAGTTACAGCGCGGCGAAGTAGCCATTGGCACGTTCATAGGAATCGGACACCCGGAAATAACGGAGTTCCTGTCCGTGGTCGGGTTTGATTGGCTCCTGCTTGATGGCGAGCACGGGCCATTGGGTCTGGAAACTATGCAGGCGATGATGCAATCAATGCGCAACACTGATACCTGCGTGCCCATTATCCGGGTAGAATGGAATGACCCGGTAATAATCAAGCGAGCCCTTGATATCGGTGCTTATGGCATACTCATTCCCTGGGTTAATACGAGAGAAGAGGCGGAAGCCGCCGTATCAGCCTGCAAGTACCCGCCCCGGGGTATCCGCGGCTGTGCACCACGCCGCGCCGGGTTAATAAATGATGATTACGTCATGACCGCCAATGCCAACCTGCTCACTATTGTCCAGATAGAGACAGCTACTGCTGTTAAAAACATCGATGACATTCTGGCAGTTGAAGGCGTGGATGTAGTCTATGTTGGTCCAGTCGATCTTTCGATGAGTATGTTCGGTGTACCGGCAAAGTGGGAAGACCCTTCATACACGGCAGCTATTGAAACGGTTGTCAATGCGGCGAAAAAAGCCGGTAAACCAGCCGGTATTTATGCCACTTCCCGGAATATCGAGTGGGCGATAGAAAAGGGCTTCACATTACCATCGGTAGACGGCGCTGAGTCTTTTCTCATAATGGGTGCCAGAACCGCCCTGAAGAAAGCCAAGGATGCAATCACCAAGAAAAAATAGTCGTAAGTCTTGTGACGGCAACTAAAGGACTAAAGAATGGAGACGATGGCAATGTTAGAACTCCTGACACAGGGAAAGCTGCAGACAGCATCAGCTTTTAACGATGTGTATCACTAGAGCTGTTTTTTATTGAGTTGGAAGATTCGCCGAGAGTAACAATGCCCTTATTGCCATCAACCGTAATCTGTTGTCCACTGACGATTCTTTTTGTAGCATTGCTCGTGCCCAATACTGCGGGAATGCCGTATTCCCTGGCCACTATGGCACCATGAGCGAGAATGCCGCCAATATCCGTTACCAGACCTTTTGCCTGGGCGAACAACGGCGTCCAGGCGGGCGTGGTGGTCGGGCAAACTAAGATGGTACCCGGCACCATCTTTTCAAAATCAGCTGGGGAGAGGATCAAGCTGGCTTCGGCTGTGACCTTTCCCGGGCTGACTGGCGAACCCTTTAGTGAATTACCATCTTTTTCTGCGAAGTTATCGGTGTGGGATGGGGTATGCTCCTGAGGTAGTGGTGGAATATGCTCTGGGGGAGATAATAATTTACGAGCTTCCCTTAATTCACGCCGCTCCCTGGCTTTCTGTAGAAGGCCCGGCACGGGCTTATTGCCCTGTTGTTCCAGTATACTTTTTACGGGTACCATCCAATTCCCCACCAGCGCCCTGACGGCTTTGCCCAATTCGTCACTGGTCAGGAAAAATATATCGCTGGATTTCTCTAGTGTTCCAACCTCAACTAGACGCCGTCCCAGCTCCAGTGCCAGCGGCCGCAATACAGACCAGGCTGCTCCAAAGTAGAACATCGCCTCTTCACGACCCGGGTAGTAGCGTTTTGCCAGCCAGAGCCGCCGCCGGAATTTCCACCACAGCATTCCACGAAAAACCTGCTTTGCCTCCTTCAGCGCTGCTTCACGCTTACGTATCAATTCTTTGTGTTGGGCAATAGGGTTGTAATTGGTATCCTGAACTAGCATTTTCAAATTACGCAGGACTTGCTGCGGGTCTTCAGCCATTGTCGGTTCGACAAAATCGAGCGTGTAGACCTGATGGCCATAACGGTCAAAGAACCGTTCAATTGCCTCCAGCACCGGACCACTGTCAACATGATTCTGCAACGTGTCCAGAAGACGCTCGGCCGGGGTTGTGATGACCAGTTCATAGAGAGTTTCCTTGGGGCGAATAAGTTCGGCTAGGTAATATAAATCCATCTGAGACTGCATTGCTCTGGACTTAAGACCGCTGAGAAACTGTCCGCTGGTGAAACGTCCGGGGGCATGTTTTTGCAGAAAGTTAATTAAAAGCAATTCCATTCCCCTCGCTACGGCGAAAGGCCAATATGTCCCCTGGTACCAGTAGTTGGCATCAGCCCGGGCAAGCTCGCGTATCCCGGCCCATAGCTGCTCAACTGATGCAGCGGTAGGGTCGACCTGACGCCACCTGTCTATGATGTTAAGGTAAGCAGGTAAAGTCCGAAAACGCCATTTGATTACCCATCCGATATATACCCGTATTTGCATAGAGATGCGAGCAAAGAATGTAGGACGGCGGCGCTTAATTTCTTTCATGCCGTATGACCTGGGTGGCTCACCAAGATGCCGGTAAGCAAACCCATTAACAGTCGTACTTACAATAAATGATGAAGGGGGCTGGGTATCTTCGAAACGGTGCTTCCTGGTTTTAGCGAGATTGCGCCCCCATTCCTCTTGAAGATATTTTTTCATATACATGTCTTCAAACAGCGTGGAAACAGGACCCGGGATATGTTCCACCAGCTGCGACCGTGCGATAAGTGCTCCCGGTTCGGGTTGGTCCCAGCGGACATCCTTCAACGGTTGTGGAAGCAGGTTGGTTATTGGTCTCGATTGCAGTAGCCAGAGCTTTTCATCGGCGATGGCCCACTCGATATCCTGAGGTAACCCCTCAAATAATTGTTCCACCTCGAGGGCCATCGTAGCTAACTCACTGAGTAGTGGGGCTGGTAACGAGGAATCGCTACGCCGGGATTTTGCCACAGATTTTGTGGTCGTTCCCTGTTCAGCAGAGGAAACTATCATCTGTTCCTTGGCACCTATTATAGTTTCTTTAATAGTTAAATTTTCCCGGTCCACAATAAAGGTGTCAGGTGTTACATGTCCACCGACTACCGCCTCTCCCAGCCCGAAGCTGGCATTGATAACTATTTCGGTCCTCTCCCCTGTTGCCGGGTTAGCTGTGAACAGGATTCCTGACACATCTGACGGTATCATGACCTGGACAACAACTGCCATGGCTACTGCATCCTGAGGTATTCCCATCTGGTGCCGGTAACTGATGGCTCTGGGCGTCCAGAGAGATGCCCAGCAGTTACGTACTGCTGCTATGAGGGCATCAGTGCCACGCACATTCAGATAGGTTTCCTGTTGCCCGGCAAAGGAAAGTTCTGGCAGGTCTTCAGCATTGGCGGAAGAACGAACCGCTACTGCCGGGTTTTTCCCGTCCAGTGATTTGTAAGCTTGCCGGATTTCCTCTTTCATTTCATCGGACAGTTCTGGTTTCCTGATTAGTTCCTGAATACGCTGTGATGCTGTTTCAAATGATACTGTCTTACCGGTGATTTCTGGCTTTGCCAGATTGATAATAGTCTCCTGCAAGTTATTCTCTTCAACAAAGCGTTTATATGCAGATGTTGCCAGGTGAAATCCTGGGGGTACCGGCAATCCTGTAATTGCCATCTTGGCCAACGACCTTCCCTTACCGCCAACCATTTCCAGGGAAGCTTCTTTAGCGTTTAGAGGTAATATGTATTTATATTTTCCCAGCTGAAAGTTATCGTGTTTAATCTTGGACAATTTAAATACCTCAAAGTATTCGTTATCAGGCTGTCTAAAAATCTATTTTACTGGAGGGTAATCAAATGACTGTTGATAGTCTCCAGCACATCTTGAACATTATACCTTTGTTTCTTGAGGGTTACCACTCCGTTTGGCTACCCTTATTCACTTATGGACTATTAAACATTGATCTTTGGCAATTTTGACCAGTTCAACTCAAGTGAAAGGCAGGCTTTACGAGGCTTATTTACCGCATCACCACACCCCCATCAACATGCAATACCTGACCGGTTATATTTTTAGCATCTTCGGATACAAAAAAGACCACGGCTTTACCTATATCCTCGGGTGTCTGCTCTCTCCCAAGGGGAGTGCCCGGAGTAGCAATGTACTTCACCCAGAACTCTTTGTATGACATGTTTTTTAAATCTGCTTCAGCATAACGGTTGAAAGGCGGCTGTAGTTTTTCTCCCTTGCGTTGCGCTTCACGGAGGGCTGTCAGCCTGGTGATTACTCCTCTCTCGGCCATCGGAGTATAAACGAATCCTGGGCAGATGCAGTTGACTGTTATGTTATAAGGTGCTAGCGCCCTTGCTATCGACCATGTAATCGAGATATCAGCCGCTTTCATAGCACTATATGGCATATTATACGGGTCAGCCATCCGTGCGGAAATTGAAGATATGTTGACTATTTTTCCGCTCCGTTGCTTTATGAAGTATGGTGTAACG
>JADDYB010000533.1_pt1 | contig 12024 bp, 9 predicted proteins | sample 8641941 | NCBI WGS metagenome assembly JADDYB01 (sample SAMN16275377, study PRJNA637457) | freshwater sediment metagenome | isolation source: Lake Kineret sediment | place: Israel: Lake Kineret | collected 2013 | reverse complement strand
GCAGTTAAAAGGAATGGCTAAATACGGGATGACAGTTGAACAAAGATTAGGCGTCTCGGTTCCTGATATGAGAAACCTAGCTAAGGAGATAGGGAGAGATCACGAGCTGGCACTAGACTTGTGGAGAACTGGAATAGCTGAAGCAAGGATCGTGGCTGCGCTCGTTGATGATCCTGCTAAGCTATCTGAAGAGCAGATGGAGGATTGGGTGAAAGGCATTAATTCGTGGGATGTCTGCGACCAGGTCTGCATGAATCTTTTTGAAAAGAACCCATTAGCCTGGAAAAAAATTAGCGACTGGTCTGAGCGGGAAGAAGAATTTGTCAAAAGGACTGCCTTTTCGCTGATAGCTTGTCTGGCATGGCATGATAAGAAAGCGAGCGATGAGAAATTCATCGAATTGCTTCCTGTAATATTAAGAGGCGCTACGGACGAGCGTAACTTCGTCAAGAAAGCGGTAAACTGGTCTCTGAGAAACATCGGGAAAAGGAACCTCAAGTTGAACAAAGCCGCAATAGATACTGCTAAGGAAATCCAGCGTCTCAACTCGAAGGCTGCTCGCTGGATTGCTGCCGATGCCATCAGAGAACTGGAGAGCGACGCCATCCAAGGCAGGCTTAGAAGATGAACATTTAGCCAGATTGTGTCCGCAGGATCTACCTGTGTAGGTTTACGCTTTGATTTCCGCCTCAGTCTTATTATAGTGTATCTGCTATCGCCCTTTTCTCTTTAACAGGAGCCAATTCTCGGCACCTGTGTGAACCAGAGCGTACTCCCCTTGTAGTCTATCTCCATGAAGCGTGAATGTTAACAGATCAGGCTCCTTTTGTTGGAGTTCATATTCACCTTTGTCCCAAATTTCGACCTTGCCCATGCCGTACAAACCTTCAGCGATTGCTCCTTCAAAATCTATGTAACTCACTGGATGATCGTCTACCTGAACGGCCAATCGTCGAATACCGGACTCAGTAGGAGGGCCTTTTGGCACGGCCCAACTCTTGAGTACTCCTTCCATTTCCAGTCGAAAATCATAGTGTAGACGAGTTGCATGGTGTTTTTGGACTACAAATTCACTCATTTTGCACGCAGCTTGCCTTTTCTCATTCCAACCACTAGTTTATCATCCAGCGCTAAAAGCGGGGTAAGATACTCACGTAAGGGCACTTCACCAGCTCCCATTGTGTTTTTTGCCTAACAAATCATTGGATGGTGCAACGGAAACCTAATTCAACCACTACGAGGGATATTGGTGCCTGCAGTTTTTCGACTTCAGCTTTGTATTATCTGATTACTCTATTGGCAATGCCTTGCCAAGCAATAACAGTCAACTTATGTGTAGTCTATCAGGCGAGGAACGATCCCACTCCCTGGAGTTCACGTCACCGAGGATCCTTCGAAACAGAAAAATGCTAGAGGTCAGTTTTATGACGAAATATCATTTAGCACCTGTTGTGAATCAGCCTTTAGAAATGGATTGTTGATGGCAGAATTTTTAAAAAGATTACTTGCGAATTTGTCTAAGGAAAAGGTAAAAACTTGGCGTATTTAAGCAAAGACAGAAGTGCCACAAATTAAAGAATGGTTAGGCGGATTGAAAGAAAGATATGGAAATCGCTGAATCAACCACGTTTATACTTAACCCCTTCATTAAGGAAAATAAAAATGCTCAAGAAAATCCTCCTGGATCCGATAGGTGTAAAAAATTTGTGCTTTGCCTGTGAAAATCTTCGGGGGTACCTAAACAATGCGTTGATAAGTTCCTTGCGGTAAGGGCTGCGTTTCTGGTTCTCATGTTATGACAAAAAGTAACCCCTTTTTCTTTGACTATCATCTTGCCGTTTTCTACAATTGTTGTAACTGTCACGGGAAAATTGTTTATGAGTCGGAGGTTCATATGGAAACTACAAAAAAAGAAAAACGTCTTGAGGGTAAAGTTGCCTGGGTGACAGGCTCCTCACGCGGCATCGGAAGGGTAATTGCCGGCCACCTGGCACAACTGGGGGCAAAGGTAGCGGTCCATGGTACCAGTCCAACGTCATCACGCGCTTTCAACGAAGCTGATTCACTGGAAGCAGTTGCCAAGATTATTACCGAGGACTGCGGGAGCGAGGTCCTGCCGTTTTGTGGGGATTTAACTGATGCAGCTATCGTCAAAGATATTGTTGCGCAAATCCGCCACCAGTTCGGCCATATCGACATACTAGTAAACAGTGCCGGTGGCGATATAGGTGCGTTGGGCCTATCGGGCGGGAATTTCGGTAAACCACTGGTCAATGATGCCATATTCGTTCCCCTGGAAGATGTACGGGCTATTCTTGATCGGAATCTCATGACCTGTATACTATGCTGCCGTGAGGTGGTACCGGACATGATTCAACGCAAGGCAGGCTGGGTTGTCAACATGGGCAGTGTATCCGGGCTTGGGGGCCATTCTCATGAAGCAATCTATGCATCTGCAAAAGCGGCCGTCCATGAATATACACGCTGCCTGGCTGCTTTTGTCAAGGAATACAATATCCGTGTCAATGCGATCGCTCCCGGGTTGATCGTTGTTCCCCGTATTGTAGCTCAGGGCCGTGCCGAGGGTGCGGCAAAGATGACCAATGGGACTCTCAAACGCCCGGGTTATCCGGTTGAAATCGCACGCACTGTTGAGTTCCTGGTCACCGATGATTCATCATACATGACCGGGCAGGTACTGCGTGTAGATGGAGGGAACCAGTTGTGGCCGGCTTAGCAGTTGAAACCAGTCCGCAATAGATATGTAAAAAGGCTAGACTCAAAAGCAATCAAATGGAAATAACCAAAGGGCATATTCATTCATTGCATTACCTTTAAGAAGTAACAAGGGTTGTAGGATTGTTGCTTAATTGCGACCAGGTGGATCGGGGCTATAATTGGATAATAATAGGTGTTTGGTGACATTTCTGTTGCACATCAAGACATCATGGGTATAAATTGACCGTGTAGGTCATACCAGTTATGATATTCTTCGTCTAAGGCTTTGCGATATTGGAAGATACTCACCCCAGATGAACGATGTCTGAGAAAGGAGTCCCAAGATGACACTACCTGATTTTTTTCTTAAAGACAAAGTAGCCATTGTTACTGGAGCTAAGCGGGGCATCGGTAAAGCGATTGCTCTGACCTTTGCCGAGGCGGGGGCAGATGTAGTGGTCTGCGGCCGTACCCCGGACGAGCTAGAGGAGGTCACCAAGGAGATTCGGGCGCTGGGACGTCGCTCTCTTGCTCTCAAGACCGATGTCACAGTAAAGAACGAAGTCACTAGTCTGGTAAAGCGTACCATCAAGGATTTCGGTACCATTGATATTTTGGTCAATAACGCCGTGGTCTATACCGGTGGTCCGCTGGTTGACTTGAGCGAGGGCGACTGGGACAACTCTCTAGATATTGGACTCAAGGGCTTCTATCTCTGCAGTCAGGCGGTAGCCCGGGTCATGATTGAGAAGAAGAGGGGAAGCATTATCAACATGTCTTCCACGGCTGGCATCAGGCCCACCGGCTGGCAGGGGGCATATAGCATAATCAAGGCGGGCGGCATTATGCTCACCAAACTTCTGGCAGTGGAGCTGGCGCAGTGGAATATCCGGGTTAACGCCCTGGCGCCAACCGTGGTCAAAACTGAGCGGACGAATGTCGAGGTGCTGCGCGGTTTTATAACCCAACTCCCGCTTGGTCGACTTACCGAGCTTCACGAGCTAACAGCAGCCGCCCTCTTTTTAGCGTCGGATGCCTCCACCTATGTAAGCGGCCATGTTCTTATTGTTGATGGTGGCCGGATAAACACTTTCCCACGCATGGGTCCAAGTTAACTGAGCGATGTTTCTGCGAGAGGAGAATTAAAACCACGCAGGCAATATCAGCCCCAAAGAAAAAGTGCGCGCAGCACAATCTAGTGAGTTGCCGGGTTAATAGGCACACAGCTTAAGATATCATTCCTTGGATTAAGTTACCTTTCCTGAGTTCTAACTACATTACATATTTCCGCCACGTTTATCCTTGTATTTCTAGTTATTGACAACTGCTGCGATTGAGGAGTAGAGTAATTTGGTTAGGCACGAAATAGGCTCATTTGTAATTACATCAGGTACAGGAGTCGGTAGGATAGAACAGGGTCACTGGAATTCCTATTTGAAGACGATTGACGATGCATAGAGTTGACAGCCCAACATGGTAAGAATCCAGCTGCAGAAAGGGTCCTCTTCAAATCCGGTTGGAAAAGAGTAAATCAAACCAAACAGTTATCAAATTGGGAGATCCTGTCAAAATTATCCCTATTCTTAAAATAAATAATACAGGTGTATGATACGTAAAAATGTCAACAATAACTGAAGATATTAAAGACTCATTAATTAAATATTATCAAACGAAACAAGATTATGGCCCGGATTTTCATATTATTGATTTTGTACCTTTAGAGGGCGGCAGGCAACATAGGATGTATAGCTTTAATATTCTCAAAATCGAGAATAATAGAAAATATGGACAGCCTCTGGTATTGCGCCTCTACAATGGCAATATTGCGATTGATAATGCTGAATATGAGTATAGAATTATGGAAAAACTCAGAACAAGTGTTGTGCCTGTACCCAAAGTCTTTATATTGGAGAAGGATAAAAATTATATAGGCTGCCCTTTTATTGTTATGGAGAGGATAATTGGGGAAAACCTATTTAACTATGCCAATCGCCAATTAGCAGTTAATATTTCATGGGTTGAATCAAAAGAGTGCAAAACATGGGTCACGAAATTGGCCAGCCTTCTTGCTTCTGTTCACCAATTAGACTGGCAAGTGTTAGGTTTTGACTTTCTGAGATCTGGTGGCTGGTCAGCTAATTCTATTGCTGAAGTTTTTAACTCACCTGAGGTAGTACACATGGCTGCTAATAACAAAGGATTAAAGAGTCTTATTGACTGGGTCCGTGAAAGGCTAGATGAGGTTGAAAATACAGAAAATGTTATGCTCCATTTTGACTTTCATCCTCAAAATATAATGGTCAATAAAGGTAAAATCGTCGCGCTTATCGATTGGGCAGAAGCTTGTTTGGGTGATGCCACTTTTGATGTAGCCTGGTCCAAAATGCTATTTCACAAAACTGGTGCTGGAGATATTGTTGACCTGTTTGTTCGAGAGTATAAACTCTGTAGTGGCCGAATTTTGAAAGACCTAGACTTTTTCGAAGTTTTGGCTGCATGCCGGCAGTTATTTGATCTAATTGCAGTAAAGGAAGGAAGAATAGTGGATTTAAATAAACCTGCCGAGGCAGCAGCCTTATATGACGTAAACAAGGAAATGGCGGAAACAATCAGTTATATTTATCAAAAAACCGGTATTGACATCGGCTCGATAACTTAATCTTGATATGCCAATAGGAGGATAAGGCAAATCACATAATAAGACAGATGATATGGTTAAAGAATCTGGCTGGTGCCACTTTCATGATGAATTCAGAAGCGATGAAACCATACGGCCTCGCTCTTTCGGACTACGATAAGGGCAATCTATCGGCTACTCTCGTCATTTATCGGGACGATGGCTGGAGAGAAGAGCTACCGATGAGCACGTTCTATCGACAGCCGCAAGAATATGAGTTGGAGCGTATTGCCCTTGACCTATGTTACGGTCATATTTTAGATGTTGGGGCTGGAACTGGTATTCACACTCTTTCCCTCCAGGAAAGAGGTGTACTCGTATGCGCGATTGATGTTTCTCCGGAGGCAGTTCAGCTTATGCAACGAAGAGGGGTGTCAGATGTTCGTCAAGCCGATATTCTGTCATTCGAGGATGGTGAATTCGATACTGTCATCATGATGGGACATGGTATCGGAGTGGTAGAGAATATTTCAGGGTTAGTTAGCTTTCTTGAGCATGTACCTGGGTTGTTAAAAGCAAACGGCCAGATTCTACTTACCTCTTTGGATACCCGGGTCACGAACGATCCTGTGCATTTGGAGTACCAAAAACGAAACCTCAATAGCGGTCGATATTTCGGCGAAATAAGGATACAATTTGAGTATAGGAGTATAAAAGGACCTTTATTCGGCTGGTTACACATAGACGCTGAAACGCTCAGTAGTTACGCTTCGAAAACTGGATGGAATTGTAACGTGATTCAGCAGCAACCTGATGGGAATTACCTAGCACGCCTCATTAGATCGCACAGGCAATAGTCCTTGTGGACGCGCATCACAAATTTGGGCATGTTATTACTTTCAACTACTGTTTACTTCCCTCATGTACTTCTCTCAGATTTGACTGTACCCGGTTCCCGGGTGGTCAACGCCGGCGCCCTTAGCTTCAGTTATCCAGCCAAACTCTTTCAGAATAGCCTGGCTGTAGGTGACACGTCCGGTAATCTTGTCTAATGGTTCCGTTGCCAGAAGTAGAGCAGCCTTAGCCATCATCTCTGGCGGCTCCGCCCGTGGATCGTTCGGCCCAGCCGCCATCTTGAAGTACAGAGTTCCGGCTGTAACCACAACCTGCGAGGGAGATAAAGCTGTCACAGAGATGCCATATTGGTACACTTCTTCAGCCAATCCTTGACTGAACCGCTCTATTGCTGCCTTTTCAGCCCCATATTTTGTGCTAGGATAAGGAGAAGGCTCTCTATTTTTATAAGGGCCACGACCTGGTCCAATAGCGGCGCCTGACGAGATATTCACGATAGCACCACTTCGATGATTTATCATGTCTGGCAGCACTTCCTTGGTTAGTATGAAGATAGCGCGTGGGCCCACTGCCCATGAGATATCCCATTGTTTAAGCGGCATATCCCTAATTGGGATAAAGTAACTAACTGCCGCGTTGTTTACCAGGACATCCACAGGACCAAATGCCTGTCTGGCTCTTACCACGAGCCGGGCACAATCTTCCTCTTTGGATAAGTCAGTTTGAACCGCCAAAGCGGTGCCACCGGCCGCCTTTATTTCTGAAACCGTGGTTCGTAGCGAGCCCTCGAAGAACTTGTGGTCACCTTCCTGCAGGGAACGAGCGGCACAGACTACCCTAGCGCCCTCGGCTGCAAAGAGTTTCGCAGTTACCTTTCCAATGCCACGACTAGCCCCGGTTATTATTGCTACTTTGCCATCGAGTTTGCCCATCATGAACCTCCTTCGTTTTTAGGAATGTACGTGAAATAGACTGGTTTGTCAAATCTCCTGTTAACTTTGGACAGAATGACAAACTGGCTTTGGCTAGGCGCAAACAGCAAAAAAGACTACCTTAGATTCCTTAAGAAAGACGTAACGAAAGCCCATAATGTGAAGCTCGGTTAATAAAAGCTTGTTACTGCAATAATAATGTCACAAAATTACATTATGCTCAATGTTTTTTCCCCAAAGTCTTAACCAAATTCCTCATACTCATTTCTGCCATCGATATAGACAAGACATACTGGACATTGACACAACTTCAGTAGAGGGTTATATTTGATTGCCAATACATGTGCAAAGAGCCCATAACCAGCAAATTGGGTCAGGACAAACTGGACGACAATAAGAATCGAAGGAGGTACTGATATGAAATTGGAGGATAAGGTAGCTATTGTGACAGCGGCAGGTAAGGGCATTGGACGTGCGATTGCTCTCGCTCTTGCCGAGGAGGGAGCCCATGTAGCTATTAACTCTTACCACGAAGGGACAACAAAGTCGGTCGCCGACGAAATCAAGGCAATGAATAGAAAATATCTGGCTATCCCTGGTGATATCACCAAACCTGAAATGATCATGCAGGTTGTTGAAGAAACCATCAACGCCTTTGGCAGGATTGATATTCTAGTCAACAACGTCGGTAGTGGTTCAATGACACCGAAGGAGCCTAGTAGCGGCCCACTAGGGCGAATAATGGCGGCATGGGACACGACATACGAGCAGAATCTCAGGGCTACAGTTCTAATGTGTGAGGCGGTAGCTCCACATTTCATCGAGAATGGTGGCGGGAAGATAGTAAACATATCGTCAATAGCTGGCCGGCATGCTGCATATGCCATCGCTCTCCAGAATATCGCCCCACCGTCCTATGCCAGTATGAAAGCCGGCGTGATTCAGTACACAAAGACCTTAGCCAACATACTCGGCCCCCACAACGTCAACGTCAACTGCGTGTGCCCGGGGATTGTTTACACCGATGCATGGAAGAGGAACTCAGAGAGGATGGTCTCTATAATTCCTGAATTCAAAGGGCAAGACCCTAGAGAGTGGTTCCTCGGGATATCCCAGGGTAAATACCCAAGCTGGTTCACAGAGACTCCCCTGATGAGAGAGCAGACGGTGGAGGATATCGCCCAGGCGGTTGTTTTCCTGGTTTCTGAAGATAGCAAGAATATCACCGGCCAGTCTTTAAATGTTGATGGTGGTATGATAAAGATCTAAAAGGCCGCATTGGGGCATTCTGCCCAGTCAATAAAAGGAGGTTGCTATGTCTAGCGTTTATGAGAGACTTCGTGAAAGATTGGATATGTTTCCCCAGGGATTCCCTAAAACTGAAAGCGGCGTGGAACTAGAAATACTACAGCATCTGTTTGCTCCAGATGAGGCCGAGATAATGTTGCAATTGCGACCCTTTCCAGAAAAGGTAGCGGTTATAGCAGAGAGGACAGGCAAGGATGATACTGAATTAGGCAAAACCCTGTACGATATGTCGAGAAGGGGTTTGCTCATGAGATATAGAGCACCTAATGGAGAAATTTACTACTTCCTGGCGCCCTGGATGGTCGGGATTTGGGAGTTCCAATTGAATAACATGACCCCGGAAAACATTAAATTGTACGAAAAATATTACCAGGAGGGAATGGTACCCTCACAGCGAAACCGAAAAATAGGGGGATTTCGCGTTATCCCTGTTGAGCAAGAAATAGAAGGGAGCACCGAGATTCAGCCCTATGAAAAGGTGTCGGAGATAATCGAATCACATACCAGGTTTGCCGTTGCCGAATGCATTTGCCGTAAGGAGAAGAGAATGACTGGAAATGGCTGCGACAAGCTCTTAGAGGCTTGTATGAGTTTCGGAGCAGCAGCGGATTTCTACATCGAGAACGGACTTGGCCGGAAGATTTCGAAGGAAGAGGCAAGGCAGATACTTAAGAAAGCCGAGGAGGATGGTTTAATTCACTGCTCCTCAAACGACGCGGGTAACAAGACATTTATATGCAACTGCTGTGGCTGCTGTTGTAAGGCTTTAGCGTTTGTTACAAAATACGGTAATCCGAAAGCCATAACAAAGTCAAACTACTATGCCACAAAAGACCAGGAGACCTGTACTAACTGTGGTACCTGCGTGGAGCGATGCCAGGTAAATGCCATCCACGAAGAAAATGACTATACGGTCATCGACAGGGATAGATGCATTGGCTGTGGGCTCTGTGTATCTACGTGTCCTACAGGGTCAATCACCATGGTTCACAAATCACCTCAAGAGGCTTCTGCCATTTTCGCCAGTGGTGGAGAAATGATGCAGGCAATGGCAAAGGAAACAGGCAAGGTATTTCCTTTCGAATAGGATTGGAGACCTGCTCCTTAAGAACCGGTCAAAGAATCGCTATTCAGTCAGAGAACAGTATTGAGCACATGGGTTCCTCGTACGATGCAAAAGCTCCTATAGCGAGTTTATAGGCTTTTTCTTAAGAAAGTGAACTATAGTGGGGACCGCTGATATCACCCTAGGGTAAAACTTTTAGCGACCTCGGATACTCACAAAAAGGCCATTATAAAAAACCCGGAAATGTTTAACGGTTTTCTACATATACAGACACGATGTTATACTTCTACAAGCAGTAGGAAAATGGCGAAACTGATTAGAATACTTCATGAAGTGCACGCATCCACATGCTATGTCAATGGCTTGTTCGACATTCTGACATGGCAGGGAGCTAGGTATGACTACTTCCTATTACCTATTATTGGCGGCATGGCTTCATTTGCTTACCTCAAGTTTAAGATGGCTAACCCTCCGTACATGGTCTACTGGGGCAACAATCCTAAGTACCTTCTACAGGACCTTTGTGAGATCATTGGCTTCACCCAAATAATTAGCGAGGGCAAATCCTTCAAGAATGAATTCCCAAAAATAAAGGCATACCTTGATAATGACCAACCGGTTATGGTCGGTGCTCTGGATATGTACTACCTGCATTACTACCCTGAGCTCTATAAAAAGGAACATATCCCTATTCACTATGTCCTCATGGTTGGCTATGATGACAATAGGCAGGTAGCCTATGTTCAAGACTGCAGTATAGATGGTGTGCAAGAGATTCATTACATGGAATTTGAGAAGGCTCTGGATGTTAATGTCCCAGGCATGAGTAAAAAGAATACCTTTAGGGTCTTTCAATTACCTAAAAAAATGCCTGCTGAACTTGAAATTGCAGACAAAGGTTTTGCCTATAAAGCCAGGCGAATGCTCAAACCACCTGTAAGTATGTTTGGCATTCCTGCCATAAGAAAGCTGGCCAAGGAGATTGTCTTTTGGGCAGATAAGGATTGCTTCACACACATGGTCGCATATGCTGGACTAACGCCACCTCTTATTGCAGAAGACTTATCCCATAACGATGGCCTACGATTTGAACAAGCGCGAGTATTGAAGGCACTGGGTCAAAAATATCACAATACAGAATGGAGCAAGGCATCCACACTGTTTATGAAATCGGGAGAGTTGATAATAAAACTGTGTGAAAAAGCGCTGGGTTATGAAGGGGGTGCCTGTTCAGAATTACTAGATAGAATTGCAGGTATAGAAGAAGAAGCATATAGGTATCTCGATCGCAAATGAGTGCTATGATATGAACTCTATAGTAAAACATGGATTAACGGTCTCTGATGTCACTTTCTCAATATGTGTCGTAGAGTATGCTTGCACACGACAGTTAAGGGGTGCTTTTTTATCGTGCTCACTTTCTATTCCAAAAGAAAACACGTAAGCAATTACTGAAGTAATATATCTCTAGCCGGTTATCTGACCAAAACTAGTTGATGCTACGTATTTGATAAATTGCTACATGTCATACTTAGGTAGAGCATAGCTTGATTTTCCGATGGACACTCATGAAAGGTCACTATTACTCAGATTGTACCATTCTAGCTCTTTCTTGACTGATGCCCTAGAATAGCGAAGTCAGACAGACGCACATATAGCAATATATGCTTCAACGCCTGTGATATGATGAAGGTAATCTAAATGTAGGTATGTAGAAGGCATGAATAAGGCAAAAGTCGTCCTAATAAGATGCGACACATATGCAGATGATCAAGTGCTTAAAGCTATCCAAACAGGGTTTGACCTGCTGGGCGGAGTTTCCATGTTTGTAAAACCCGGTGAAAGGATAGTCCTTAAACCCAATATCCTAATCGGTACAGATCCTGACAAGGGTGTAACTACACATCCCGCAGTATTTAGAGCTGTGGGCAAATTACTGAAAGATACGGGGGCCAGCGTCTCATATGGTGACTCCCCAAGTTTTGGCAAATCCGAGCCGAATCTGAGAAAGGCTGGTCTCAAAGAACTCGGTGACAAATTGGGGTTTATCTTGGCTGATTTTGACTCTGGCAAACCTGTTAGTCATAAGGATGCCTTATTGGTGAAGAAGTTCGTTATTGCCAATGGCGTCCTGGACAGCGATGGTCTGATAAGCCTGCCCAAGCTTAAAACACACGGACTTGTTCGATTTACCGGCTCAGTAAAGAACCAGTTTGGGTGCATTCCTGGCCTCCTGAAAAGCCAGTACCACGTTAAGCTACCTAACCCTTACGATTTCGCCACGATGCTTATTGATTTGAACACACTCATTAAGCCCCGTCTTTTTATTATGGATGGCATTGTGGCTATGGAAGGCAACGGGCCGAGAAGCGGCAAGTTGAAGCGGTTGAATGTCCTGCTGTTATCCAGTGACCCCATAGCCTTAGATGCAACAGCCTGTAGAATTGCCTGCCTTGAACCCGAAATTGTACCGACATCCAAACCCGGTGAGAAGGCAGGATTAGGAACTTACCATACCGAGAATATAG
>JADDYB010000532.1_pt1 | contig 12024 bp, 13 predicted proteins | sample 8641941 | NCBI WGS metagenome assembly JADDYB01 (sample SAMN16275377, study PRJNA637457) | freshwater sediment metagenome | isolation source: Lake Kineret sediment | place: Israel: Lake Kineret | collected 2013 | reverse complement strand
TCAGTTCTTGACGGGCATCGGTGAAATAACTTCCAAACATAGAAACAGAAAAGTGAATGTTTCAGGCGTTGTCACTAGAGTTTTGCCTGCGTCTGTTTTTGAAAGAGAGGATTCGAGTTCTGGAAAGGTGATGCGGTTTACGTTGGCTGATGAAACAGGTGAAGTGTCTGTTGTGGCTTGGAACGAAAAAGTGGATGAACTTGAAAAGATGCTGAAACAATGTGCTGGATTGCAGGTTGTAAATGCTAGAGTTAAGAAGGCGATGGGTGAAGGTGTGGAGATTCACATTAACGGCGGAACATATGTTGAGATGTTTGAGCCTGTAGAGAAGTTTTTGAAGATAGCGGACTTGAGAGTGGGCTTGAACAACGTTAATGTTGAAGGAGAAATAGTCACTGAACCTTCAGTTAGAAGTGTGAAAACGAGCAAGGGTGAAGTTGTGAGGCTTGCCAGTTTTGAGTTGAAGGATGAAACTGGCAGAGTATGGCTTTCAGCTTGGCGGGCACACTCAGACGTTGCTCTCAACCTGACAGTGGGAGATAAGGTTGTCATACATGATGTCTATGTTAAGGAAGGTTTTGGAGAACAGTTAGAAATCTCCACAAAAGACACAACCTCAATAAACGTTGTCCATTAGACCTCTGTTTTGGTGCCGGGGGCGGGATTCGAGCCCGCGACCTCTGGGCGCTCTATAGCCCCCTTATATATACGCTCTCCAGATTATGAGTCTGGCGCCCTAGCCAGGCTAGGCTACCCCGGCGTGCATTTTGAAATGAGGAAGCATTGTTAAAGAGTTTTTGGTCAATGCGGTTCTGATCTATTGACCATTTCTTCTGTCAGTTTTTTCCGTAAAACATTTTGCGCATTCGAATAATAGAAAAAAGGAAGGTTTTGGCTCTTTTGTTGGACCTAGATTTTTCTCTTGTTCAGAACAGACCTGAAACTTTTTCCACAACATTTAAAGAGCCCAATTGTGAGTTCAGTTCTCTTGCCACTCTTGTCCTTTCTGCCAGCCATTTTCCAAGTCTTCGTTGGAGTGCTCACTTCTTTCTTACATTTAGGGCATTTAGCCATAACATTCCCTTTGAAGCAGTATGTCATGATGGAGATAAAACACTTTCCATTGTTCAGAGCCTAAGTTAGTTCATTTTTAAGAAGCGCAGAAAAACTGATTCAATTCACAAACATTTCATTGCGTCTCCAGAAAGAATTTGGACTGTTTCAACAGATATTACCTGTTTCATGGAGCAAGAGCCTTATTCTTTTCTGACTATTTTTTCCGTGCCAGAAACTGTTCCAAGGTACACCATGTCTGCCATCCCTATGAAGAGTCCCGTTTCAACAATGCCTGGAATCAATTTCAATGTGCACTCTAACTCCTTAGGTTCATGCACAAGTCCAAAAACTGCGTCTATGATGACGTTGCCGTTGTCCGTTATAACCGCTCCAACCTTTCCAGCTCCTTCTCTCAACACTGGTTTTCCGCCGTTTTCTCTTATTCTTTGAGTAACGACTGCTGCGGCGAAAGGCAAGGCTTCTATCGGTATTGGATGGTTGTTTTCTCCCAGAGTCTTGACTTTCTTGTTTACATCTGCAATTATGACAAGTTTTTTCGATGCAGAGGCAACAATTTTCTCCCGTGCTAGAGCTCCACCCATTCCCTTGATGAGGTTCAATTCCCTGTCTATTTGATCTGCTCCATCTATGGTTAAGTCAAGCTTCGGATGTTCCTCTAGCGTCGTTACTGGGATTCCATGCTTAACAGCTAATGCAAAGGCTTGATAGGATGTTGGAACGCCTAAAACACGTATTCCTTCGCGTTTTATCCTCGTTCCCATTTCCTCAATAGCATAAGCGGCTGTGCTTCCGCTTCCCAAACCCACGACAAAGCAGTCCTTGACATGCCTGACCGCTTCTAGGGCGGCGTTTTTCTTTGCTCTCTCAACATGTTCCTGTCTAGTTTTCAAGCTCCATCTGCCCCAGTTTGTCTAAAACTTTTTCTACTTCTGACCTGATTTCCTCTATTCTTTTTTCAGCTTCTGTTCTTGGACTTTGTCTTGCAGGCGCCTGCTTTTTCTTCCTTTTTGCTCTCTCTTCGGTTTCGAGTTTTTCTTCGGTGGAGGCTGCTGGCGCTTCTCTGACCGTGGGGATTTCTATTTCCTTTACAGGCTGCACTTCCACTTTGGAGCGTAGCTCACCGATTTTCGAGTTCAGCTCATCGAAACGTTCGCTGAACAGTTTCACGAGGTCTTCCTGCATGCCTTCGAGTTCATGCAAAGCTACAGTTGATTCGTCTTTTGAAATAGCGTCTTTCACGGTCATCATCCGTGACTTGTACGTTTGCGCAAGTCTCTCTCTTTCTCCTTCTGATATTTTTCCTTCTGCATGTGCCTCATAGAGCCGTCGGATAGCGTCGCTTAGGATTTCTCTCTCCAAATCCAGTATTCGCAGTTCATCTTTTGCCTTCACCGCGTCTTCTTTAGGGACACTTTTGCCAACTTTGAAAGGTGAAGCCTTGAATTCTGGCTCCTCTTTTTCTTCCTTCAAAATCTGCTCCTTTCTTCCGCGTTTTCTCATCGAGTAAACAACTATTACGCAGGCGATGATCACCCCTACCACAATTGATGCGGTGACTAGGGCGTCATCAATAATCAACAGCGGTTTCCCTCTCTATCTTCATTGTCAAGTATGTATATATAAATTATATAATTGTGTTCTTACGAAAAATTCTTCATCGTGGCAACGAAAAGTTGAATTGAGCGTCCTGAACTCTTGCAACTGATTCCTGGCGCTCTCCTCACTTTGACCTCTGAAAAATCTTTTTTCATCATCTCATAGATGTCTTCAGGCTTGAAGCCTAAATGCACATCACCCATTTCCACTCTGAACTCTTCAAAACTGTGTTCACACATGTCGATGACTATTGCTTTCCCCTTTCTTTTCAGAACACTCTTGATGTTTTTGAAGATTTTTTCTGGTTGATGACTGTGGTGAAGCATCAAAGTAGAGAACACTGCGTCAAACTTTTTCGGGACATTGAAGTGGTTTCTTGCTTGCTCAATGCTTCCTTCAATGTTTTCGGCAACTCCCAGAAAAGGAGTTATGCCAACATTCTTCTTTGCCAATGAAAGCAGCATTGCGGGAGTTAAATCCATGGCGTAGAAGGAGGTTCCGGGCATTTTCAAATGCAGCTTCTCAGCGATTCTGGTCGTGAAGAAACCTGTGCCTGCGCCAACATCCAATATTTTCGCGTTTTGCGGCAACTTCGGCGGTTCCAGTAAATGTTTGGTAACGGTGTTGACTATGCGGTTTACTCCGTTGTGTCCGAAATAGCTGATGACGATTTCGTCACGTTTCTCAGCTTCTTTCAGAGTGAAATGCTCTGCTGTTTTGGCAAGGGCTTTGAAATCTGAAACGTCAAGTTTCTGCAAAAACTGTTCAAGCTCTAGGTTTCTCAGATATTTCTCTGCGTCTATTGACCTTGCAGGTTTCTCCGTCAGAAAAGTCAATGTGCCATCACACGTTTTGGGCGTGGCTGTTCTGACTGCTTCATTTCTCTGGTTTTACGCCGCAAACTCTGATGCTTGCAATCGAATCGACAAGCTCCTCGACTTTTCCAATCGGAATGTTCGCTTCTTTCATTATGGATTTTGCAGCTGGATCATCTGCCACGAGCTCAATAGGGAAATGTTCTTCTTCTACTATGCGTACTTTCTGGAACCCTGCTTCTCTGATTGATTCTAAGTATTCGTTCTTCATCGCCGCTCCACCAACGCATCCAACGTATGCTTGCACGTTGTTCCTTACAGCGTCGGGAAGTTCTTTCAGCAAGACGATGTCTGAAACCATCAATCTGCCGCCAGGCTTCAACGCTCTGAAGGCTTCTTGGAACACTCTTTTCTTTTTCGGTGAAAGGTTAACCACGCAGTTTGAGATTATGGCGTCTGCAGTGTTGTCGGCAACTGGCAGGTTTTCAATTTCTCCAAGCCGAAATTCCACATTTTTGTATTTGCCTTTTCTACAGTTCTCTCTTGCCTTGTCAATCATTTCTGGCGTCATGTCTACGCCGATGACTTTTCCCTTTTCCCCAACGATCTTTGAAGCAAGAAAGCAGTCAAGCCCTCCGCCTGAGCCTAGGTCAATGACTGTTTCTCCTTCTCTCAGAGATGCGAGGGCAACGGGATTTCCGCATCCTAGGCTGAGATCAGCGCCCTCAGGAACAGATTTCAATTCCTTCTCGCTGTAGCCGATTTTGCTGCTTGTTCCTGAGCAAGTTGGGCTAGAACAACAACTTTTTGTCTTGACTATTTTACCATAACGTTCTCTTACAATTTTCCTTATTTTTTCCTCTTTCAAACAGACTCCTCCTTACTTGAAGATTTCTTTAAACATTGGGCCGAGCATGGTTTTTATCGAGTTTCCAAGATGTTCAGCTTTTATTATCATGATGCAGCATGTTTCGCCGTCTTTTTCGCATCCGATGACTGCTAGTTTGTCGTCTGGTTTGAGATGTGCCTTTTCCCTTAGGTCTTTTGGAAGAACTATCTGGCCTTTTGAATCTATTGTTACTATGGCATCAACTTTGCAGCATTTGTTTTCGTTCATCTCATTCGCCATGTAATTGCGGTGTGAGTCGGAAGATTTAAACTTATCTGAAAAATCAGAATAATCTGAATATTCCAACTATCTCCATCTTGTCGCATGACATGCCAGAAAAGAAGATTTGAAGCCTCGGGCGGGATTTGAACCCGCGACCCCCGCCTTACCAAGGCGAAGCCCTAACCGGGCTAGGCCACCGAGGCACGGACTTTCTCTAGAGAGAGAATTGCCATGAGATTTAGGGTTTTCGTTTCTTTTTTGTGCTTTTCGTCTCTGTCGTTTTCAGCGTTAGTAGATGTTTGGCCAAGGTTTTGAACGTTAAGGGGCGGTAATGCACGTTGTCTTTCAAGCTTATCAGGAAACTTTCCACTTCTGACAATTCTAGGAACGGGTACTGTCTTATCTTGTTCTTGTGTTCCATGTAAGTTGCGTAGTCTTCATAAAACGCGACAATGACACCGTCGTATCCTAAACCCAACCCTCTTTCAAGCATGACAATTTCAAAATTGCCTTCAGCAAGTCCATTTCTAGCCATTTCTCTTGCTCTTTCAGTTTCTTCTACCCCCAGATTCTTCTTGAGCTTAACAAAAGTCAAACCCAGCAACTCGTATCCAAGCTTTCGAAAGTCAGGTATGACGGTGTATTCTTGAATGATTCCTTCCTTCTCAAGTTTCCTGATCAGTCTACTCACAGTGGGCTGAGAAGTTCCGATTACCCTAGCAAGTTCCCGATCACTTCTATGAGAATCTCTTACAAGCTCAGAAATCAACTTTCGCTCTATGTCTCTCACCGCACGTTTCTCCTTTCTCTTCTGCATCTTACTTTGATCTTATCTTTTTATTTACTTTTCTTGTTTCACTATCTTCTCAATGCCCAAACCTGCAGTTGAAAGAGCTCTCTGCCAAAAACAACACCACCATTCAAACCCTGTGCAGCCTGAACGTTAAAAGTTATTAACGGGTTTCATGGAGTCTAATCCGATAAACACATCAGTTTAGGGCGGGGGTGTCCGAGTCTGGCCAAAGGAGGCAGGCTTAGGACCTGCTGCCGCAGGGCTGCATGGGTTCAAACCCCATCCCCCGCACCATCTCTGCAAGATTAAATTCGCTCAATTTTCGCTCGTTTTGAGCGTAGAATGATGTACGACCGACTTCGAAAAATAGGCGCCTTTTGATTTTACTTGAGCGTTTAAAACTGTCAACCTGCGGAAAGTCAGATTGAACATAATTGTGCCGAGTTCGAATCGTTATTTCAAGAAGCAAAGAAACAGGGAAAGTCAAACCCAACAAAGGGAAAGATCAGATGGTGTCGCTGATTCTCTCTTGAGCCTCTACCTAGACATTCCAAGCTTTTTCAGCGCATCATAGCATTTCTAGCTCTCGGTCATAGTATCTGTGTACAGTTTTCGAGTAACGCTTTCTCCACTCCTTCAGCAACGTCATTTGATAAATGGGTTGAGATTAGCTATGTCTCGTAGTTGTTTTGGAAGGCTGTTGGTTGGACTTAAATAGAAAGGTCGGATTTGCCTCTACTGCAATCAATGCAAAGAGTCCAAAGGTTGTTGAGGCACACCTAGAGAGCAGAGGGTATTTTGTTTGCTACTTCGCTGGCTACAAGATGATAGAAGAAATGAGGAAAAAAGTAGACATGGATGAGAAAGAGTTTAGCAACAAACTTTTCTCAGTCGGATTCGTTTCTATGAAATGCATAAAAATGCTCTTGGAAATAAGGGAGAAGTTATCTTGGAAATACTGTAAGTAGAAACCACATGATTAGCACTCGCCACAAACTTGACATCTTTTCTCAGGAAACGCATTGGGAAACAGGATACTACGATCGTGTAGAGGACAAGAACTTTTCATATCTAAGAGAAGAGTTCCCTAAATCATGAAAGATAGCAGTCGTTGAAGTCTTATATTCTCAACTCGCGAAAGAGGTCTTGGTGGGCATGGAAATGTCTTCCGAAAACATGGTTAGAAGCAAACAGCTCAACGTAGACAGAGACGATATTCGTGCCTTGCGCTTAGGTTTGATTGAATCTATGGGATTTACTAGAAGAGAGTTTGATCGACCGCTCATAGGTGTGGCAAACTCTTGGAACGAGATTCTACCCGGAGCTTTCCATTTGAGAAAGGTTGCGAGTAGGGTCAAGGATGGAATCAGAGCAGCTGGCGGAACACCTCTTGAGTTCAACACGATTGGGGTATGCGACGGAATCGCCCAGGGGCATGTTGGCATGAAATATGTTCTTCCGAGCCGCGATGTAATTGCTTCAAGTGTTGAAATCATGGTTGAAGCTCACCAACTTGACGCTATTGTTGCTGTGGGCACGTGTGACAAGGTAGTGCCAGGCATGCTGATGGCCATTGCCAGATTGAATCTCCCTTCAATCATAGTTACAGGTGGCTACATGACACCTGGAAGCTTCAAGGGGGAATCATGTCTTACGAGCCGAATTTCAATGGCTTATGGGGTTCTCAAGAAGGGGAGAATTTCGCGAGAGGATTTTGAGCTTTTAGTTGATTCTTGTTGCACGTCTCCAGGAGCCTGTGCTGGCATGTGGACTGCAAATACCATGTGTGCCATGGCGGAAGCTTTGGGTCTCTCATTACCTGGAAACTCGACAACGCCCGCCGTGAGTTCACGCCTTCTTAAAACGGCTTTTGAGGCTGGTGACACGGTCATGAAGCTTCTGAAGAATGGAATCAAACCCTCCAACATACTGACACATGATGCCTTCGAAAACGCAATAACAATCTTAATGGCTATTGGAGGATCAACTAATGCATGTTTGCACATTCCAGCAATTGCCTCGGAACTAGGGTTGAAGATTGACCTCGGATTGTTCGACAAGATCAGCAGGCAGACTCCATGCATATGCGGGGTCAATCCGATTGCCCAGTATACGATGAAGGATTTGGATGAAGCAGGGGGTTTGCAGTCAGTGATGAAACTCGTCAAGAGCAAACTAAACCTTGAGGTTTTGACAGTAACCATGAAGACCATGAAGGAGAACCTAGAGAAAGTCAGAGTTAACGAGTCTTCGAAAGGAGTGATAAGACCTTTAGGAAAGCCGTTCTACAAGGAGGGCGGCATTGCCATTCTCAGGGGAAATCTTGCGCCCAAGGGTTCGGTTGTTAAACAGTCGGCAGTAAATCCTAAAATGCTCAGAATAAGAGGGTCTTCAAGAGTTTTCGATTCAGAGGAAGATGCTGTAAAGGCGCTGTTGAATGATGAGATCCATCCTGGAACTATCATGGTTATCCGATATGAGGGTCCCAAAGGCGGACCTGGAATGAGGGAAATGTACGACGTGTTACAGATTCTTGCAGGTATCGAGTTGTCGGATTCGGTGGCCCTTGTGACTGACGGCAGGTTTTCAGGTTCAAACAAAGGCGGTGCAATAGGTCATGTTTCGCCTGAGGCTGCTGAGGGAGGACCAATTGCAATAGTCAAAGACGGAGATATAATTGAAGTAGATATCATCAAAAGAAAGTTAAATCTGAAGCTTTCAGAGGCAGAGATCACTGAAAGACTGAAGACGTGGAAGCCCCCACGGTCAACAGCAAAGAAAGGGATACTGAAACTATACCGGAAGCTTGTTCAGTCTGCTGCTGACGGCGCCACGATAGTTTAGCACGCTCTAGAAGGATTTTCAGCAATTTTGAGAGAATTGTCAATTGTAACAAATTGAAGTGCGCGCACGCTAAGAAGAGAATGCATATACAAAAAGCAGGGTTCGTCGAGTCCAACCAGCCAGAGCTAGAATTGAAGCTTGAATAGCGTTTCAAAGTGCAGACAAGAACAGAAACAAAATTGCTGGCAACTCTTCATATTGGCACAAGACTTGACAGTTTTAAACGACAGTTTAAACTAATCCCCCGCACTAAAACCTAGAATCTGTCTTATTTTGCCAAAAGGAAAGTGGAAACGCTCATATCCGATGTGAGATTGATAGCGCGCTAGGGCGTTGCTAAATCGTACTGTTTGTGTCAATATCTGCTTACCTTCCAAGCACGTGTGTGCCCTCCTCATACGTCTTCAAACCTGATCATAGGTATCTATCCAAGCCTAGCGTGATCGAGCAAGTTCATGTCAATTCCCCGAATTTAGCAACACGTTAGTGTGCTTTGGCCTTTGTAAACGGGCGAAAATAGCTTATGCGGGAAATCAAATATCAATTAGTAGAATTTGAAGGAGGCGAAACAATGAAAAACAGGAAGCTGGAACTTGCATTCATAGATGAGGATGGGAAAATGTATCCATTAGATGCGGTTACCCGTGAAGAATTAGCATGCGGTCTTGAAAAGATCTCTGAAGAAGTCGCAAAGAGACTGCTATTGCTGAAAGAACAAAGATAGAACCGGGTCTATCTCCATTTTTTCCTGTTCGTGGAAAACAAAGCGCACGCTCAAGTTTAATGTAACATCAGTTTTTGAAGTATGGGTAAACATGTGCTATTCAGGCGACAGGTCTATTTTGGGTAGGATGATATTGACAATTGAGAGGTGAGGTGATGGAACATGAGTAGAGAACAGGGTTCCCGTAGAAAAACCAACAGAGAGTGGTCGTCGTGACAAAGCGAAAGGTCATCAGACGTGAAGAGCTCTTGGGGGAAAGAAACAGAAGAGAAGGTAAAAACGCAATTCTAGCATGCTCGTCCTTATAAGGTGCGCTGAGATATATTATGGAAAGGCGCGTCGATAGGTTATTGCAAGACTGTTTTCTTAGAAATGGTTTGCTGTGCCTGAGAGGTAATATAACATGTTAAGAATGCTAGAAGTTTCCGACAGAAACCGTAGCAAATTTGAGATCATAGCGGAGATTCTGAGGGAGTTGCGCAAGCCAACTGGTAGAACGAATATCATGTCTCATTGTAACATGAGTTCCATGCAATCAGGGGGATATTTGAGTTTGCTGAAGTCAAATGATCTTATTCGGATGGATACAATGGCTGGAAAAGTGACGTTCCAGAGAACGGAAGCTGGCCGAGAGTTTCTGAGACTATTTAACGAGATGGTTCTGTTACTCGATTCCAGTATTTCTGCACCTTCCCTGATGTAACGGTGAGAGACTAGGAAAAAGAGGATTGTACGATGGCAAATCTGCGTGGCACGTTGAGATTAGCATGTGAGGAATGATTTGTGAGAATAGTTGAAGGCTGGAGAAGAATAGACAATCAGAGAGGATACATCAATGTCACAACAGGACAGAACCTCATTGTTACAAAGACAGAGTTTGGAGAGTACTACCTAGCAATGCTGTTTCCTATAGCAAGAAGAGATGATGAAGAAGGCAAGAAGATATCGCCAGAGTATGCGACCGAATCAAAAGCAGAAGCATTTGCTATGGATTGGATGACTAAGCATTCGAGGGGAGTTGAATGAACTCATGCTGATTTGCTTGGGTATCATCTCTTCAAAGAACGCAATGTAACTGCATCTCTTCGCGGGCATACACGCAAAAGTGGCTACAGACAAAGACAAACATTTTGGCATAAAACAGAAAGAGAGGGAGTTGCGGGAGGCATTGCCGCCTGTCTCAGGTTCAAGTCCCATCCTCGGCTCTACAGCTGGAATTATTCGCGGTTCTGTAAGCAGCAAGTCGTTTACTTGTTGATTTTTTCAAATAGGCAGGAGTCTTGTACTTCGTGACTACGATCCAACGTCCCTTCACCCAGTATGGATAGGGCTTAATGTCTAGAACAGGAGTGCCCTCGAGAGCATCCAGTCCCTTCACGACGAGAACATTCCCTTCGCGTCTCACAAGCTCTACCAGAGTCAGACCTATAGGATTGGGGCGAACTGGAGCTCTGGTAGCAAAAATCCCCACAGTGGGCATGTCAGGTTCGCTTCCAAGACAGAGAAGAGTCTTCTTTTCGTCTGAAATTCTATCCATCCAAAACACTACATAGAGATGTGACCAATCTTCAATTCCAGCTAGACCCTCTGCATATTCTTTGTCAATCCTAATTCTTGAGATTAGATCTCTGTCATTGATGTCCTCATCAGGATGTTGTCGGTGTACGACACCTATCGGACAAACCTCAATCTTGTTTGAGGAACACACCACGATCACGATACAATGTTGGGGTTTGTCTGGGATAATTGCTTTTGCCTGTTTGCTGAAAAGCGCGTGTGTTTTCGAATGAAAAAGAGGGTTTGCGGGAGTAGTCTCACTCTCCTGAGGTAGGCTTCTGCTGAGGATTCTGGCTTCTTAAAACGTAAAAGGAGAGTGAAGGAATGCAAGAACTTAGATAGGAGTTCAGAAGCTTCAAGAAAAAGAGCGAAAGGAATGCGCGAGTTTTTCGTATTCGGAATCTGAATTTCAAATCTTAGTAATCCGTATCTGGTTTTCACAAATGACTTATGTTCGAGTGGTGAACCATTTGGTTAAAGCTGAAAAATGCAGACATTAACATGTGATGTAATATGAATAAGAAAATAGTTTTGCTGGCTTCATTCTCAGTTTTCTTAGTATCTGCAATGGTTGTGACATCGGTAGTGGCCCAACCAAGAACGATTGGTGTTGTCGCTGGTAACTGGTTCAAGTATGGTACCTTTGACGTTGATTGGAGTTCTAACGATCCAAATGCTACGTTCCCTCCTTCTGGTTGGGAGGTTTTCGCGGATTTGAATAAGACAGAGTGGGAGTTGATTCGAGTTGAAGATGTCTCTGGCACAAACGTAACTATTCAAGTGACAACGCATTTCAAGAATGGAACTGAGACGTCTGAGGGTGGCTATGTGAACATAGACACTGGAGATGGCAACATGTCTCTTGTGGTTATTTCAGCTAATCTTAATGCAAATGATGCTCTTTACACTTCGGGGAGTTATTCCACTTGGAACATAAACGAGACGGTAGTCAGAGCTTATCCAAATGGTGCGAGGGAAACGAATCTCCTAAACATGACATACGAGCATTCATGGACAGTTAATGAAACACAGAACTATAACTATTTCACCATGAATTTTTACTGGGATAAGTTAACTGGAATCCTTGTTGAAGACTACTACGAACTGATTAACCAAACAGGAGAATACTTGACAACTTGGTCAGCGTTGGCTGGAATGACTGAATCAGATGGTTGGGTGGTACCAGAGTTTCCATCTTTCCTTATTCTGCCACTATTCATGATTGTGGCACTGGTTGCAATCATGACATCAAGAAGAAGACGACTCATGCATGCATACAAAGCTCATGGACACCAGAATGATTGAAGACTTATTCGGTGGTGCGATTGCGAGGGCATGGGAAAAGGTGAAGACAGGAGTGATAAAAGCCAGACAGCAACTCAATGACCCAACAATATACTATTACTTTAAATATCTCTACAATGAAATGAAGAAAAGAGAGCAGAAAGGTGCTCAGAGTGGTTGATATACAGACTGTTTCTATTGCTGTTGCTTCTGCTGGTGTGTT
>JADDYB010000531.1_pt1 | contig 12026 bp, 15 predicted proteins | sample 8641941 | NCBI WGS metagenome assembly JADDYB01 (sample SAMN16275377, study PRJNA637457) | freshwater sediment metagenome | isolation source: Lake Kineret sediment | place: Israel: Lake Kineret | collected 2013 | reverse complement strand
TTTGCTGTAATGGAAAGAGCGGTTCGAGAGGCGCTGAGGGCCAGGGGAAGATAACATCAGGGGATGACGCCAGTTGGGGACGATAACGTGGGAGAAGATAGCGGTTTTATGATGACGCGGATTTTGATCTTGGGCGGCACGGGAGAGACGGGGTCCTGGTTTGCCCGGTATTTTAGAGATAAGGGCTTGGACGTGGCTGTATGGGGGCCAAGCGGCAAGACGGATGTGGCGGCCAAAATGGGAGTTCGCTATGCTCATGACATGATGAAGGAAGCAAAAGAGAGCGACATCGTCATGCTGAGCGTGCCTATTGCCAAAACAGCGGATGTCATCGGCCAGGTAGCCCCCTTCATGAAACCTGGAAGCCTCTTGATGGACGTTACATCTCTTAAGTTCGAGCCCATGAGGGCCATGGCTATCCATGCGCCCCAGGGAGTAGAGGTCATTGGCACTCATCCCATGTTTGGACCTACCATGCCCGCTATGAAGGGACAGACTATCATCCTGACGCCTGCCGCTGGCCGAAGCAAAACCTGGCTTCCTCGGCTGAAATCTCTGTTCGAATCGGATGGAGCCAGGATTGAGGTATTAGATCCAGAGGAGCACGACGAGATGATGGCCGTGATACAGGTGCTGCCTCATTTTGCCTACATCGGCATCGGGGCCACCCTGCAGGCCCTGGATTTCGATGTGGAAAAGTCCAGGAAGTTCATGTCGCCGGTATACGAAATAATGATCGATTTCGTGGGCCGCATACTTGACCAGAATCCAGAGCTTTATGCTTCCATCCAGAAGAATCCCAGGGCCAGGAAGGTGCGGCAGACCTTCATTGCCGAGTGCATGCGGCTATCGGAGAAGGCTGACTCTGGGAACCAGGAAGGATTCAAGGAGATCATGCGGGAGGCTGCTAGGCATTATGGTGGGACGCACCAGGCGCTGGAGAGGTCGGATAAGATAATCAATAAAAAGATTAAGGATAATGATATTTGCTAGATCCGTGCGTCATATGAGGTGATATTATTTCAACTCACCCTTTTCAAATCGGCCTTGACTGCTAGGCGCTCATAATAAGCTCGATTTCACCAGACGCAAGTGGTCTTGCCAGATGCTTTCCCGCCCGATACTCTTTCGTGACCTCATCGGTCTTCTCAGACACCTCTGGTGTCACAAACGCTTCACCACAGCAACTGCAAACGAGAGCTGAAACTTTCTTGAGGACAATCACTTCATTTCCCACTTTCATTATAAGTTCGGTAAATCCCTCATGCAGTTTTCCTCCGCAAAGGGCGCACAAATCTGAGCTTGTCATAGTCTCCTCGTTCTACAATCTAGCCAACAATCATCATCAGGCCAATACACGATAATTATGCTAAGCCGATCCCTGCATATAGCTACAACGACCTTAGAAGATCAGCTCAGCAGCCTCAATTTTCACAAACAATCCATTTATCTAATGGCTTTCCATTCGCATCTGCCGCAATATCTCCAATCCTTAAAATCGGTATCTAGCATGGAATTGGAGAAATACATAACACAGTTTTTATCAGAGCAATGGTCGACACCAAGGATATGGCCCAGCTCGTGTATGGCTTCCTTTTGCGCTCTTTGCTTCAGCAGCTCATCATCCTCAGAAAAGCCATAAAACTCTGGACGAAGTCTTTTAGGAGATTTCATAGCTTTTCGTCCAACGGCAAGGCCGAATATGTAGTTGAGCCCAGCCACAAATGCATCTACTTCAGTCACACCTAGAACTGGCATTTCCCTCTCGGACAATGCTCTGAGAAGCGCAGATCCTTCATATTGCCTGCGCGCTTTATGATATGCCTCCTGGGGAATCGACACTTCAGGCAAAATCTCTACATTCCAGAAGCAAGATAGACTCTCCTTTAAAAAAGCCATAACCTACGTATCCACCGGGCCGACGGCCTGGAGAAATATCACTGCTGCATTCATCGAAAATTCCTAAATCGTTTCCCGTATCATTTCCAGAATTGTCCGGCAAAACTGCTAAGCTAAATCTGCTAGCCAATCGCTGCAAGAATGATCTTGTCTATCTCATCTGCAGCCCTTATCAGCTCATCATCCCCTGAAGCCTTCAGCCGAGAGATGTCCCTGCGAAGCGGCCCCAGGCGCAGCTGCGAGCCCCCCCGGTCGGCCAGCTCTTTGAGGCGGTCTGCCTTTTTCCGAAGCACTGTAGGAGCCCGCAGAGCCTCGCGCAGGGATTTCAGCTCGGCAGCCACTTTTTTGCCTTGATTGGTCAGCTCCAAGTACCTAACCCGGCCTTCCGGGCGGGCCTTGATGAGGCCGTTATCTTCCAGCAAAGAAAGTATGCTGGAGGTATGGGGAAATGTGGAGTCGATCCGCTTAGCTACTAGCGCAGCATAGGCCGGATCGAGTTCCGCAATCGCCAGCAGGGCCAGTGTGGGCTTTTCCCTGAGGAACAGCCAATCTAGAGATTCTGGCATGTCTTAACCAGAGATGGCAGCAGTGAGGGCGGCCTCTGGCACTACAATGTCATGAGGTTTGTCGTAGTCGTAATAGCTCTCAGTGCTATCTGCATTCAGAGAGACTTCTACCAGCTTCATGGATTGGTTAAAACCTTGAATGCTCCCATTTCTCAAGTTGAATACTCCCACGATATTGGGTGCAATTGTTATGCTCAAGGTATGCTTGTACTTCTTAAGCAGATTGTTGTCTTTCTCCACCCACGCCATTGTCTCAATCTTGCTGGCATTGATCAGGTCAGTCTGGTTGACTTGGGGAACAAATGGGAAAAGTACAGACGTTAGCATATTGTATATAGTTCCAGAATATGCCTGGTTATCCGCAATAAGCTTAAGCTTATAGCAGTCCTTTCCATCGATGCTCTCCGACCCGATTACTTCAATGTCAGATTGGTTCTTTATTGCATCAGCCCTGGATTTTATCAGATTGTATCTTCCCTCCGCCCACAAAGCATCAGCAGACGTCGGATCTTTTGATTGAGTCCAGTTGCCGTTGTTTCCAATTGTATATGTCGTGTTTCCGATATTGTATTCTGTGCCGTTGGATTTCATGATGTTTGGAGATCCGGCAGGGCCTTTTAAGGTAGTCGTAGTCGAGACATCTGCCATTGCTTTTTTGCGTGCCAAATCAACTGAACCGTCCACAACAGTTTGAAATGAACGGATTGTTCTATTATATTCATTTGTAATGTTATTTTTTACTAGATCCTTGATGGACTGCGTTTGGCTGTCCGATAACTTAAAGCTATAGGCGCTAAGATTATCCGCAGAACCTGTCATCAAATTTTTAATTTCTCCTGAGCTGGGCAATTTTTCTTTCTCCATGCAACCGGAGAGAGAAACAGTAAGTATGGCCAAAGCCAGTATGAGTTTCTTCATCGAAGTATCTCCAATAGTCTAACTTAAGCTAGATTGCAGCTTGTACCGTTTTCGCTTATGCTGTTTTAGATTCTCTTTTCGTCCCTTTTGGAATATCGGATCAAATTTCTTGCCGTTATTCGCCATCATCCTCTTTCTGTGAAGCTATTACATAGGCTGCCATATATTTATTTTGCCGGCTTGAACTTCTCCCCGGTGATCATTTCGTAAAGCTTTACATAGATCATGCTGGTTTTATCAATGATGTCAGAAGGCAGGCCGGGTATCTCCGGCTCAGATCGCCCCTCGGACCTGGCACCATACAGCTCGTCCTTGTAGCCAGTAGCGCGATAGTATTGGCGGACATATTCCTTGGAGAGGTCGACAAATTCTCCCGACTCGTATCTGGATTTGTCCCAGAACCGATCCTCGTCGGCGGTGCCGTAGACATCCACAACCATGATCTTTCGATCCTCATCAAAGGCCAGCTCTTTCTTGCCATCGACATGAATCAATCCTCTAGGCTCCACGCATTTCTTGATGTCCTCGTCGATTTGCAGGATCATCTCTATTGCCTCTTCATATTCGAAAGCAGAGAGCTTGGAGAGCTCTAGAGCACTGGATTTATCCAGGAGCCGGTCGGTCTTCTCCAGCTTGGTGGATACTTCCAGGAAAGGCTCTGGGAGTGGTTCACCATATTCGATTTTATGTCCTGATGCAAAGCCCAAAGCAGAAGCAGAGACCTCTCCACCCTTAACCCGGTCGTATAGCGATCCGGCCACGTACCATCGGCAGATGAACTCGAGCGGGATTAGATGGAGGCTAGTCTGTCCGGTGATATCCCCTGGCTGCAAGATATCCACCTTCTTGACGAGCATTCCATTGGGCGGGATATACTCCAGAAAATGCGTTCGTAACCCCATTCGTTTGGCGCGTTCGAACCAGTAAACCCCTTCTCTGCACAGGGTCTCTCCTTTATAGGGAATTAGGCTGGGGATTATATTATCGAAGACGGAGATATTGTCCGTAAATCTGAACTCGAGCTTATCGCCCAAATCGTAGGCCTCTTTGACCTTACCTTTCATCAAGAGCTTGCGATCCATCAGGCCAATTAGCTTCGGAGAAGATGATAACCTTTTTGCTTTAGCTCAGGCATTTATTTTATCTGAATACCCCGCAGCTCTGCTGCGTCGTACCAAATACCGGTATACTTTTTTTGGGGGTATGCCCTGCTCTAGACTACGATCATAATCGCTCATGGTCCTCATATCGAATTATCGATTATTCAATAGTCTAGATAAAAGAACCTAATCTTCATATCCTAAAAATTTGCTTAATCTCTCAATACTTTCGTCCCGCTAGCCTATAGGATTTATTCGATGGCCAAATCAAAGGCTTTGATGGTCACCCTGGAGAAGATGGCCCGCCTGGCTGAAGCAAGCTGCTTTGACTCCTTGGGACAGAATGCTGCTACTGTTCCAAAGGCTGGCTCTAACAATCCGCAATCAGAAAAGATGCATACTCTTGGTTCAGGCACTAGATACGATATCTGCACTTCATCAGGTTGTGGCCAGATGGCCGGCGTCTGCCACTCCTTTACTCATGATGGTCGCTGCATAAGTTTGTTCAAGACCCTTTATACCAATCACTGCACTCACCAGTGCAACTACTGCACCAACGCCTCAAACTGCAGCAACAGAGCCAAAATATTCTCCTACACTCCCGAGGAACTGGCCAGGCTGACTTTCTCTCTTTACCGGTCAAACTACGTAGAAGGCCTATTTCTCAGCTCCGGATCGGGAAGGGATCAAGACGTCGTCATGGAGAAGCTGATTGAGACGGCTAGCCTTCTGAGACATAAATACAATTTCTCAGGTTATATTCATCTCAAGATCCTGCCCGGTGCATCCCTTGATCACACCAAAGAGGCCATGGAAGTGTCCACAAGGGTCAGCGTAAACTTAGAAGCGTCATCGTCCGATCATATGAGCGAGATATGCTCTACTAAAGATTACAGCAATGACATCCTGCAAAGGCAGAGATACATAAGAAATCTCATGGAAAAGGTATCGCTTCCAGCAGGCCAGACCACTCAGCTGGTGGTTGGCGCAACCGAGGAGAGCGACCGGGAGATCTTTGATAGGGTCCTATACGAATATCAGGAGCTAAAAGTCAAACGGGCTTATTACAGCGCTTTTAGTCCCCAGAAGGGAACTGCTTTTAGCTCTAGAGAGCCTCAGGCGTTGTGGCGGGAGCATCGGCTGTATCAAATGGACTGGCTCTACAGGATCTACCACTTTCGTCCACCTGAGATTGAACATGCTTTCGATGAAGAAGGCAACCTTTCCAACTCAGATCCCAAGGAGGCCATAGCCAAACAGCTAATCGACGCGCCGGTAGATCCCAATGCAGCATCCTATCGGGACTTGCTGCTCGTTCCTGGAATAGGCCCTAAGAGCGCTCAAAGGATAATCGCCTTACGAAAAAAGCAGATGATCACCAAAAAGGAAGAGCTGGCCAACTTCGGAGTTAGAGTGAAGAAGGCAGCTCCATTCCTAGTGATAAACGGTTGGAGGGACACGACGCTGGACAGGTGGACCGCATGAAGGTTCCTGCCAATTTTGCATATTATCTTTCAATGCACGAAAAATGCTCAGAGCAGTTGCTGCACAAAGCAAGTGAGATGTCATCAGAAGACGTGGAGCTTTGCGCAAATCCCCAAGCAGCGCAAATCAGAAAAATGGTAAATAGCGTTCGCAGGGAGATGCATCGGATGCACGGATTTGTGAGGCTAAAAGCCCTGGGCCCATATATTTTGTATGGCTACTTAAAGCCAAAGCACAGATTAGGCAGTCACGTTTGCAGGCATTTCTCTCGTAGGTCGCCTTCAACTGTGATTGTGCTCGGAAACGCCCTTGAAAGCTGGATATCGCTATGCATTGGAGAAGAAATCTTCCAGGTTAAAGGGCGAGGTCTGAAGCAAAGCCTGCAAGAACTGAATGGGCTTGTGGAAAGTGCGAGCCAGAGCAATGACATTGAGGAGGCTTGGAGAGCATACTACTGCAGCCAGTATAGCCCTGAACGCCGCAACATTCAATATTTTGACAGGCGGATGCCCAGAAAATCAATAGACTCAGCAGGGCTAATGCTGGAAAGGAATAAGAATGGCTTAACGTTAATGGACTTCTTCGGCTGCGATTGATGCAAGCTGCTAAGATAACGTATAGCTATGAAGGAATGTAGAGCTTTAAGGGCAAAGAAAACATATGCCAAAGAGGCTGGCGATCTGGCGAGATTATGCCTAGCAATTGAATTGTGAAGATAGTTCAATTTGTATTCAAATTGCGCTAATGTCAAATTGACCTGAGAAATTGGCTGGGCATTCAATCCTAGTGGTCTTCTCCCGGCTTCTCTAGCTCATGTATTGCCTGAATGATCATTTCCTTTCGAATCTTGCACTTAGGACATAGATCATCCCGATCTAAGATCTCTCTTAGCTTCTCAATCGCTTTCTTTTTGCTCATAGTCCATCTAGCTGTTCTTGCAGCATTGCATTGTCTGTTTGGCTTTGCGACCGATAACCTGCGCCAAAACAACGAGGGCACTTACCAACTTTTTCCACTGGCTCTGTACAAATGGCACCAAAACCGATAACTACTTTGCCCGCGCCGTTACATGCGGTGCAGATCCCTCTTTTTGCTCTTTTTCGATAACTATCTTTGCGGCCTTCAAGCTGCTGATCAGACCTAAATAGAACCGATTCCAGGAGTTTTATTGGATTCATAAGCAAATCGTCTATGCGATCTATCATCGTGATACTATATCATATTGATAGTATCCTATCGATCTGGGGCTTTTAGGCTAGCAAATCAAGAGAGAAAAGACTTCGACTCGTATTTAGGGAAGGCATCTTTTCAAATAACTAGATTCTTTTGGCAGAATTTAAGGAGGGAAGGCAAAAGTCCGAGGAATCAAAAGAGGTGTATCGACTTTTGCCTATCATAATATACGATAATTGCCGAGATATAAGCTTTTTCCTCATGGAAAACCGAATAAAGCGGCTGGCAAAAGACAAGGAGGCAAGATTAGAGAATTTGCTCATCTAAGCAACTTCATTTTACTGCATCCCAATCCTAATCATGCTTAAGGTTGCCAACATCCGGACTTATGATTTTTAAGACCTGCCTTAGATCCCACAGGCTCATCTGGCCAGGAGCAACGGCCCCGGAAATATAGCAGTAGGTCAGTGCTGATCCATAAATGGGCGCTATGGCTCGCATGTGGCTGCCTAGCTCGCCCATGGCAATCACGCATAAAGGCATGTCTGCTTCCAATAAAAGCTCCAGAAGCATCAGATTATCTTTCAGGCTGGCAGGTGTTACAGCAATCTTTGCGATAGCGGCTCCAGTCCTCGAGATCTCCTGGAGGATCAATCGAAGATCTTCTGGGCAAGGCATTTCTCTAAAATTATGGTAAGATACTATTGCGGGCTTATTGATTTGAGCAATAAGCTCGGATCTCAGCTTAGCATTCAGCTCAATATCTATGAAGTCAGCAAATTCCGAGGCTTTGAGCAGAAGGTCCAGTCTCTGCGCCTCGCTTCCCTTAAAATTTCCGCCTTCAGCCTTCCAGCGGTTGGTAGCGATCAGGGGGAGGCTGGTGTTGCATCGAATTGATCTAATGGCCTCCAGCGGGTCGCCATCGATCAGGTCAAGCCGCACTTCGATCATATCGGCCTCCATTGCTAAAGAGACATCCCGGAGGGCGTCCTTTCCCAGAGTGGCCACAATGCGAGATTCGAGCTTCATCCTATATTTTTGATTTTCTTTTTTCTTCATTTCTCAATTATGCTCTCTTCGATGCTCATTCCGAAATGTCTGGCTCCGCCCTCCAGATAGGCCAATACCTGATCACCAGCCTTGAGATCTGCCACGGACTTAGGCAAACCGTTCGCTCCCACCAGCTTTATGGTTTCCGCATTTTGCAGCAGAGTGCTTATCCTCTCCCCTTCGGCTTCTGCTTCTACCAGAATCATAGGCCTTTTCTCAATTTTAGCCCTGCCCACAATGGCAGTCTGGGCTTGGCCATCTTTGGTGACTACTGTTACCTCATCTCCGGACTTCAGCTCCGATAGGTACTTGGTCTTATCTCCCACTTTTATGTAGGCATGTACTGCTCCGGCATTTACCCGAAAAGGCCTGGCAGCTACATATGGGCTATCCTCTGACTCGCTTTGCACCAGGAAGAAGGCTTTAGACTGGGAGCCAACCAGCATCCCTTCCCCCACTTGCATTAGACTACAAGTATCCACGCACACCCGATCGCCCATTCCCACCGGCTTGACATTGGTAATTCTCGCCGGGATCAAATTCAAATGACCCTTATCGGATTGTTCTACAACCTTTTGTACACGTTTGATCTCAGAGAGATCCGACGAGTCCAACAAAACGCCATCAGCACCCTGCTCAAGTGTTCCCAAGGCCAGCTCTGCCTCCTCAGCGCTCATCACTCCACTGATGATCTTGACTCGAACGCCTTGAAGGCCTGCTATCATATTCTCCAAAGGAATGACCTTCCAGTCAGTGCCGATTACTAGGAGATAATCAACATGCTTTCCCAGCTCTACAGCAAACTGCTCATAATTCTTTCCGGCCACCACCACATAACCGGCCTTTGGTCCTTCGATATTCTTGACCAGGGCAATGTCCATAGATGAGCCAAGATCAGAGGGCAGGCGGATTGAGCCGTCGCCTTCACCATTCTTGCCGATCACTATTATATCTTGGAGGCCTCTCTCTGCACAAAAGCAAGCGGTCTTTATTCCGCCTAGCTCTTTGACCCGCTTGACATGATCGCTATCCACAAGCACGCAGTCAAAGCCAGATTCAAGGGCAGTGGTGATTTTAGGCTTGATCTCATTCCAGGAGCCAACGTTTGCCATGAGCCACTTCTCTTTCATATGCTATCGTGTGACATGCACTTAGTTATAAATCCTTTTGATATAGTGATGTGCGCCATTGCTAGCTATTGATTTGATTTTAGCTTAAGCTATTAGGAGAATAATGTAGCTATGCGATTTGGATTTCCCGCCTACAAATCACCCGAATATCTGATTAAGTGCTGGTATGCAAAAGAATCAACACTTATGATTGGCCCGATGCAAGGGGGCTTTCCAAGACCTCTATTTTTATCATGAATCTAAACAATCCCAAAGCCGCCATAATCTGCTGCGCTATCATAGGGCAGCAAACCGAAAGGGTCGCCAAGCCATGGGTAATTAGACGGTATGGGCATGCCTGCATAAGGCCAATAATATGGAGCTGCATTGTCATATCCCGGAACTAGTGCAGCGGCCCCCGCGTTGACATAAACCGGTTTTCCGGTTTTGGGATCCATGTAGAAATAGTCCGGATATCTTGTAAATGGATCTACATAAGCATAGATTGGATACCCGGTGATCGGATCTACGTAAACCTGCCCCATCCAGCCGCTGGTATAATTTAGAGATTTCCAATAATAGTGCGGATCAGCTACCAATGATCCATTTTGGACCATCATTCCTTTAGGAGCGCCACCCCAGTTCCACAAAGCCGTTGAGTTCTGGGCTTTTGGCTGCTGGTCAGGATTTTCGGCCAGGAAGTTATTGAGCCAAGTTCGGCCCAAATCCCCGCCGACATTCTGAAAGCTGGCCTTAGTCTGCGCATGGCATGTAATTAATAAAACACATAATATCAAGAGCGCAGCAACAATGAGCTTTAGCTTCATCTGATACCCCACCAGCACCAGATATGTTGCCGAGCGATAAAAGCATTTCGTGCCTTTAGGCTAAGGATTGTGAGCGAATGTTACTCAAAATAGATTGCAGTACGTTTATTTTTAATATAGTATCACTTTGTCGCATGATAGAGGTTTTCAGTGACTCACGGACGCCACTATGTCGAGCATAAAATACGCTTTCTGTAAAATTCCTTAGAAGCAGGGACCTCTTTTGCGATTTGGCATTGGCCTGGCAAAGGGCCTTGCCGGAAGTTTCATCTTGCAAAGACCCCATTCATATACCTATGAAGCTCGAGTTTCACGGGGCGGCTGGGGGCGTAACCGGCTCGCATATGGTTCTTGATGCAGGAGATTTCCGAATTGGCGTCGATGCCGGGCTCTTTCAAGGTGGAGAAAGAGATCTTAATCAGCTAGGCTTTGGCCATGATCCACGTTTTTTGAAAGCGCTATTGCTCACCCACGCTCATATTGATCATAGTGGTAGGATTCCGCAGCTCGTTAAAAAGGGCTTCTCTGGCCCGATATACTTAACTCCAGCTACTGCGGACCTCTGCGAAATCATGCTCAAGGATTCTGCCCACCTAATGGAGGAGTCAGCAGAATATGAAAGTCGACATCTAAATCAGGGTTATAATCAATTTCGTCCGCCATTGTACCTGGAAAAAGATGTCGAGATGGCCATGAAACAGTTCAAGCCAACCGATTATGGAAAAGAGCAAAATCTCAGAGGCATCTCTGTAAAATTTGAAGATGCAGGCCATATTCTAGGATCAGCTATGGTCGAGCTGTCCTTTGGCGGGAAGAAGCTGGTTTTAAGTGGCGATCTGGGGCGGCCCAATTCTCCATTCTTGCGTGATCCAAAAAAAGTGGATGGCGCAGATTGGCTGGTCCTCGAATCTACTTATGGCGATAAAGACCATGAAGATATTGAAGAGCGTGGTGGCAAGTTGCTGGAGATCGTGCTTGAGACAGTGGACCGTGGCGGAAATGTCATAATACCGGCCTTCGCTGTTGGCCGAACTCAGGAGATATTATACGAGCTAAATCCCTATGCTGAAAAGGGCAAATTAAAGGGAGTGAAGTGTTTTGTGGATAGTCCTATGGCAGTCTCGGCGGTGGAGATTTATCGACGACATCCAGAATGCTTCGATGAGGAGACATTAGGCTTCTTAGGAAGGGGAGACAGCCCGCTGGAGTTCCCGGGAATAAAGTACATCAGGTCGAAGGAGGAATCGAAGTCCATTAATTATCAAAGAGAGCCGCACATCATAATTTCAGCGAGCGGCATGTGTACGGGCGGCAGAATTCTGCATCATCTTATCCATAACCTCGAGCGCAGGGATTGCACAGTACTCTTTGTGGGATATCAGGGAGACGGAACGCTTGGACGAAGGTTGGTCGGAGGAGCTAAAACTGTCGGCGTAATGGATAAGCAATTGGAGGTTAAAGCCAAGATTGAATCGCTCGATGCATACTCCGCCCATGCCGGACAAAGCGAGATTTTGAATTGGCTACGAGCATTTGAGAGACCTCTTGGCCAGGTCTTTCTAAATCATGGCGAGCCATCGGCGACAGAAGCACTGGCCCAGGTCATAAGAAATGAGTTTGGGACGAAAGTAGTCATCCCAAAAATGGGGGAGAGTTACAAGCTTAGCTGAAACATGCCGATTTGTTTTGGACATCTATGAGTTTCTATTATGAATTTTTTTGAAGAGTCCTTGAAAAGTTTACCACACCAGATGATGATCGGAAAGATGGAGCCAATAGATGAAAGCTGAAGATCTAAGCGAATTATAGTCATCCGCATAAATCTTTATAATGTCTATTATTTATTATAAATTTTTTAATCCAATAATCCGCATAGCTTTTGCATTCTGCGAACCTGTA
>JADDYB010000530.1_pt1 | contig 12032 bp, 14 predicted proteins | sample 8641941 | NCBI WGS metagenome assembly JADDYB01 (sample SAMN16275377, study PRJNA637457) | freshwater sediment metagenome | isolation source: Lake Kineret sediment | place: Israel: Lake Kineret | collected 2013 | reverse complement strand
CCCCCCCCCCCCCCCCCCCGCCCCAGCCCCCCCGCCCCCCCCGCGCGCGCGCCCGGGGGGGCCCCCGGCGTCGCGCCGGACACCCCCCTCCCCCCCCTCCACGCACGCACACACAGACAACAAGCCACACACAAAGCCTCCTGAAATTGATAACCACCCCAAAAACAGGGATACCCAACCACAATGTACAAAGAAGGTTGGCGGGTCTGAAGGGAATCGAACCCTTGGCCAACGGCTTAAGAGGCCGACGCTCTGCCTGACTGAGCTACAGACCCAACGCCTCAAGCATACACCGAACCTAATTAAAAACGTTTCACAGAAACACGGCCGAACCAATTAAATACAGACATGCCCCACAACATACGATAACCATGGTGAAGATAGAAGGCCACGAGTTCCCAGAAGACCTCTACTACCACAGAGAACACATGTGGGTCCGCCTCGAAGACGGAAAAGCCCGCGTAGGCTACAACGCCTGGGCAGCAGCCGCAGCAGGCAAACTCGTCAGCATAAAGACACGGCCCGCTGGCAAAGACGTGGCGGCCGGCAAAACCCTGGGTAGCGTAGAGTCAGGTAAGTGGGTGGGCAGCCTCAAGGTACCCATCAGCGGCACCGTCCTGGAGATCAACCCCGCCCTGGAAGGCAAACCCAGCGTCATCAACGACGCCCCTTATGGAGTAGGCTGGGTCGCCCTCATCAAGCCCAGCAACCTGGATGTCGAGCTCAAGAACCTCATCAAGGGCACAGACAAGTCCGCCCTAGAGGCCTGGATCAAGGAAGAGAAAGCCAAAGCCGGAGTCTAAACAACAAAGCCGTAAAACGTACCACGGGACCGCCTCCACGAAGACCCTCCTACAACTCCCCTTCAATAAACCCCTTATCGATGGGGAATGTGTAGCAACCTAACCCGGAGCCCGCACATAGAAATTTGTTAATAAAAACTACTTCATGATCCTGATCTGGCTGGGCTCCACGCCCGCCTCCAGGAGCTCGGTGAGGCTCATGGCCTCGCCGCCGGTCGCCCTGATCTTCTCAAGGGCGCCCTCGCTGAAGCTGAAGGCAGCCACCTTCACGGACTTGCTCAGGCTACCCGCCGCCAGCACCTTACCGGGCACGGCGACCACGTCGCCTTCGCCCGCGAACCTGTCGATGCGGCTCAGGTTGACAGCAACTCTGCTCCGCTTTGACCTGTCAAGCTCCCCCGCGAGAGCCCCCCATAGGGCCGCTCCGCTCTCTTGTGAGGCCTTCTCCAGCGCCTGTATCGTGTCAATCAGTGGTTGGTTCTTCATTCCTCTACATCTCCCTTGAACTCTTCGTCTTCCCCTGCTCCGCCGCCGCCCTCCTCTTCTTCCTCGTCGAGGTCGCCTGAGCCCACGCTGTACAGCTTGCCCTCGTCGATCTCGGGTATCTCGAAGTCGCGGATTTCGTCGTGCATGTCATCGGCGTCCATCTTTCCCGTGAGGTCGCCGAGCTTCCGCTTGAGTACCTTCACGGCCTCCTTGACGATGCGTTCCGGGGGCAGAGCCCCGTTGCTCTCCACGGTGAACAGGAACTCGTCGCCCTTTAGGTTGCTCATGATCTCGCTGTGGCTCACAAGCTCCCTGCACCGCTTGCAGCCCTCGAACCTATGTATGTCTATGACCTTGAGCCTATCGCCTTCAATGACGGCGGACTCTCCTCCGCATGCATCAACGCACTCCTGCATGGCTGCCTTGTCCTTCCCGGGTACGAGGGCCACGTTCTGGTACACACACATGCTGACGGGGCTCCACTTGACGTGGTACTTGCCCTGGCCCAGTTGGGCGTATGCCTCGAACCTTATGGACTGGCCTGGGACCAACTTCGCTAATGGTATGCGGGTCGATGCGGGCGTGATCTTGGGATCCTGCGAGACTAGGTCCCCGCTGTACACGGTGACCTTTCCCTCCTTGGCCTCGACGGCCATGGTGAGGACGGCCCTGCACTTGGGGCACCCCAGCTCCGCGTTGCAGTCGCAGTCCTCAGGCAGCACGTATGAGTCTAGGTCCGTCTTGAGAGGCACGAGCCCTATCCTGTGGGCCAGCAGCTCGTCCGGGACCAGGCTGGAGTTGTCGAAGTAGAAGATGTCGTCTATGGTCATGATGGGGACCTCTGAGACCATGGTCCTCCGCAGCGCGTTGGCGAAGGCTACGTCCACGCCCTCCAACAGGAACCTGATGGTGTCCTCGGTCAGGCTAATGATAGTCGTCTTCAAGGCTTCCCCACCAGTCTCCTAAGGCCTTCTGCCTCTCCTGCCACCCGGCTTCCTCGTGCCGTCATGGGGGATCGGCGTCGTCTCCTCTATCCTGCCGATTCTGAAGCCGCTACGAGCCAGTATGCGTATGGCTGACTGGGCTCCTGGGCCGGGCGTCTTGCTTCCGGTTCCGCCTGGCGCCCGGACCTTGATGTGGATGGCGTTCACCCCCTTATCCCGCGCAATGTCGGCTATATGCTGCGCTGCCTTCATGGCCGCGTAGGGGCTGGGCTTGAGCCTGTCCGCCTTTACGAACATGCCGCCGGAGGCTATGCCGAGGGTCTCGGCGCCGGTAAGGTCGGTCATGTGTATGATGGTGTTGTTGAAGCTGCTGAAGATGTGGACTATGGCCCACCTTTCTCCTTCACTCATTTGACCTTCTCCTCCGTCACCGCTTCTGCTACTTCCAGTCCTCGCCTCAGCGGGTGGTCAGGGTTCCTCATGGGGCTGGACTCGGAGAAGTTGAGGGTCTCCTCGTCCATGATCCGCACCTGGTAGCTGGGGGAGGTCACCTTCCTGCCCTCGATCTCTATGTGGCCGTGGGCTATGAGCTGCCGTGCCTGGAATAGGCTCTGGGCCATCCCTCTCCTGAATATGTACGTCTGGAGTCTCCGCTCAAGCAGGTCCTGTACGCTCAGGGTGAGCACGTCCTCGAGGCGACTGTTCTCTTGTACTAAGCCCCTCTTGTAGAGTTTGGTGATCATGTCGGCCTCTCTGACCGTCCTCTCCTCGGTGCCCAGGCTCAGCAATTCCCTTGCCCTGCGTCTGAGGGTGGATAGCTCTGTGTGTATCTTCCAGAGCTCCCTCTTGTTCCTTAGGCCGTAAGCGCCTATGGTGCGCAAGTCCTCCATGAGGGACTCGGTGTCATAAGGCCTCTTGGGGGTCGTGTACCGCTTATGCTTCTTCTTTGGGTCTCCCATCTGTCATCTACCTCGGTTGCTGTTGCTGTTGCTGCTGTTGTTTCTTGCTGACGCCTACGCTGCGGCCTGTCCTGCCCGTGGTCTTGGTGTGCTGCCCGCGGACTTTTAGGCCCCTGGCGTGGCGCTCGCCTTTCCAGCTTCTTGTCTCCCTCATGAGGTCTATGTCGTCCTTGACCCTGAGGTCTAAATCGGATGACAGCATGTGCAGGTCCTTCCCCGTCATGGGGTCCTTGCGCCTGTTGAGCATCCAGCTTGGCAGCCCTACGCTCTTGGGTTCGTCAATAGCCTCCTCGAGGCGTCTGACGTCCGTGTCGCTTAGGCTGCCGAGTCTCTCGGTCGCGTCAAGCCCCAACTGCTTTACAATACTGCGAGCGAGTCGTATGCCTACACCTTTGACCTCGGTGATGGCATAGGGCACCATCTTCGTACCATCTATGTTGGTGCCATGGAGCCTGACAATGTAGTTGAACTCTCTTGACACGTTGAGATCTCCTTGTCAGTGTAACTAGGGGTAAGTCGAATCATCTTATTAAAGCGTTATGTTAAATGAGGCTAAGACATTACCCCCGCGTACGCGATAAACCACAACATATGGGTCCCGCGATGGCCCAGAAACGCATAACTAGGCTCAGAGGCGCTTACAGGTCATGAGCGTCGAACTTCCCGAGGCACACATCCTCGCAGAACAGATGAACGCGGCTATGCCCGGTCGACGTGTGAAGGCTGTCAGCCTCAGCGACTGTGAGAAGCTTCAGAGGATGGGCTTCATGAACAGAGACCTGGTAGAGTTCAACTGGCTAATAGGGAGAGCCGTGGAGGCGGCCTCGTCCAGGGGTAACACTGTCAGGGTCAACCTGGACGGGGGAGTCAACCTTCTGCTGGCTCCGGAGTATGGCGGCGTTGTTCTGCTTCACCCAGCCAGCGAGGAGGTGGCTGGGAAGCGGCATCTACAGGTTGATTTTGTGGACGGGAGTGCGCTGACCGCGAGGCTCACCAGCATGGGCCTCATCTCGGTTGTCAAGGACAACGATCTTGACGGGTCCTACATGTATAGGAGGGATTTCTTGGCGGGTGTGTCGCCGCTCGAGGACGGGTTCACCCTGAGCGGGTTCACTGAACTCATCTCGGGGGTGAACCGAGGGCTGAAGCAGGTTCTGGTGGGAAAGGAGGCCGTCCTAGTGGGCTTGAGTAACAGCGGTTTCCAGGACGTCATCTACAGGGCGGGGCTTCACCCCAGGAGGAGGGCGTCTTCGCTCAGCCCCGAGGAGACGACTGGGCTGTTTAACGCCATTAGGAGCCTAATTGACGAGAGGCTGAGGCTGGGCGGTAAGGACGAGTGGGTCGACCTCTATGGTAGGCGGGGCAGCTACACTCCGTTGATGGGCCCCAACATGAAGAATCGTGCATGCCCCGCCTGCGGGTCAAGGATCGAGCGAATCCAACACGGAGGGGGCGCGGTGTACCTGTGCCCCGTCTGCCAAGTCTAGTTGATCTGCACGCTGCCTATGCTGGTCTCGGCCGTCAAACTCACCTTTACGGCCTTGTCCGAGTAGCCTATTGTTGTTGCCACCTTTCTCCTGGCCTCGTTGGTCGTGTAGCTCATGTTGGGCAGGTCCACGTCCACTGCCCCCAGAGTGGTTCTGAGGTCGACGTCGTAGCCTACTGTGGCGGTCTTGGGCGCAGTGATGGTTACGGCGCCGTTGCTTGTGTCAAGCGTGTAGCTGCCGCTTATGGTGGCGGGTATGGTGATTTCTATGGAGCCATTGCTAGTGGAGAGGTCTACGGTCGCGGCCTCTACCTCGCCGGTGATCCTGCCGTTGCTGGTGGCCCCCATGAGCGTGTCCGCGCGCACGTTGTCCAGTGTGAGCCTGCCGTTGTTTGTGTGTAACGTGATCTCTCCGCCCGTGACGCCTGTCAGCTTGATCTCGCCGTTGCTTGTGTCGAGGTTGAGGTCGAGGCCGGCTGACTCAGGCACCTTGGCCGCTATGGACACCGCGTAGTCGCTCCAATCGTTGCTCGGTGCCTGGAAGTCGAGGACCAGCCTCAGGGTGTCCGCGGCCTCCTGGTCGCTGAACAACACCTGTAGCTGGTTCAGGTTGTCTCTGGCTATGGCGTCCGTGGCTCCCTTCGCCCTCAACGTGAGGTCTATCCTGTATCCGGGCTGGTCCCAGGTCTCCAAGGTTATTTCGCCGTTCCTATTGTCTATCTCTAGGTAGATGGATTCAAAAGTCACGTCGCCCGTCAGCGTCCTCGTATCCTGAGCCCTGTAGCTGGAGTCGTTTATGTTGCCGAATCCCTCCCCGATGTTCTCTATTATGGAGAAGCCCTGGGTGAGGAACAGGGCCAGGAAGAGGCCGCCCACCATGCCGCCGAAGAGGCCCTGTATGGGGCTCTTTCTGCGGTCCTGTGAAAGCAGGGCGTTGATTATGATGCCGGCGCCGATGAGAATGATAATGTAGCTGATAATGTTAAATGACACATCCAAGTACTGGAAGACGTACCAGCCTCCTCCGAGCCCTAGGAGGAAGCCACCGAAACCCATTCCCGAGTCGCTCATATCTATCATCTGTCAGTCTAGAGGTGTTGAATAAAACTGTATCCTTGTTTTAAGGAAGCTTGAGATTATTGTGAAGGAGGGTTCTTAATAATACTCTGGCCCTCACATTGAACCGGGTCCTTAAGGTATATTGTTTTACTGTCCCATGAAAATAGGGGTGGTTGGTTACTCGTTGATTATTGGTTCCCCATAGGTGAGGAGCGTGATTGTGCTCTTGACGTGCTCCAGACGCCTAACCCTATTGAACACGATCTCCTTGATCTTGTCCATGCTATCGGCCTCCATCTCAATGATGAGGTCGTATATACCGTACAGGCTGTTAATCGCCCTGATCTCCTTGACGCCCTCAAGGGACTCGATTATCGACGCCTCTTGGCCCAACTCGGTGTTCAGCAGTACGAACGCTTTCATGTGAGTCAATACTGAGAAAGAGCCCCTTAAATATCTATTTTTTGCATTTGGGGCCGATCAGATTCGTTCAGACGTGACTAGGTAGAAGGACGCGGCCGACAACACCGCCAACAAGGTGAACGTCAGGAACGCGAACTGGTAGCTTCCCGTTGAGTCGTACATGTAGCCGGCGAAGACGGGGCCGGCCACGTTGCCTATCATCTTGAATGGAGCCATGATCCCTGAGATGGAGGCGAATTTTTTACGGCCGAAGAGCTCGCCCCTGTAAGCCATGAGGAGGGGTATCGCTCCACCGTAAGCCAGGCCGTACACGATGGCGAAGGCGTATATGTGAATTACGTCGGTGGCGTATGCGAAGATCAAGACTCCCAGCCCCTGCGTCAGCATGGCTGCGACGAGAAGAAGCCGCTTGCTCACGAAGTCGCCCAGGGTCCCGAGGATGAACCTCCCAGGGATGCTTACGAGGATCATCAGCCCAAGGAGGGAGGCAGCCGTCTCCTGGTCTATGCCCAAGGTTAGCAGGTGGGGTATCTGGTAGAGGACTATAGAGCCCAGCAGGAAGGTTCGGAGTGACTCGCCCAAGAGAAGCCACCTGAAGGTGGGTGAGCGTAAGGCCTCCATGGTCGTGAACTCGGGCTCCGGCTCTGACGCGGTGGCTCCCCCATCCAAGGGGTCTGCGTACCGGTGTGGGTTTTCGCCGTCTGGGTGCAACCCCATGTCCTCGGGCCGGTTTCTGAATATGAATGCCATTGGTAGGCCTGCCAACCAGAAGACTAGGCCGCAGTAGATGGCTGTCATCCTCCACCCGTAGAGGGCGATGGATTTGGCTAAGAGGGGCACCATCAGGGCGCCGCCTAGGCCGGCGGCAATGGAGTAGATGCTCATGGCGCGGCTTCGCTTCCTTATGAACCACTGGTTGACTATGGTGGCTAGGCTGTGGCTGAATCCCGTGTTGTACCCTATGCTGAGAAGGCCGCCGTATATGATGTAGAGCATCCACACGTTATCCACCCAGATCATGGCGATGAAGCCCAGGCCGGTAAGGAAGGCGCCTATCGCTAATATCTTGCGCGCACCGTACCTGTCGATGAGGTAGCCCACCGCCGGGCCCTCCAAGCCGCCCTCCAGCCTTGACAGGCTGACTGCCCCAGCCGTGACGGCGCTGCTCCACCCGAACTCGACCATGATCGGGGTGTAGAAGACGCTGAATCCGTAGAAGTACATCCCGGAGTCGAGGAAGTGCAGCGTGAAGGCTCCTAGGAGCACCCAGTATCCGTAGAAGACGCCGCCCAACCTGCTTCTTAGCCCCATAGCGCCACCTTTTAAAGTCCCTATTCCCGTGTAGCTTGGGTTTAAATCATTTAACCCGCTGTTCAAAGAACTGAGGCGTTTGATCTATTCACGGGGATTATCTTTCCCAAGGCTGACTGCGAATGGGATGAGCTGGAGCTGAGCCTCACCCAATGCTTAGTGCGAGGGTTTCCTCTAGCCCGAGTAGCTCTCTCAAGGAGAGCCTTGAGACACTCTTCTCCCAGACCTTGTTGTGGACCCTGAGACGGGCTAGCCTCGACCGGGCTTCGCGCTTGGTTTCACAAAGGTGAGCCCGGATCAGGGCCTCCCTGAGGGCGTTCTTCACAAGTCGGTCTCCCTGTAGGAGGAGTCTACGCATCGCCAGCCTGGCAGGTTCCTCAGGCTCCGTGGGTTGAAGAACTATGATCCACGTCGATGTGTCAGGCTCGGGGATGTATGCCTCCGGCGGAACCGTGCCCACGTAGCTGGTGGCGTAGAAAAGTTGTGAGAAGTAGCTGAGCTTGGTGTACCCTGCTGCACCCATGGAGGCTGTGACGCGCTCCCCGAAGCCCTCCGAGACGATGAGCGCCGCCTTCTTGAAGACCAGTCTCGGGAGCCTGTGGAGCATAGCCTCGCTGATCATGTAGGGTAAGTTCGAGACTAGTCTATCGTGCGCAGGGTAGTCTATTTTGAGGGCGTCGCCGAGGGTTATCTCCAGGTTCGTTGCCCCGGGGAAGCGGCCCAGCAGCACCGGGACGTATTTGGGGTTCTTCTCCACAGCCACCAGCCTGCCTGAGACTCTCAGTAGCTGCTCCGTTATGTTGCCTAGGCCGGGCCCAACCTCGACCACGACGTCGCCGGCCTCCACCTCAGAGGAAGCAACAAGCCTTGCCACAGCCTCATCGTTAACGAGCTGCTGCTCGTCGTGTGACGGGTCAGGCTCCACCCCGTATTTCTTTAGAAGATGTAAGGTTTTTTCTCTGAGAATCATATCTTATAGGAGGTAGCGGGGCTCCCCCTTGATGGACTTTATGAGCTCCAAGGTCTCCCCGACTTCCTCGTCTGCGCCCTCAACGAGCAGCCTCACGGACCCCTCGGCGCCGGCTACGCCTCCCGCGGAGTAGAGGTACGCGTCCACACCCGTCAGGATGCCCAGGGCCTCGATCTCTGTGATTATGGTGCCGGTCAGAGGCCACATCCTCGGGCCCTCGTAGTCCTCGTCCGAGGCCAACATGTAGAGCTCGTTGATGTCCTCGTAGGTGAGTTTCTCCAGCCCGATGGGGATGATGAGGTTGATCTGCTTGCCGATAATGTGACCGATGGTGTTGCCGACGGTTGCGCCGTCCATGCCGCCGATGAGGACACCCACCATGTTACCAAGGTAGTCCAGGACGTTGGCTCCCTTGATGTACACGTCGCCCTTCTTCATGTCCTTGACCGCGTTCACGCGGTCATATTTGGGCTCCACCTTGCCTTTTACGAAGACCACGTCGGGTATCTTCTCCCCCTGGGGCTGAGGACTCTTCTCGGGCTCGTCCGGAGTTGTGGCGCCGCTCCTGTAGCAGCGTTTATCGATCTTCTTACCCCACAGCTCCTCGAGCACATACGCGTTGGTGGTGCCCGTCGCCACGACGACGGTCCTCTCCTTCATGGCTAACTGCACCTCTGGGAGGGCGGCCACGGCCTTTGCTATCAGCCGCTTGGACTCGGCTACGGTGAGAACGAACTGCCTCTTCATGCCTTCAATTATGGAGACCCTGCTATTAAGCTGAATCATAACCCGGATAAGCGGAGAGCCCACAGTATCCACTGCTATGCTAGAGGAGGCCCTCAAGAGGATCGCCGACAACCTGGAAGCCATGCACAGGAGCCTTGAGAGCCCAGCCCAGGCCCAGGAGGAGCTCAAGGAGAGCCTCCTGAAGGATTACCTGTCCACGGAGTACGGTGAGGGCTTCGAGTGGGGCGGCTTCTCGGCGGCCACGTACGGCGATCTGGAGCCGTGGCTGACGCGGGTCAGGGAGGGCGACCATGGCGCAATTCTTACGGAGAAGCCCATCACGTGGGTCATGACTAGGGGGACCACGGGGAGATCAAAGGTTGTGCCTGTGACCCGCAGGCACATGGATCACCTCGTCCGAGGCGGCTCAAGAGCGGTCATCAACTTCGCCGTAGCCAACGGGGGCCTTGAGACCCTGGCTGGGGGCGTACTGAACCTCCAGTTCCCTAGCAACACGGGGGTCATGGAGGACGGCGGCCGCGAGGTGGTGTATGGGTTCAGCTCGGGGACGTACGCTAAGCTGAACCCCATGATGGCGGGGCTCAGGCTTGTTCCACGTCAAGAGGAGATAGACGCCCTGGAGACGGGGCTATCCGTCGGGGACTGGGAGAGGCGCTACGAGTTCATCTACCGAAGCGCCAGGGAGGAGAAGATCGTCACTGTCATGGGCGTGGCCCCCGTTCAGACTGGGTTCGCTAGATACATCAAGAGGAGGCACGGCGTCCACCCCCGGGAGCTCTGGGGCTTGAAGGTCATATACACTACGAGCGTCGCTAAGATCCAGACGAGGTACACTCCGGTCCTCAGGAACATGTACGGGGATGTGCCCGTCGTGGAGATGTACACGGCGACGGAGGGTGCGTTCGGGCAGCAGATAGACGGGCTCCCCTACTGGGTGCCCAACTACGACCTGTACGTGTTTGAGGTGCAGACGAGGCGCGGCCTCAAGCCTATGCATGAGCTGCGGCGCGGCGAGTGGGGCCGACTGGTGGTGTCCACCCCCATGTTCCCGAGGTACCTGATCGGGGACCTGGTGGAGGCCATGGGTAAGAACTACTTCAGGGTCTTCGGGAGGGACAGGCCGCTGGTGGAGCTGGAGCACAGGCTCTACAGGGCCGCGTTCGGGTGGCTGCTCTAGGGTGTGGGGTTGCTTCCCCTGACCATGAGGGCCCTCAGCACTATTATGAGTCCTAGGCCGATGACAAAGAAGGCCCACGTGTTCCTGATGTCGAACACTATGTTGGCTCCCAAGAACGCGACGAATGCACCGCCCACTAGGTAGCCGAACCCGTGGTCAAGGACGCCGCTCTTGCTGTACTGCCAGAGGCCCCTCAGGATCAGTATGACGCCTATGCCTAGGAGGAAGACGCCGCCCATGTCGGCCCAGGGGTAGTAGCCCATGTTTCTGAGGGCGAAGCTTACCCCCAGCCATACGACGACGAGGCCGCCAGTGATGGCTCCGGCCTGGTCGTCCTCGTGTTTCTCTTCCTTCTCGTCCTTCTCATCTTTCTCGTCCTTCTCATCTTTCTCGTCTTTCTCTTCGCGTCTCCTCACGGGGCGGAGCCAGGGCTCCTTGAGTGAAGTACGGCACTTTGAGCAGAACTCGTCCTCCTCGCTCACCTCTTTTCCGCAGACAGGGCAGTAGGGCATAATAATTCACCTATTCTAGCTGAAGTTAAAAACTACGTTTAAAAACGTTCCCTACTTGCCCGGTGCCCTGAGCTGGTGAACCAGGGCTGAGGAGGCGAACAGGAGGACCGAGAGGGCCAGCCACCCGGCCGCGTAGCCCGCGGTGACGTCCTTGACCAGGCCCAAGGAGAAAGGCAGCACAAGGGCCCCCAGGGACGCGAACGTGTTGTGGATGCCCGAAATGCTGCCAGCTGCCTCTGTGCCGAAGATGTCTGGTATTATTGTGAAGGCCGGGCTGCGGACGAAGTTAATGAACCAGCCCAGTATGAAGACTGAAGCGTAAACGACTGGCCTCACCAAGGTCTGCGTGAACACCAGGAGGTCCAGTGCTATGAGGGCGAGGCTGGCCAGGATCACGGTCTTCTTACCTACCCTGTCGGAGACCACTCCGCCCAGGGGGTTGGCGAACATGCCGGCAAGGTTGAATAGGCTAAGGGCGCCGCTGGTGGCCACCACGCTTAGTCCGTACTCCTCCTTGAGCACGAGGGGCAGCCACGCGATGAAGGTGTAGTAGCCGCCCAGCCTGACGAACTGGGTGGACGCTAGGAACCAGAAGTCCCTGTTCCTCAGAGGCAGCGAGCTGAGGCTGATGCCCCTATATGTGCTCTGATCCCTGTCCCGGAGAAGGGTCCACACCAGGGCGGCGGAGACCAGCCCCATTGCCCCTATGATCTCAGTTGTCAACCTCCAGCCTATGCCCGTGGCTAGGAGTGGTGTGACCCATGAGGCTACTATGAGGCCAAGGCTGCCGCCTATGTTGAGTATGCCTAGGGCTGTGCCGCGCTCATCGGAGTTGTACCACGAGGAGACTAGGCGCACGCAGGGTACGAATACTCCTGCACCTAGGAGCCCAGTTAGGAACCTCGTCGCCAAGGCTAAAACTATCCCTCCGCTGAACCCGAAGAGGATCGTGGACGCGGAGACCCCGAGGACGCTCAGGGCTATGACGGGTCTGCTGCCTCGCCTGTCGGCTAGGACACCCCATGGTATCTGGCCTATTGCGTACCCTGTGAAGTAGGCCGACATCAGCGCGCCTGACTGGCTGTAGCTGAGGACCATCTCCGCCTTTATGGTGTCCAGCACGTTGCTGTAGGCGCTGTTCATTACGCTGAGTGT
>JADDYB010000529.1_pt1 | contig 12052 bp, 9 predicted proteins | sample 8641941 | NCBI WGS metagenome assembly JADDYB01 (sample SAMN16275377, study PRJNA637457) | freshwater sediment metagenome | isolation source: Lake Kineret sediment | place: Israel: Lake Kineret | collected 2013 | reverse complement strand
GAATAAAGAAGTGCGATGCCCTGATCGACATAGTACTCAACGAGATTTCCGTCTGACTGTTTTTGCGTTAACTCAGGAACTCTTAACCCAAGCCACTTTTTGCAGTTTGCCTTTGTAACAGGTCTCTGTAGAAAGATGTCGATCGTCTCTACAACCTGTGTTTCTTTGTTAAATTTGACAGAGATTCGTTGGGCCTCTGCCCTTCTTGGGTCGTAGTCGTATCTCTCACCTTTTATGATTTCTCGGATTGGCTTTCCCATCGTTTTATCCACGTCGCTTCTTTTTGAAACGCCTGGTTCTAAGTCGATAAAGATCCCTGCAAATGTGAAGTGAGGAAATAAGAGAAAAAGGGTGGATATTAGAAAAAGAAATCTTTTCATTCTCTGCTCCTTACTCTCAAGGGGCCAACCTTTCGAGGCATCGTCGAAGAATTAGACAGAAATCATTCATTTACACATCGGTCAATATTCGCTTGATTCGCCTTTATGCACCGATCACAATCACTATCCTTAAAGGGTTTTCCTAATATTAAGGCACCTTTGCACATCGGGCAATATTTGTAAATACAATCCTCACGAGATTTCTTAAGAGTGGGCGGTGGTTGTGTCGAAGCTTCGGGAGGTCTTCCCTCCGGTCTTACAGTAGGAGGAGCGGGGGGCGTTTCCCCGACCTTTTGCTTACCCACAGTAGTTATTGATTTTGACAATTTCATAGACATTGGTATCTTCTCTTCCGCTTCCCCCGTTTCGACAGATGACTCTCTCACAGAGGCAGGTGGTTTCAAAGACCTCTCTGTTTCCACAGACGATTCCCTTACAGGACCGGGCGGTTGTCTCGAGGATCTTTCTGTCTCCACGGAAGATTCCTTAACGGAAGTCGGTATTTCTTCACGCATGAAATCTCCCTCTTCAGTGAACCGGATCGTCACTTCTACAGTAGATTGGTCAGCCAGCAGGACAGGTACGTTCTTGTATCTGGGCATATATGCGAACGACTGAGGCGAACGAAACATCACTTCTGCCCTGATCTCGATAGACCTCTTGTCCGTTGGGGACCTCTTCCAGAAAGGCCCCAGTCGAAACCTTCCTCCACCCAAATTTTTTGACTGATATCCCCCAATATCATGAGAATAGACACTTGCAGAGGGAATGCCCTTTCCCGAAGCATCGACAACATTTACGTAAACGAACCACTCATTCTCCTTTGGTGTTACATCATCCACCCTTTCCCTTGGTAATGACGCAACCACCCCTGGCTTTTTCTTTTGAAGGGCTTGCACCTCAAGTGGGTCAACAAAACACTTCATCCCACCAGCCTCTATGTAATAAGGATACATGCGCGATCTAAGAGGGTCGCCTGAAAGTTCAATCCAGGTCTCGTATGGCCTCGCCCCTTGCGCTACTTTTAAGAAACCTGATTCTGCCTCTTCGCGAGATTTAAATGGGCCTCCTAATACTACGTGCCGAGTATTGGATTTTTCATATTTTTTCCTGCTCCCTGTGAGCACCCACCCTGTGGATTCCCCTCTTGCCCCTTTTGCTTCCCTTTCATGACATATAATGAATAATATTTTCCTGCATTTGTTCTCTGCCTCCCAAAGTTTGGGGATTCCGACCATGAGTTTTTCAGCTTCCTTTTGAACCTTCTCAATATCCGCGAGCAGCTTCATCCGGCCGACCTTGAGACATTCCGATAGTTCATCATTGATCTTCAGACCAGTCTGGAGGCGAACGGCAGCGGTCCTCTGAATCTCCTCTACCTTGTCAAAAGAATCGCTGAACATTTTTCTTTTCTCTTCGATATCGCATGTCTGAGTCTCAATGGTTATAAGGGGTTTGCTTATCTCAAAGAATTTTTCATCATTTAACCTCAGTGGTTTAACCTCATTATCGAGTTCTTTTGCTTTTTTCAGGAGGGCCTCTTTCGTACTCTCTGCCTTCTTGACCTGTTCTTCCCAGGCTTTTCGGCTTGGGAATTTCTTCTTCAAGGCATCGAGTTTATCCCAATCTTTCAGGGCGGCGTTCAGGTCTGACTTGGTATTCCTTACCTCTGTCTCAAATTCCTTCACTTCTCTCGCTAATACCTTTGCTTCATCTGTTCTGTATTTGATTTTTTTGAATTCATTCTCGCAAGACGCGATCGCCTCCGAAATTCCCGAGGAATCCTCCGGGTCCCGGCATGCCTGTGCTAAGCTTTCTGCCCGTTTAAACTTCGAATTTAGATCTCTTCCATTCTTCTGGGCTTCATTTCGGAGTTTCTCAAGTTTTTCGTCACTTCCTTTTTCATCTTCCGCCCTCTTACACCTGTTCGCAACTTCTTCCCATCTTTGAATGGTATCTCTGGTCGGAATGCGATACTCGATCTCTTTAGCTTCGGATGCGTGCTTTTCAGCCTCCTTGATCATTCTATCCAAGGCCTCGCAGGCAGCTTTATGCTGTTGGATTGGTCCCTTCAAAGTGCGCTCAATCTCCTGTTTCATCTTATTTGGATCTCCCTTGAACCGGGCCAGGGTTTCTTCAGTTTTTTGCTTATCCGCCCCAAGAGGAAGTGATAATCCTGGTCCACCATAGGTTAGAACGACCTGTTTCCCCTTATTTCGACGATAAGATAGATACTCCTCCGATTGTCCAGCCGTTAAGACGAAGATTACTCCTCTAAGGGCAGATTCTCCCGCACACTTAGCATACTCTTTTCCAGTAAGCCTCCGTCCCTCCCGCTTCGCCAGCTCCGCATACTCTGATCCCACTTGGTAGCCTATAAGTCCACCGATAATACCTCCACCAATTCGCCCAATCCATTTGCTTAAGGTCCCCGGAGTAGGACCACCTGGAGTTGGACTGCTTGGACTCGGACCTCCTGAAGGGCTTGATGTAGTTTGTATATTTTCTATTCTTGTTGCCGCTGGGGAAGGCACTGCCGATTGAGGCTGAATAGCGCGTGTCGGTGTAGGCGGGCTGATATAGGAACGGACTCGATAGAGTATGTTCTTTCCTCTCTCCCAAGCCCTCTCGACAATTCCTGGCTTGGGCTCAGGGAAGGCTCTAACGGCCATATCATTCACTTCCTGCCTGAATTTTTCCGCTGTTCCAGGACCGAAATTATCTTTTAAAAATTGATAATCTCTTGCCATTCTATCCCAGAATTGAGGTGTATTAATATTTTCACCTGGCAATACAGTCGGTTTCAGAAAAAATGGGGTAGCTCTGGGATCTCCAAATGGGACTCCTCTGCCACCAGGTTGCATCGCATCTTCAATTAGGTCTTTTATATACGTTAGGCCCCTTAACCCTAATGGATCGATTCGATTCACTGGATCGTTATATACATAGACATATTCGTTCATATCCTGAGGAAATTCTAAAGTTTTTGGATAAGGATCAGGCGAAACAAAAATTCCGAGTTCGGGATCATAATACCTTGCCCTGTAATAATACAAGCCTATTTCTCGATCATAATACCTCCCTGTGTAGGTGAAGGGATTCCCTGTTTCTTTTCCTTTGGACTTCAAAAGGCCAAACGGCTCATAATTATAAGAGGTCGTTATTTCTCCTTTTTCATCTACCAAAGCAACAACTGAGCCCAGGTAATCAGTAAGATAAAACCAATAGTCACTTCCTTTTAACATCACCATAGGAGAGTCTATTTCATCCCCGGAATGGATAAAAATCTTTGTCGGATTTTTTTCCTGATCGAGCTCCATAAGAAGATTAAGCCCATCATAGAGATAATAGGATTTTTCATCTCCTATCTTTTTGCCCACCCTTTGGCCTTCTGGAGAATAATGATATTCAATGTTGTTGGACGCGTTTTTTACATGGGTCAATCTGCCAAGGGAGTCGAAATGGTATTTCGTCTCAATTCCGTCAACCCTCTTACTGGATATATTCCCAGAGGAATCATAGGTTATTCTGATGTTATCTGTCTCAGTCAATTGCCCAGATTCGTTATATCGAAAGTTTCTCTTCTTGTTTCCACTGGTTTCAGCCACTCTTCTAAATGCTGCGCCATATTCGAAATGGGTCTTATCCCCATCAAGAGAAGCTTGTATTAATTGGCCGTTAGAATCATAACTAAATTCCTTTATCTGACCCTTTAAATTAGTCATTCTGCTAAGCCTTCCTGCCCTGTCATATATGTATTGATATTTTTGTATGATCCGATCTCCCCGGTCGTAGTAAACGGTGCTCTCAAGATAGTTCGAAGGATGATAACTGTATTTTATCTTCATCCCATTCGGGTAGGAGACTTCTGTTTTTCTATTCAACCCATCATACGAGATCTGAATCTTTTTACCTTTTTGATATTCAATGGTCGTTAGCCGATTGAGACTATCATACTCATAGGCGATTTTGAGATGACCGGGAATCTCAACGCCCGTTCTGTTGGACCACTTGTCATAGGTATATCGCATTTTCTTCCCTAACAAAGGATATTCTTCTTCAATCAGTTCTCCAAATGGATTATAAGATAAGTTTTTTTCAAAACCCTTTCCGGCCACCTTAACCACATTCCCTTTCCGATCGTAATCATACGTTTCCGTAATTCCGTCGGATGTTTCAAGCCTACTAAGCCTACCCTCTCCGTCATATTGATAATCCACCACCTTTCCACCAGATGACGTCTTTTTAACCAAATTATCTATTTTACCGTAAGAATAGCTAATGGCCTCCCCTCGAGGAGTTTTCTCTTGTATCATCCTTCCACCAAGATCGTACTGATAAAGATATTTTCTCCCATCCGGAGTTTTAGCAGACACAAGATTGCCAAAGCCTTCGGAATCATACTCATAAAGAGTTTCTTCCTCGTTTGGAAGGACAACTTTCCTCAGGTTGCCTGAGGCATCGTAAACATATTTTTTAATATTTCCAAAACCGTCCTTCTCGGCAATAATGTTTCCCACCTTATCATAAGTAAAATCGTGACGGATACCTCCTGGTTGAATGGCGGATTTAGCTCGACCCATGCTGTCATATTCCCGCTTCGTCTCAATACCATATGGCTCCTGAACTCCTACTAAATTGCCGAACGCATCATAATGATTAATTGTTGTTGCCCCTTGAGGGCCTACCTCTTTTGTGACCGATCCTAATTTATTGTATTCGTAAGTTCGTCGATTTCCCTTTGAATCCAAAACAGATCTCAACAGACCATTGCTATCATACCCATAAGTCTCCCTCGTCCCTTTGGGGGAATCGATGATTTCCAAGTTCCCTTTATTATCATACGAGAACTTGGTAGAAAGACCTAATTTGTCAAGAACCTCTACCAATCGAAGATTTCTATCATATTTGCGAGATAAAATTATCCCTGTCGAATCAGAAATTTCAGTTAAGAATCCAAAATCGTTATATTTAAATATCAACGTTCTTCCCAATGGGTCGACCACATGCGTCATTCTTCCCCTTGAATCATACTTGTATTTTATGGTCCTATTTAATGAATCCGTTTCTTCCAGAAGCAACCCGATATCCTCATTGGAGTCGTAGATATATTTCTTCCAGGACTTTTTCTCACTTCGTCCATAGGATAAGGAATCTACCAACCCCATCTTGTTGTAATTAAAAGTGACTTCAAAATTACCTGGCCCCTGACGTTTTACCAACTGTTTCTTATCGTTGTAAAAGAACTCGACCGTTGAACCATCCGGCAGGGTTTGTTTCTTGACTAATGATGTATCGCCTAAGTAGGAAAAGGTAACTTTTCCCCCATCGGGATTCTTAATCTCAGCTAACCGACCAGATAAGTCATATTCATATTCAACCCTATAGCCTTTTGCGTCGACATAACGAGTCAGAAGTCCATCTTCATAGTGACTTTCCGTGACATTACCCATTACGTCAGTGTGCTTTATGGTCTTCCCATTATTTTCCAAGGAAATTCTTTCAATACCAGTGGGATGAGTGATGGCAACTTTACTTATAAATCCTTTTGGGTCTCTCTCATAGGCATATTGAACAATTCCATCCACCTTTGTAATACTTTTAACCATTCCTGTATCCCCATGATATGCTAGCCTAATAAAATCACCGGTCTGGAACTTAATATAAGTGAGCCTATCTTTCTCATCGTATTCGTAATGGGTTACAATGGAATCTTCATTTATCGCATCTGTTAATAAGCCTCTTTGATTATACTGATAACTGGAGTTTATCCCATAATAGGTTCTAATCATACTGATTAAGCCTTGTTTATTGTAGAAATATTTTAGTAGTTCTTTGTCCCCTGAAACGATTCTTTCGATCTTATTTTTGTTATAAACAATGCTTAAGGTCTTACCATCCGAATAAACGATGCGTAATAACTTTCCCTCTCTATCATAGACTTCCAAGTTTCCATTCTTCATTCCCCTGATGAACTCGTTTTTTGAAAAAGATATGTTCTCCTTATCTCTTGATAAAAAAACATCTCCTCCGACCTTTTCGAAAACGATTAGATTTTCACCCTCTTTTAGAAATAACTTGTCCTTTTCCTCTAAAAACAACCTCTTCTGAAATGGATGGAAGGACCAACGTTCGCCTCGCGTATGATCGAGAGTAACACTGTTGAAACTTCGAGAAATATCAATCTGAATAGAATGAAACCTCAGTTTAAAATCAACCTGTTCGATATTAAAATTTCCAGAAAGAGGGTCGACCTCAGCCAATGAACCTTTTGTGGAAGGGTAAATAATGATTAAAAGAAAAATTATGGGAACTATAATATATGTTGGCCGAAAGATGTTCATAGGATTCCTTTTTTTTCTCTTCCCCTTTTCCATTTCTAAGCCCTCCGTGGAGACACTTTATTCAGTCTCTAATTTAATAAAAAGTGCTTGTAGTTTTAAATGGTTAAGAGAACAATGATATGGTGATCAGATTTATGTGCTTCAGTAGTCTTATTCGGCTTCTTCCCTTATTCTTATCCATCCTTTACCACCCCTCTCTTTGAAATCACGCTTACCCCAAAAAACCACTCCTACGATTAAAAATGATAAAAAGCAAAAAGCCTTCATAGTTCAATGCTCAAAAGAACTACGAAGGCTTCTTTTAATCGCCATTATGGACCTAATCCCCCCCTTTCAGGTCCTGTCTAATCCGTATCACTCATATCTATTTCGATGTTTTATGTCAAGATATTTTTCATGGAGGTTATGTAGATGAATGGTAATAAATGGCATAAAAAAGCCGCAAACATCTGCGGCTTATGCAAGGGAGGGAATTGTTAGTATTTATCTAAAAGAAAGTTTTTAAATATGCTTTCTTTTTTTTCGTCCTTTATGCTGGAACCAGCTCCGGAGTGAGAAAGGAAAAGAATCCTTCTTTGACACTCTCCCGTTCGATCTTCCCGAAGGCGCATTCCACGGCTGACTTGATTTCCCCTATATCGAAGGGTTTCATCGCCTGATAAAAGATCCCAGCTCCCCGGAGACGCTTGACTAACCCGATTGATTCTTCTGACGAGATGACAATAATCTGAATCTTTGGATGGATATTCTTTAACAAGGGAACGACATCGCAGGCCTTCACCCCTTCAATCTCATCGTCTATCAGAATCACATGAATATTCCCTTTTCGAATCTTTCGAATCATGTCGCTCATCACCTTCGTTTTCTCAACTTTATATCCTATCCCATGGAAAAAAGTGGAGAGCGATCTGCTTCCAAGGTCATCTTGATAGGCTATCAGTATCGTCTTTGCTTTCATGGTCATCTCCCCCTATTTCATTCCTCCTACGTCACACGGATGGGAATCTCAGACCTTCTTGTAGGAGAGACCGCGGCTCCGATAAAAGAGGAGAGGAGGACACCTGCCGGGATCAATTGAGCCAAGACCACAATGATCCCGAAGGTAAAGAAAAACATCACTCCCACAAGTCCTATTCCCCTGACCCCTCCTTTGTAAGCAATCCCTAAAGAGAATAAGGTGATTGACAGTATCAGAACCAGGCTCAGGATTATTAAAATCTTTTTCATCTTCTCAGGCATGGAGATCATCTCCTTTAAAGTTTCTGCCTCTACTTTTTGACCGCTACTGGCTCAGTACCTGGAAGAACCACTTCCTCTTCAACTTGCTTCTCTTTCTTCAGGGCTGCTGCGGTGGTGGTTCCGATGAAGCTGAAGAAGAGAATGGCTGCTGGGATCAGCTGAAGAAGAACGATAATCGCTCCTATGATGAGGAAGATCCAGAGAGCCGTTCCAGCTCCTTTAAATTCAATCGACCGTGCGAATGCTGGAGAAGCCATCAAAGTCATCAACCCAACCATTAACCCTGTCTTTAATCCTTTCATCTTTTTTTCCATTGTCGTTTCCTCCTTTGTTTGACGTTCACCCTAAATAATGCATTTGGCATGCCAACAAATAATTTATGATTTAACTGTTTGATATTATTTAATTTTTTAAAAATTTAGGGTTTGTGAGGAAGGGTTTTTGAGGCCTAAATGTATATTTTAAATATACATATTTTGGATTTTATATGCTGGTAGATTTATAACTAATTGAAATATTTAAATTTAATTGATTATAAATAATTTATACATAAAAACTTACTTAGATAAAAAAATTATACAAACAGAAATTGACCTTTCCCTGTCCGTATTTACAGCCATAATTTATATCCATTCTCTTTCAACCAGAATCTATGTTTCCTGTGGTCAGGAAGGATTGTCTCCAAGTAGGTCCAAAATCTTTTGGAATGATTCTTCTCTTTTATATGGACAAGCTCATGAATCAGGATGTAATCAATAACGCTCAAAGGTGCCATAATAATCCTCCAGCTAAAAGATAATCGACTATCTCTGGAACAGGAACCCCAGCGGTACTTGGCGCTTGTTATCTTTAACCCTTTCGGAAACAATTGAAGTCTATTGCTGAAATAATGGAGTCTTCCTTCCATCTTCTCTTTTGCCTCTCTTTTATACCAATGGATAAAAAGATCTCTCGCCTCTTCTAAACGATCCTTATCAAGGATGAATTTACCAAAAGATAATTTGAGCGGAAGCCCTCTATAGTTGGTATCTCCTATTTCTAATGGATACGATTCTCCTAAATATAAGAATTTCTCTCCTGGGATAAATGCCTTTTCTGTTTCTTTTATCGATCTTTCTTTTTCTGAAATTTTCTTAATGACCCATGACTTTTTCTCCTTAATAAATCCCTCTATCTCCCCTTTCGGTGTATGATATGGGACGGAAATGACGATTCTTCCATCTTCTTTAATACAGAGGGATATCGTTTTCCTTCTTCTTTTACTTCTGATCAACTGAAAGTTAAGACCATTATGCATGAGTCATGTAATTCATGTAATTTTTATTAACTAACTTATGTAAAATCTCCTTGTCGTCAAGAAATCGGTCGATAAAGTGAAGTGTAGATTGGATCCTTTCTGGCTGACTGACCAAAGCATCGCTGCCAAAGAGTATCCGATCTTGATATTGTTTGATAAAGCTTTTATAGGATACCGGATCTTTTTCCATAAAGGATTCCAAAGAGGACATATCCGTGTAACAATTTGGGTATTGATCTAACAGAAAGGATATTTCCCGTCTGGAAAATCCAAAATGGGGAATATTAAAATTGGTCTTGGGAAAACTCCCAATCATTTCTGAAATAAAGCTCCCATATTTTCTCAAGTCAGCATGTATCAGGATCGGCATACCCTGAGAGGATGCATGTTCGATGATCAACGATGTAATTTTCTCTGACTGCCTGCATGTTCGGCGAAATGTCTTTTCCATCCCACCTATTCGGAGCGTGGTATCTTCCTCTGGAACATAAAGCAGTTTAAGACCCTTAAATCCCCTCTGCCTGTACATCTTGATTTTTTCTTCAATATTATTTTCAATAAAACGAGCGTCTAAAAAGGGGACGATCTTCAGGTGATGGGATAATTGAATAGCGGCAAAGGGGTCCTTTTGATTTTCAAGGGCCTCCTGGGTCGCATAGGGATGATAGGTTCCAGGGATCATCTTCAGAACATCATTTATTTCGGTGGGAAACTCGCTTATCACCAAGACATTAATACCGGCAAAACCGATCTTTTCTAAAAAACCGAATTTTTGCTTGAGTTCGTTGAAAGAACATTGATAAAAAAAATGAATATGAACATCATAATATTTCATGTTCAAATGTCTTTCTTCTCATCCTTTCTGCAATATCTCTAAAACCTGATCCCGATAGCCCTTGCTTTTTTCATCAGCAGGGATCACATCGATCTCTGATGGAGAAGATACCCCTAAGCCAAGTTCCACTGCCCTTGCAATCTGCTCCTGCTCAAATATTTTTGGTTTCATAATACTTTCGTTGCTTCCGAGAAATTTTAAAATGGCCACTCCAACAGCATCGATGGCCACCCGATCGGTTGAAGCGAGGAAGACCTCTCCCTTAGCAAGCTTTCCAGTCATGGGTCCCCCATCTACAAAGACATCCATCCCGTCAAGGACGATCAGGGCAGGTTTAAAAGGTTCATTAATCTCTGCGATCATCTTTCGCTGATGAGGAGAACCGTGAAGTTCCCTCATATACTCATATCCATGTCGAGATGTAGGAACAACTCCGACATGGAGCTTTAGCGATAGGGTGAAGATTCCTCCATACTGATGGGTCTTCAGGCAACAGGTGGAGATGAGGCACTCTGCATCAAGTATGGGCCGCGCAATCCGAAACCCATTCGGCCAGTGACTCTTCTTAGGCTTGAATAACACCCAATCCTTTTTATCAAGATCATCAAAGTCTATTACCTTCACATTTAATTTATCCAGAAGGGGTAAAATGCCCTTTGTCTCCATCACCTCATGGGTAGGTGGATAGCTTCTTTCTCCAAGACTGATTGACTTTGCGCCCATTTCCCAGATCTCTTCTATTAACGCAACTAATGTGTCATTGTGCGTGGAGCCCGGTGTGATATCTGCGGTATTGAAATTAGGTTTAATCAGGACATTCTTCCCTTTGACAGGATTATAATTAAGAACCTTTAAAGAGGTCTTTACCCCGTTCTTCCTATTATCTGTCTTCACCAATGCAACACGACTGACTGTCTTGGACATAGTGATACCTCCGTCCATACCTAAAATTAAAGCTCCCCCAGCGACTCCGGTATATTTTAAAAAATCCCTTCGGCTAACTTTCTTCATCTTGTTCCACTCGGTCGTACCTCTCCTGATCAACACAGAGACTGCATCGCGAATCAGAACACCATTGGCAGAACTTGCAGTCCGTGCATTGATGCTTCTTGTCCTTGCACTCTTTTAAACAGCAGATGAGCCCATAGGGCGTTACCTCAAAACGCACTCCATCTTCATAGATAAACTTTTTACCTTCATCAGCCATTCGTTCACCCCACCGTCAGATTCACAATAAATGATCTCATAAATTATAAGACATCATTTCTGCAATTACCCAATTATGTTTTGCAAAGGTCAAAACAAATGTTACGAAGGACTTATCGGTAAACTTTAAGGTAGATATAATGTGGCTTAGAGAGGTTTAGGTGATTTATGAATACTCACCATTCCAAAGGGCTTCTAAAAAATCCTTATATGGAAGCACCAAAATATCTTCGAATCTCCTTTTCCGCGGTTCAAGGCTGATGCATAGATAACGCTTCAGTTTTTTTTCCTCGGAAAGGGCACGAAGCGGTTTTAAATCAGTGGCCGAAACGTTCTCTTTTGCTTTCACTTCCACTGCCGTATGATCCCCAATGAGAAAATCCACTTCGAATCCAGAGGTCGACCGCCAGTAGCTTAAGCTCTCTTCAGACACATAGTCGCTGTAGCTGATAAGCTCATGCATGAGATATGTTTCGAAAGCCTCGCCGAATTCTGGTGTGCCAGGACGGAATTTCCGGTCCTGAAGCCCGGAAACAACTCCAACATCGAAAAAATAGTATTTAGAAGAGGCTAATGGTTTCCTCTTCTCCGACTTCCGCCATGCAGGAAGCTCATAAAGAATCATTGTGTCTTTAAGAATTTCAAAATACTCATACACCGTCGTCCGCGCTACCTGGGCATCATTGGAAACATTGGTAAAGTTCACGATCTGGCTATTGCAAAGAGCGGCCACTTTTAAAAAACGGCTAAA
>JADDYB010000528.1_pt1 | contig 12053 bp, 13 predicted proteins | sample 8641941 | NCBI WGS metagenome assembly JADDYB01 (sample SAMN16275377, study PRJNA637457) | freshwater sediment metagenome | isolation source: Lake Kineret sediment | place: Israel: Lake Kineret | collected 2013 | reverse complement strand
ATCGCCTACTTTGTCGGTATCTTCAATGTGCAGTTTTTCGTTGTTGATAGCTGTAACAAAGCTTCCGTTAAAAACATCGTTGTAACTCCTTTTGCGGGTGATACAATCAATGGCGGAGCATCCTTGACCTTGAGTACCGATGGCTCTACCGCAGTCATTCAGATTGCCGATGGCACACATTGGTATGCCCTTGTTTAATTATTAATCTTAACATTCATCAACTATTAACCTTAAATTTCAAAAACAATGAACACTATCAATGCTCAAATTCAGAAAATGACATCAAACCCAATCGGTTCTATCGTAGGTGTTGGTGTTGGCTATTGGGTTTCTAAAAACTACATTAAGCCAAGTCAAATGTGGGTAACGGTTCTTGTTTCCGTTCTTGGCGGTATTGCGGGAGCGAACATTTCTTCGGGAATGGGTCGCAAAGGCAGTCCTACTGCTACAACGGTGACATCAACAACCACCAAGTAATAACTCCAAAAACCACACAACAATGGCTAAAAAAGGCTCAAAAGCGTTGTTGGTGATTGGCAGTTTCGTTGTAATCGGAGGTGTTCTCGCCTATTTCCTTTTTTTCCGAACCCGTAAGAAAGGACAAGAAGGCACGGGCGAAACACCACCAACAACGGGTGACTCATCGGCATATACGCCCACTCCGAGCGTAAGCACATCATCTTCCTCTTCGCAATACTCGTTCCCTTTCAAGACTACCGAAGAGGGTAACAAGTTCCGCAAATGGGTGAATGACAACTATCCCCAATGGGCAAAAGACAACAAACTTGATGTTTCGGGAAGTTTGAATAGTTATGTTGAAAAAGCGTGGAAGCAGTATGGAGATGTTTACAACAAATATGTACTGAATCCTACTGCAAATACAACATCAACTACATCTACTCCCGAAAAAAAGGTTGAAATCAGACTCAAAAACGGAAGCAAGTTATATAGGATTCCCGATGCGAGTCCAAACAATTGGCTTGTTGAGTTTGGTAGCGGAAGCGATGTCCTTAAACTATCTTGGATTGTAAAATCATCCAATATGCGGGTGAGTCCACAAGGATACAATATGTTTAAAATAAGTATTCCCGTATTTGGTAAAAATCTCAAGGCTTATGAAGGATGGGTTGCCTTGCGTGATACCAATTGGAAATATGTTTAATCATCAATGGGTATCATTGACCGCATATATGGTGCGTTCTTCGATGGTATTCTGACGGGCGAGAGTAAGACTTACAACGACCACAATTGGTACACAAGCGGTGGTCTTCGTGGGTATATCGAAGGTCGTGGGCAAAAAGCATACCCGCTACTGAAAAAACCCTTGTCGGAATATACCATAGCAGAGGTAATGCAATTCCAAAGCCGTCCGAGGGATGGCACGGGTCAACTATGGGCAACGGGTAGGTATCAGATTATTCCAAACACCCTAAAAGGTCTTGTAGAAAAAGCGGGTTTAAAAGCCTCTGATAAGTATAGCATAGCAAACCAAAACTTACTTGGTGGGCAATTGCTGAAAAACCGCTCTTCCATTTGGAACTATATCAATGGAACATTGCCCGATACTACTGAAAACGTGCAGAAGGCATCTCTTGAAATGGCTAAAATATGGTCATCTTTAGGTGTTCCATACGGAGTGAAAGGTCGCAGTAGGTTTGTCAACAAGGATGAGTCTTATTATTCGGGTGGAGGTGACAAGGCATCAGTTAAAAGCGATGTGGTCATATCCAAATTGCGGGAACTACGAAACGGATTGGTCGGTAAGGTCAGCGGTGCGGTAGTTGGAGCGGTAGGAGTAGCAAAAGAAAGACCTATTTTAACAATGGTGATGTCAATGGCTTTTGTATTGGCATCCTATGTATTATTCAAAACACTAAAGAAATAACAAATGGACTGCAATACAAACACAAGTCCTCAAGGGGATGTCCTTCCTTTGAAGATACAATATTCTCAAGGTCGGGTAAATCCAAGTGTCAACGAATTTGATATGGCTGAAGACGGCTATGACCTAATGCACGATGCTGACGGAGGCGATGATTTTTACAATTCCGAAGGCAGTACAAATATGGGCGGTGATGATTTCTTCAACGCATCTTCTGATACTCCCGATGCTTATATGCCCGATGGTTTTGGAGGAAATAACTCTGATGACTTTTACGGAGCAGAGGGAGATGAAGAGTATAGCAATCTTACCCTTTGGAGTAAATCCAAGCGTAAGAAGTTCCAAAAGCAATTGGAAAAAGGAGCAAGTAAATTGAGTTCTGCGGTTAAGCAAGGACTTGATATTGCAAAAGGCGTAGCACCCAAGGAATCCTCCCGTGTGTCCGCACCCGCACCCGCTCCCGCTCCCGCTCCCGTTCAAAAAGGAATGACCACGGGCGTGAAAGTAGCAATCGGTGTAGGAGTGGTTGTACTTGGAGTAATAGTTTATTATCTCACAAAGAAAAAGTAAGTTTGGAATCCAATCCCATTCAACTTAACGTAGGCGACACCATACGCAATTCCGTAGGTATTTATATGGTTGTCAGTAAGTTGAACGAACCTATCGGGACTGCTATGCTAACCAATCATTTTGGCGAACCGATGAAATACAATCTGCATCGCCTTTTGGAAAACATAGCATCGGGAAAATGGATTCATTACCCTAAAAAAAAATACGCAAAATGGATATGAAAATGAAATATGCTGATGGCGGTGAGGTTGATAACCAACGCAGTAGAGAGATAGCACAAGCCATCCTTCAGCAGTTGGGTGGTGGCAATCGTTTGATAATGATGGTTGGTGCTTACAATTTTGTCATCATCCCTAATGGTGTTGCTTTTCGCATCAAGAATGCAAAGGCTAATGTCATCAAGATTACGCTCAATGCGTTGGATTTGTACAACCTTGAAGTCGGAAGGGTGCGTGGCACTACTTATAAAGTGGTAGCCAAGCACGATAATATTTACAACGATATGTTGAAACCGCTGATTGAAAAATCAACGGGTATGTATTTAAGTTTATACGAAAAGGGCGGTAACATTGAAACCGAAGTAGATGCCCTTTACAACAAGTCGCAACTAATCAACGCTAATGAGAATTGGAAAATCAAGTTGTTGGAAATGTTGCAAGACGGCTCTTCTGAAGCATACAATATTTATGAGAGGCTAAATGCCAAACAAAAAGCGGAGGTATTGCAAGAGCAGTTTGAAATGGACAATGATATGGGTTCGTATGGCGATGGCAAAAAATCAACATCCAAGGAAAACCTAATGGCTTTATTAGACGATGCTAAAAACGGCAAAAGATACGACAAAGGTGGTGCTATGAAAAACAAGATGGCTAAAGGCGGAAAAACTGAAAGCAAAAGTGTGGCAGTTTCCAAAACCATAAGTGGTAATGAAATCAATCTTTTTATTGACTATTGCTATGGATTTTATGGAAAAGGTGGTACATACGCAGATGAACTTAATGGTGGTTTGACAAAGGCACAAGTAAAGACTGCCGTAATGAAATACCTTGACCAATTGGATAGCAATCCTACTTGGGGTGGTGGCGATAGTTTGGATAGGGAGCGAGTAAGATTAATTTTTGATAAAAACTATTCACTATTGAAAAAAGGAGGCAAGATGGCTAAAGGCGGTGGGGTTGGCAAATTAACTGCATTACAAAAAAAGGTTTATGAAAGTATTAAAAACACTTATTCAAAATCACTAACGACTTATAATTTGCCGTCAGACACAAGAAGGATATTAGAAGATTTGTATTATATGGATTTGCTTAATAGAAAATATATTAACGGAACACAAGAAGCCGAATACACTTTGAATGATACTATTGAAGATAGATATGCAAGACTGACTAAAAAAGAAGCGAAGCGACTTGATGAATTGCAAAAGAAGGAGAATGACGGAAGTTTGACAAAATCAGAAAATGATGAATATGAAAAATTAGTTTACAAGTATAGAGGTTGGGAAAATAAAAAAGCCAAAGGTGGTTCGGTTAGTTCATCAAGCGGATTTAATTATACAATAGGAGGACTATAAATGAAAAAATACTTATTCATAGCATTTTTGCTTCTGTTTGTTTGGAGTTGCACCAAAGATGATGTAACTAAACAAGAAGCACAAACACAATCAACCCAAGCGGAAGAGCGTAGAGGAGGAAATGGTAATGGTAATGGAGGGGGCGGAAACAATCCTAACACACCTAACTACAATCCGTGTGCGACTTACGAGATATATCCGATTGAGTATATTCAAACGACCCAATCTTGGAATTTTACGGCTGACACCTCCATCTGCGGTCATCTTATTATACGATGGGATGCACAACCATATTTCAAGTATGTAGTGGATTCGTGCAATCCGTCATTAGGAAAATATTTTATCGGAGTTAATGCCGTTGTTTTTGACCCTATATCTTCGGGATGTGCGGGTAACTACACCACTACAAATGCCTATTACTATACCTACGGGGCGGGATGTAGCATTTGGGGTGGTAATAGGGAATACGATATGAATATCGGATACTATTATCGTGATACTACGGCAAAAAAAACATATGTTTACAATGCACCGACTTTTCGGTTCACTACGGGTCTGAAATCAGTATGGCAATGTAATTAATAATGCTATGAACGAAAACAACGAAGAAAATCTAAATAGACCTCCATCAACACCGCTTTCAGATAGTCAGAAATTAGACATCTTGAATAGACGGCTAAAGAGGATGGAAACAAGTCAGCATATTCAAACTGCAATTGCAATTGTAGTTTTCTTGGGCATAATAAATTTTAGTATGCTCCTAACAAAACTGAAAAAAGACATCTTGTAATGACCACTAAAAAAGCAATCATAATCGGAGGTGTAACGCTTTTGGCGGGTGCTATGATTTATATCATAGTGCAATATCGCAAACTGATGCAGTATGTGATGAACTACAAAGGGGTCAAGGTGCGTGAATTGAGTGCTAACAAGATAGCATTTGACCTTTCCGTTGAGTTCGTCAACAAGTCAAGCCTTGCATTCCGATTGATGAAACAACGCTACCAAGTGTATGTCAACGATAGGTTTGTCAGCAAGGGTGGTAGCGATAAACCCGTAGTGGTGCAACCCAATGGTAGCACGATTTTGACAAATCTTGTCAGTTTCAATCCTACCGATGTTCTGAAAGCATTGGAAAAAAATTGGACTACGCTACTACTCAAACCCGAAGGATTTGTCATACGCATTGATTATCAAATATCTACATCACTATTTGGATTCAGCATTCCTATCAAAAATACATATAGCATAAGTTTGAAAGAAATCCGTGATTTGAAGGCGGGTAATAAGTAATTTTGTATATTAAACATTAAACAAAAATAGGTATGGGAATCTTGGATAACCTCTTTGACAAGGAAGCAATGGTAAAAAACACCATTGAAAACTGCTTGGAAAATCTTGCTATGGAAATGCAATGCAAGGCAACGGACTTATTCATAATGATTAAACCAACAACGGCAGAATTTTCAGACGAAGACAACGCCAACAACTTTAAAAATTGGGTGTACCGCATAGAAAACGGCTCACCAAAACTCATACGGGAGATAACTCTAAAAGAAATATTAGGAGATTAGACAATGGCATCAACGATATTCTACGGGGTTCAAAAGATAAGACCCACAACGGACAACAATTTTACTATTGCCTATGATAGCAATAGCCGACCCGAAACCTACAACGAGCTTCGGTATCTCGTAGATACATCGTTACAAGTTGCTCCCGCTCCAATTAACTTTTTTCTTCCACCTACATCCTCATTTGGGGGCATATTGCCCATTTGGGTGTACTTTGTGGATGTCAGCGGTACATCACAAGCAAGACCGATAATAATTCACGGGACGGGCGGTGATTTGATTAACGGGGTAGCAACCGTTACCTTAAACACCAACTCCGCCTCCATCTGCGTTATGGTATCTGCCCAAGGCTATTGGTACTGCCCCACTACGGGCGGTGGCATCGTAGGTTTGGTGCAATCAGTTACGGGTCTTGATACGGACAATACCGACCCGCTCAATCCCGTAGTACAGATAGCCGTTGATGGCGTGACTATTACGGGTACGGGTACGCCCGTAAGTCCGCTTACTGCAACCATCCCCCCCGCCCTTGTCTTCGGTTCAACCATTACGGGTTCGGGTACGGCATTGTCACCCTATAATGCTCAACTGCTTCTTGGTAGTGTTCCATTAGCGGGTACTTTGGTTGTTTCCCCGTTGGGTAATGATGCAACCGCAGTCGCATACGATATGCAAAGGCATTACAACACCATAGAGGGTGCAAGGGCGGTCGCAAAATCGGGGGACACTATCTTGGTTTATGCGGGTGTTTATACGCCTACCACAACGCTTGAAAAAGACGGGGTGAATTACTTTTTCCTTGAAGGAGCAATCGTTCAAAAGGCGGGTGTATTGTTCAATCTTACCATAGCAAACGAGAACGTGCGTATCGGTGGTTATGGGCAATTTGTGAATACTTTGGCGGGTGTTTTTGGTCAACCATTGGTTGAGGGAAACAACGGATATGCGGGTACGTTTGCTATGAATTGCCGTAGTATTACCGATTTGTCTGATGAAGCCACATTCCGTGTTAGGTCGGGAACTTTTCGTATCAATGTTCTTAATGACCATCGAAGCGTTTGGCGTAATATAATCATTGACGGAACGGCAGATATTCAATACACCGCTGAAAATATGATTATCACGGGTAATTATCCCGTGTACAACATTAATGGTGCATCCGTTTTACGTTTCCGCAGTAGTGCAGATTTTACGGGCAAAGCGATAATCACTTGCAACACTATGCAATCGTTATTTAACAACATAACGATGATTCAATTGAATTGCCAAGCGGGTGGTAATGTTCAAATCAACTATAAGAAACTCATACAACGCACAACCGCTACCAATACCTATGCAATAACTTTGGTAAACGTAAACACGGGTTTTATTCAAATAAATGGTGATATGTATTGCAATGGAGCGGGTGTTTTGACATCGGGCATTTATTGTGTGAATTTCAATACTACATCCGCTCAAAACCTAATTTACAACGGCAATATGTATATGGAAGGCGGTTATGCCTTCCGTACAACTTGCAATACGATACTCACATATTCGGGAAGCATTTATGGGAATCCTACAATAGTAATTCCATTGTTCGGCTCACCCGTTCCTCCCATCCCCGCTTTGATAAACATCACAAGGGATGGTGGCAACAATCCAAACTTGAGTCAAATAATATTACGCAACGTATCGCTCAATGCTTTCAACGTAGGTTCTTCTTGTATTTGGAAGGATATGATGCCCGATGGAGCGGGGGTGCTGAATCGTGATAACTATCTTGAATTAGATGGTGTCAAGTTATTTAACGACCCTCTGATAGCCAACATAACAAGCACACCGCCTATATTTCCAAGCAACAATACTACTCAAATAAACGCTTGTGTAGGTAATGTGGGAGTAGATGCTAATACAACCGAAACGGGTGAACCATTGCTGATTAATACAAGATTACAATCAACTTATCCTCCAATAGCATAAGAAATGGCACAATTAGTCACCTTGTTTGGGGTACAAACCCTCAAACCCACCATAGACAATAATTTCTCACTTGTTTACAATAGCAACGTAAGGAGCGAAAACGTAAACGAGGTAAGGATACTTGTGGATACATCTCTACAAGTAGTTCCCGCACAAGTCAATATATACTTGCCTCCTACCATAGCATACAATGGAATTTACACTACCCAAATCTACATAGTGGATGTAAGTGGAACGGCAAGTACCAATGCCATACGCATTTATGCTACGGGTGGGGACAACATAGACGGCTCTGCTTATAAGGATTTGACTACCGCTTACGGCAACGTAGTCTTAACCATAGCATCGCAAGGTTACTATACTTCGTATGGTAGCGGAGGTTCGGGCGGCGGAGGTGGAGGTGCGGGTGTGACCTTGCCATACGCAGATTTTTACGATTTGATGTCCAATCAACAACTTGTGGTGGGGCAAACTTATCGAATCAATGACTACCGAGCAGTAAATTTTTATCATGGCGTTGTCGGAGCAAACAATAACAATCCGCCTATCACTTACAATGCGGGGTTTTTGGATAATTCATTTGTAAACACAGGCGTAGCACCACAAACATCTTTTAATGGATTATGTGTTTTAGCGGATGATTCAATACTTTGTGTTCAAACATCACCAACAGGTACTTACCCTGTTTACAAGGTTGATGCAAATGGAAATCCTGTCAATGCTTTCAATCAAAATCAAGGGACAGGCGGTGATTTTACAGTCTTGGCAATTGTTCAACAAACTGACGGTAAAATACTTGTAGGTGGTGCTTTTACCACTTACAACGGCAATGCCGTTGGTGGTCTTATCAGATTAAATGCTGACGGCACTATTGACAACTCATTTTTAACGAATCTTGGAACAGGATTCAATGGGCAGATAAATGCAATAAAAGTTCAAGCAGACGGAAAAATTCTTGTTGGCGGTTTATTTGTAACATTGAACGGAAACCCTATTGCCAATAACATCACACGACTTAACGCAGATGGCACATTGGATGCGGTCTTTGATGCAAACCTGTTAGGCGGTACGGACACTTTTGTTAGGACTATCTTTATACAATCAGACACCGATATTCTGATTGGCGGTGCTTTCACCGTAGTAAGTGGTGTCGGCACAACCCGTATGGCAAGGCTCACCATCAACGGTGTCTTGGATTTGGCATTTAACGCAACGATTAATGGTGCGGGTGGATTTGACAATGAGGTTTACAAGATTATCCAACAACCGAACACCGATATTTTGGTAATGGGAAGGTTCTCGTTATGGAATGGCAATCCGTATGATAAGATGATTAGGATGACCATTGTAGGGAATGACGACCCGCTTTTCAACGGTAATTTCTTTATAGGCAACTCCTTCAACAATTCCTGTTATGATATGGTACTGCAAAACAATGGGTTCATAGTTTTTGCGGGTGATTTCTCAATCTTGCAAGGTTTTCCCTCAACAGGAATAGTGCGTGTTGACAATAATGGGGTTGTAGATTTTTCTTTTACTTCGGTATTTTATACTTCTTCGTACACACTTGGACTGCAAAGCACAGGCAAGATTATTGTTGGTCAAAACAGTACATACATTACAAGGTCAAACCTTTATCGGCTTTTCGATGTCCCAACCGCATCTACTTACGATGCAAGAGCAATTCACACGAGTAGTGAAATTGAAACATTGGTTGTGAAGGCATTGACCAATTGTACCATTGAACAGGAGGTGTTTAGCGAACAATATCCAAATGATATTATTTACTATATTGCCCAATGCAATAAGATAGGTTGTGACGTTGAGATTTACAATGGTCAAACATTGCCCGACTCTACTGTGGTTGCGGGTTTTGACATACAATGGGATGGAACAAATGCCTATTTTGATTTGCCTACAAACTATCCCGCTTTATTCGGTCATTACTTTTACATATATGCCGACTTTTCCACAGGTGAAAGAATTGACATGGTTTTTGAACCTTTGTCTTTTGGAGTTATTACCCCATCGTTTGAATACTATACCCGTGACAATCGAATACAGGTTTCAAGCGATGGAAAAAAGGTTATTTTGCTCGGTCTTACGCAAAACGATGTATTGAACTATGTACCATCATCACTTTATGTGGACATGGTACAGTCTATCGGTGATTCATACGGTTACATTAGCAGACGGCATGATGTCGTGTTGGGTAATGATTTTCCGATTGATTACAGGAATTTCAAGTATAGGCGATACATGGTGACTACTTCACAATACAACAATCTTAACAATAATTTTTTTAGTGTTAGTGATAATTGGGGTTATGGAGGAGTCAACGGACTGTATGCGGATTTTTACATTGTCAATAATTTTGATGCTTATTGGAACTCAAATTCACGATATGATGCCTTCAGTAACTCGTGCAAGGGCATTGGCGGTGCGGATGGTTATTATTGGTATTTGGGTGCATTTGATAATTGTGTTGTATTGACAAGTTGTTACAAAAATGAATGGCGAGTTGAAAGTATTGTTGTCAATGTCACTTTAGGTACATTGGAACAATCAACATTTACAAGTTTGGTCAGAAATCTATATGTGGATTACTTTTACAGGAACACTTTGGGTAACACGAACTCTTGTGCAATAGGTACGATTCAATCATGTTTATTGGGTCTGCAAGGAAGTTTTGGAAATAACAATTTAACTGCTATGTATGATGTAACCGCACAACAATTTGACAACAATGCTCTTTTTTACACCATTCAAAATGTACGAGTGAGGAATTTTCAAAACAACATTATGGCTATTGTGCCGTTGTTTCCCTTGGGTATTTTTGACTGTAATTTTGTTACCTTCAGCGACAATGCTTTAGGATGTAGCATACAATTATCAAACATTGACTTTTTTGGCTCGAATCAACTTATTGGATTCTATTTTTCAGAAAACAACGGAATTTATTTTGGTGCAAATACAATTACCGATACGGGCAACTCCTTTGCCAACAACACATTCAACCGATTCATTTCAAACAGTTTGAATGTGGGTTGTACAAATTTTAGGAGCAATGTTATGGTAGAAGAATTTACCTACAACGCATTTTCGGGAAATTTTACTGAAAACCGAACAGGCAATAGGTTTTTAAGTAATTTTTGCAACGGGAATTGGGTTAGCAATTCTATCGGTGTTGAGTGCGACGGCAACAATTTTTTTGGATTATTTGAACGAAATCAAATAGGTGATAGATTCAGACTCAATAATATTACACTTGGCAATGCTTTTACCAATAATGCCATAGGGAACAATTTTGAAAGCAACACATTTGCGGTAAATAATTTTAATGAAAATGTGATTGAGGCTGAATTTGCAAACAATGTAATGACAGGAGCATTTATAGGCGGTGCGAATTTTAATTACAATACCATCTCGTGCGTATTCAAAGGCAATACACTTTACGAGGGTAATTTTGTTGAAAATCTAATGACTGCCACAAGTGGTTTCCTAAACAATGCCATTAATAGCAATTTTTCATACAACCTAATTCAGAATAGAGTAGCCAATTGCACAACTGCGGGAGCGGGGGCACAAAACTTTCAAGCAAATATCATTAACACACCGTTATTAGGCGTTGATTTTACACCCGCCACACTTGTGTACTTGTCATACAATAAAACGATATTAATTGCATCAACGGGCGTGACATACATTTCATATTACAACGGAGTTGCCCAACAATATGTAACCCCTGTAACAACATAATTATGAAAACATTAATTGTTGAAAAAATCAAACCCAATGGTATGCCCACTCCTGTGAACATTACCATTTTCAATACTAACGACCCAACCACATCTCGATATTTCAATATAGGTAGGTTGTCGGGTAGGATATTATCCGTTGAATATGCGTATGAGGAAAACGGAAAGGAAACGGGTGAAACGCTTTTAATTCCTATTCCGAAAGGATTGGATGAGAGTGGTGTTAAGCAACATATCATTGACCAAATAAATAATGTACTGTAATGGCAACGCTTTTTGGATTCGATAGTGCGGGTGGCGGTGGTGGAGGCGGTGGTATCTCCGACCTTAATGGATTGACCGATGCGATTCAGTTTTTTGCAGTCGGTAATTCGGGTGTTGATTTCAACATTTCATCCGTCAGTCCTACGCATACATTTAACCTTCCCGATGCTTCGGCTTTGAGTAGGGGTGCTTTGACAAGTGCTGATTGGACTGCTTTCAACGGCAAGTTGTCAACGGCTATCCTTTCGATTAACGGGATGACGGGTACTGCCCAAACCATCAATAGCGGTTCTACGGGTACGAATTTAAACATAGCAAGTGCGGGTAATGTAACGACCATCAACATTCCCGATGCAAGTCTGACCGCAAGGGGTTTGGTGACTACGGGTACGCAAACATTTGGCGGGGCAAAGACTTTTACGCAGACAACATCAAGTGCTTTTATTGTCAACGGAACATATACGACATTG